>Ga0066676_10000013_pt1 | contig 44693 bp, 42 predicted proteins | sample GraSoiAngelo_125_FD_62293 | JGI IMG/M metagenome (GOLD analysis project Ga0066676, IMG submission 62293) | Grasslands soil microbial communities from the Angelo Coastal Reserve, California, USA - 14_0927_05_40cm | ecosystem: Environmental > Terrestrial > Soil > Grasslands | place: USA...
TGGTCGATGATACGAAACGGCAGCAGTTTGAGTGCGATAACCGTGACGGTGGCGGAATCTTGCGATGCCCCGCAACAGTATTGGGCGAGTCGCCTCGCCGCTTATAAAACCTTACCGTAACTGAGATAAGTCACAATTGTGGTCGGCCCGAGCTGTAATCGCTTGGTTGACAGCTGCGGCGTTGCTTCGTTTAACCGCCTCCGAGCGCTGCTTTCCTCACTTGCTGTATTTACAGTGGCTGAGCTGCGGCCCTCGTCTTGACTTACGCCGCACGATGATAGCGCCGCTGAGCGTCACGATTGCACTCGGTCGCGAGATGATTTTTAGCTTCCCCTGAGAGATAATAGGCCGCGATTGAGGCCGCACGTGAACAGGAGAAGAATCCTGTTAATAACCGCTGTCGGACTTCCGCTGATAGCAATCCTGCTCCCCTACAGCGGCGCCTTGGCTGCTCGAGTAACCGTAAGTTGGTCCTACGATTACACGCGCCAGCCAGCCTGCAACTCCAGCCAGGAGAACGACTGCATCGATCATTTCGAGATTTTTGATTACACCGACGTACAACATCCGAAACTCCCGCGCCGCGTCCCAAATCCCACAAATGCCACGGCTAAAGTGGAGAACATCTCCGACGAGTTTTCCTATGGACCCCCTTTCGGACTGAGGACAATCGTGGTGGTGGCCGTGGCGCGGGATAAGAACAGGACGATTAGCAAATCCAATCTATTCGCGGCACGCAAGGACGTAGAAATCACGCCTAAGGTTGGACACGCCAATCAGTGAAATTTCAATCGAAGCTGAAGGTGCTAAGCAGAAATTTGCCAAAGCGCCCAGGGCAATCGTGGTGCGCGGGAATGAATTGCTTCTGGCGTGGCGCATCGAGTGGCGGATCGAGCAGGTGCACAAGCACAGCCGTTACTCAAGCTCGGAGGACTTTCTATTGGCCTCCTACGGCGAGCTAGTAAGCAGGTCAGTATTCGTGGGCCGACCGTACAGTGTTAACACCTGTACCTAATCTAGACTTCCAATCAGGTTCTTTCGAAATCTCAACCAGTAACATTGTGTCCAGGGCAAGAATCTGAGGGGCCTTGGACGATGAGACTTGAACGAAATGAAAATCGGTTTGGACACATTCGCTCACAGAACGTCGGTTCTCGAGCGCGGCATGCCTTCCTGGCAGCGTTGCTATTCGCGCCGACGGCCCTCCTCTGGGGCTGCTCTGGTATCGTGAGCGGACAAAGTACCCAACCATCACCGCCCCCCCAAACCTACAACATCTCGGGAACAATCAGTCCGGTAGCGGGAGGCAGTGGTGCGACGGTGACATTAAGCGGAGCCGCGAGCGCCACGACGACCGCCAACAGCTCAGGGAATTACACGTTTGGTGGACTAGCCAACGGAACGTATACAGTTACTCCCCGCCATTCGGGTTACACTTTCAGCCCCAGCAGCGTGAACGTTACGGTGAGCGGCGCCAATGTCACGACTGGACTGAATTTCACTGCGACTGCCACGACCAACCCGACTTACACCATCTCCGGGACGATTAGTCCAACGGCGAGCGGGAGCGGCGCGACATTGACGTTGAGTGGGGCAGCGACTGCCACGGCGACTGCGGATGCCGCGGGAAACTACATGTTTAGTGGGTTAGCGAATGGAGGGTACGCGGTTACCCCCAGCCACGCGGGTTACACATTTAGCCCTACCAGTCAGAATGCATCGGTCAATGGGGCCAATGTCACGGGAATCAATTTCACAGCGACGGCCAACCCGACATTCAGCATCTCAGGGACTGTCAGTCCGGTAGCAGGGGGGAGTGGTGCGACCGTGACGTTAAGCGGAGCTGCAGCCGCCACGACGATCGCCAACAGTTCAGGCATTTACACGTTTAGTGGCCTAGGCAACGGCACGTATACGGTCACTCCGAGCAACGCGGGGTACACCTTCAGCCCCGTGAATCAGAACGTGCCGATAAATGGAGCCAACGCCAGCGCCGTGAACTTTACAGCTGCACCGCAGCTGGTCCATTCCGCAGCTCTGAGCTGGACGGCCAGCACGTCAACAGTCTCCGGTTACAACGTTTATAGAGGGACAGTGGACGGCGGCCCGTACACTCTGATGAATGCCTCTTTGGTTACGGGACAAAGCTACACGGATACGGCGGTGCAAAGCGCTGTTACTTACTACTACGTGACAACAGCAGTGGACTCCAACAACGTTGAGAGCCTCAACTCAAACCAAGTGACAGCAGTCATACCATAAAACAGCTCAGAGAGTACGGAAACGAACTGTTCACTCTTTTCTATCGCTACCAGCACAAAATGCGAAAGACATCGGGCCCTGCTCATTGCGTTCGGCGGAGAGCTGCGACCTCTTGAAAGCCTAGAACCGTCAATCGGGAAGCAGGCTCGGCTACGCCACCGTCAAAAGGCCCGGAGAGCAAGCAAGCGAACAGTTTTGATCCGGATGGCCTCTACCCACGCTACGCCTGTAAAAATCGGAAGGGATTAGACTACGAATTTGAAGTGCAGATTTGTTCGGGTGGTGGCTGCTGCTTCGGTGAGAAGGAAGTACGATATTGAACGATCGCCGAGCGAACTCCACGAATGGCGAACCCTCCCAGCAAGAACACCGAGCCAAGAAAGAACAACTGAGCAGAGTCTGAAAACGTTTCAAGAAAAATCACGGTTTCTCCTATGATTGCCACCAATGGAAGCATGTACGCCTCCAATGACGTCCGCTCAGTAGACTTTTGTTTTCAGTGGTTTAGCGCAATGTAATTCTGTGGCTCTGCAGATATCCGGAAGTGTTTCGCTGCATAAGAGCAAGTCTTTTCCCAGCCCGTTCATTTGGCAACGCAACTTGAGTGGCTCAAAGTGCCTTGCAACCGAGCGAGAATGTTTCTCGCGGGCTATTCTCGGGAAGGCGCAATTGGGAAATTTCTTTCCCACGCGCTGAGCTTAGGCTATTGAAAACGAAACAACAGGCATTAGAGGCCAGCTCCAAAGTACTGAAAAAAAAGAACTTAAAGTTGAGCTATTTTTACATGCTTTAGACCGACTGGAACATGATGTGCTGGATTGGGTGTGTCGGAAACTTCTTGACATCCGTGCATCTGGTCGGGAATAGAACTTGATCCAATTGGAGCAAAGCTCATTAGAAGGATAAGGAAAGGAAGCGCTGTAGAAGAGGCCGACTCTGGTGACTTCCGAGAGTTTTAGCTGCACACCGACAGGCTCCACCTGACATGTACACAACTTTCTACAATTTGCGCGAAGAGCCCTTTCGGTTGACTTCGGACCCAAGATTCTTTCATCTTTCCGAGCCTCACGCCGCGGCGCTGGCCTCACTCATTGAAGCAGTCATGCGCCGTAAAGGGTTTGTCTTGATGACCGGCCCGATCGGGACCGGGAAAACGACAGTTGTGCATACAGCCCTGCAAATTCTTTCGGAGCGAGCGACAACCTCCCATCCGATTTCCTCGGCATTTATTCTCAATCCCACTCTGAGCCGTGAGGAATTTTTGGAGACTATTCTCACGGAATTCGAAATTCCGTGCACGGGGACCAGTAAGCCGGCGCGCCTTTCGGCGCTTCAGCAGATGCTCCTGGATACGCAAAGGAGAGGCGGTACTTCGCTTTTATTAGTAGACGAGGCGCACTTGCTCTCACCAGAGCTTCTGGAAGAGATTCGTCTCCTGAGCAATGCGGACACGTACCAGGAGAAGCTGTTGCAGATTGTTCTTTGCGGGCAACCGGAACTCCTGGGCGTACTACGCAAGCCCGAGATGCGCGCGCTCCGGCAACGGGTTGCGAGCAGTTGCTTGCTCCGACCTTTGAATCTTGCGGAGGCGCGCGCATATGTCGCAGAGAGGCTTCGTTCCGCGGGATTTCGTGGTGCCGCGTCTCTGTTTCCGACGCAAGTCCTCCAAGAGATTGTCCGTCTGACGGAAGGAGTTCCACGGCTCATCAACTTGCTCTGCGATGCTTGCTTGACGAACGGATACAAAGCGCGTCGGCCGGTTATCGATCTGTTGACGGTCGAGGAAGCAGCTTCTGAGCTGGGACTGCATGAGGCGCAAATCGAACAAGCAAATGAGGGGAATGGTGTCGGTTCCGCGGGCATCACCGGTGGCACCGAAGTCGTGAGAGATGATGAGATCGGGTCGGCGCTCGACCGCTTAGTTCAGGCAATGAAAAAACGAAGCGCCTTCGTGCGTGTGGCCGATGCGATTCGCCCCGACATGAGCATCAAGAAACAGGTGGCGGTCGCGGTCAACGCAATGCAGGAAAAGGATCCTGTCGGCAACAAGATCATTGAGTCAGCCGTCGATGTTCTCGTACAAGCTATGAAGCTGCACCGCACCTCGTCCATGGAGCTATAGATGAGCAAGTTTTTCAATGAGACGCAGAAGGCGAACCAGTGGGCGCAGAGTAAGCTTCCGGAGCCCGATAGGGATGTGCGGGAGATGCTGGAGTCAATCAAACAGGGCTCTATTTTGGAAACGGCAACGGCTAACGCGCAACTCCCGCAGTGTCAGCAAGTCCAGGTGGGAAATGGGAACGCGACGCACCTGGTCCTCCGGCAGGATCAATCCTCCAAGGTAGCCCTTGAAGCCTATCGAGCACTGAGGACGAGACTCATGCGAGCCCAGTCGAGAGCAGGGGTGAAAACGATCGCAATCACCAGCTCACTTCCGGGAGAAGGCAAAACGCTGACGACCATGAACCTTGGCCTGTGCTATGCACAGCTCCCGCAGCAGCGTGTGCTGGTTATCGATGCTGACTTGCGTACGTGTGGGTTGACGGCATTACTAGATCATCCGTGCACACTAGGCCTTGCGGAAGTGCTGGCTGGCAAAGCGACTCTAGAGGAAGCGATGGTTGCAACGAATCAAAAGAATTTCTTCGTGCTCCCTGCCGGCACGATTTCCTCCCCTCCGCCGGAGCTTTTCACGGGATCGCACTGGCAGGAGCTTCTCGGGCGCTGCAGCGAACTATTCGAGGTCGTTCTAGTCGATACACCCCCGATTATCCCGCTGGCAGACTTTGAGCTGATCAGCGTCGCTTGTCAGGGGGTGGTGATGGTAGTGCGGGCCCGTCATGGGCAACGGGAGACTTTGCAGAAATCGGCAAGCTCAGTGGATCGTAAGAAGCTTTTGGGTTTAGTTTTCAATGGCACCGATGCAAACGAGAAGCACTACTACGGATACAAATATGCTGAAGCCAAGGCCTGAAAAAGCCATTCGTCCCGAGGTGTCGCTGGCAAGCGGCCAACTCGCAGGAGAAAGAAGACCAGATCGCACTGACCAAAGTGCAACATCGGGGGTTCCATGTATCTAAACATCAAGCTGCAAGTTTTTCGATTGGGCTTCCACCAAATCGATATCGCCAAAGCGCTCGGCATTGATGAGAGTGTGCTCAGCAAGATCATCCACGGCTATCGCGAGCCATCAAAAACACAACGCATGCAACTCGCGAACTACCTGAATGCGGAAGAGAGCTGGCTCTTTGAAAAATACGACCGTACGCTTCGATCCGCCGGAGCTGTGCCTAGTCCGCCTCCCAGAGAGGAGGAGGGCCTCTCATGAAAAAGTGTTTCGTGGTTCTCTGCCCGGCGACACACCTAAGACGGAAGCAGGCATAGGAGGATCGCCTTTAGAGGCTCTGCTCCGCCAACTTGAACCCTTACGCTTTCTGAAGGGAGGAGGCCATCAGTCGGATGCGTCACTGGATCTTTGCCAGCTATTTCGTCCGCTTCCTGTGCCTCTTCTAGCACGACTTTCGAGTTGCCTAATTCTCCGTTGCACGCAGTCAAAAGTATAGAGCCAGAACTCGGGGCTGTGACGTTCGTGGAGAGAAACAAGAAACAGTTTTCCCACGCTCTCGTTGCTTCTCCGGCAAGGTCTTCTAACCAACTGAAACAAAATGAGATATACAGCTCGTGTCTGGACTCGGACGTGCTTTCATCATCGTAGCCGGCGTTCAAAATAACTTCCAAGGCGAAAACCTCAGTTCCTGAGCTCTTATGCCCAAGATTGGTACTCATGAGGTTCCTGCCCGAACCCTACTCCTGGTAGGGGTTGACGGGGTATCGATCATACTAGCTCTATTGGCTGCCAGTGCTGCACGCATGGCCATACCTTTCCCGGAAATGATTCTGCAATCGAGCCTGTGGACAAAAATTACTCTGATCACGACCATTTGCGGGCTGTCTCTTTACTTTAACGACCTCTACGATTTTCAGGTTGTGAGACGCAGAGACAACCTTTTTGTTCACACCATGCAGGCGCTTGGAGCGGCCTGTTTTTTGCTAGCACTGCTGTTCTATGTTTCCCCTGCAACCAGTTTGGGCCGCGGCGTGGCGTTCTTGGCGGCGCCCTTGATCCTTGCCCTCTTGCTAAGTTGGCGGCTGTCGGCAAACGCGACAAACCTCTTATCACGCGGTGATGAGCGTGTACTCATCATGGGAACGGGAGAATCAGGCATATTGCTGGTGCGACACATCCTCGCCCACCCGGAATATAACTTGAAGGTCGTTGGATTCCTCGACGAGAATGGCCAGAACATTGGGCGGTCTCTAGTCAATCCTAAAATCATCGGTGACTTCGCGAATGTGGAGCAGATCGTAACCCAGGAAAGAATCGATCGGATCATACTGTCATTGAAGGAACGAAGGGGCAGCACGCCGATCAAGCAGCTGCTCAATGTCAAATTCGGCGGTGTGCGAATAGAGGATGTGCACAGTTGCTTCGAGCGACTTCACGGCCGGATTCTGCTCGAACGGCTTTCTCCCAGTTGGCTCATCCTGTCTGATGGATTCAAGAAATCCCGACTTTTGCTGGCTGCAAAAAGATCCATGGATATCCTTGTTTCGTTGACCATCCTTATTATTGTCTCGCCACTGATGCCGTTAATCGCGCTGGCCATCTATTTGGATAGTGGCGGCCCCATCTTCTTTCGTCAAATGCGCGCTGGGCACAAAGGAAGTGAATTTGAACTGCTTAAATTCAGGTCTATGGTCCAAGACGCAGAGAAGGATGGGCCACGCTGGGCGGAACAGAGTGACAGCCGAATCACACGAATCGGTCGAATCCTACGGAAAACTCGCCTGGATGAAATCCCGCAGCTATTCAACGTGCTTCGCGGCGAGATGAGCCTCGTGGGACCGCGTCCAGAACGGCCTTACTTCTGTGACCAACTTGAGAAGGAGATCCCCTTCTACAACCTTCGGCACTCGATCCGGCCTGGTCTAACGGGATGGGCACAGGTGAGGTTTCGCTACGGCGCCAGCCTCGATGACGCCAAAGGGAAACTCGAATTTGACTTGTTTTATTTGAAAAACATGTCGCTGCTCGTTGATTGCGCAATTCTGTTTGAGACTGCCAAGGTCGTGATTCTTGGACGGGGCGCGCAGTAATATGTACTTCTGATTCGGTCGCGGAACCTCCCGCCGCCTGCCTGCTTTTGAGATGGGGAATATCCTAGCCTGCTCTGGGAAACAATTTTCTTCTTTGCACTGACCAAACCTGGAGTTCGCTTCCCGACTCATTGAAAACAAAGAACTTAATCAGTGCTACCATTCCTCACATGGCAGGCCACATGCTCAAATTACACCTGCAGAGCCTCTAACAAAAACCGACTGAAGGGACCGTAGAAGTATGATTGAGAGAGTTAAGAGTTGTGTGATCGGAACTCTTCTGGTAGCGGTCCTTGGATACGTCCAAGTCGGCTTCGGTCAAGATGCAGGGACGGGAGCCCAAGCGAATCAGAAGAAGCCGCCGGTTCAAGAGAAAAACGTCGATTCGAAGGGATCTCAAACGGCCCCTAGACAGATCGCGACCCCGAGCGACTTCGTCATCGGCGAATCCGATGTCCTGAACGTTAATGTTTGGAAAGAGCCCGAAATATCGCAGAGCGTCGTCGTGCGACCGGACGGGAAGATTTCGCTTCCACTAATTGGAGAGGTGCTGGTTAGCGGGCTGACTCCTGTGCAAGCCCAGACATTGCTGGCCAACAAGTTGCAATCTATTCTAACGAACCCCCAAGTTACAGTGACAGTGACGGAGATCCGGAGCAGAATGGTGTCCATTACCGGCGAGGTGGTCAAGCCAGGGGCATATCCGCTGCTAGTCCCAACCACCATACTGCAGTTGATCACGAACGCCGGTGGGCTCGGGCAATTTGCGAACAAGAAGGGCATCTTCGTATTGAGAACGGTGGATGGGAAACAACAGAGGATTCCGTTTAATTATTCGCGTGTCATCAAGGGCGAGAAACCGGAGCAGAACATACTGCTGCACCCTGGTGACACGGTCGTGGTGCCATGAGACAGAACAGTGATAGTAACCTTTTCGGTTCATGGATGCGGATGGCGGTTTGCCTCTTCGTTCTGAGCAGCTGCAGTACCGTCCTTGTTGCGCAGGAAAACCCTGACAAGCCAGCCCCTTCGACGGAGTCTCAAGATGTCAAGCCGGCTGCTTTGGTGATGCCTAACTATTCCCAAAATATCGCACTGCTTGGTACGGATCAGCGGTATGTGGATCTTGGGACGTTGCAAACGAGGCGGCGCACATTCTTCATGTATGGCATGGGAGTTTCGGAATCCTATGTCAACAATTTTGCGGAGAATTCTCCAGCTCAAGACAACAGTCAATTTGTCTGGAGTCCGCATGTTGCCATCATTAATGCAAGTAATCACTCCTCGTTTAGCTTCCAATATGCGCCCTTCGTCGTGGAGAGTACGTCCGGTCCGTCGGGCCACCAAGTGTTTCATGCCGGAAACATTTCCCTTGGCCAGCCGATAGCGCCGAATTGGGCGCTGCAGTTGAGCAGCTCGAACACCTACGGATCGGATTCATCTCGATTGCTGAGTCCGCTGGCGTTTGACGTCAATAAGGGGGTTCCGGTCGTTGATCCTAATTCGGCCGTTTTTCAGTTCAATAGAGGCAACGTGTTTTCAACAACGAATAATGTTGGCCTCACCTGGCAGAGAAGCGCTTCCCAAGCGATGAGTTTCTCCGCCGGGGAGTCCTATTTTTCATCGCTTGAGGGTGGTCCAACTAGCAGCTCGACTTTCGCTCAGGTGTCCTATTCGGCAGCGGTATCGCCACGTACTTCGTTCAAAGTTGGGGGCAACTACTATCACCAGACATTCTCTTTGGGGAGTTGTGACAGCTACGGTTTCAGCGTGGGAATCTCGCGTCAAGTTGGCCGCCATATCAATCTAGCTGTAGAGGGTGGCCCGGAGTTTGAAACGGCTCCATGCAACAAGGCGCTCGGTGGAAATTACGGAATCGCCATATCTTATCCCTTGAGCCGAAGGTCACGAGTGGGACTTACGGCCAACCGCTCCTACCTGACGAACTATTTGGCCAATACGCAATGGAGCGACACCGGTGTGGTTTCGTACGACAGGCAAGTTACGGAATCTTTCCAGATTAACCTGAACTCGGGTTATGCGCGAAGCGTTCGCACCCTAGCTGGTCTGGGAACATATGTAGGTTATTTCGTCGGAGCTGATCTTTCTTGGAAGCTGTCGCGTACCATTGCCCTCGGAACAACATATAGGCGCTTCGAGCAGGTTTCCGGGGGGCCGATACAAGGGCAGAATGTTGCCCAGATCTCACTGGGATGGAACCCGCTTCCCATGCGAATCGTTAAGTGAGCGAATGGCTGAGACTGAAGCGTTGTCACAGATTGAGTTGCTATTGATTGCCTGATTTGGCCCGGTAAAGGAAGAAATAGATGGATTCTCCAACCACAGAAATGAATTCTCCGAGCATGGAATTGTCTCTGGCCCAAGTACAGGAGTACTTGCAGGTCATCCGACGCGATAAATGGTGGGTTTATTTAATGACGGTTGGTTTTACCCTTACCGCGTTCGTCGGGATCGCACTCTTGCCGAACAAATATAAGGCAACGACGACTGTCGAGGTGGATCCTCAAAGGGTACCGGAACAATTCGTCTCAGAACTCGTGCGGGTAAGCCCCTTGGATCGACTGCAAACCATCAGTCAAGAGGTGTTGAGCGAGACTCGCTTGCAGAAGGTCATTGACCAGTGGCACCTCTACCCTCAACTTCGAACGTCCACGCGTGAAGCAGTTATTGAGCAGATGAGGAACGACGTCGTGATCGACGTCAGGCAGTCTGGAGGCGGCTTGGCTCTTTTCTCGATTACCTATCAGGGAAAGGATCCTGAAATCGTTGCCAAGGTGACAAATCAGCTGGCTTCGGACTTTATCCAATGGAATCTCAGGAGCCGGGAGCAACATGCTGTCGGAACAACCGAATTTTTGAATTCGCAATTGCAAGAGGCAAAGAAGGCGCTCGAAGAGCAGGAAAACAATTTGCGTCAATACAAGATGTCGCATCTTGGGGAATTGCCGCAGCAACAAGAAGCTCTTCTCCATACTCTGTCGAGCTTGCAGGCAGAGTTGCAGGTGAATGCGGGGAATTTGAACCGACTCGATGAGGAACGGTTGACTTTCACGCGACTACCGGACTTTGTACCGATGTCAGGAGGCAATCCTCAACCAGTGTCCGAACGGGCACAGTTGGAGATGGAGAAGAACCAACTCGAAACGAGGCTTAGTGAACTTCGCCGGCGTTATACCGACAAGTTCCCTGAAGTGCAGGATTTGGTTCGGCGACTGAATCATGTCAATGAAAGTTTAATTGCGCTTCCGGCCGACAAACCTTCTGAGACTGCTGCTTCGCCTTCGACCAAGCCTACCGCAACGGCATTGCGGCTTGAAGTTATCAGCAGGGAAATGCAGCGTTTGAAAGAAGAGCAAAGACGAATCCAGGGGCAGATCACGACTTATCAGGCTAAAGTCGAGGCAATTCCACGGCGCGAGCAGGAGATGGTAGATCTTACGCGCAACTACGATATTTCGAAGGCCCGCTATGAGTCTTTGCTGGGCAAGAGCTATGCTGCGGACATGTCGAATGAACTGGATTCCCAGGAAAAAGGGGAAAGGTTTGTTATCTTGGATCCCGCTCGTGTCCCAGAGAAGCCCTTCAAACCGAACCGACGCAGGCTCATGGCATTTTCATTCTTTATATCGTTTTTTTGTTCTATCGGCGTGGTGATCGCAAAAACATACCTCGATCCCCGCGTCAAAACGGAGAGGGAGATTCGTGTTGCGTACCCTGAGCCCATTCCCTTGCTCGCGTCCATTCCTCTTATTCAATCTCCTCTAGAACGTCGAAGGCACCTGCAGTTCGTTGCTTTCGCCGTGAGTTTTTCGATTCTCGCGATCGCGGCTGTAGCGGGACTCCTTTGGAGGATTCACACAATTTTTTGATACTTGAGTCGAATTTGGTCCAGTCCAAGCAAGTAACTCAAGGCCGTTCCGCAACATTGTTTTTGTTGCCGCGTCTCGGAGAATCGGCACTTGAGCGATTCTGGTTTTACTCCTGGATATAGTTTATGAGAATTTTGATGCTCACGGACTCTTTCCTGCCTCACGCCGGCGGCTCTCGCGAGTATTACTACAACGTTTACCGTTGCCTCGCGGAATTCGAGGGCACGCGTGTGACAATCGCGACGAAAAAAGTTCCGGGCTGGGAAGAGTTTGATCGAAGAGCGTCATCTGATTCCTTCAGAGTCGTTCGATGGCTTAAGCCCCTTTCCACTTGGCGACTGCACGAGTTGCCCAAGGGACTTGGCCCGTTCCTGCATGCCGCATGGCACGTGTACGAAGAAACCCCGACGATTCTCCACGCGGGTGACTTGTATCCGCAGGGAATGAGCGCCCTGATTTTGAAGACGATCACGGGCCTTCCTTATCTTGCCTATTGTCATGGTGAGGACATCGCTCTTACCGACCGGTACAAATACCAGCCACACATGCGCAACAAGATCTACCGAGGCGCCGATGCGGTGGTAGCGAACGCCGAGTTCGCAAGAGAAAGTCTCCTCCGAATAGGTGTGCCGGAATCACGCATAGTCAAGATTACTCCGGGAGTGGATCTCGATCGTTTTTCTCCAAGACCCACCCGCGAAGAATTGATCGACAAGTGGAATCTGAGAGGCAAGAAAGTCGTGCTTACCGTGGCGCGCTTGATTTCGCGAAAAGGACACGATCTCGTATTGCGTGCAATCGCCCGCCTTACTCGGGAATTGCCTGACGTCGTGTATCTAATCGTTGGACGCGGGCCAGAGGAGCAAAGGCTCCAGAAACTCGCTGCGGAATTGGGAATCACGGATTCCGTCCGCTTTGCCGGGCACGTTCCGGAAGAATTACTCCCGGACTGCTACAACGTATGCGATGTTTTTGCCATGCTGAATCGTGAGGAAGCAAACGGGGACCTGGAGGGTTTCGGGATGGTGTTCCTGGAAGCAAGTGCAATGGGGAAACCAGTGATTGGCGGGCGCTCGGGGGGAACGGCAGACGCCATTCTGGAGGGCAAAACAGGATTTCGTGTTGACGCCAGCCAACCAGACGAATTAACTACAAGTCTTGGAATGCTACTCAAGGATACCAACTTACGGCATCAACTTGGAAACGCTGGAAGAGACCGTGTGCAGCGCGAGTTTCAATGGCGAGACCGGGCCCGGAAGCTTCACGATGTAAGTGTGGAAATTTGCAAGGCCTGGAGTATGGAAAAACAACCACAGTCTTGGCGAGCCGCGAGTAAATCCCATGCGGACTGAATTGCGAGAGGACGTGGCCCGATACCGGACGAAAGGCGGCAAATGGATCGATATCTGGGGGAATCCTGCGTTCTGGGCCATCTTCTGGTATCGTTTCGGACATTTCGTCTATCGGGAAAATTCCCCTCGTATCCTGCGTGTTCCCCTAAAGGCGGTTCACTTTTTGGGAGCCGTTTTTTGTGAAGCGGTATTGCAAATGAGATTGCCTTCATCTGCGGAGATTGGGGGAGGGCTCTGCATTAGTCACGTCGGGGGCGTTATTTTACATCATCGTACCGTGATTGGCAAAAACTGCGACCTCTCACACCAAGTTACGGTCGGTACCGCAGGACTTGGCAGGACGGGGGTTCCTCGGATTGGTCACGATGTATCGATAGGTGCAGGAGCTGTGCTGATCGGAGATATTCAGGTTGGCGACGGCGCTCGCGTTGCGGCGAACAGTCTAGTCAACCGCGATGTGCCCCCGGGAGCCACGGTAATGGGTGTGCCGGCCAAGATTGTGAAGTACGCAGACACAAGCCAGCAACTGGCTGAAGTTAGCAATCCGGGCCTCTGAGAGACGATAAGATGTTTCAAGTACTACACGGCTCCGCGCCCTTCATCATGTACATCGGAGGTATCATCGCCTTCGTGCTCTCAGTTGCTTGGAAGCCGCAAGTTGGCCTCTATTACCTGGTTCCGCTCCTTCCTATGCAGACGGCTCGAGACTGGCTTCACGCACCCGACCTACCACTTGGCGAGAAACTTGTTGACATTTTGCTGCTGGGAGTCTTGATCGGCCTATTCCTACATCGTGCAGAGCGGCGGATATTTGTTTCCTCACCGCTTAATAAAGTCTTATTGGCTATATTCGTTTTGACGTATCTGTCTCTCTGGCAGGGCGCCTTCTATCTGGGCGGACCGCTGCCCATTTCCTTCGACGACCCCAGGTTCTCTGCCTGGAAGAATTACGTCGAGATGTTTTTTTTCTTTTTTGTTGCCGCAGCTGCGATCCGCACGAGAAAGCAAATGGCGATTGTGATTGGATTGATGTGCGTCTCAGTTCTGATCGTAAACCGAAATTACCTGGGCACGGTTGGTGACCGAAATTTTTCCCACTTTTCATACGCTCTTCGCGATGCTGGCACGTTGGGCTGGGCAGGGGAAAATGGCATGGGTGCGTTCCAGGCCGAATTCGCTATTTTCCTAATTGGTCTTTCGCTCTTCGCCAAAAAGCCGGCGCTCAAATTGGGGCTCTTAGCGATCGCACTATTCAGCGTGTATTGTCTTGAGTTAACTCTATCTCGTGGAGCGTACGCGGGATTCCTAATGGGCCTCCTTGTTCTGGGGCTGATCAAGGATCGCAAGATTCTCATCCTGCTGGCCATCATCCTTGTGAGCTGGCAGAGCTTTGTTCCCTATGCGGTCACACAGCGTGTGATGATGACCTACCAGGAAGGTGAGGGATTGGATCCCTCTGCCGGAGATCGCGTTGCCATTTGGGAGGATGGTCTGCGCGTCTTCAATGAAGATCCAGTTTTTGGCACGGGATTCAACACGTACGCGTTTATGCGCCGCGTCGGTCAGTACACGGATACTCACAACTATTACGTAAAGATTCTGATTGAGACGGGCCTTGTTGGATTCCTAATCCTTCTATGGTTATTAGGAGTGGCGTGCAAAATGTCGTGGTGCCTTTTTCGCGCGGCTAAAGACCCGGTCATGAGTGCCCTCGGGTGTGCTTTGTTTGCGATGTTGATTTGTGTTCTTGTTGTGAACTTCTTCGGCGACCGCTGGACGTATTTGCAAGTTAACGGATTCTTATGGGTTCTTCTCGGACTTGTAGCTCGGGGACTGTACGTGGTGAGTCAAGAGAGGAAGAGTCAAGCAGGGGCGGCGTCAGCAATAGAGTCTGAAAAATTCCAGGCCGCCCCCTTCGCGGCACATGAGGTCTATCACGCATGAACGTTCCGTGGCTGCGGCTGAAGTATTCATTTGGAGGATGGAGTTGTGTAAGAGTGTGCTGTAAACTGCGTCGAGGATTTCGTTCAAATCCGGCAAGGTATCAATAGTTCAAGATCGTCAAAATGTGCGGAATATACGGACAGATTTCGAAAAACCCAGCCCTAAATGAATGTGGGCTTTCCATACGTCATCGCGGGCCGGATGATGCCGGGGCAAAAGTGTTCCCCGTCCCTGGAACCGGCCTCTCCGTAACATTGGTTCACCGCCGACTCTCAATTATTGATCTTTCCCCGGCCGGCCATCAGCCCATGTCGAACGAAGATGGCTCCGTTTGGATCACCTTTAACGGCGAGATCTATAACTTCCAGGAGCTGCGCACGAAACTGCTAACGGCAGGCCACAAATTCGCGTCCCAGACGGATACCGAAACTATCATTCATGGTTATGAAGAATGGGGCGAAGAGGTTATTCCTCGATTGCACGGGATGTTCGCACTCGCCATTTGGGACGCCCGAAAGAGGCGCCTGCTGCTGGCCAGGGACCGCGTCGGAAAAAAACCTGTCTTCTATTTTGTCAGAGATGACAAATTCCTCTTCGGCTCTGAAATCAAATCATTACTGGCTTCTGGCGAGGTGCCTGCCAAGCCTAACGCTGAGGCTCTGCACGACTATCTGACGTATCTTTACTTTCCCTCTCCTAGCACCGCCTTCGATGGAATTCGCAAGCTTCCATCGGCGACAACGCTTGCCCTAGAAGTGACGCCGGATGGCCGAATCGCACATCATCTGAAGACATACTGGGACCCAGTGGAAGCCGCCGGAGCAGCGCGACCCCTTTCGCACCGAGACGCCGTCGACAAAACGCGGGAATTGATAGATGAAGCTGTTCGCGTCCGACTGATGAGCGATGTTCCTCTGGGGGTGTTCCTCAGTGGTGGTCTCGATTCCGGAACCATCACTGCGTTTACAGCAAAACACAGCACACTTCCAGTGAAAACTTTCAGCATCGGCTTTCGCAATAGCAAGCTCTTCGATGAGATCGATCAAGCGAATCTGGTTGCCCGGAAATTTGGGACGCATCACACAATCTTACAAGTGGATGCACGATGCGCCGAACACATCGGCACTGTCGTGCGTCATTTTGACGAGCCCTTTGGGAATCCCACAGCAATTCTTGAGTACATTCTAACCAAGCACATGCGCGAACATGTAACCGTCGCCCTTTCGGGTGACGGGGGTGACGAGGCTTTCGGCGGTTACGTTCGCTATGCAGGTGCGTGGCTGGCAGAGAAGTATCGTGCGCTTCCATCATTCCTGACTCGCGGGTTCTTCGCACGTTTTTCTCACTTACTAGATGATAATACTAGAGGTCGGCACACGAACCGCAGGGTAAGAGAATTTCTTGAGTCGGCGTGGATGGCCGAAGAGGAAATGTATCTTCGATGGGTCGGCTATTTTTCTGAAGAAGAAAAACGTGAGCTTTATACACCTGAATTCAGATCTCAAGTTGGATCACGTGACTCGGGAGACTTTTTGCGTTCACTCTTTCGCCGTGGGGCCGCGCTAGAGCCATTGAACAGGTTCGGATACGTGGATCTGGCTTCATTCCTCACCGGTAATTGCCTCGAATACGCAGATCGCATGTCCATGGCAAACTCGCTTGAGGTAAGGTGTCCATTCACGGACCATCACATTCTTGAATTTGGTCTCTCCATCCCATTCGAGTGGAAGTATCGCCTGGGCAAGACCAAGAAAATCCTTCGTGAGGCAATGCAGCGGATCCTTCCCGACAGCGTGCTGCGCAAGAAGAAAATGGGTTTCAATCCACCGCTGCCGGAATGGATTAACCGCGAATTGAAACCCATGATTGGGGAATTGCTCTCGCCCGCTGCCGTTGCGCGCCGGGGCATGTTCCGCCCGGAAGCTGTTGAACGGTTACTGAAAGAGCACTATCAGGGTGGCCGAGATAACGCCATCAAGATCTGGGGGCTGCTTATGCTGGAGGTTTGGCACCAGATGTATATCGACAGGGTGCCGGACGCGTCCGCTCAGTTCCTGCTCGCGGCATCAGGAACCAAGAGAGCTTTATGAAAGACACCGCGGAGGCAGCTCAGACGCTTGAGCAAGGAGAGAAAATCGGCCACACGGAAATCTTGTGGACCGACCAAGAACCTTCATCAAACAGGGTAGTTTCCGGGAAAGTGCCTCATATACTTTACGTCATCGACCAAATCTGTCAGGTTGGGGGAGCTGAGCGCGTCTTGCTCGAAATGATCCGGAGGCTGCCACGAGATCATTTTCGGTGCAGTGTTATCACCTTTCGAACAGAGCCTGGCTTGAAGGCATTAGAAAATGTCTATTCGCCACTTCGGGTTCTGCCTTTGCGCCGAACTTATGACATTAGTGCAATTAGAACAGCTCTTCTGATCCGAGATCTCATTCGGCGCGAGAACGTATCCATCGTGCACACATTTTTTGAAACCTCAGACCTTTGGGCGGCGCCAATCGCACGACTGAGCGGCTGTCCGGTGCTCGTTTCTAGCCGGCGAGACACGGGAATCCTGCGCACACGGAAGCACCATCTCGCCTATCCGATTGTCAACCGCTTGTTCGACCGCGTTCTTACTGTTTCAGAGAAGGTGCGCTCTTACGCCTTGAATCATGACCACCTGCCTCCCGAACGCGTCGAAACACTGTATAACGGGGTTGATTTGGAAGCGCTCGACGCGAAGGCGGCAGAAGTCGATGCGCGCTTAAGCCTGGGATTAAAGACGACATCGCTTGTTATTTCGACATTGGCAAACATTCGCTATGTGAAGGGAATAGATGTCTTAGCGCGGGCCGCGGCGCGTGTCTGCTTTGCCTGTCCCGATGCTGTTTTTCTGGTAGTAGGCGGTGTTCTCGAACCCGGGGCGTTCCGCAAACTGCAGTCGCTCGTTGACTCGCTCGGAATAAAGGACAACTTTCGCTTTCTTGGAGCGATGCCGAATCCGTATCCTGTCCTTGCTGCCAGCGATATCTTTTGTCTACCTTCGCGGACTGAAGGTTTTTCGAACGCGCTCATCGAAGCCATGGGTTCCCGGTTGGCGTGTGTCGCAACGCGTGTCGGCGGAAATGCCGAAGCCCTTACCGAGGGTGTAAACGGCTTTCTCGTAGAAAGCGAAGATGCAGATGCGATGGGGAATCGACTCCTCCGTCTTCTTCGCGATCCGAACCTACGGCGAGGAATGGGGCAGGCGGCTCGGCAGACGGTCGAATCACACTTTAGCATGAGTGCGATGATGGCCCGCTTGACCGGCATCTACCAGGAACTCTTGGCAGCAAAGAATGTTTAACCTGTTACAAACAGCCGCCGTGGTTCTGCTTTGGTTCAGCCTAGGCACTCTTGTATATGTTTATGTAGGGTATCCCCTCTTGCTTGCCGTGATTGGATTCTTCTCGGTGCGGCCTAAGGCTGCACCGGGCTATTTGCCAAATATCTCCATGCTGATCGCGGCCTACAATGAAGATGCCGGCATTCGCAAGAAAATTGAAGACACACTTTCTCTCGATTATCCTGCGGACAAGATGGAAATCTTAGTTTTATCGGACTATTCTACGGACCGCACGGACGAGATTGTGAAAGGGGTCGCTGATTCCCGCGTACGGTTGTTGCGTGCGCCCATCAGAAAAGGAAAAACCAACGTCCAGAATCTCGGTGCTGAAATCGCGCAGGGGGAGGTACTAATCTTTTCAGATGCTACGACGGTTTACCATCCCTTGGCGCTCCAATACCTCGCTTGTAATTACGCTGATCCAAAAGTCGGTGCGGTGAGCGGCCGGTATCAGTATTTCGACACGGAAGGAAAGTCGCCCACAGGGCTTGGCATGATCGCTTTTTGGAACTATGAGAATTTCATTAAAATGATGCAGTCGCGCATTCGCACCATCAGTGGTTGTTGCGGCTGCATCTATTCCGTTCGTCGCGCGGCATATACTCCACTTCATCCTGATGTCATCAGCGACCTGGTTCAACCCTTGTGGGCCATTCAGAAGGGGTATCGGGTGGTTTTCGAAGACCGCGCGCTTGCTTACGAGGAAACAACAAAGTCATCGAGAGAAGAGTTTTCGATGCGGGTCCGCGTCGTGACCCGGGGGGTTCGCGGCATTCTGAGTGTGCCCGATTTGCTCAATCCAACAAAATACGGCTGGGTCAGTTTTCAGTTGATTTCACACAAAGTTCTGCGATGGCTGGTGCCTTTTTTTCTGCTCTTACTATTCGCCAGCAACGCTGTTCTCGGGAATCACCAGTGGTACCGTACCCTCTTCGCCCTCCAGGCCGCGTTTTATGGATTTGCTCTTTTGACGCTGCTCATCCCCCTGCACCGCATATGGAAACCTCTGGGTATCCCTTTGTATTTTTGTACTCTCAATGCCGCTGCGTTGCGCAGCATTCTGGAAGTTATGCGCGGCCGAAAGTATGTCGTCTGGGAAACCGTTAGGAGCTAGTGCCTGATGCGAATTGAGTTTCTAACGCAGGACGATCCTTTGTATCTCTTGCCATTTTTCGATGAGTTTCTCCGAAATCACAGTTCAGAGTTCGAGATTTTACAAATCTCATGCGGTCCGACCATGGGGAAAAGGTCGAGACTACAGCTTTTGAGGGAATTGGTGGCGCTTTACCGTGTCGGAGGTTTCATCCGGCTGCTCGGCACGATTGCAAAATCTAGGCTTCTGGGCAAGCTGCCCAGGAGCCGCAGTGCTGATAAGTTCTATAGCCTGGAGCAGTTAGCGCGGGCGTTTGAGATACCATTCAAGAAGATCGGCAACCCAAACGCTGATGCGTTCGTCGAGTCAGTTCGGCAGCGTGCTGCCGAAGTGATTGTTTCGGTTGCGTGCCCTTATATCCTCAAGGAGAAACTGCTGTCACTTCCGCCTCGGGGCTGCGTTAATATCCACCATGCTCCGCTTCCGAAATATAAAGGGATGATGCCGACCTTTTGGCAGATGCTTCATGGAGAGAAGAGCGTGGGTGTTACTGTTCACTTCATGTCGGCTAAAGTTGATGAAGGAGCAGCGTTGCTTCAGGAACAGCTTGCAATCGAGCCAGGTGAAGCTTTGGATCATCTCATTCGGCGATCCAAGCGTCACGGCGCCCATTGCATGGCGCGGGTATTGCGTCAGATCGCTGCCGGAACCCAGCGAGTTTATGAATTCGGCCGGGCCGGCGGAAGTTATTTTACATTTCCTACTCTCGCAGAGATTCACCAATTTCACCGAAAGGGATTGCGGGCGATCTAGGACCGAGATTTCTCATAGTAGAGCTCCTAGCGCGATAGTGCCTGAAGCGGGCACCTCTAATCCGCAATCTCGCAGCGCGGCACTTTGCGCATTAGAGATCTTTAGAGCAGGATTTGTGTTTGTTTGATTCGTCTAATCGCCGTTTTTTCGGGAGAGTGATGTTTTCTCGCAAGAGCTTGCTCAATCTATATTGGAAGATGCAGCGCGTACTTGTGCCTGAGCTAAGATATTGTCAGTATATTTACGAAGAAGTATTAAATAAAGTAGTAAAGGAAGATATCAAGTGGTTAGATTTAGGGTGTGGCCACCAAGTGCTGCCGGCATGGCGGTTCGAACAGGAAAAAAGGTTGATCGAGAAAGCTGGGATGGTCGTGGGTATTGATGCCGATTTGCCCTCGGTGGGAAAACATAGGAGTGTGCACGTAAAGCTTGTTGGAGACATTTCGGCACTTCCTTTTCAAGATAGTTCGTTCGATCTCATCACTGCGAATATGGTTGTTGAGCACCTCGATAATCCAATGCTGCAGTTCCAGGAGGTGAGTAGAGTGCTCAAGCCCGGAGGAGTATTCGTCTTTCACACCCCTAATGCTTCCGGATATTCAACCATGTTAGCCCGTCTTCTTCCAGAAGGCTTGAAGCCAGCTTTGATTCGGATGTTGCAAGGACGGCCCAGCGAGGATGTTTTTAAGACTTTCTATCGTGCCAACAGCGAGACAGACATCTGCCGCCTGACGCAGGCCACCGGTCTTAACTCTCTGGAGATCCGATTGGTCGCGTCTTCTGCCGAGCTTGCCGTCATACCTCCACTCGCCTTTTTGGAGCTTCTGTGGATAAAGTTGTCGCTAACCAAAACGTTTCGTCGCCTTAGGACAAACCTAATCGTCACTCTTGCGAAACATAGTTAACATAATGATCGCCCAATGGACTGCTGGTGATCGCTCGGACCCTCGGCTCCCGCCAATTTGGGATAAGATACGCTATTTCTTGCGCGACTGTACTGGAGTACACCGTCACACCTGTACTCTTTCAGTCCCCCCAGCCAGTGGCGGAGGTTTTCAGCCACCGCTAGACTCTCAAAGTGAAGGGCTTAAGGGGTCGGGCCGTTCATGCGGTTGTGGTAAGGGAATTGTCCCGGTTCGTTGAGTGGCCGAGGGGTTGCATCACTCCAAGAAAGATAGAGTTTATGAATTGTCAGAATCATGAGAGTTCAGCCAGGGGGGCGTCAGTCATGCCGATTCGCAGATGGTCCATATTGCTCCTCTCTGTGTTGGTTTTCGGAGGAGCTTCGGCCCTACGGGCCCAGACCCAGCCACCAGTGCTCTTTTTCTCGGATCTAGATAGCGCTCCTAACAGCGGCGGAGAGAGCGTCAGTGGCGTTTCGGGAGCGTACGTAACGCTCTACGGAAATTTCTTGGGGTCAACTCAAGGTACTTCGACTGTCACATGGAACGGACTGAATTGCCTGCGTGTTGTGCCGCCGACAGGAGCATACACAGGATGGGGAATGGCTTATCTTTGGTACCAGAGAATTGTGGTGCAGCTCAGTTCGGCTTGCACGCCGGGTACTGGAAATTTTGTCGTCACCACCGCGAACGGGACTTCGAATGGCATTCCGTTCACTGTTAGAAGCTCTGGCGCGATCTACTGCATTTCGAACACTGGGAACGACAGCAACAGCGGCAAATTCCCGAGCTCCTGTTGGGCGACGCCGAAGAACGCTTTCAGTCACATGAGCGCTGGCGACACCGCCTATTGGGAAGGCGGAGTAATCGTGACCACTGGGGGTGGATTCGGAGGATTAGATTGGGGGCTAGGGGGCACGGCCGGAAATCCCGTGGCAATGGTTTCTTATCCCGGAGCGACGCCGCAACCGGGAGTTCAATGCAGCAGCAGCTCATGCTCCAACGGAATCGCTATCCGATGCTCAGTCGGATTCCCATCCACCTGTAGTTACTACACATTAGCTGGAATGTTTATTCAAGGATACGGACAGGCTTTGATGACGCAATATCCTTCGGCCAACCATCAAAGGTACGTTGGTAACTCTTGGACTTGCGCCGGTCCTCCAGGCGCAGTTGGATGCGTTTCGATGAGCGAAAATACGTTCGTGAAGTTCTACGGAAACGAGATTGCCAACATAGTCAGTCTTGGCACCACTGGCAAGCAATACCATGCTTTCTACCTCACAACCGACTCGAACCATCAGGAAGTCGGCTGGAACTCGATTCACAATAACCATAGTTGCCGGGCAATGCAGGTTCACTCATCGCCGAACAATCTGACCAGCGGGTATAACCAGTACGACATCTCTATCCATGACAATCTGATTCATGATGACCCGTGCGACGGAATGAACCTTGCAACTGTCGACCCTTCGCAGGGAAAGGTAGAGGTTTACAACAACCTCATTTACCACGTAGGGTTGGGGCCTGACCCACTGGACGGCGAAGCAAGTTACTCCTGTATTAGAGTCGCGCAGTATACGAATAATGGAGCACCCGGAACTGGAACAGTTGAGGTCTACAACAACACGCTAGCCGATTGTGGCTCGCACATCGGCACGTTCGGGTTGGCCGGAGCGTTCGATTTCTCCCCGGGCACCGTTGGGGTAAACATTCGCAACAATATCATCTACCAGAACAGCGGCGAGTTTTTTAATGATAGTGGTAGTCTCCCTTCGGGCTTTCCGTTGACGGGTTCGAATAACATCTGGTTTGGCGGCAGCCAAGTAATTCCAACTTGGTCAACCAACAACATCACAGCCGACCCCCTGTTCGCAAATCGTTCCATAAATGATTTCCACCTCCAGAGCGGCAGCCCGGCGATCGGTGCTGCACCTATCGTCAACAGCTCGAATGCTTATAAGAATTATCCGCCATGGCAAGGGGGGATTGCTGTTGACCGCGATGGCCTAATCCGGCCAAGTCCCTCGTCTATAGGCGCGTATGAGTTCACCGGCGGAACTCCGCCACAAAGGCCAAACCCGCCTACAAACCTCAAAGTGACTGTGCAGTAGATTCTTGACAATTATGTGCGGGGAATCCTTTGGGTTCCTCGCATCTTCGTTAACGAAGCCAACCCAATCGGGAACAAGGTTGTGTTCCTTTTATCGTTAAGTCTTCGAGCCCGCGTGTGCGTTCATTCTCCCAGAATGTCTAGACCAATGTCGCCAGTCGACAATTGAGGAAGCGCGAGCCAGCCCATAAGCAAGGTAAAGCGCGGCAACTGGCACAATTGCTCCCAAACGGCGGACAGAGGCTGCGGACCGGATGCCTAGGGCTAGGGGAGGAACTAAGAGCGCGAGAACGAACGCGTCGAGGTATCGCAGGCTGCCTCCCTGTAGAGCAATTCCAATAGAAATAAGAAGACCTAGCATGCAGCAGAGCGTGTAGAGTGCCAGGGCAATGGGCTTAAAGTTATGCAGTGCCGGCAGATTTCTGAGAAAAACACGAAACACATGCATACCATGCCATCTATGCTTTCGATAGAAAGCAACTAAGGACTGCGGAGTCCCCCAGTGAATAACGCCGAGTTCTGGGATGCAAGTGATCGGATGACCTATTGAACGTACGCGCTGGCAGAATTCATAGTCCTCATTGGTTTGGATGGTTTCATCAAATCCCCGAACTTTTTGAAATAACTCGCGGCTGACAAACAGGTCACCAGCGGGAAGGTAAGGGACTTCACCTGCCCCTCTCTTGTCACGTTCTTCGTGCCAGTAGCGCGCAATCCATGAGGAATTCTCGGGAATAAGATAGTACGAACCAAATACGCCAGTGATACCGCGCGAAATCGCCAACTGTGCCTGCGTCAACCAATCAGGCAAGACTTCACAATCAGAATCGAGAAATGCAAAGTATTTGCCCTGTGCCGCTGCTGCCCCTGCATTACGTACCGCTGCGATGTAGGCATTTGGCCAATCTAAGACTCGAAGCGCAGAAGTAGAAACAAATCCAGCAGCTACTTCTCGCGTCCGGTCTGTCGATCCGTTATCCACAACAATGATTTCAAAGACATGAGGAGCGATTTGCGAGTTGGACAATGCAGAGAGACATCTTGCGATATTGTGCTCTTCATTGCGAACCGGAATAATTATGGAGAACAGCGGCTCTTGCTCGGAGGAACTCTGAAAGTTCTCGAATATCTTGGGCATGAGCGATTCAGGTTGTCAGATCCGAAACGGAGATTGGTTTTCGGATTTGCGCCTTCTCATTTAACAGCTCTTCGTAAAGACGCAGATATCTTTGGGACATAACGGCGGATGAGTATTCATTCCGAACAAGAGACCGGCCATTTTGCCCCAGCCTGACTCGAAGTTCAGGATCTCTGATGAGAGAAATGAGAGCCCCAGCCAAGTCCTTGGCCTCCCTCGGCTGGACTAAAATTCCAGTCCGGTTCGGGAACACGAGTTTCGTGATTGCACCCACTTTTGTTGCAATCACAGGTAGCCCAGAAGCCAGAGCTTCTAGGACTGCCATTGGCATCCCTTCCTCCAATGAGGGAAGGACGAAGACATCAAGCGAGGCGTAAACATTTGGCATGTCCGCACGCGGCCCTGTAAAAACGACGCTCCTCTTGATCCCTAGATCTTTGATCAATCTCTCCAGAGTCGAGCGGTGAGGGCCTTCGCCAACGATACCAAAGAGCAAGGAGGGGAATTCCTTCAGCACTTCACTAGCCGCCATCAAGAAGTATTCGATGCCCTTCTGTGGGATTAGTCTTCCGGCCGTTCCTATCAAGAGCCTCTGCCCCTTGTTTAGTTCCTCCGAGAGTGTCGGTGAGGCGCCAGCAAAGCGGGACAAATCTATTCCGTTGCCAATTACAGCCACCTTCTGCGGGGCGATGCCAGCCCTGAGTAGTTCTTCTGCGATCAGGTCTGAAACCGCTGCGACTGCGTTGAAATGACGAAGAAACAGAATGTCGAAAAATTCGTAGAGGCGAATGGCAAGTGTATGTCGAAGCCCTCTCTGATTATGACGCGTCGCTATGATTGGTATGCCCAATCGCCGGGTTGCAAAGTATCCATAAATATCGGCTTTGTAACCGTGCGAATGCAGAATATCAACTTGTTCTGTTCGAATGAGTTTACGAATGACTCCCACTGTTTGGCGGTCTGCGCGGCCACGGCAGGGGATCCGAATAACTTTTACTCCTGCCTTTTCAATCCGATCGGACGCATCGTTTCTGGGGCGATGCGCGTTGTCGAAAACACCGACAATTGTATCTTCGCCCAGATTTTGCAAATTACTTGCCAGGGTTGCAACGACAGCCTCAGCACCGTACATTCCGCCGCTGCTGATAAGATGAAGAACCTTCATGAGTGCCGCGACTCTCGCTTGTCATTTGCGAGTGTGTCTACTTCTAACTCTAGCCCTTCTCCCGGGCTCCAATTCGCCAGCCAGCACCAGAACTTGTGATAAAGCCGGTCGCCAAGCATTGCTCGTACTCGCTCTTTTGCTCCATGCCTGAATCGAGAGTAGAGTTCCCGCCCTTCACCGGGCTGTAGGAGTCTTTGAAGCTCTTTCGGGCCCATTTGGCGCGTAACCATGTGCCTTCCTTGCAGTTGGATACCTCTCCGGGAGCTGACAGGTACCCACGGATTCGAATGGTAGAGATACTTGTAGCCTGCGCGGGCACATGCGTCCACTACGCGGTCATTCCACCGTCCGCCAGGTGCAGAGATCGCGACAACTTCGACACCTAGGCGCTCCTCGAGTTCGTGCTTCGACCGCGTCAGTTCCTGCTCCAAATCATTCGGGCTGCACTGAGTCAAAAGCCGATGTGACCACCCATGCGACTGCACGCGATGTCCAGCGGCAACCATCTGGCGCGCCTGGCTCCATAAAAGGTATTTGTCAATCCTGCCGACGCATCCTGCCAAAACAAAAAAGACCGCTTTCAAGCCTGATTGCTCGAGCAGTGGGAATGCTTGCTCAAAATTGGACCGATGGCCATCATCGAAAGTAATTAGGGCCGATTGTCCCCCAGAGCTTGGCCGCGGGGCTGGCGAAGCCAGCAGAGAGAGATGCTTTTCGAACTGGGCTTGCGTAACCCCATAAAGGTATGGCGATCCCGAGGGCCGGATTTCATGATAGGTCAATACTGATTGTTTCCCAATTGGATGATCGAATGGAGAGGCCGAAACGGCCATCGAATGGCTTGGCCAATCGAGCTGCCCCATACTCTCGGGGTCGTTCGTGAGCGTTACACGGTTATTCAATGGCAGCCCTCGCAGTCTCCCCCGTAGTTTGCAAGGAAGAGTCCCTTTTTACGCCAACGAGTTCGCGGAAGGGTTGAAAAGAGTAGGTCTGCAATAAGATCTCCAGCCGATCTGTCATCTTGTCTAAATTAGTGTAGTGGCGGAGACGCGACTTCAGCTCTTCTCGGATGCGGGGCTGCTCGGTATCAAGTTCCCAAGGATGAAAGTAGACAACCACACGTTTGCCATAATCCTCCTGAAACTTGCGGAAAGCCCAGTGAGTATACGCCAGTGGGAATATCCGCAAGTAGCCCCCACCCGCACAGGGCAAGTTCTGACCCAGAACCTGTACGGTAGCCGGAGGGAACTCAAGCAAAGAATGGCCGTCCTTCAGCCGATGCGTGTACGGGAAGCGCCGCGCGCCCGGCACCCCATATAGGTCATGGTGGATCGGATAGATGCTGGAGTCGTATGTAAACCCCTCTTCAGCGAGGACGTCCAAGGCCCAAAGACAATCTTTGGTGATGGACCAACTCGGCGCGCGGTAGCCAAAGACTTTGACACCCGCTGCATCCTCAATGGCTCGAACCGCCGCTTGAGTATCCTCACGAAATTCGTCGGGCGTTTGGGAATAAACGGTCCGATGCCAGTAGCTATGGCAGGCGAGTTCGTGGCCGCGCGCGTGTACCTCTCGCACTAACTCTGGAAACTTATGTGCCACCCATCCAACAAAGAAGAACGTTCCCTTAACATTATACCTATCAAATAGACTGAGAATGCGCCGTGTGCTCATCACAACCCGCGACGGTCGACTCTCCCAACTATCGCGCGAGACTGAACCTGCAAATGCCTCCACCATGAAGTAGTCTTCGACGTCGACAGTCATTATGTGCTTCGGCGGGGAGACTGTCCTGTTGCTTCTGACCTTCTCTTTATCTTTGCTCAACATGGAATGCGTCAGGTCCCAGACTGCTCCGGTCAGGTGTGGAGAACCAATCTTGTGCTGAACGGAGGACGACGTACCTCACTCTTTTGTACGCAAGCGGCCTGCCTTTACTGTCTTCCTAACCTACGTACTTACAATAAGATACAGGTTCCATGCACACTCACGCGGGCGGACCGGAAAATCTTTTCGCACTACTCGGCATTCTTTTGCCACCCGACTGCCCGTTTGCATGATTCGGGTTCTTGCCCATACCTGTGCTATATCCTTCGAGCGCTGCTCTTGGGAGAATCCAGATCTCGATTAACACGTTTGAATACAGGAGGTTAGAGCCGTTGGCTTAAGCCTTGGGAGAGTGCAGATCGTATGGACTTGATCCTTGGTATCCTCAGAAAATCGCAGCCAACTGCCGGGGAAGCAACCTCTACGTCGTAGAATAAAGGTCTTAGGAATGCTGTATACCTATTGTCCGAATAGCGCTCGGGCAACGCCACAAGTTCGGTTACGAGGAGAGTCCTGATTAGGACAGGGTGTCACGGATGAACGTCGCTGAACACCATTACCCTCAAGTATCGGTTGTCATACCAAGCTATAACTCGGCCGAATTCTTGCCGGATGCCATTGAGTCCGCGTTGAGGCAGGACATTGCGCTTGAAGTGATAGTAGTGGACGACGGCTCGAAGGATAATACGGCCCAGGTAATGGAACGGTATGTTGCTAGAAAAGAAGTTAGTTATATTCGTCAGCAGAACCGGGGCCCGGCCGCCGCACGGAACACTGGCGTGCGAGCTGCGAAGGCAGACTATGTGGCTGTCGTGGACTCAGACGATGCGCTCGCTCCCAACGCTCTAAGTAAACTCGTTTCTGCATTCGAGCGAAGCGGAGCCGAGTGGTCCATGGTTGATATCGTGAAATTCTGGGGTGACCACCAGGAAATCCAGCGGTGCGGCACGCCGACCGAAGATCCCAAGTTCGCCATCCTCGCGGATGACTTTATTCGTCGGATGATGTTCTTTCGGAAGACAACCATAGAGCGCATCGGCATGTGGGATGAAAACATATTTGGACGAGAGGATTGGGACATCAATATCCGTTTGCTCGCCAGCGGGGAACCCTATGTGTATGTCCAGGAACCGCTCTATCTTTATCGCAAGCGTTCAGGCAGCATTACAACCGGCCAGCTACACCGATTCCTCGAAAATACCGAGCGGCTTATGCGCAAGCACCACAAAGCGGCCGCGGATGCTGGAGACCATAGGATCGCTCGCATTTACGCACGCAACCTGTGGAACCTTGCAAGACGCTATTTTTATGAGCAGCGGGACCTAGGAGCAAGTTTGCGCTGTGCGCGCGAAAGTTTGCGGTACGATTTCAGCGCCGAGCGCGTTCTGCATCCGATAGTTCACAACATTCGACGGCTGCGGTTGGGCAACCGAGCCGGAAGGTCATCGCACGGAATCAGTTGAGCGTAGAATCATCCACGGTTTTTGATCCAGTCCAGGAGTCGCGGATAGCGCCCTAGCTTCATCCCGTCCAATACTTCAAATTCTTCCGTGCGATTGTAGGTGTGCGTGCAAATGCTTCCGTGGCACCAATCGGGTTCTATACGGTTGTAAGGTTTCTCCTCGTAGTCGCTCTCCGAAAGAGTCTCAATTTCGCTAAAATTCAGTGCATATCCATATCGAAGGCTGCAGTCCTGCCCTGGACGAATGAGTTTCCCCCCCTCGAAAAATAGAGCGCCGGCTGGTCGCGCACGGCGCACATCCGAGACGATTGGGTTTTTCGGGTGAGGTGTCCATTCACCTTCTAGAGAATCCGAATAGAACAAGTGAAGTTCGTCGAAGGTGGATCCGCCGGAGACAGCAATGTTTGTGAAAAGCCAGAACTTTCCTGACTGTTCGAAGACGGTCGTGTCCACAGCAAGGACATCATGGGCCATGATTCTTACGAGCTCCCAGTTTCGTGGGAATTCAGTTGCCCGATAAAGTTCGATCGTCTTTCTGGCCCTAGTCTCAGGGATCATGTATATAATTCCATGGCTCTCGAAAAGATACGGGTAAGACATGTGATAACCATTGTCCAGAACTCTTTGTGGAACGCTAAGCCGTCCTTGGTCGCCAATTTCGAAGTACGAGATCGCCGCCCTGTTTTTTTTAAAATCGAAGTCCTCGAAGAAAACGTAAGTCTTACCGTCGTGTTTTAGCAAGAACGGGTCGGCGTAAAATCGCCCCCGAGGCCAAGGAACCAGGCGGAACCCCGTTCGGTCTGTGAGTGCGCTCGGCTTATCAGTTCTTGCCCGATAAGCAATAAACCACTGCGTGCGTTCGCCGACTAGCAGCGAACGGCACCGCCGATAGATCTTCCGCAGGGCAAGCCGCGTCAGAAAACGCAACATAACTGGTGTCGGCGGAGTGCGATAAATCCCTTTCTTGTAGCTATCCGCCTCGTTGAATACTTCAAGGGACTGGATATAGCCCCAGCCGTACGTGTAAAGGTCGCACAATCGGCGAATTGCGAATTCAGAGGTTTTCCAATACAAGGGGTTGAGCGTCAAATGGAGCGATTCGAAATCCGTCGCAGAAAGAGAACGATAGATTACGCGCCCGCCATCGAGTGACTCAGTGAGTACTTGCAGAATGCTCCCCGTGACAGGGTTGCCCTCGTACATTTCCCAAAAGCCTGGAGGCGCTCCACGATATTCCCTATTGTCCGCATGGTGAAAGGACCAAACTCCATGTTTTGCGCATGACAGAATTTCTCCGCGAATAATGCGGAAGCCGAAGCGAAACAAGACGTCGAGGTTTGCCTCACGAATTCGCGCAATGTCTTCCTTAGCAAAGCGGTCCACGAACCCTTTTGAGATTGGCTGGACTAAGAGTATGGACGCGTTTTTCAAAATTCCAGTTAGATCGGTCTCTTCAAACGCATCCAACTCTTTCCGATGGCGCTGACGGTCCCAACGCCGATAGCGCTCAAATAAACTATGCGTCCAGTAGGTTTTGAGCAGCTGGCGCCAGGGTTTCTTCGGGGCAGCATGGGGCGAGGAATTTCGGACAACAAGCACGACTTCCGCGAACGAGGATTCCTGGATATCCGCTACGATCTTGGCGACCCAACGCGTGGCCGTCAGCGAATTCAGCATGATTCCGATTCGCAACTTGGGAGCGCCTATATGGTCTCGGTCTGGCACGTTGACTCTTCCGCTTTTTCCGCGCTGATTACTCTACTGAACAGCACCTGCCAAATCAGCGGTCCAACCCTCCCCTACGATTGTCGAGAACAGTCGCGGCACCAGTGAGATTTGCCTCCTTTTTTGACTGTAAGCCTCAGATCGGTTTTCAGGGCAGTCCCCATGCATCGTCGCGAAACATCAATTGCGCAAGATTCTCTGAGCGCCTTTTGCTGATCGGGCCGCCAAAACCTTCTGCTCGAGGAAGTCCCGAAGCTCTAACCACCCTTGATGAGATTACCTCAGGAATTGAAGTAAAAGCGAGTCCCCGGAACGAATCAATTACACCACCACACACTCTCGGCCTGAGAGATCCAAGGCGCATTTAGTTTTCTCAATCTTGGCGAAAGCTCCGGGGTAGGTGAAAGCTCTCCCCGCCTAGTAACGAGCTCAGGCACTTCCGCGTTCTAACTGCCGTCTGGGTCCGGTTGAACGTGAAAAACAATGCCCTGGAAGGGAAATCATCGGGACAATTCGCCGGCAATTCCTGCGCGCTCATAGTAAGTACTGTGTTTTATATAACTTAGATTATGCACCCTGCCATAGACCCCCTTTCGAGTGGCCCCCCGTTTGCTTCTCTCAAGGTCAGAAACGTACGGCCAAGTTTGTCATTTCGTATGTCGGAGAGTGCAGACCATGCGTGTGTTGCTGACAGGTCACCTAGGGTATATCGGGACCGTTATGGCTCCGCTCTTGGCCGAGGCAGGGCATGAAGTCGTCGGTTTAGACAGCGGCTTGTTCGAGCAATGCACATTTGGCGAGCCCCCTCGGCAGTTCCCCTACATTCGCAAAGACATCCGGGACATTACGCCTGCCGACCTTGAGGGTTTCCATGCGGTATTTCACCTTGCCGGACTCTCCAACGATCCCCTCGGAAATCTCAACCCGCAGCTGACCTACGAGATTAATCACCTGGCTTCGGTTCATCTGGCTCAAAGCGCAAAGCAAGCGGGAGTAGAGCGCTTTGTGTTCTCCTCCTCGTGCAGCACTTATGGCTCCGCTGGCGACAAGATCCTTGATGAATCGGCCGAATTCAATCCTGTTACTCCGTATGGTACATCAAAGGTCTTGGTCGAACGGGATGTTGCCAAGCTCGCGGACTCTGGATTCAGCCCCACTTTTCTCCGAAACGCCACTGCGTACGGTGTATCCCCTCGCCTGCGATTTGATCTCGTTCTTAATAACTTGGTCGCTTGGGCCTTCACGACCGGGCGCGTTTACATCAAGAGTGATGGCACGCCGTGGCGCCCGATCGTTCATATCGAGGATATCTCTCGGGCATTCCTTGCTGTCTTAGAAGCGCCTCGTGAAGTTATCCATAACGAAGCATTTAACGTCGGCCGCAGTGAAGAAAACTATCAGGTTCGCGATCTGGCAGAAATTGTCAAGGAAACAGTACCAGGCTGCAAGATCGAGTACGCTGCGGATGCTGGTCCCGACAAGCGATGCTACCGCGTTGACTTCAGCCGGATATCTCGTGCCCTTCCCGGCTTCCAACCTCAATGGGATGCCCGCAAAGGCGCCCGCGAACTTTACGAGGCTTACCAGAAAGTGGATTTGCGCCATGAAGATTTTGAGGGCGCACGCTTCAAGCGAATCGATCACCTTCAGGGTTTGGTGGCTTGCCGGCGCCTGGACTCGACGCTACGTTGGCAGCCGGCGGATGTCGCAAGCGAACTCCAGGCGGCAGCTAGTTGATTCACTTACAAGGATCCAGGTGCCTTCGTGATTTTTCGGGAGACCAGATTGGCCGGTGCTTTCTTGATTGAGCCGGAAAAGCGTGAAGACGAACGTGGCTTTTTCGCCCGAACTTTTTGCCGTGAGAAATTCGTGGCCCGCGGCCTGAATCCTGAAATCGCGCAGTGCAATGTCTCGTTCAACAAACGAAAGGGAACGCTGCGAGGGATGCACTACCAAGTATCGCCGTTCGCCGAGGCCAAGCTCATCCGCTGCACTGCCGGAGCGATTTTTGATGTCATCATCGATCTGCGCGAGTCTTCCTCGACTTTTCAGCAGCACTTCGCGGTCGAGCTTTGCGCCGCAAAAGGAAGGATGTTGTACATACCGGAAGGATTCGCTCACGGTTTTCAAACGCTTCTGGATGACACGGAAGTCTTCTACCAAATGTCCCAGCCTTACGCCCCGGAATGTGCTCGCGGAGTACGCTGGGATGACCCTTCCTTTGGTATCGAATGGCCGTCGGCGGAGCGGACGATCCTGGAGCGTGACCGCAATTACCCAGACTTCTTGACGAAACAAAGTGGTCTAAATCAATGAATTCTTCGGCCAGCCAATCCGCGCCAGTTACCACGGGAATAGGTCATGAGATGCACCGTTTCATCGCGGATCTCTATCCCATGTGCCGTAGTATCACCGGTAATGGCCTGCGCGAAACCCTAAGCGCGGTCGCTAAATTTGCTCCCTTAACACTTCGTGAGGTGCCGACTGGCACGCAAGTGTTTGATTGGACTGTCCCTCAAGAATGGAATATCCGGGACGCCTACGTGATGAATTCCCGCGGCGAACGCGTCATCGATTTTCAAACCTCGAATCTGCATGTTGTCAACTACAGCGTTCCGGTACACCGCAAGATGCGGCTTGCGGAATTGAAAAGTCATCTGTTCACCTTGCCGGATCGTCCTAATTGGATTCCCTACCGCACCTCCTATTACAAAGAAAGCTGGGGCTTTTGTCTAAGCCACCATCAGCTTGGGCGTCTGCCTGATGATGAGTACGAAGTCATCATCGATTCGACGCTGCAGCCAGGTTATTTAACCTATGGCGAATGCTTCCTCCCAGGTGAACTGCCCGATGAAATCATTGTTTCCACACATTGTTGCCATCCTTCAATGTGCAACGACAATCTTTCTGGTATCGCTGTCGCCGCATTCCTGGCGAAGCATTTGTCCTCACGTCCGCATAGATACTCCTACAGGTTCTTGTTCATTCCCGGAACCATCGGCGCCATCACTTGGCTGGCGTTGAACGAAGAGAAGATTTCTCGCATCCGCCACGGGTTGGTCCTTACCGGACTCGGTGATAGCGGCAAACTACACTACAAAAGGAGCCGGCGCGGCAATGCCGAAATCGACCGGGCTGCCGCTCACGTGCTTCGCCACGCTTCCTACGACCATCATCTTCTGGATTTCTCGCCTTACGGTTACGACGAAAGGCAATTCTGCTCCCCCGGAATCAATCTGCCCGCGGGGCGCCTTTCGCGCAGTCCTCACGGCACTTTTCCGGAGTATCACACTTCAGCCGACAATCTTGGCTTCGTCCATCCAGAGAAGCTCGAGGAGTCATTCGAAGCTTGCCTTCAGATCATGAGTCTGCTTGAGAGAAATGGGACTTTCTTGAATTTGAACTCTAAATGTGAACCGCAGCTCGGAAGGCGCGGTCTGTACGGAATGGTTGGCGGTGGTTCTGATGCAGGCGTTAGAGAATTGGCCATGCTTTGGGTTCTGAACCTCTCCGACGGCAATCACTCGCTATTGGATATTACTGAGCGCTCGAACATGGCGTTCGATTCCATTTGTGCAGCTACTGAAGGCTTGCAGCAGAAAGGTCTGTTGCGCGAGTGCTTCGCGCTTGAGACGCCCGAGCCCGCGGAGTCATTCGAAAGGACAAAATCATGAATGCAATTTATATCGACACAACAAATAGCGACGAACAACGCCGAGATTTGTTGTATGGCGGCCAAGTGATTGTTCACTCGCCAACTCCAAGCTCCCTCGCCCTCGTAGAATTTGCGCGCCAAATGCTTACCGATGCATTTTCCGGCGCTGATCCCGAAACGGCCCAGTTTCATCTGCCCGTCGACCGCTATGCAGCGATACTCGCCGAACTCAAACCCAAGTTCATACATCATCCTAAGTCCAAGGAATTCATCCAGGGCATCCTGAGGGAAACGGGATGTGACCTCAGCAAAACCTATTTCGATGTGCCGCGCATGCGTACTTCAACCAGCGATCAGTACCTCACTACCGGGATCGCCTACGCTTTTCATCCTCATCGGGACACTTGGTATTCGGCTCCTATGTGCCAAGTCAACTGGTGGATGCCCATCTATCCGATCGTCTCCGAAAATGCCATGGCCTTTCACCCGCGCTACTGGAACCAGCCGGTGCGCAACGGCTCCGCCACTTACAACTATGACGAGTGGAACCGCACCAGCCGCCACAACGCCGCACAATTTCTGAAAGAGGACACCCGCAAGCAACCTCGTCCCGAGGAACCTATGGAGCTCGATCCTCAGGTCCGTGTCGTTACGCCCCCAGGAGGCCTGCTGCTTTTTTCCGGTGCGCAAATGCACTCGAGCGTGCCCAACACCTCCGGCCGCACTCGACTTAGCATCGATTTCCGCACTGTGCATATTGATGACGTTGTTGCGCGACGCGGCGCAGCCAACGTGGATTCTGAGTGCACTGGCACGTGCATGCACGACTATCTGCGCGGTACAGATTTCGCGCACGTGCCGGAAGAGCTTTATGCGTTATACGAGACGCAGCCGCCTCTGGTGCGTCCTGGCGAATTGCGGGCAGCCGCTGCCGTTTGAAAGGTCTGACGACCATATGCCCACACTAGATCAACTTGTGAACGACTCGGAATCCCTCGCCAAAATGCCTCCGGATTCTGTGCAGCCACTGTGCCGGTTCTGCAAAACTAAGCTCCAGCACACCTTTGTGGACCTTGGTATGTCACCGTTGTGCGAGAGCTATCTTAGTTCCACCCAGCTGAATCAGATGGAGCCTTTTTATCCGCTTCATGTGTACGTGTGCTCGAACTGTTTTCTGGTGCAACTCGAAGCCTACGTGAGCCCGGAGCACATTTTCAGCGACTACGCCTATTTCTCCTCTTACTCGGATTCTTGGCTTGCTCATGCAAAAGCATACACAAGTCAGATGACGGACCACCTTTCTCTCGATAACGCCAGCCTAGTTGTCGAAGTAGCCAGCAACGACGGCTACCTGCTTCAGTATTTCGTCCAGAAAGGCATCCCGGTTTTGGGCATTGAGCCTGCGGGGAATGTTGCCCCCGAGGCCGAGAAGAAGGGCGTCGCGACGTTGGTGAGGTTCTTTGGAACCGAAACGGCCCGGGAACTAGTGGCCGCCGGCAAGCAGGCAGATCTGCTCCTTGGCAACAACGTGCTCGCGCAGGTGCCCGATTTGAACGATTTTGTTGCGGGAATGAAGATCTTGCTGAAGCCTCACGGCGTAATCACCATGGAGTTTCCCCATCTTCAGCGGCTGATGGAAGAAAATCAGTTCGACACAATTTACCATGAACACTTCTCCTATTTCTCCTTTCTCGCTGCCGGAAAGATCTTTGCTGCGCATGGCCTGACGCTCTTTGATGTCGAGGAATTGACCACCCACGGTGGCTCGCTGCGCATTTTTGCCCGGCATGCCGAGGACTCCTCGCACGCCGTAACCTCACGAGTCCGAGATCTTCGCGAACGAGAGGAAAAATTGGGGTACGCGCAAGTAGAGACGTACTCGCGCTTTGCCGATCAGGTAAAGGAAACCAAGCGCAAACTGCTCGAATTCCTTTTCGAGGCCAAGCGCAGTGGAAAGAAAATTGCCGGATATGGTGCGCCGGGCAAGGGCAACACCCTGCTGAACTATTGCTCCATTCGCACCGACTTCATCGACTATACCGTCGACCGCAATCCCCATAAGCACGGCAAGTTCTTGCCCGGAACGCACATCCCCATTTATCCGCCGGATCAGATCCAGCGTACAAGACCGGATTATCTGCTGATTTTGCCATGGAATCTCAAGCAAGAAATCATGCAGCAGAATGCATTCATTCGGGATTGGGGGGGCAAGTTCGTTGTGCCTATCCCGGAAGTGAAGGTTTACTCGTGATCTCGCGGTTCGAGACTGGTTCGTCCTGTGGACGGACCACAAGGAGAACGCTTCCATGAAAGTGGTCATCTTCTGTGGCGGACTCGGGATGCGCCTGCGCGAATATGCGGACAATGTCCCCAAGCCTATGGTCCCGATTGGCTACCGGCCTGTCCTCTGGCACGTCATGAAGTATTACGCGCACTACGGCCACAAAGACTTCATCTTGTGTCTCGGATACCGCGCGGACGCCATTAAACAATATTTTTTGCACTATGATGAATGTGTCTCCAACGACTTTTCGCTCTCCAACGGCGGCAAAGACCTCCAGCTGTTTAACAGTGATATCCACGACTGGAACATCACTTTCGCCGAGACGGGGACACATTCAAATATCGGTCAGCGCCTGAAGGCTGTTGAGCGCTACCTCGCGGCCGAGGAGATGTTTCTCGCAAATTACGCTGACGGCCTGACGGATATGCCCCTTCCGAGCCTTATTGAGTTCTCCAGGCATCACGGTAGAGTGGCGACCTTCGTTTCGGCCAAGCCGAATCTTACCTACCACGCCGTTTCGGCCGACACCGATGGCTACGTCAGTGAGGTCAAGTCCATACGCGATACCGAGCTTCGCATCAATTGCGGTTATTTTGTTTTCAAGAGAGAAATCTTCCAGTACATGCGTAATGGCGAGGAGCTCGTCCTTGAGCCTTTTGAACGCCTTATGAGACAAAAGCAGTTGATGGCATATCGCCATGATGGCTTTTATGCATCCATGGACACTTTTAAGGACAAGCAGCAACTGGACGACATGTACGCTCATGGCGACGCGCCGTGGGAAGTCTGGAGGAATGCGCGTCCACGCGAGGAGGCGGCCGTTTCGATCCTGGATGCTGCTGCCGATGCGACGTAGGATCGCTCGTTCGCCATGATGAACCTTCGGCTGACAGATTTTGGCAAGCGGCCACTTCAAATCCTTTGCCTTGGCGCACACTCCGACGACATCGAGATCGGCTGTGGAGGAACTATTCTGCACCTCATTGAATCGCAGCCCTCGACGCGCGTCGACTGGGTCGTTTTTAGCTCCAGCACGCCACGTCGCCGCGAGGCGCTCCGGAGCGCCGGTCTTTTTTTGAAGGGTACGAAGTCAAGAAACATTACCGTTCGTTCCTATCGCGACGGTTTTTTCCCTTATGTGGGCATGAAAATCAAGGAGGAATTCGAACGCTTGAAGAGGCGCATCAATCCTGGCTTGGTCTTCACCCACTATCGTCATGATTTGCACCAGGATCATCGCCTGCTCAACGAACTGACGTGGAACACTTTCCGCGATCACCTCATCCTGGAATATGAAATTCCCAAATACGACGGAGATTTGGGATCGCCCAATGTGTTCTCTCCTTTGAAGGCATCCACGTGCCAAAAGAAGGCCGCCTTTCTTCAGGAGGCTTTCCGCACGCAGGCCTCAAAGCAATGGTTTTCCAATGAAACTTTTTTGGCTCTCATGCGGCTGCGTGGAGTAGAGGGGAACTCTCCAACAGGTTTTGCGGAGGCTTTTTACGGAAGAAAGGTCACTCTGCAACTACAATGAAATGGACTTTGGGATTACCTGAGGTTGAAGAATGAATTCGGAGTGGTTTACAGACTTTTGGCGTTATCGCGAGTTGCTTTATTTTCTGGCTTGGCGTGACGTTAAGGTCCGTTACAAACAGGCCGCGCTTGGCGCCTCCTGGGCTGTGATTCAGCCCTTGCTTACTATGGTCATTTTCACCCTCTTTTTTGGCCGGTTAGCTCGTGTTCCGAGCGATGGTATTCCCTATCCTCTTTTTTCATTTTGTGCATTGGTTCCCTGGACCTATTTCTCCACCACTCTGAGCCAAGCGGGCAACAGCCTCGTCAGCAATTCTTCACTCATCACAAAGGTTTATTTCCCGCGCGCCTTGTTGCCTGCCGCGACTGTGCTCAGCGGCCTCGTGGATTTTGCAATGGGCTCGACATTTCTCGCTCTTATGATGATTTATTACCGTGTGAAGCCTGGATGGTCGTTTTTCTTGGTGCCATTTTTCCTTGGCGGCATGATCCTGCTGGCGTTTAGCGTTAGCATGATACTGGCCGCCATGAACGTGCGGTATCGCGACGTCAAGTATGCTTTGCCGTTTCTGGTTCAGATCTGGCTGTTCGTGACACCTATCATTTACCCGATAGCGTTTCTGACCCCCAAAATGAAGCGCTTTCTCGCCTTCAATCCCATGGCAGGGTTTCTCGAAGGATTCCGCTCTTCTCTATTTAATACAGGTCATATGGACTGGAGCTTAGTGGGCACCGCCGTTATCATTACGACGATTCTTCTGGTTATTGGTGCCACGTACTTCCGCAGGACGGAGCGATCTTTTGCGGACATCGTCTAAGTTCAGAGGGGAGCATTGTCGTCTCGTTTCGATGAGAATATGAGCCAAGCCATCGCGGTTGAAAAAGTCTCCAAAAAGTTTGTCCTGGGCGCGCTTCAGCGCGACACGATGTTGCGTGAACGGCTCATCAGCATGCTGAGTGCGCCTTTTCGTCGGCGCTCGGCCCTCAATGTCCTTTGGGCCCTGCGCGATGTCTCGTTTCGTGTCGATGCCGGTGAGGTCGTGGGCATCATCGGGCGCAATGGGGCCGGAAAAAGCACGCTCCTCAAAGTGCTGTCCAAGATCACCTATCCCACTTCCGGTGAAGTCCACGTGTCGGGCCGCATCGCTTCTCTTCTCGAAGTGGGCACCGGTTTTCACGAGGAACTCACCGGCCGGGAGAACATCTACTTGAACGGCTCCATATTGGGCATGAAACACGGCGAGGTCGCCGCCAAGCTGGACTCCATGGTGGAATTTGCCGGCGTGGCACAGTTCCTGGATACACCGATCAAGCGCTACTCGACCGGCATGCGCCTGCGCCTGGGCTTTGCCGTGGCCGCGCATCTCGATCCCGACGTGCTCATCGTCGATGAGGTCCTGGCCGTCGGCGACGCGGGCTTTCAGCGCAAATGCCTGAACGCCATGGATGGGCTCCGTAGCGGCGGTCGGACAGTCCTCTTTGTTTCTCACAACATGGCCGCCGTTGAGAATCTGTGCTCTCGTTGCATCTGGATCGACGCCGGAAAGGTGGTCATGGATGGCGCTCCTCGCGAAGTAATCGAGGCCTACATGAATACCTTCGCGAACGCTCGTGAGGCAATGGCCGACTTGCGTTCCGTCAAAGACCGCCGCGGATCGGGCGAGATCCGCTACACTGGCGTCGAGTATCTGAATACCGCGGGGGAGCCGCTGCAAGTTGTCCGCAGCGGCGACAGCCTGATCATCCGGTTTCACTATCACGCCAGCAAGCCGATCCCCTTTCCCAGCTTCGGCTTTCGCCTCTACACGGAATTCGGCACTCTTGTCACCGACACCAGTACCTGGCATCACGCCATTGACATTCCGCTCGTTCCGCCTGGCGATGGCTACGTCGATCTGCATATCGATTTTCTCAACCTTCTTCCAGCCCGTTACTACTTTTCATTGTGGATCACTGGCACGGCTTCTCCTGTCCACGACAACATTGAGTATTGCGCGCAGCTCGAAGTCGAGTTGTCCAACGTTTATTCGTCAGGACGAATGCTCGACAGCCGCTCCGGTATCGTCTTCTTCCCCCAGCGTTGGAAAGTGAATGAAGCCGTTCTGGCCGATGCGTCCGGCAAGACAGAGGAAACATGAGCGACGCGCCACTGGTCAGCGTTGTCACCCCCGTCTATAACGGTGCGGAGTTTTTGCCGCAGTGCATCGAAAGTGTCTTGGCCCAGACCTATCGAAATTGGGATTTCACGATTGTAAATAACTGCAGCACTGACGACACGTTAAGCGTCTGCCTGAAGTATGCTGCAATCGATCCTCGAATCCGCGTGGTCACTAACCGGAGTTTTTTGAAAATCATAGAAAATCACAACCGGACTTTGAGCTGCGTTTCTCCGCATGCAAAGTATTGCAAAGTGGTATTCGCCGATGATTGGTTGTTCCCTGCGTGCATCGAAGAGCTGGTCGCCGACGCGGAGCGGCATCCCTCCGTAGGTATCGTGTCTTCGTACGCGCTTGCGGGCGACCGAGTCCTATGGGCCGGCCTGCCCTTCCCTAGCTATGTAATTGATGGTCGTGAGATTTGCCGGCGGAAGCTGGCCGGCGGCGTGGACGTGTTCGGAACACCGACCGCACAACTATACCGCGCAGACTTGGTTCGAAGGCGCAGCAAGTTTTTCAACGAGCAGAATCTACATGCCGACACCGAAGCATGCCTTGATGTCCTGCAAGACAGTGACTTCGGGTTTGTACACCAGATATTGAGTTATTCCAGGCCTCGGCCCCAGTCCAATGATGCATTCGCGAATCGCTTCGAAACACGCGCACTGGGAGGGCTCATAATCTTCCTGAAATACGGCCCGATTTACTTGAGCCGGGATGAGTACGCGTGCCACCTCCAGCATCGAGTGAAAGAGTATCACCGCATCTTAGCTAAGAATGTGCTGCGGTGTCGATCGACGGCATTCTGGCGGTTTCATAAGGAAACCTTGAGTGCTTTGGGCTGGAAACTCGATCGGCCTCTCTTGGCAATGTCCGTCGGCCGAGAACTGCTTAGGATGTTGTTACGGCCGGCGACCAGCGCAACAGAAATGACGGGATGGTGGCGAGAGGCTGTCTCGCGGTTCGTCAACCCTCGATCGTCTGAAGTGCGACTTCCTTAAGGGTTCTGCGAGCTTGGAACAAATTGCGTGTACAACCACAGGTGAAATCAGAAATGACACATAGGAATTCCACGGAGAGCCTAGACCTTGTTGCCGGCGAATTGGTTGAAGTCGCTAGTCGCGAGGAGATTCTTTCCACTCTCGACCAGAACGGTAAGCTTGACTCCATGCCCTTCATGCCCGAAATGCTGCAGTATTGCGGCAAGCGTTTTCGCGTGTTCATGCGCGCCGACAAAACTTGCGACAACATCAAGCAATGGAGCCTGCGCCGCGTCAAAAATGCGGTGCACCTGACGGGGGTCAGATGCGATGGGACTTCCCACGGCAATTGCGATGCTGGTTGTCTGCTCTTCTGGAATGAGGCATGGCTCAAAAAGGTGATCCCTGACTTTGTGAGCGCCCGGCGGGTAGCTCAGCCGGTTCTAGCCTCTTCTCCCGATCGGCGCCCTGACTTGATTTGTACTGATCAGCGCCTCCGGGACTCCGTCCTTCGTCCCGACGCCTCCGCCCCAGGAAACACTCTTTATGTGTGCCAAGCCACGGAGCTCCGCGAATTCACTTCTCATCTCTATTGGTGGGACCTTCGTCAGTATTTCCGGGATATCCGGTCCGGAAATTTGCGACGCGGTGTCGGCGGCGATTCAAAATCAGAAAAGTTTCTGGAAGTTGTTCTCAGCTTCCTGGAAGTTGTCCGCTCGCTAGTCATAACCGCGTTCAACAAATTGCAAGAGCTTCGAGGCGGCGTCCGCTATCCCCACATCGAAGGTGCACTCGACACTACACCGACCCTCGGTTTGAATCTGCAGCCTGGAGAATTTGTGGTGGTGCGAACCAAAGACGAGATTCTCGCCACTTTGGATCGCAATAACAAAAACCGCGGGCTCTTGTTCGATTCAGAGATGCTCCGCTATTGCGGCAGTACCTTTCGCGTTCTTAAGCGCGTGAACCAGATAGTGGATGAGCGCACGGGAAAGACGATGAAAATGAAATCACCGTGCATTATTCTCGAAGGAGTCGCTTGTGTTTCCGAATACCACCGGTGGTGCCCTCGTGCCATTTATCATTATTGGCGTGAAGCTTGGCTCCGCAGAGCCGAATAAACGGGCTCCTGGCCATTCGTTTGGAGGATAACTTACGGCTACGGAAACCTTGCTTCCTTGCCGGGACTAGTTCAGGGGCCGGCGAGGGAGTGCTGAACTGTTCCCAAAGGTCTTGTTTGGCCCGTGGAACCACATTACCCAAATGCGCCAGGACAGTGCACATGCACTCTGGTTGCTCGGCATCTAGCCTGCCTAAGTCTATAGTAATCAGCGAATTATATAGAAAACCCTTTGGAACGCGCAGTGCTACCAAATTCACGGGGTAGCCTGTTCGTCGCAAGCGAAAGATTGAATCTGGAAGACAACAGCTCCTAGTGGAGGTTTCATGCCCTCGTGCCTGCGTCTCTTCAAACTCCTGCGCTCTCCAATTCTATTTGGTCGAACTCTAGGAGCTTGTTTTCTCGTCTTGATGGGATTCGCAGGGCAAGCTCGAGCCTCCATTGCTTTCGTACAAAGCAACTCGACGACTCCGCAGAGTCCGCAAACGGCAGCGGCAGTCGTGTACACGCTGGCGCAGACGGCGGGGAACTTAAACGTCGTGGTGGTGGGGTGGAACGACTCGACGGCGACAGTCATTTCGGTGATGGACACGAAGGGGAACGCGTACGCAGTTGCAGCTGCTCCGGTGGTGCAGAGTGGCACGGCGACGCAGGCCATCTACTACGCGAAGAACATCGCCTCGGCGGCAGCGGGGGCGAACACGGTGACGGTGACGTTCAGTGTGGCAGCCGTATTTCCAGACATTCGGATAGCGGAATACAGCGGTTTGGACACGGCGAATCCGCTTGACGTGGCGGTCGGTGCTCAGGGCACAACGACGGCGACGAGCAACAGCGGTTCGGTGGCCACGACCAACGGCAACGATCTTCTGGTGGGCGCAAACGTGGTGCAGTCCATCACCACGGGCGCAGGAGCTGGCTTTACCAATCGGATAATTACCCCAGATGGTGACATATTGGAAGATCGCGTGGTGACGGTAACGGGGAGTTACAGCGCCACCGCAGCACTGGACAGAGTACAGCCCTGGGTGATGCAGATGGTGGCCTTCCGAGCCGCGGGAAGTGGTGGCACGGGGCCAAGCATCACGAGCCTGAATCCGACGTCGGGGCAGGTCAATACTACGGTAACGATCACTGGCACGAATTTCGGAAGTGCGCAAGGGGCGAACACGGTGACGTTCAACGGGACGTCAGCGGGTACGGCGAGCACTTGGAATGCGACGACCATCGTCGTTACGGTCCCGACAGGTGCGACGACAGGGAACGTCGTGGTGACGGTAGGCGGGCTGGCGAGCAACGGCGTGAACTTCACGGTGACGGGGCCCCCGGCTAGTATCACGCCCACGGCCGGAACGCCACAGAGTGCGACGGTCAACACGGCGTTTGCGATTCCACTGCAAGCCACTGTGCGGGATGCCGCGAACAACCTGGTGAGCGGAGTGGTTGTGACGTTTACGGCTCCAGGGAGCGGAGCTAGCGGGACCTTCGCGGGCGGAGTGAACACGGCGACGACGAATACCAGTGGTGTAGCGACTTCGGCGGTGTTCACGGCGAACGCGACCGCAGGCGGCCCGTACAACGTAGTAGCCAGCGCAACGGGACCCACCTCGGCAAACTTCTCGTTGACGAACACGGTAGGGCCGGCGGCAAAGGTAGTGGTGACGAGCGGCTCGGGGCAGAGCGCGTCGATCAACACGGCGTTCGGAGCGCCATTAGTCGCGACAGTGACGGATGCTGGGAACAACCCGGTGGGCAACGTCACGGTGACGTTTACGGCTCCGGGGAGCGGAGCCAGCGGGACCTTCGCTGGCGGGGTGAACACGGCGACGACGAATACCAGCGGTGTAGCGACGTCGGCGGTGTTCACGGCGAACGCGACCGCAGGCGGCCCGTACAACGTAGTAGCCAGTGCAACGGGAGCGACCTCGGCAAACTTCTCGCTGACGAACACCGTGGGGCCGGCGGCAAAGGTAGTGGTGACGAGCGGCTCGGGGCAGAGTGCGTCGATCAACACAGCGTTTGGGGCACCATTAGTCGCGACGGTGACGGACGCGGGGAACAACCCGGTGAACGGAGTGGTCGTGACATTTACGGCTCCGGGGAACGGAGCCAGTGGGACCTTCGCTGGCGGGGTGAACACGGCGACGACGACCAATGGTGTGGCGACGTCGGCGGTGTTCACGGCGAACGCGACCGCAGGCGGCCCGTACAACGTCGTAGCCAGCGCGGCGGGAGCGACCTCTGCAAACTTCTCACTGACGAACTTATCGGCGCCGCCAGCAACGGTCGCGGTGACGAGCGGCTCGGGGCAGAGCGCGACAGTCAACACGGCGTTTGCGACTCCACTGCAAGCCACTGTGCGTGATGCCGCGAACAACCTGGTGAGCGGAGTGGTCGTGACGTTTACGGTCCCAGGGAGCGGAGCCAGTGGGACCTTCGCGGGCGGAGTGAACACGGCGACGACGAATGGGAGTGGTGTAGCGACGGCAGCGACATTCACGGCCAACAGCACTGCGGGTGGGCCCTATACCGTAACTGCGTCGGTAGCGGGGGTTGCGACGCCGGCGAGCTTCTCGCTGACGAATAACGTTGGACCGGCGGCAAAGGTAGTGGTGACGAGCGGGTCGGGGCAGAGCGCGTCGATCAACGCGGCGTTCGGAGCACCATTAGTCGCGACGGTGACGGACGCGGGGAACAACCCGGTGGGCAACGTCACGGTGACGTTTACGGCTCCGGGGAGCGGAGCCAG
>Ga0066676_10000064_pt1 | contig 27106 bp, 30 predicted proteins | sample GraSoiAngelo_125_FD_62293 | JGI IMG/M metagenome (GOLD analysis project Ga0066676, IMG submission 62293) | Grasslands soil microbial communities from the Angelo Coastal Reserve, California, USA - 14_0927_05_40cm | ecosystem: Environmental > Terrestrial > Soil > Grasslands | place: USA...
AGAAAGTGGGCGTGGATCGCGCAACATGTGCCGGGATTGGATCCCAACGCCGACGTCGCCGACATGGTGGAACAGGCCGTTCAGAAAGAGGCCGGTTTTCTCGCGGAGCGCCTCGGGACCATTCTGCGCAACATCGCGGCGTTTATCTTCGACCTTTTTGTGATGATCTTCGCGATGTTCTATTTCTTCCGCGACGGCGACCGGATTATCCTTGGAGTTCGCAGCATTTTGCCCTTCGATACCGAGCACCGTGACGCCATGATGAAGCAGGCGCGCGACCTTATTTCCGCGAGCGTCACGACCAGCCTGATTATTGCCGCCATTCAGGGCATTCTTGGCGGCCTGGGATTCGCCATTGTGAAATTGCCGACGCCTCTTTTCTGGGGCGTAGCAATGGCTTTTTTTTCGCTGGTCCCTGTAGTGGGCTCCGGACTGATCTTCGTGCCTGCGTCATTGTGGCTCGGCTTCACGGGACATTGGGGGCGCGCCATTCTGCTGCTCGCGATTTGCGCGGGAGTATCCACGATCGTGGACAATGTCCTGCGGCCCCTCCTGCTGGGCGGTCGAAGCGAATTGAGCGGGCTGGTGATTTTCATCAGCGTGGTAGGTGGCGTCGGCTTGTTTGGAATGCTCGGCCTGGTGCTTGGGCCAATCCTGGTGGCCACCGCGGCGAGCGTCCTTGCGGTATATATGGACCGCCCGGAAAGCCCTCCCGGTCCGCCGATAACGTCTCGATAACACGCGGACTGTCTTGCCGCCGGGCCGTCACTTGGTTGTGCTAGAGTAACGCGCTCGAAGGAATTTCATGACCACCATAGCGGCCCCAAGACCGATGGAGCTTCCCGTGGCGAAACTACGGTGGAGGTGCGAGCTTTCGCGCATCCCCTTCGAAACCACCGCGCAAGCGGAACTCCGCGAAGGCTTCATCGGGCAAGAGCGCGCGTTGCGTGCTCTGAAGATGGGGGCGGAGCTTTCTGCTCCTGGCTACAACGTTTTCGTGTGCGGGTTGGCCGGCACCAGTCGCGGCGGAACCATCGCCCACATGATCGAAGAACTTCATCCGCCCACAAAAGAATCCCTCGACCGCTGCTACGTCAACAATTTCAAATTGACGGATCGCCCGCGCTTGCTGGCGCTTCCTCGCGGCCAGGCCAACGCCTTCAAGAAGGACATGCAGGCAGGGATCGACTTTCTGCGCCGGCGGATTCCTCAGGTGTTCGAAGGCGAGCCGTTCCAGAGGCAAAAAGGCCGGATCGTCGAGCGCTTCACCGTGCGAGAAAAAGAATTGATGGACGATTTCACGCGCCGCATCGCGCGCGAACAATTTGCACTCGGCCACATGCAAGTGGGGGCCGTTGCGCTGCCGGAGATTTTCCCTGTGCTCGAAGGCCAGATGGTGCCAATCGAGGACATCGCCAAAATGGTGCACGAGGGCAAGCTCGAAAGCCCCGTCGCCGAAGACATCGAGCGAAAGTACGAGCAGTTTCGCCAGGAATTCACTGTCGTTTACCGCAAGACTCTGACGCTTTCGCGGGAATTGGCCAGCGAGCTGAGTTACCTGGAACAGGAAGCGGCCTCCGTGCTGGTCGATGGCGTCATCGAAGAACTTAAGGAAAAATATCCGGGCAATAATGTTGCGGAATATCTCGAAGAAGTGCGCCACCATCTTCTCGATAATCTCGATCCCTTCAAGGAGCGCGAGGGCGAAGGCGAGCACGACGAAGAAACGCCCGACGGCTTGCCCAAGCCGCAAGGCGGCGGTCCCGAGCGCGATCCTTTCCGCGTATACGGCGTGAACGTCATTCTTGCGCACGACAACGATGATAAGTCCCCGGTTATTTTCGAAACCACACCCACGTACGCCAATCTTTTCGGAACTATCCAGCGCGCCTACGACGCGAGAGGCGGATGGACCAGCGACTTCATGGACCTGCGCGCTGGTTCGCTGCTCCGCGCCGATGGCGGCTTCCTGATCATGTATTCGCTGGAAGCTCTGTCGGAAGTTGGCGTGTGGCGCGCGCTGAAGCGCACCCTGAACCACAATCGGCTGGAGATTCAGCCGCTCGAAATGTTTTATCCCTTCGGCGGCAGCGCTCAGAAGCCGGAGCCCATTGACATCAATGTGAAAGTGATCCTCATCGGCGATCGCTCCTTGTACGAACTGCTTTACGAATATGAGGAAGACTTCCGCAAAATTTTCAAAGTGCGCGTCGAGTTTGACGAAGAAATGGCCATGAGCGACGGCGTCATTGCGGAATATGCCGGACGCCTGCGCGCTTTGTCCGAGAAAGAGGGTTTGTACCCGTTCGACCGCGGCGCCTTTGCGGCGATGCTGGAGTACGGCGTGCGCCAGGCGGGGCGAAGAAACAAGGTTACGGCGCGCTTTGTTGATATCGCCGACCTGGCACGCGAAGCGCATTACAACGCCGCGGCAGCAGGCGAATCCGTGGTTCGGGCTGCCCACGTGCGCGGAGCTTTGTCCTCGAAAATGGAGCGCCACAACCTGATCGAGACGCGCATCCGCGAAATGATCGAGGAAGGTACCCTGCTCGTGGATGTGCAGGGATCAAGTGTTGGCCAGGTGAATGGTCTGAGCGTCCTCGAGATCGGCGGCTACTCCTTCGGCAAGCCGGTGCGCATCACTGCGACGGCGGCTCTTGGAAAAGCGGGATTGATCAATATCGAGCGCGAAGCCAATCTCAGCGGCCGCTTCCATGACAAAGGAATGCACATCATCGCCGGGTATCTGCGGAGCAAGTTCGCACAGGACAAGCCGCTCTCGCTCGCGGCGAGTATTTGCTTCGAGCAATCGTACTCGGGAGTCGATGGAGATAGCGCCAGCTCGACCGAGATCTATGCGCTCGCGTCGGCGCTCTCCGGCTTGCCGCTGCGCCAGGACATCGCGGTGACCGGATCCATCAACCAGCAAGGCGATATTCAAGCTATCGGCGGCGTGAACGAAAAAATCGAAGGCTTCTTTGACGTCTGCCGCATCAAAGGCCTCACCGGAACGCAAGGCGTGATGATGCCCGATTCCAACGTGGAAGATTTGATGCTGCGTGAGGACATTCTGGAAGCCGTCGCGGCAGGTAAATTTCACATCTGGCCCGTTGCCAAGGTCGAACAGGGCATCGAGATACTTACTGGCAAGACGGCAGGGCAGAGAAATGGTGACGGCAAGTTTGACGCAGGAACCGTATTCGCCTTGATGGACGAGCGTCTCCGCGAAATGGCCAAGACCCTCAAGGAATTCGAATAGCCTGCCCTTAAATCAGCTAACTTACCTAGGGCGAGTCAGGCCTTCAGAGGCGCGTCTCGTCCCGCGGGCTCCCACAGTTCAATAGGATTCCCTTCCGGGTCGTTCAAATGGGCGAATCTGCCGTTCGGATAGCGTTCCCGGTTGATTTCGATGGAGATGCCCGCCGCGCGCAGTTGCGCCGTCATCGCGTCGAGGTTGCGTACTCGAAAATTGATCATCCAGTTTTTGCCGGCGTCCCCAAAGTATGTGGTCGTTGTCGGAAAAGGAGCGAATGCAGTTGGCCCGGCTTCTTGCCGCCACCCCGGCTTATCACAGTTTGACGAAACGACCGTAACCCCAAGGTGAGTGTTGTACCACTGACTGAGGGCCGCTGGCTCCCGCGCACGAAAAAAGAAACCTCCAATGCCGTTCACTTTTTCCATATCCGCCCTCAGGATCGCAAAGCTTGACACGGCAATACATTCGGCGGGGCATCGCGGCTGAGCAAAGAATCGCTACCGAGGCGCCGGTGCGACGTAAGCCTGCCGGTAATCCACGCGGTAAGGAGAGCCAGAAGTGTTCGCTGTAAGTTTCTGCGTGCCCTCCACGCGAACCTCAATGGAGTGAACGAGACCGTCGCGGACAGCCGGCCCGAACGCTAGGCTGTATTCATGCCGGACCAGTTGCGCAATCTCTGCATAAACCTCGTTGAATTCTTTGGCGTTCCCGGGGAAATACGCGCGGCCGCCCGTAGCTTTGGCCATCCGCTTCAAAAGCTGGTCAGCCTGTTCGAACCGCTGCTCCGTTTGCGTGGGGCTTGGCGCAGGGCGTTTTTTCTTGCCTGCAGCGGGCGGATTTCGCAGCCCGCCCGTCAACGAGATTGCCAATACACGCACGTCGCCCATCCGCAGCCGTTCAACGACCTCTGCTGAATCATTCGCGGAAGAAGTGTCCAGGCCTGTGGTAAGCAGGACAATTGATTTCTTTTCAGGAACGTTTCTAAGGCCCTCGAGGACCTTCAGCACGCTGGTGGACAGGTTTAGCGAGCCGTAGCCAAGGTTGAAACTAAGTTGCCCGAAGGCCGCCTCGACAGCTTGCTTGTCCGCCGTGAAATCGAGCAGCTTTGCCGGCTCTTCCGCATATTTCACAACCGCCACGCGATCATCTTGCGCAAGCCCGTTCAGCAGTGCGACGGCCGCTTGGAGATGGCCGCCTTCCAAAAGATAAACGGCCGGGCCAGCTTCGATGAGAAGGAGAACCTGCGCCGGTTCCTCAATCGATGTAAAGCCAGTGAGCGCGTGCTCGATTCCATTGTCGAATACGCGAAAGTCTTCGCGGCGCAGTCCTTCCACGAAGTGGCCGCTGTGATCGGTGACGATTACTCCAACGTTGACGCGGTCAACGCTGACGTGAATCGTTTGCTTTGGCTGTTGCGAGTTTTCCTGCGCGGCGGCAAGAGGACGCGCATACAACACGGCAGAAAAGAGCAGCGCCGCAGGCAGACCGCGAAAAAAAGTCATCGCTCCGTTATTCGACCCACTGGTCCCAATGAATGCCCTTCGAATCCTTCCACGACACGCTCAGCGACCGGTGCAGATGCCGCGAGATGACCTGCGGATTCATATGCAGGAGCCATTCGTTCACGCTCGTCACCGCTGCGCTTTGTCCCGAAGAATTCATGCTCTTCACCACGGAACTTTTCTTGCTCTCCGCCACCCAGCGATCCCGCGCCGCCACCCAATCCACTTTCTGAAAATCAAAATAGCTCATCCCAATCAGCTTCTCCGGGAATTGCTGCCGCTCGGCGGAAAATTGCGGCACGCTCGCAAGCCCCGCGTCGCCGGTCCCTCCGCCGCGCCGCGCCAGCGCTTCGCGCAACGCTTCCATCTTGCTCGCTCCCAGGATCATGTCCGGCGTCACCGCAAGGTTGAAGAAATTCCACTGCGCCACGCCTTCGGTGGCCTGCTTCCCTCCAAGCGAAATCTTCATAAACGTAACATCGCCTTCATTGCGTTCCGAAGTGATCTGATCGCTGAACACCGTGCGCATCAGTTTCAGCGTCTCCGGTTTCTTCCGTATCCCAAAAAAATACACTTGCTTTGCCGTATCCAGCGACGGGCTTGTCTGCATCGACGCGAATTCTCCGCTCAGCAACCCAAGCGCGTCCGCAACTGGCATTCCCAGTTTCTGCTGCGCCATCGCGTCCACCAAATTGACGTTGCCCTGCTGAGCTTGCGGAAACGCCGCGCTGGCCACGCGCTTCACCGTGTCGTAGATGCCCTGGAAATTCAGTTGCGCTGACGTATAAGAGACGGCGTCCGCCGGCGTAAGCGCCAGCGAAGCGGGCGCCCGTTCTCCCGCGGACCAAATGTCAAACGGCGTCCCGGGAACGGCCTCGCCCAGAATCGCGGCCTGCACGTGCGTTTTCGCTCCTTCAAACGTGATGTGCCCGCCGATCAAGTGCACTGCGTCCAGCCGCGCCGCGTCCAGCAACGGCCGCATCTGGAACATCCGCGCTTTCGAATCCCCCGCAAGATTTTTCAAGTCGGGAATCCGCAGAAAAAATTCCAGTAAGCCGCCTCCAAGATTCGCTTGCGCTTCCTGGTACGCCGCGGATTGCGCCAGCGACGCCCCGCCCGCAGCCACTTTGCCGTCCAGCCGGCTCAACAAATCTTCCATCACAAGTTTTTCGCCAGCGCTCACCGCATACTTTCCATGCTCCGCCCAGTACGTCGCGCCGCTCTTGCCTTCCACTTTGAGGACTTGCACGCCTGCGATGGCCACCTGCGACAGTCGCGGCGCTTCCTTCTCTTCCGCGCGCATCCGCAGGATCGCTTTCGTCAGCAGCATTTCTTTCCCCGTGCGGTCATACACAAAAAACATCCCGTTCCACGCCGGCGCTTTCGGATCCGCCACCGCCGCTCCGGTCGAAAGATTTCGCCTCGTCGGCTCGCTCCAATATCCCAGCGTGAACGAATTCTCCAGCAGCCCTGCAAACTCCTGTACTTGCTCCGGCGTCAGTTTTGGCTGCGTCGATTTCTCGTCCGATGACCCGAGCATGCCCGCCGCCATCGCCGAACGCACCGGCGCAAAATCCGGGTCGTCCCACAGCGCCAGCAGCGCGTTCGTCTTTCGAACCTCAGACGGCGGAACGCCGCGCCAGATCATGTAGAACATCGTGCGCGGTGACATTTGCGCCGGCTCGAGCAGAGCTTGCGCGTGCGCCACGTCCGCAACGCACATCGCCGCCAGCGCGGCAATCAATAGCGAAATTCGAACCATCACTGCTTTCATCGGATTGCTCCAAGGCGCTCGGTTAAAAGGTCAAAGGAAAGGACAATTTAATGCTAGCGCGGGGCACCAATAGACAGAAGCCCTGTCCCGCGCGGTGTTTCCAGAACGCGGAACAGGGCTCCTAAATCAAACAGAAATAAAAACGCTGTGACTACTTGGGTTTGACTACTCCGCTGTGGCTACTCGCGTTTAACCCATCACGCTTAACTACTCGGGTTTATCCTGCTCGGGTTTTGCGGGCGTGCTGGCCGCGGACGCTGGCGCAGCAGCCGCCGGAGGAGGAGTGGCGCCGCCCTCCTTGGGAGTCGCCAGGTAGCCGGTAATCTGATTTTTGCCCACGTCAAATACCACGATCTCGTACGGCGCCATGCGTGCGCTGCCCTTCACGTAGAACTGCACGGGCTCGCCGGACGTTTTGTCCTTCTTTTCGATGGTCCTGTCGTCCGCCACGACGGTCAGCGTGTACTTCGCCTTTTTCGGGTCGGTCTTGTTCAGCGACATCTGCACCGGCCCGACGCGCTGCGCCGTCTTCGACCTTTGCAGCGTGAACTCGTAATAGTTGCGGTCGCCGCGCCGCTTCAAGTCGTCCAGGTCGTCGTGGTTGTGCGCGATCAGCCCGCTCATCACGTTCATGTCGCCCAGGCTGCGTTCCAGCTTGCCTTTGGTCGCTTCCAGGTCGCCTTTTGTCGCTTCAATGTCTTTTTTGGCGTTGCCCACTTCAGAGGCCACTGCGCTGATTTTCTCGTCGCTTTCCTTAATCTGTGTGGTCAGCTTGTCGTCGGAAGTTTGCTGCTCTTTGCGGATCGTTTCGGCGCGGCTCTTGGCCTGCGCCAGCTCGGACTGCGTCAAGCCCACTCGTTGCGTGGTGATTTCCATCTTGCTTTTCAAGTCCGCGATGCGCGAATTTGCCTGGTCGAGCTGCGCGGTCACGATCTTGTTTTGTTTCTGCTGCTCCGACATGTCCTGGCTGATCTTCGTCTGCGCGTTGTAGCCCAGGTAGCCCAGCCCGCCCAGCCCGGCGATCAGCAAGACCAGCAAAATCGTAATCCACCGGGGCGTGCCCGGGGACTCATAGGCATACGATTCCTGCGGCGTCGGTACGTTTGGAGAAATGCTCATTCCCCCTCCTCTGAAGTGGGTGCTGCCCCTGCGGATAAGGTTGTCTTGAAATTATCCCCTGCATTGGCCCATCTGTCCACCGAGGACACCGCGGGGTAGTGACTCATTTTGGTTTTTGGCCCTATTGCGTTCTTCGCGCAGCCTTGGCTATGGAATCGTCGTACCAGATACAACTAGGTGGCAGAGTTTTTGCTTCAAGATGTCCACTAACTCGTCTGTATTCGTGAGCCCGAGAATCTCGGCTGGGGTGAGCACTAAGACCCGAATGCCGTTCCCAAGGGCTGTAGCAATCTCAAAGTGCGCCTGCGTGAGGTCCTGCGCGTTTCCCGTGATCCCTCCCTTGGCGAGAAGGATTCCATGATCGCACCCTCTGTGGTGAAGGCGCTGCACGAAGTACGCAACTTCTTGACTTCCGCACGGCGTGCTCCAGTTCTTGGCCTCAAGGAGAAGAAGATGCGGTAGGAAGTATAGCCCTCGATTATGGCGAGCATTCCACAGGGCAACGTCCACCTCCTCTGTAAGGAAAGCATTCAAGGCATTTCGCTGGGCGATCTCGATACCGGGAATCTGGGGAAATAGAAAGCAGATCAAGTCTTCAAGAGCTCTGCCCTTTTCGTTGACTGTTTCTACCGCATCGACTCGATTCAAGGCAGCTTGCAGACGTCGCTGGGAGATCCGCGGCAAAGCCTAGACCCCGCCGTGCGCGGCGACGTTACGGAAGCGAACCAGTTCCTGGCGGAGTCTTCCCTGTTTAAGCAGTCGCTCAAGTGTTGGTCCGCCGACCTGAAAAATGAGAGGTCGGCTGCTCGAAATCAAAGGGTACTCCCGATTCTGTTCGTCCCAATAAACGAGAAGGCCGCCCTGCCCGTGCGTCTTCTCGACATATTCTCGAAGCTGTGCAGCCGCTTGGCCGACTGATAAATCAGACAGTTCTCCAGCCTTAACCTCAACTAAGAGAGGGTTCCCAAGAGGCTCCGGAAGATCATCTATCCAGACTGCGAAGTCTGGCCTTTCTGCTGTCCCCCTCTCAGAATGCGAGACAAGAAATCCGGCATTTTGGAAGAGCCGGGCCGTCCTAGCCGCATACTCTCGACCTGGAAAAGAGAACTCCTGAACAAGGCGTTTAGACGGAGTGGCGGGACTCTTTGCGCGAGACGCCCGACCTTTTGGGACAGGCTTCTTACTAGCGTGCCTCAAAAACGTTGCAAGCGCAGATCGAATAGCGACTTCGTTCTTGGGATCAGTCCGGAAGTACGTCCAAGTCACAATGTCCATCGGCGGATTCGACGAGGGGTCCAGAAAAGCCAAGATGGGCTTCTGCCTGGCATAAGCAAGGCCCATCTCGAAGAGAATGTTGGGGTTTTCTCCCTCGGGCATCATGGCACAAATAAAGTCGCTCTTACTGATAGCCTCGTCTATGCCAATGATGAGATTGTTTGCGAAATTCAGTTTTGTGAGGTCACGCCAGCTAATTGAGTTTTCTTCGAGAATCTTGCGCAAAACTGAAGTGTCCGCGCCGAACGGTGCTGAGATAAAACATGTTTTGAAGCGTGACCGGGGCAAAACAACCTTCCTTCGACTTGGGTGAACTAGCATCCGTAGAATATCACCACGGCACTCAACCGTGCCTACACATGGCCGGTGCACCACATGGGTCAAGTTTTTCAAGTGGGTCTATACTGAGCACGGCTGAACCGGGCCGCCCCGAAGATACTTGCAAGCTAAGATGACAGATGCTATACCTCTCTTACTCTCCTGAGGCACACCCATGAACGCAAAAACTGCCATTGTTCTAATCGTTCTCATTTTGGCAGGCGTGGCTGTATATATCTTGTGGCCGCGAGATTGCTCCTTCTCTGCCCGCAAGCGATCACTGGGCATTGACTTGGAAGTTGGCCTCGACAAGGTGAAGTCCGTGAAAGGCAAGATCGGTATTTCGGATGACCAGGTACGCGATTTCGACACCTTCATGAAAGATCTCGCCCTCAAGTACGACATGGCTTGCACCGATCATAAGAACAAACGAATGAATGACGCTGAATATTCTTGCCGCCGCAAGAACATGGACGACATGCTGGATAAACTCCAACTTTTCCTGACTAAGGTAAACGCTGCCGTCAGCCTTCCTGACCCTTCAGCCCAGAAAGAGGTCATTTTGAGAGCCCTTAGCGATCTCGAGGAGGTTGAGAAAAAGGGTTACGCCTCAGGGTGCACTTCTGCGATGAATGTCAGCCCTCGTACGCTCGCATTTAACGACCACGTATCGGAACACTCTGTGCAAATCAGTAACTCCGGCAATAATCAAATTACATTCAGCGTGGCTGACGTGCCGCGAGGCTTTGTTCCTCAACCTTCGTCAGGCAACATTGTGGTTGGACAAACCGTGTCAGTGGCCGTCTTTCGCACTTCGGAGCCCATTACGAACATTCCGCCATTGACTTTTCGTCTTGTCAACAACTTCATGGACGAAGTACCAGTTGAAATCCAATTCGACCAAGAAAATACCAGCCTATACGATGACCTAGCGACCAAGGTCCAGTCGCTTTCCTCTCAACAAAATCGCCCCCCCACCGTTGGAGACGCCCTGAAGATCGTTGACGAGTCCCTCCCTAAGTCGGGCGCCTGGATGTCCATCAAAAACGCTGACTCGATGCGCTATTTCCTAGCCGCTGGTGTGCTCTCGCGTGCTGGGAGCGCCTCTGAGGCCCACCAGGCCCTTGATACCGCAACGGCAAAGAATCCCGAGCTCGAGAAGCAGCCGGCGACTCTGATCCTGCGCGGGGTTGTCCTGAATCGGGAAGGTAAGCCTGACGAAGCTCTACAGCATTTCTCAAAAGCAAACACTCTTGTTGTAGGTTCCAAGACCGAAAAAGACACCCGCGCCATCACGAGCCTGCTCTCAGGTGCTGTGGCGCAGAAGCAGGGGCAAGCTGATGCGAGCGTCTGGTTGGGAAAAAAGGAGGTCCAGGACGCTGCCAAGAACAACCCAAAAGTGGTGGACTTTGCTGCAACCGAGGTTAAAGTCAAGAACCTAAACCAGGCAATTCAGAAGGCTTCCGCCCAAGCAGCCACGCCTCATTGATCCTCATGGGGCATTACTGAACTTTTCAGCTTTCCCGTCTCGCTTCCTCATTCGCGGATTTCAACCTTCAAACTTGTAACCTGCAACCGTTTCAACGCTTTACCGCCCCATTCGAATGATATCCAACAAATAACTTGACAAGCGCTGAATTTCGTATTACTCTGGTTTGTGTATATCGCATCCCACCCTCGCCTCGTCTTAGCTTTTCCGACTCGCCACCCCGTCCCATTAGACTACTATTTCCCTAAATCCTTTCCTGTCATATCTTTTGCCGACCCCTACCCACTAAACTCTTTGGAATCATATTGTTCCAAAAACATGGGGGGAGGGGGGTATTCCAGACGTTCCTGTGGCTGAGCGCGCCAAACGGGAGCGCAAAAGCTCTGCAAACGAGAGCTGAGTGCGCCAAACGGGAGTAGAAGGGGCCATTTTCCGCCGCCAACCCCCCGTAAAAAGCCATCGGCCACCGCATCGGCCACTCCCGCGAACCGACTCCCGTAAAGTGAACAAAGCACAGCGGTTTTATCCTCCGCGTTATTACTTGGAACAATGTAACGCCACGCGCGCGGCCAAGCGCGGCTTGGCGCGGGGGTGAGGCGGCACCACCCTAAGAAAGCTGTGAGCCGACCTCCGCGCATGCTGCCGCCCATGCGACCGCATCTGCAACCGATTGCCTCCGCTCATCAAGATAGGTCTGGAGCCAATGCACCGTCAGGACTGGACCGGCTCCCATAGCGCCTACTGTATGGCGCTGAGTCTCGACGTGCTCGCCGACGATCGCCGTGATTTCATAAACGAGCGGATTCGAATCGATCTGCACGGTCTTCACAGTCACGTCGCGGCCAGGTAAATTAGCCGATCGCAGCGTCTTGTCCGCCAGGGCCTTCGGTTTCATCAGCTCACCATGCGCCTTCGTGCTGGCCTCTTCGAATGGCGTTCACGATCTTCTTAGCGCCATCCGCGTCCAGCCATTCCTTAACGCTCTTTCCGTCCCACGCGCTAAGGTGAATATGCACATCTCCGCCAGAGCTGCCTGAATTCATCTGATCGAACCTGGCGCGGCCGTAGCGGCTCACGGCTTCCGGCCGCATCACGTATTCTCCTTCGTGGAGAATCGCGGGCACTGCGCCGCCGGTGGCAAAATGCATCGCCGTTCCCGCGAACCACGAGGGGATCGGGCCGCCTGCGCCAGCGCCGACGAATCCGCCAATGCGGAATTGCGCAGGCCCGAAAGTAAGGGCCGCGCGGCGGTTGCGCTCCGCCTGCGTCAAGTCGATTTCCTTTTCCGCTTTGTCGATCCACTGGTCGACGTGTCCCACGCGCGAGCGCGAAATGTCCTTCACGCCCGCCTGTTTCAGCGCGTCCACGCCCGCTTGCCTGAGCTGCTCCAATGCGTCGCGTGACCCCGTCCAGTCGGTCTGGAATAGGTTGTAGGCGTCTTCAATCGTCGCGGCTTTGCTCTTGATGTCCGCCTCGATCGCCAGCCGCGCTTTCCTCGTGCTGTGCTGAAAAAGGCCCGCGAACAATCCTGCGATGCCGCCGACCAGCGCGCCAAGCGGGCCGCCAATCGAGAAGCCCAGCAGCGCCCCGCCCGCAGCTCCGCCGAGGCCGCCCATCACTCCGCCTTTGCCAAAACTCATTCCGAGAAGTCCGATGCCGAGCGTCGCGAGATCCGTTCCAGCGAGCTGCATCCCGCCGATCGATAAAGAATTCGAAAATATTTTGCCCATCAACTTGCTTAGGCCCGTAGCCGCCGGTCCCGCACCCGACGGCATGGTCGTTCCCGGTCCGCCTCCCATGCCCGCCGACAAACCCACTGCGATCGACGCTGGATTGTTCGTTTCGCCGCCGAAGTCTCCGTTGCCACCGCTGAAATTCGTGATCACTCCAGGCGTGCTACTGATCCCGGCCTGGCTGCCGCTTCCTCGGCCTCCGAAAATCCCGCCGAGTCCGAGCGAACCAAAAATCGCGCCAAGGATTCCGCCGCTGCCATTCATCGTTTGCTGCGAAGCGCCGCGCATCTGCTGCATCCCGAGAATCCACTGCGCGACCATCTCGAAGACCATCTTCTTGAACATATCGAGGAAGCGCTTCTTGATGTTCCCGCTGGTGATATCGTCGAAGAGTCTCTCCATCTGCGACACCAGCTCATCGCGCCGCTGCGCATAGAGTTCCTGCAAAGCAGCCGTTTGCTGGCGCGCGGCGTGCAGTTCGTCCAGGTCGCCGGTCGCAACCATTTCGCGAATTCTGGCCATGCGCTCTTCGTAGTTCGCGGTGATCGCGGCGTTGGCACGCTCCCAGGGCGGCGCAATCGCAATGGCTGCCTGCCGTTCGATGCTCAGCGTTTGGTCCTCCATGCGCCGTTGCCTTTCGGCGCGCTGCTGCTCCAACCTCTGATCCTCCGCATCGAACTCCTCTTCCATTTTGGTTTTCTTCTGGTACTCCACCTCGTAATACGAAATGCGTTTCCTGCTCGCTTCGGCTGAGATCGCAGTGACCGTCGCCGACGCCTGAGCCGCCAGAGCAGGCTCCTTCGAAAAGACTTTTTCAACCGCAGCTATTTGGGCTTGGGCGTCCGCGTCGATCTGCGCTATTCCGGTCAGACCGCCTTTCCTTGCGGCGCTGGCCATCTCGTCGAGCTTCGCGCTGGCTTCCTCCGTGGCCCGCGCTATTTTCTTGATCTCTTCGGCGCGGTCTTTCGCGAACGTCGTGTCGAATTCCTTCCCAGCATTCTTCGTGGCCTGCCCCAGCTCCATGACTGCTGCCTGCGCCCTTGCCAACGAATCGCTGACTTGGCCAATTTTCGCGGACGCTTTCCGCGCCGCCTCTGTCGATTCCGTTACGCTTCCGCCGACCATTCCCGTGGCAGGGTTGGAAAGTAGCACTTCGTGGGTTTCCTTCGACTGCTTCTGCAACTTCGCCAGTTCGGCGGTCAGGTCGGCGACTTTTTTCTTCGCCGCGTCGAAATTCTCGTTTGCGATGGCCTGCTTCTCTGAGATAAGCGGCAGCCCGCTTAGGCCGATCAGGCGATAGGACTCCCGCAGTTTGTCGATGTGGTCGTTGGCCTCGATGAACACCTTGTTCAGCTCGCCCTGCGCCTCCATTGCCTTCTTGGTCGCTTCGCCCCAACCCAGCATTTCCGCGGCGACGCCCGCGATCTTTTCCCCAGCGACTTTCGCGATTTCGATGAAGCCAAGAACGGCGAGCCCGCTGAAGGCCGCCGAGAAAATGGAACCGATGCCGGCCGCCTGCGCGATCGTTCCTCGCAGGGCGCGCGGAATTTTTACGCCAAACTCTTCGCCCAGCAGCGCCGCGCTTTCCCGCGCTCTCAAAGCGCCGGATTCTATGTTATTAAATGTTTGCTCGCTTATCCGTTGGACAGGCTGGAGCGTCGGCCCGAGCTTCCCCGCTTCGGCGTTGATCTGCTTAAACGCGTTCGTGGCGCCCTTGTCGTCAACTTCGATGATGATCTGTGCGGTCGCCGCCACGGTTTAGTTTGCCCTTCCCGCCGCGGCGGCCGCGCGCTGGCATTCGTTGCAGGTCTTGTCCCATTCATGTTCGAGCCGTGCGCCGCACCCCCTGCAACGCGGATGTGCGCGGTCGAATTCAGCGCGGGCAGCCGCGATGGATAACATTCCCCGCAGTTCCGTCATGTCCAGGTCGAATCTAAGTTGGATGCCCATCCCGAGGAACGATTCGAGTTCCATGAGATACCCGACGCGAGCGTAATACCCTTCAGCAAGGCTGCGGTTGCTCCCTATTTTTTGGAGGATTTCCTCCGGGTTGGCCGACCCACGCGCCAGCTCTTCAAGCCGCTTGCGTGCTGGAGCCGAACGCGCCTCCTCCATCAGCTCAAGCGCAGCCTGTTTCAGGCCCGAGAAATCACTGGCGACGGAAACTGCACCGTGGTTCATACTTCTTCCAGTTCCTCCACTTCCCCACCGGAGGGCTTGTCAAAGAGAATCGAAATTGCGGTGATCTTGTGGAAGCAATCCATTTTGGAAACGCACTGCTCGCGTCCACCGATGGGCTGGCCGCCAACCGAGTAGCCCTTCGCCGACAGAATCAGCTCGTCGTAAAGTTCGACATAAACGCCGTTGAGCTTCGGATGCAACGTCCGTTGCGATTGAGAACCGCCCACCGCCTTGGTGCGCGTGCTGTAGTTGTGCAGCTTCCGCCAGTGCTCAATCGTGGGCGGCGTAAAGCGGTGAATCAGGCCCTGATAATGGGGCATTCCACAGTCCCCCGCAGACCAAAACGCATCGAGAGAAACAACGTCGGCTTCCGGGTCGATGCCGAGGTCGGCGCGGTTTTCCGATTCCGTCACCTTCACCAAAATCTCTGTAGCCCGAAGCCGGTGAACGCCTGGAACGCGGTCTTTCCAATTCGGGAGAGTCATAATGTCCTGGCCGTCTGTCAGCGAATATCCAACGACGCGCTTAATCGCGCGTTCGTAGAGCTTCAAGACGTTTGTGCGCATATCGATGTGGTAGTCCATCGAATTGCCGCTTTTCCGTTCGGTCGCGACCGTCATGGAAGAAAAATATGCGTCCACGTCGGCGCGAGTGACCGGATTGAAAACATGCCGGCGGAACGTCCCTGTTTCTTTGTGTCGGAACGCAACCACGCGCTCCGCGATATCGAGCGGAAGAAGCTCGGGCTGTGGCGTGGCCGTGATGCCCTGCCCTTCGCGGTCGATGCTTACGCCCGCATTCGAACTCGTTGATTCGCTCACTGCGGCACCTCCAGCGTTTGAAATTCTTTGGGAAAGCCGATGCCCAAAGACCGTGCCAGTTCCTCGTTGCGACGCACATGCTCAATCCGGTCGAGCATCGCCGCCCTGACCGGCGATGGCTCAAGCAAATCTCGAAGTTCCTGAAGATTGTTCTGGAGAATTTGTTCGGACAATCGGACCATGAGAACACCTCTCTTAAAATCGAGATGTCTCAGGCTCGGAGTCCACGCGGGGTTGCGTGAAGCTCGCTCGGCTCAAGTGCTCAAAGCCCTGAGTTGTTCCCGGCCAGCTTGTTTGCACTAGGAAGTGCCCGTTCCGGGATGAAGCTGAAACTGACTATACCAGATGAGGATAGGCAAAACGAGTGCCCCATCAACTTCCGGCCTCTGGGGCGAGCGTTATTTTTTTCCTTTTGGCAAATTCTAGAATCGACTCAGCGCTATACATGGACTCCATCTTCAGCTCGCCGTCTCGGGCCAAAAGCCCCAGCTCGTTCGCGGTCAAAGAGAGCAGCCGCTCGGTTTCCTCGATGGAGTAAAGATTCTTTTTCAATCCCATTTTTGCTCTCTCTCCTATTTCCCGGCCATCGCCTGACCGCTCTCCCCGATCGAGGCGGGGAGGCGGTCAGGGAGGCCGACTCTTTTGCGCAGAGGCCGAGAGGCCGACTCTGCGCGGAGGCCGAACCATGCAAGACCAGACAATTCTTTTACGGCACGACTTCTTTGAACACGCCGCGGAAGTCGATCGGCTTGCCGCCGAACACGAACTTCGCCTTGATCTGCAACTGGTCGTTCGTGAACTGCGCGCCGAACCTCTGATCCTGAGAGATGAAAAGCTGCGGCGTTTGATAGCCGTCGAGGAAGCCGATTTCCAGAGATGGTGCCGACGATGAGAAGCAGCCGCCGTACCAGTCGTTCGTGTCCGTCAAGAGTGGGTTCACGATGACGTTCTCTTCGTTCGGGCCAAACCTTGCATACCAGTTGTTCGTGGCCAGCATGTTGCGGTTGATCTGCATGGCCGCTGGCCGCAGGTCGATTGGGATCATGATCCAGTCGAGCGTCAAGCCCAGCCGGTTGGCGGAGTCCTTTTCGGACTGCTTCGCTAGAATGATGGCGCGGGCGTCGAGCTCGGCCGAAGAGAGTGCCGTCACCCCCGTATTGTTGTGCGTCGCGTGGAACCACGCCAGCCCATCGGGGTCGTAGTTTGGCGGCGTGATATAGAAGTTGGTCACGAACGTGGCTAGCGAATGCCTTGCCGCGCGCGCCATGCGCTGGGGGAATTGTGCGATCTTGCCGAGATCATCGTTGCGGATCGTCTCTTCCGAGATGGTCAGCAATCCGCCCTTCTTCACGAGTGAATAGGTGACCTTTTCGTCGGTGGGTTTCGTCAGCTCCGTGTAGGGCCCGGCTTCGGCCACCGTGGGCAAGTCCTGCAAATAGCCGAGCCTCACGCGATCCTGAGGCTTATAGTCGCCCGCAGTCGTGGTGACGTACAGCTTCTCCAGGCCAGGGATGATCTGATATTCCGCATAGTCCTGTAGCATCTTCTTCGTCAGCGAGTTCAGCAGAATGTTCGGGAAGTCCGTCGTCGCGATCGCCTGCGACGTGCGGTAGAGGCCACCACTGTCAAGCAGTCGGAGGTCGCTGTCCTCCGTACAAAACGAGTAGGCCTCGCGGATTCCACGGAATGGACGAATGCCGCTGCTTCGGGCCTCTCTCACTCCCATCAGACCGTCCATCGCGAGCTGTACTTTATCGCGGGTATCACGTTGGGTTCGAATCATGAAGCTCTCCTTAGGTTCGGCCTTTCCTGCACGCGAGGCCGACTCGCGAATGTCGGCTGGGGCCGAGCCACTTCTGCCCTGAGTTTTCGACCGCCAATTTCCTGGCCGTTCAAACAATCGACGGCTCTCTGCGCGTATTCGCTCGCGACATTGGCGAAGGCGTAGCCGTGAGAATGGCCATGATGGTTACGCGGAATATTTACACGCGAAGGCGTCACGCCGACCCCGGAGAGCAATTCGCGGATGCTGGCCTCCGTCATTGAGAACGGGATATTCCCGACGTAGAGCCTCGTTTCCCCCTGCATTACTACGGCGCGTTCCAGCGTGAGCATTTCTTATTTCCGCGCTTTCTTAGTCCTGCGCACCTTTGCTTCCTCTTGCCCCCGCTCGTTTGAGTCCGCAGCGGCGAGCCACCCAACCACACGCCCGAGCACAACTAAATCGGAGATGATAACCTCGGCGGGATGATGAGGCTGACGGGCGGGCAGCATTTTATTCACCGGCAGCCAGGGCGCCTCCAAGAAAAACCAGCCATGATTCACAACCTGCGGCTGCTCAGGAGTTAGGAGGCCAGGAAGCGATTCCGAAGCGACCCCTCTAACCACGGTCGTGGGCTTGATCTCCTTCCGTAGCCATCCAACGTACAAGCCGATTTGGCCCCAAGGATAATTCATCATTCGGCGGCGCTCGGCCACGTCCTCGGGCGGATGTTCCTTCTCAATTCTCTTTCGAGCTTCCCAATGCTGCTGCGCTGCATACTGGGGGTCCGTATAAACCGCCACGCACGCCCCTTCTTCCAATTTCCAAGGGTCTTTTTGTGACTCGTCGATGACCAGGATGTCACCAGCTTTGTAAATCGGCTGCATGAAGTTGCCGCGCACAGTCACATATTTCGTCGCTATGGGATTCGGGATTCGCTGCTTGGTAATTTGCAGGTCGTGTCCGCTTCCTTCCAGTGTCCGCATCGGCTTGATGGTAACGACTTCTCCGGGCTTTGGAGGTTCGCTGCTCTGCTTTTGAAAACCTGCGGCTAGAAATTCGATCGTCTCTGGCTCCATGCCAGCCTTGCCGAGAAGCCATCGTATTTCTTCCAAGGATAGCGTCGGGAATGACGACAACCTTATAAGGAGCCAGGACGAAGGTCTGCGTGTTCCTGCCTCCCATGCAGAGATGAGGGGCTGCTCAATCCCGAGTTTATCGGCGAGTCTCTTCTGGCTCCAGCCCAACGATTTGGTTCGGATTTCTTGGAGCTTAAGTCCGTCAGACTCTGTCCAATCTTCTCTCTGGACCTTTATGGAAACACCCGTTTTGGCTCGCTTGACAGTCATACAATTTTGTTATAGTGTAATCACAAATGTTTTCGAGAGAGCGATGGCAGCATCCAGGCAACATTACGGCGCGAGGCCGCGGAGCGTCAATGCAAAATTCACCCTCACTTTTTGCTCAGCTCCCCGCAGACGCCTCCAGGCACGACCTGGCTATCCGACAGCTTCTGGCGCTCATCATCCGCGTTTGCTCTAAATCACGGGAGGAGATCGCCGAAGGCATGTCCGAGATGTTGGGGATCACGGTCACGGTCTCGATGCTGAACCTTTGGACCGCGCCAAGCCGTGGTGGTTCTCGGTTCCCCTGCGCTTTCGTGGAAGCCTTCTGTGCTGTGACAGGGGATGACCGTCTACGCCGCTTCCTGCTGGGGCCGAATCTGTGTGGTCTCCTAGAGGTCGGCGAGTCAGTAGTTCGCGTCTCGCGCAGCCTGGCGGAGCGGCGAGGGGAATGATGCGCAGCCAACCAAGTTCACCTCGACTCAGGGGAAGCGGCTCCGCGCGGAAGCCCGCGACGAATGCGAACCGGCCGTGTCCCTTGTGCGAGCGCAACGCGCAATTTCATCTTCACTGCCAGGTCTGCCGCGCTCCGCTGGAAGGCTTCAATCGTAAAACGTGTCCGGGGAACTGCAAGCAATTCGCGAAAAGCGAGAAACGCAAGGCGCGGACAGTCCTCTGCTGGATAATTCCCGCAAATCACCCAGACAAAAAATACCGTCGTTGGTTGCCTAAGCGGCTCCTGCACACCGGGGTGTCAGGGGTCTGCGGGGCGCGTCGGCGCACGATCTCGAAAGGGACGAACCGGAATGGCTGAAAACGGCAAATCGACTCAGCAGCCCCAGCGAGCAGGGAAGCGCGCGCCCCATTCGACGGAGTTCAAGCGCCACGCTCTCAGGCCGCTGCTGCGCTATCTCGCCGCACTGGCGTCAGGAGGCAGGGTCGCTGGAGTGAATGAAGCGGCAGAACGCCGCGCGCGACAAGTCGGAGTTTCCAGTCGCACCGTTTTCCGCTGGCTTCGTCTAGTTCGAGATTTTGGTGAAGCGGGTTTGCAATCCGGGGCTCGGCGCGACAAGGGAATCTCCAGGCGATTCACCGATCGTAACCTCGCCGTCGCGTTCGTCTGCGCCAGGCTCGCCGAGGGCATGTCCGCAGAAGCCATCCATACCGAACTCCGAGGCAAGTGGCGCGAACTCTCCGCGGATCGCCCGCCTTGCTACGACACGGTGCGAAATTTCGTCCGGTCAATCGCTTTGCACTCGGTCGGGGGCCGCCGTGGCTGAGAGCTTGCCCACGACCGGGAAAGTTCGCGCGGCGCTCTGGCTGACGGCGGCGCAAATCGGTCATGTCGAACGGAAACACCCTCGCGGAGTGCGCCTCCGTCTCAATCATCTGCTCGAAGGGATGAACGGAACGCGCGGACGCTACCAGCGGTCCATCGCCACAAACGGCGGACCTAGCTACGAATTCAATTACTCGCTTCTGGCCGAGGATTTTCCCGCCACCGTGACGCCGGAGGCGCTGCGCGCCGCAATCGAAAAGTACTCGACGCGAGAAAGCCAGGAGCAGCTCACGCTCGAACCTGCTAGCTCTCCGGTCCTTCAGCCAGCGCCGGTTGAGCAACAGGCTCTCGCGCTGCCATTTCCAAAAGAGATCGCGGAGATTCACGAAATCCCGGAGCGAATGCGGCGACTGGCGGAAGCGAGGTTCCGCGCGATCGAGCACGCCAACGAAGACGCGTGGCGAAAGTGGGAAGGCCAGACCATTCACGGCATTTTTGTAAGGGTGAAGGATGATTTCTTTGGCGCGCTCGCGCGCGACCACAGCCTCGCAGCGCGCGGCCAGGCTTGCCTCGTGAACTGGAACGCCATCGAGGCGGAATTGGCGTACGGAAGCCGGAAAGGCGACGAACGATCGGAGGTTGCGTTCAAGAGCAGGCTTTGGACTTGGCACGGCTGGTACAAGAACGGAAAGCAGACGAAGGCATTCAAGTTCGCGCCGGGAATAGCGGCGTTGCAGGACGCCCCCACCGCGAACGCGGGGAAATCCAAACTTTTCGGCGAAGTTCCACGCACGCTCGATTTCTACGATGAGGCCAAGATAGCTGCCGAGTTCGAGCGAATGAACCGGCCGGGGAAGCGCCTGGTCGAGCTCATGCTGCTCGGAAATTGCAATGCTCAGATGACGCAGGAGATTCTCCTGCGCGAGCGCGCAAAACTCGGGCTTCCAGAAACGTTGTCCCTCACGACCGTGAATCGGTTTTGCAGAAAAATTCCGAAAGCGCTGCGGCTGTGGGCAAGGGGCCGCGCGAAGGATTTTCACGATCAGTGCGCACCCTATGCTCTGCGGGACTACACGACCTGTGAGGTGATGCAATGGTGGGTGCTCGACCACGGGCAGGACGATTTCTTTGTACGCAACGACTACATCGAAGAGCTCGACCGCCTGACTTTTCCCGATGAGCAGCGCGACGCGAAATTGCGGATGTGGATTACGGTGGTTGAAGACGTTCGCTCGCGCGCCATTCTGGGTTACACCTTCTCTGCCAATCCAAACTCAGACGCGATTTGTTCCGCGCTGCGGATGGCCATCCTGCGCACTGGGCGCGCGCCGCAATTCGGGCTCATCGACCGTGGCGAAGACTTCAAAAAGGTCGGCAAGGAAAAATCGAAGCTGCCATCGGAGGCGCAGGGCGCATTCCGCCGCCTGATCCAAGCGGCGTGGGGAGAAAGCGGACGAATCATCTTCTCGATCGGAGAGCATCCGCAATCGAAGCCGGTGGAACGGTGGTTTGGAACAAAGCGAGCCCGCCTCGACTCGCAGGAGCCTTCCTACTGCGCCCGCCGTCCAGTAGACCGACCCGACCATTGCGATGAGCTGCTCAAGCAGCACGGGCAATTCCTGCTCGGGAAGCGCGAAGAGTCTCCGTTGCCGCCAGCCAGCGAAGCGATCCTGAGAACAGCCCAATGGATCGACAACTGGTACAACCGTGAACATCGCCACACCGGGCAGGGCATGGGACGAAGAACGCCGGAAGAGGTCTTTCGACGCGGCTATCCCGATTCTCAGCGCCAAGAGTCTTTGGCAAAGCTCGACCATAACGCACTCGACGTTTTTCTCCGCCATCGCGAGCCTCGCAAGGTTTTCAACGGCGGGTGCGTGCGAATGTTCGGGCAAGAGTTCGAACCGGGCCGACGAAAAGAGTCTCGGCCGACTTTTTGCATGCATAGGGCAGGAAGTGCTGGTCGCCGCAGATTCTCACAACGTCGGCGACGCAGTCGCATTCGATCCGAAGACGGGCGAACGACTGGGCGCTCTCCAGTGCAAGAAATTGCTCGCCTGGGGCGCGGATCGAAATGCAATTCGGGCAAACGTGCGGCATCAGCGGCGCGCAGCCAAGAGCTGCCGCACGTATCTGAACCATTTGCAGAATTCGTATGGCGCTCCAGAGCGGGAAGCTCTCCGCGCGACAGGAACGGATGGTATGCGTGCATTGCCGCCGGGCCGCCCGCTCAATCTTGCTGGGGCTCCCGCCGTGGAAAGTACTGCGGTCATCACGTCGGATTTCGTCAAGAGAGACGGGGATTTTGGCGACGTGAAGTTCGAGGAGGACTAGATGCCAATCCCTTCCAACGTAAAACATTCTCTTCGCGCGGATCATCTTCCATCGCACCAGGACTGCGTGAAGCGCGCCAAAGAGTTCTGCGTGCGCACGGGCCAATCCGCGACGCAGTTGGCGGAACAGCTCCGCAAGGAATATGGGCGCGGCGGCCGGCCGACGATGCGGACTTCGATCCTCTGGATGTTCTATCTGCGCGGGGAACACCTGGCGCGGATCACGCCTGAGGAAATTTCGTACATGGATGAGCTCGTGCTGGATTTCTGCAATCGCAATTCCCCTAAACCGAAAGAGCGCGGCTATGCAGAGCCGCTGCTGAAAACCGCTGGCTATCGCCAGGAGTGCGAGGCTTTCACCGCTGCGATCGAGGGAACGAATTCCTTAATTTACGGGCCCCCCGCCAGCGAGAAATCATTCGTGCTCGAAACACTGGTGGCGCAGCGGTATCAGTCCGGCAAGAATGACGCGCACTACATCTACTGCGACGCGAACATCGCGCCGTTCCCCTTGCTCGAAAGAATCGCGAGTGAAGCCGAGGTTTGGATTGGCCGCGCGTGGACCCGCGAGCACTACCTCGGCGCGCTCATCGAAGCGTTCGGCCGTAGAGCGTATCCGCCAGCGCTCATTTTCGACGAGGCGCAACACTTGCCCATCGAAACCCTGGAAATCATTCGCGGCTTGCACGACCGCACGCGCCGCCGGGATCGCCCCGGATGCGGAATCATCCTGGCTGGCAGTCACACTCTTTTCCGCGATTTCATGCATCCGTCGCGGCGGCCTCGTCTCGAACAATGGCTGCAACGCTTGACGATCCGCATCCAGCTCGCCGGGATGAAGCGCGAGGAAGTCCTGGAGCTCGCGGCCAAAGCCTGGGGCAACGGGAAGAAGGCCAAATTCACTGCGCAGCAGGAGAAGATGCTGCTCGAATCCTGCCGCGTGACTGACCCTTACGCGATGGACGCGGGCGGGAAGCCCCTCGCCGAGATGCCAACGTATTACTCGTCCCGCATGCTCGTTCACTACATCGCCGAGCGAAAAAAAGCCGGGCTCGGCAAAGTGCTCGCTGAGGAGGTCGCATGAGCATCCCGAAAAAACTGTCGAGGGGCCAGCTCCAGGCTCTACACGCACTCTTTCATTTGTACGGGCCGCGCTTCCTGGACGCGGCGGGCGGCGGCGCTGGCAGCGACGGTGCGCACAGTGCGCGGCTGGTGTGGGCTTCGGGAATCATCGAGCGCGAGCTTTCCTCGTTCAACGAACTTCAGCCGGACGAAGCCGCGCGACTGATCGAGACAATGAAGGAGGCGCTCGGCCAGGAGGTCAATCCGGCGAAACGATCCCGCCAGCGGCGGCCTGGCCGCGATCTGGCGCATGCCTACGGAACTTCCGGGCGGCGCACTGAAACCTCGAACCAAATTCAGATGGTGGATGCGCCGACGTTGGAGTTATTGGACCGGCTGCGCGAGCAGCTCGGCTGGACGCGCGAACGCCTCGATGGGTTTCTCCATTCGAAGCATTCTCCAGTGAGGAGCGGCGCGATCCGCACGCTCGCGGAGGCCAACCGAGTGATCTGGGTTTTGAAAAGTTTGCTTCGCCGTGGACGGAATTCCGCGTCAATGAATGCTCCCGTCTCCGGCCCAGGCGTCGACGCGGCAACGTTCAAGCGCGCCGTGTGATTTGTAATTTGTTTTTTTCGAAGACGCGGGGTGCGTCTTCAGAGGCAAGAAAGAGTCGGTACTATGATAAAGTCGCCAAGCCGAGCGCCCTTGAAGGTGGAACATACCATCGCTCAGGAACGCTTAGAAGACCTGTTTTTGGGAAGAGAAACAGCCCGCGAAGTGCGCGCTGCTCTCCGCAAATTGGAGGACTACATCAGCGTGGCTCTTCTGGCCGGTGCGCAAGTTCAGCCGGGCGAATATGCCGCGACGTATGCGCTGTCACGAACGGGGAAGCCCGGTCGCGGCCGTCTCTCGGTTTTCCAAGCTGGTACGCAGAAGAAATCGGTGGCGAAGACTCGTTCGAATTTAATTGTTTTTCAGCCGAGAGGCGCGACTTAATGCGCCGATCTGGGGAAAGAGGACCGGCGGTGAGGCTCCCGCGCTACAACGTGACGATCACCATCAGCGACCCGGACGATCCGAAGACGAAGGCGGAGTTTACGCTGGAACGCTTTGCCAGGGACACGCTGCTGCGGATGGAGTTGCTCGGAATGCTGGTGGAGGACTTCGAGCGCGGCGGCGACAACGGCGACGATGCGGAAAATAGTGACGGGCCAACAGGCTGAGGAAAAAGGGAGGTTTGTCATGGATGCGATCTCAACGAAACTCACTTTTGCTCTGTCTGTCTGGTTAGCTCTCGCTGGCAGCGTATTCTCGGCTCAAGGTTCGACTGATTCCGGTGCGAAAACCGAGAAGCCCCGGAGGACTTCTCTGTCTCCCAAGTTCAGAGGTCTCGCAGAGGACACGCTGGACGCTATCGATCGCCTGTGGGGCGAATCCGGCATGTCTGACCAGATATTCGAACCGGCGAAGCTGGAGGCCGATCAAAAATTGCGAAGAGCTGCTGTATCGAATGACGAGAAGAAGGTTTCCGATGCAGTCGGCTCGTATTTCGGCCAGATTCAGATTTGCCGGATCATCGGTCCATCGAACGGCTCGTACGCGGAATGTCTGCAAAAGGAAAAGGAAGTCAGGCTATCTGCATTTCGGTCGCTAGGAAGAGAAGCCGCCGCGCAGCCGGGCTCCCGATGAAAAATAAGCCCTCCGTTTTCGTTGCGCTTTTCGCCCTCGATGAGCGCGACGGTTGGTTTACTCCGGCGATTGCACAATTTCTCGTTTCGCTGTCGAACGCGAAAAGTCGCGCGCTCTGCCTACAGGTTAAGGTCAATACAAAGCCGATCGATTACGCGCGCAATTGCATCGTGAGGGACTTCCTGGCGTCTGGCTTCGACTGGCTGCTCTGCATAGACAACGACATGGCGCCACCGCCGAATCTCCTCGACATGCTGGATCGTGCCCAGGAACACATGAGCATCCTGGCTCCGAAGTTTCATCTCTTTGCGACCTGCCTCCAGAAGCAAGCGAAGAATTCTAATCTGCCACTTACGATTGGCTGGCAGCCCCTAGAGAAGCCTCCGGGCGAAAATGAATGGTGCGAGTTGGCTTGGTGTGGGACCGGCGTCGTGTTCATTCACCGGCGAGTCTTCGAGCGCATGGGGAAGCAGGACTGGTTTCGGTTTATTTATGGCGACGACGGAGTCATGGTCAACAGTGAGGACGTGAATTTTTTCCAGAAGGCGCGGCGGCTCGGTTTCTCAGCATGGGGCAATCAGGAATTTGAAGCGGACCACTTCAAGACGGTTTCGCTGTCGGCGCTTGCGCGCTCGATTGGGACGATGGTTCCAACGCCTCTCACGGTGCTGCGTCAGAAAGGAGTCTCCGTAACCGGAGAGGCTCCGCAAGAGTAGTGGGCTCCGCAAACTCCGCACGGGGGTTTCCGCTAAAGGGTTCATAGGTGAATGCGGAGACTTCGCAATCGGAGAACTCCCCAAGAAAAACAGTTGCGGAGATTGCGTAGTTTGCGGAGATTGCGTAGTTTCTCTTTTTCGCTCGTCGCATAGGCCTTGTTTTCGATTAGGAAACCCGCGTCCATCATCCACCATCCAATCTGGTATCCTGACGCAGTTTCCGAAAATGCTCCGCTCTCCGCGCCGTCAGTCGGAACCGATCCCCCACTCCGGTAACTCCAAACGTCTTGAAGCCCAGCCGCCGCACGGCGGAGCTGCGAATTCCAACGCGCTGATCGCCCGGTCGGAACTGAACGAATCTCTGCCCGAGTGGGACGACCTGGTAAATATCGGCGATGCTGCGCGGGAGCTCGACCTCTCGTTTGAGGAAGTTTCGGAACTCTGCGAAGCTGGCGCGCTCCAGGCCCAGCGCACCAGGAACGGTTTCTGGCTAATCGACCATCATTCTCTCACGCAGTGGCGTGAAGCGAATCCCGCGAAAGAGGCGATGCAGTCGCCGTGTCCTCCTGGCATGTGCGAGGGTCACTGGGAGAGACGCGGTGAGCTCATTCCCGAGTTCCGCGCGGGTCTGTGTCAGCGATGCTATTCCGGTAGGCCGCTCCCGATGAGGGTGGACTTATGACCTCGACCGGCGAGTCGGATGCCATCAGTACGAGCGCGGCGGCGCGCATCGCGGGTGTTTCACACGACACTATGATGCGCTGGGTGGAGGAAGGCCGCGTCGAAAGCTGGCGAGTGCTGCCGCGCGGTTGGTGGAGGATCGATCGCAGCTCGTTGCTCGCTTATCTGAGCAGGACCGCAAACGGGTCAACGGGCGCGCCGCTCGAAACTTCCCCGGTAAAAATCGGTTCCATCACAGGGTAGGCTCTTCCGACCTTCCGACCTTCCGACCCTTTGGTGCCTTCCGACCTTGCGCTAAGTCCTTTAGATTGGAGCGCCTTCCGACCTTTACTCTCGTTTGGCGCGAAAACGCTCGCGCTCGGCCCGCGCCAGGAACCCCTGCCGAGGAGCCCCTGCCAAGACCCTGCAACAATAACTATTCACTCGACTTATCCCAAGCCTCCCCGCCGCTTCCCGCCTCCTCCCGCCACTCAGCCCCAACTATTGTTTGACACGACAAACCACAGTTCCCTATCCACGGGTCAGGGATCACAGTTCACTTTCCCGTATCCTCGTTCTTTTCATGCTCTTGCGCACTCTTTTGCACTCGCGCAAAACTCAACTGCTTTATTTTCAATGGATTCCGCACTCTTTGCGCAAAACCACCGGGGGTGGGGAGGGGGTCACATGTTTGGCGGGAGTCAGCTCCCAGAAATTACGAAAGCCCCGCCGCTGCAGGCCAGACGGGCGCGTTACTTGCGCCCGCGCTTGGACTTCATGATGATTTCCGGCCA
>Ga0066676_10000071_pt1 | contig 26176 bp, 20 predicted proteins | sample GraSoiAngelo_125_FD_62293 | JGI IMG/M metagenome (GOLD analysis project Ga0066676, IMG submission 62293) | Grasslands soil microbial communities from the Angelo Coastal Reserve, California, USA - 14_0927_05_40cm | ecosystem: Environmental > Terrestrial > Soil > Grasslands | place: USA...
CACCGAACTCTTCGGGTGAATGACGATGTCCCATCCTGCGGGTATCTCCAGCCGGTGGCAGCGCACCATCTCGCGCAAGCGCCGCCGGATCCGATTGCGCACTACCGCGCCGCCCAGGGCTTTTTTGATGCTGAAGCCAAAACGGCTTTGCGGCAGTTCGTTGGCGCGAAAGAAAACTGTGAAGTGGGAACTCGAACGGCGCTTCCCTGCGCGGTAGACGGCATCAAACTCTCCGCGCCGCACCAGCCGCGCTTCGCGCGGGAACCGATTCCCGCGCACATTCGAAACGGCGCTGTGCGACAGGTTCGCCGCATTATTCGGGGGTGAGCCGATGGCGTCCCTTCTTGCGGCGCGCCGCCAGCACCTTGCGGCCGCCCTTGGTCTTCATGCGAACGCGGAAGCCGTGCGTCTTGGCGCGCCGGCGGCGTCGCGGTTGAAATGTGCGCTTTGGCAAAACAATCCCCCTTTGTTATTTGCGATAGGTAATACGCAATCGCAGAGCGGTCTCTTTCACCCGCAGAACACCAACCCACCATTGTCAGCGGCTGATTCCGAATTTAGTAGTGTATTCGACCCTTGCGCGCAGGGTCAAGAAATGCGCTAAAGCTCTTACCAGCATCAGGTCGGCGGCCCCGGCGTTTCGGCTTTTTATACGAAGTTAATTCCGTCCGCGTCCAGAACCTCGCGGACCTTTGACGTGAGCGTAACCGCGGAGAACGGCTTCTGCAGAAATTCGAACTCCCCCTCGAAACCATGACTGTGGGCCAACGCCTCATCCGTGTAACCCGACATAAAAAGTATTTTGACGTCCGGCCGCAACGCACCGACGTGCTTGGCGATCTCGCGCCCGCTCATCCCCGGCAGGACCATATCCGTGAGCAGAAGGTGAATGCGTCCGGAATGCCGCTCGCAAATCGTTCCCACATCTTGAGGTTGTTGCGAAACCAGCACGTTGTACCCCTTCGCAGTCAGCATCGCGCTTACAAGCTCTCGCACCGCGGCGTCGTCCTCTACCAGCAGGATGGTCTCCGAGCCTTGCTTGCGATCTTGTTGCGGTTTCTTCGATACGGCATTCTCTGCCGTCTCGGTCACCTGCGGCAGATAAATTTTGAACGTAGTGCCTTTCCCCACCTCGCTGTATACCCCGATGTACCCGCCGCTCTGTTTCACCACGCCATAGACCATCGCCAATCCCAGGCCTGTTCCATGCCCGGGCCCTTTGGTCGTGAAGAACGGTTCAAAGATGCGCGCCAGTGTCGCCGCGTCCATGCCCATCCCGGTGTCCGAAACTGTAAGCATCGTGTGCGGCCCTGACGAAGACCCCAGGTGGAGCCGCAGGAAATCCTCGTCCAGTTCTACGTTTCGCGTCTCTAGGGTAAGTTTCCCGCCCTCGCGCATGGCATCTCGCGCGTTGACGCTCAGATTCATCAACACCTGTTCGAGCTGCCCGGCATCCGCCTTTACCGGTGCCAGATCTTCCGCCAGCGCCATCTTGATCTCGATGTGTTCCCCGATGACCCTCTGTAGCATCTTCAGCAAGTTTCGGATGATGTCGTTGAGATTCACGACGCGCAACTGAAACACCTGCTTCCGGCTGAAGGCCAGCATCTGGCTGGTCAGGGCGGCCCCGCGTTCCGCGGCCACGTGGACTTGCTCCGCGGCGCGGCGGTGTCTCGAATCTTTTGGGAGTTCTTCAGAAAGGGAACTGCTGTAGCTCAGGATGACCGTCAATAGGTTATTGAAATCGTGCGCGATCCCTCCCGCCAGCGTCCCGATGGACTCCATTTTTTGTGCTTGCCGGAACTGCTGCTCCAGTTTCCGCCGCTCGGTCAGATCCCGGATCGCTGCGCACCCCCACAAGCCCTCTTCGGTTTCCAACAGGCTCAACTTGATCTCCACGGGGAACTCGGTGCCATCCCTGCGCACTGCGTAGATCTCCAGGGTTGCACCCATGGAAGCCCTGCGCGGCTCTCCCAGGAACTTGGCTTGATATTCCAAACACTTTTCCCGAAGCCTCTCGGGGACCAAGATGTCCATCGGCTGCCCCAACATATCTTCTCGCCGGTACCCAAACGTCTCTTCTGCTTGCGCGTTCACCAGCACGATTCTACCTTCTCGATTCACCACCACCATGGGGTCCGGCGCGGACTCCAGCAGGCCCCGGAACTTTGCCTCTGCTGTTCTCAAGGATTCCGCCGAGCGTTTCTGTTGCGCAAGCAGTTCACTCTGCGCACGTTGGCTCAGCAGCAATCGCACGCTGGAACAACCGAACGATGCCAACACCGCCACCGCCGCAAGCTTCAACTGTTGGCCGATTGCTGACGTCGCCATCGCCAGAACGACAAGCGGGAACGCGATATGCGCAAATTGCGCGAGCAGCAAGGACTCCGATGAGCTTTCTTTGAGTGCGGGTTCCGGCTCTTTCGGTGGAACCCAGGTGGTCGCCAGCCATATCATCAACACCCGGGGGATCGTCCATAGCAGCTCGTACCAGGTGCCGAATTTCAGGCCCTGCCACGTCTGGGCGTACACGAAGACCGAGTCGCAGATTCCGAAAAGCACCAGAAAAATGGCCATTCGCCCGAACAGCGACTTCACTAGCCGCGACTTTGTCAGCACCGCCCTCAATACAAACGTAAACGCGAGAATGAAATTCCGCCACGTAAATACCCACCAATAGAGGGCGTCAATTTCTTCCGGCCGCCGCACTGAATGCAAAGGCAGATAAAGGAAAAAGAAGTAGGCGGAGAACGAGACGATCCCGATTTGCAGGAAATCAAGCCAACGCTGCCAGCGATACACGCGTGACTCCGCGCTGTCGTCGGACAGAAAGAGCGCCATGGCCATCGGCGCGACGTGATACAGAAAAAGAATGTCGCTTGGCCACCACTCCGTCAGCGATGCGTGCAGGACGCTGTCGTAATAGGTCGCGAGCACCTGGCCGGCGGAGTAGAGGGCAAACGCGATACCCATTAGCCGCCAGAAACGGCGCGCAAAACCGGAAGCGCGGTTTGCCGTCTGGAAACACGCCGCCGCCGCCAAAACAATGAGTACAAATTCAACGATGCTGCTGGCGAACGCGGAATGAACGGCTAGCGAGACAAAGTGGCAACCCAATGCCAGCGCAGAGACGACAAGAATCTTGCGAGAGGTCGCCATGCTTTCCTCTGACCCCGGTCAGGAAGCGAAGGTCGTGCTTCAACGGCAGATTAGGCGGAAGCGCTTCCCTTTATCTTAGCGGAGAAGCCTTGTCTTTGGGGGGATTTTCATGCTGCTGCTTTCCCTTTCTTATACTCATCGAAAGCTGCCAAATATCTGTCTACATCCTTTCGCAGTAAATAATACGGTGTTGATAGACGGATCTTCGACGGCCCGCCTCCCCGAATCCTGATCTTCTTCGTCTTCCACATCCAGTTTTCGATTTCCGTAATTTGTATCGGAGCCACATTGACCGACGCAATCGCGCACCGCAGCGCCGCGTCCGGCGACGTCCAGGACTCCGCCCCGCGCTGCACCATTTCTTTCAGGATGTAGTCCGCCATCTGCCGGTGCCGCTTCTCAATCCTTTCCATCCCGATCTGATTCGCCAGTTGCACCGCCGCACGCATGCCCCAGAGCGCGGGCACGTTCGAGCTGCCGATGCGTTGGAAGCGTTCCGCGCGCAGCTTCGGCTCATCCCACCCGGCAGTAACGATGGTGTTCCAAAGCCGGTCGATCACCTCATCTCGCACATAAAGAAACCCGCTGCCTTTCGGCGCTTGCAGCCACTTGTGCGGGCTTGACGTGTACATGTCGCAGCCCAGCTCGTGCAGGTTCAGCCGCATCATTCCGGCTACATGCGCGCCGTCCACCGCGGACAGAATTCCCTTCGAACGCGCCAGCGCGCTCAGTTCCTTCGCGGGCAGCACCACTCCCGTTACCGTCGTAATGTGGCTGAAGAACAGCACGCGTGTCCGCGGCGTAATCGCGTCATTGAAAAGATTCAGCACTGTGGCCGCATTCGGCACCGGCTTCGGCAGCGTAATTTTCTTCACCACAATTCCGTATCGCTTCGCGCGCAGATTCCACGGCTGCTCCCCTCCAGGATGCTCCTGGTCCGTCATCAACACTTCGTCGCCCGGCTTCATGTCCAATCCGTTGGCGATATAGCTGTTCGCTTCCGTCGCGTTGCGCACCAGCGCGAGTTCATCGCGCGTGCAGCCCACGAACTCCGCCAGCGGGTCGCGAAATTCGTTCCACGCGCCATACCCCCAAATCGGATAATCTTCCGGATCGCTCTGCGCCATTTTTTCTGTATCGTTGTAGCCGTCGAAAACCGCCCGCAGTACTGGCATCGGCGACGATCCCACCGTCCCGTTGTTGAGATAGACTTCGTCAGCCGGAATCAGAAACTGTTTGCGCATCTCGGTCCAATATGCTTCTTCATTCGAGCCATAAAGAGCGCTGTCCGGCAGCTTGGGCGCTTCCTGTTCAAGCAGCGCCGTCCACTTCGGCGCCACTCCCAGTGCACCGGCAGCGCCGGCAATCCCGGCGAACGAAGACAAGAATCCTCGTCGATGAATCATGGTTTCCTCCACAGAGAGTAACTTGCGCGGATTCTACGCGGGAACTCCGCCCACAACAACAAACATTCGAAACCGAAGCCTTGCGGCGCCGTTCCATTCGGACTGGGAGAAACACCTTACAATTTCCTCAAGCCAAAGATTTTCTTCGCATTTTCCTTCCCAAATTGGGGTATTCACCCCAAGCAACGCTAGGGTCATCACCGCCTAATCTATATTTTTCTCCATCGTGCATGCTCCTTTTTCCATGGGTGACGTTGCGTTGACCCATCCGCTGGCCAGCGGCGAAAACGGCAAAAAGTTGATGAGGGGATGTAGATGCTGCAATCTACGGCTATGAGTCACCGGGAGACGGACGCTCTTTGGCAGAAAATAGCCAAAGCCGCGGCGGCCGAAGCCAGTTACCAGCCACCCCCGCAAAAAGTTCGCGCGGTCAAGTCAGCGTTCACCATGACAGGCCCCGCATCCAAGCCGCAGGAATCTGCCGGTATCATCCAGTTGTTATTCGACAGCTTTTTACAGCCGGCGCTGGTGGGAGTTCGCTCGGGGGCCATGCGCGTCCGGCAAATGCTCTACCGCGCCGATCCGTATCAGATCGATTTCCAGATCGAATCGCAGCCGGAGCAGAATCGCCTTGCAATCACCGGACAGTTGGTGGACCTCAGCCATCCGGAAATGGTTGGCCGCGACGTGGAGGTCACGATTTCGGATGGCCGCGAGAGTGTCGTCAACACGACGACCAATCAGTTTGGCGAGTTCCGCGGTGAGGTCGACAATTCCGGCAATTTGGAAATCACTTTAGTTGGCCGCACTGGAAAACCCATCGCCATTTTGCTTCGAGGGGCGCTGGATCCCTTGGCCGATGCCAAGGCATAACCAGCCATCGCGGCACCGAGTTTCGCCGTCGGCAATTTAAGTCTCGTGGAGGATTGGCTCGGAAAGGAATTGACGAGATTCGGCGGCGATCAAATTTGCTCCGAGTAGCTGCAGCATTGAATAGTAGCAACCCTCTGGAACCAAAGTACTAAGGTCTTCACTGGCTTGTAAGCGCCAATTCCAAATGCTACCCAATACCGCCGTGAGGTAGCTGACGGGGTCTTTCCGTTGCCTGATCGAGTGCCCCAGCACCGGACCATGCACCGGAACCATCGCCGCGCCACGTTAAGACGCTTGTCCCCGAAGAACTGGACGAACGTCCGCACCTGAATCCGCGCGCCGCCAGGCCTCAAGTTACCTAGTCAAGGTCTGAGCGAGATATCTTTGGACTACGGCCCCACTGGCCGCATCGAAAGGCGGCTGCCGATTATCGTCGTCGTGCGCCTCGCGCCGTTGATAAGCTCGTCTGCCGATGGAGAGAAGACCTTCACCGATAACATCAGCCCGCACGGCGCCCGCATATTCTCGAAGCAAGCCTGGCAGCCCGGCGATATGGTACGCGTTACTCCCCTGCATGCCCCCGCTGCCTTCGGGAAGGTCGTTTATTGTCAGAAGCTGCCCGACGACGATCGCTTCGGCGTCGGAGTGAAGTTCCCGGATCGTCCGGTCCCCTGGCCCACTCTTCAAAAATACGGCGACCTGCTCGGCTGAGCTTTCTCCCCTTTTCGCGTTTGTTTCGTAGCGCCGGGCTTCAGCCCGGCATCTTGTTAGTTGGTGGCACAGCCACTCCTGGCTGTGCTTTTTTTCTGCTTTAGCCGCAAGTTTATCCCGCCATTCTTTTCGTCGCTTCTTGTAGTGGCGGGGCTTGCCACGCCCGCTCTTCGCGTTTGTTTTCGTAGCGCCGGGCTTCCACGTTCTTGTGTCCCGGTCGCCTTTACCGGCAAGCCCGGCATCTCGGTCTTTGGTGGCACTGCCACTCCTGGCTGTGCTTTTTTTCTGCTGTAGCGGCAAGTTTACCTCGCCATCTTTTCCCTTCACGCATGTGCCGGCGACGCTCATTTATCCGGCTCTTTGTAGGGGCCCGATAAATCGTGCCTTCCTTAGACTTCAGCCGAACTAGCCGTTTTCGACGCGCGTCTTTATATCCGCGTACGCCGCATCGATGAGCCTGCTTAGCGCTGCGGCGTTTGTGGCCGTTCCCGGCCTCAGCTTCACATGGCGCATGAACTTGCCGGCGCCTTGCAACAAGCGGGCCGGATCGGGCAGCGCTGCACCGTGAAAGAACCCCACGTTTACGTGCGAAGTGAATACATTGACGTACCCGAAGGGCGCATCTCCCAAACAGGCGACTGGGCAGCCGTCATGCAAAAGCTCCCGGACTTCGTCCCCGCATTTTCGCATCACCTCAAACCACTGATGCGCGATGGCTCCCAATTCACCGGCATGCTCTTTCATCCACGCGTCGATGGCGGGATCCCGCTCGACTGCGCCATCGAATCGCAGCAATTCTGTTCTCATCATCTCTCTACTTTCTCCGCTCCTTCCAACGTCACAGCAATCTCCCTTGCCACGTAGCGCCGGGCTTTCGCGCTTTCTGGGTCCCGGTCGCTTTTACCGGGAAGCCGGGCATCTTGGTCTTTGGTGGCACAGCCACTCTTGGCTGTGCTCTCTTTCTGCTGTAGCGGCGAGTCTACCTCCCATTCTTTTCGTCGCTTCTTGTAGTGGCGGGGCTTGCCACGCCCGCTCTTCCCGTTTGTTTTCGTAGCGCCGCGCTTTCGCGCTTTTTGCGTCCGGCCGCCTTTACCGGGAAGCCCGGCATCTCCCCATTCTAGTTTCTACTTTGCCTTTGTCTTCCACCACGCCTCTTCCAACGTCACAGCCACCTCACTTACCACGTAGCGCCGGGCTTTCGCGCTTTCTGCGGTCCGGTTGCTTTTACCGGGAAGCCCGGCATCTTGGTCTTTGGTGGCACAGCCACTCTTGGCTGTGCTCTCTTTCTGCTGTAGCGGCGAGTTTACCTCGTCATCCTTCCCCGCTCCCTCCCCCTCCACTTTCTAGTTTCTGCCTTCTAGCTTCTAGTTTTCCCCCACTGCAGCCTACATCGAAAACAACGTCGCCACCCGATGGGCCACTTTGGCCTGCCTGATTTTTTGGCGCCGACTTGTCGCCCTTGACGAACGTGAAGGGTCACACGTCACCACTCGCCTTCAGCTTAGACTGGTTCCCGACTCCCTAAAAAGAAGGCACGGGATATCTGCTCGGTGAAGTATAATTCCGGTATGCCCAGAATAGACGGACAATACTTCGCCGCGACTATCAAAGCGCTGAAACTCGACGCGGACCAGGAAGAAGACGCCAAGAGGAACGCTGAGAACATAGCTCGTAAAGTCATCGAAGCTTATGAGCGCCATATTGCCCCCGGCCATGTTGGGGCGGCAGCGAAGGGGATTCCTGCGGGTTTCTTACCATCGAGCAATGCACATGCTCTGACGGGCTTGGTGTATGGTCGCATCCAGAGCGGCAAGACGCGCGCGATGATCGCGAGTACGGCAATGGCCTTCGACAACGGCTTCCGAATCGTTGTTGTATTAACGAGCAACATAAACGACCTGGTTACACAGACCCACTTTGATTTTGCCTCTGGCCTTCCCAATGTCATGGTGTACACCAAGGATGACGAACTGGACGGTGAAATCAGCAACGCGAAACTCTACCTTGAGGCTGGAGATGGCCGCATGCTCATCGTTTGCTCAAAAGGTGCGCCGAGCCTCAAGAACGTGATCGCGTTCCTAAGAAAGGTTGACGCAAGGCTGTATCCCGCCATAATCTTCGACGACGAGGGGGACCAAGCTTCCCTCGATACCAATACGAAAAAGAGATCTCTCTCGCTTGTCGCAGTTGCACCGAGCAGCATAAACAAGTTGATTCAGGAAAAACTCAGGACGCTAATACCTTGCCATATTTACGTAAGCGTGACGGGGACGCCGCAGGCTGTCCTGCTTCAGAGCGCGGAATCAACGAATCGCCCATCGTTCATAACACTATTGCCCCCTGGGGAGTCCTACATCGGAGGGAAGTATTTTTTTGGCACCGACGAGCCAGAAAAGAATTCCCACCACCTGATTCGGATCGTTGAGCGAGATGAGAAAGATAAACTGTTGGAGCCCCACACGCCCATCCCTAAAGGGTTGCGCCGCGCTATTCTATTCTTCCTACTTTCTTCTGCTGCGCTCATCAAGAAAAATGGCGGTGTGCCCGCCCATGGAAAGGGATATTCCTTCCTATGCCACCCCAGCTTGAAAAACGACGAGCAGTCGGTCGCTCGAGAGCGAATTAACGACTTTCTCGGCGCAGTCACGGCTACGGTCTTGAAAGTGAGCGGCTCCGACGAACAGGTGTGGAATGAACTTCGGGAAGAATACGAAAATCTCAAGACTACTCTGGGAGAAAAGGCGCCTCCTCTTGAGGAACTATCAAAAACAATCGTCGCGTACCTCAGGACAAGAAAAATTCTGGTGATAAATGCAAGGACCAAGAGACAAGGGATTGCTTATGGTCCCGAATTAAACTTCCTAATCGGAGGCAACACCCTAGGCAGAGGAATCGCAATTAGAGATCTTCTTGTTACATACTACATCAGAGATTCGAAGATTTCGCAGATTGATACGATGCACCAGCATGCTCGAATGTTTGGCTACAGGAGGGACACGTTATCCTTCACCAGGCTTTTCATCCCTCAGCATCTCTATTATCGCTTCAGGGATATTCACCAATCTGACGAAGATCTCCGGGAGTACATCGAGCAGCACAAGGACACGCCGGAAACCTTTCCTATTGAATTCACGTTCGATCTTCGCACGACTCGGCCCGGCGTCCTCGACGTCAATACGACGGACACGTTGCAGCCTGGCAAGCAGGTGTTTCCGAACTACGTGATAATGCCGCAGGATCCCAAATCCTATTCGAAAATCGAACAGCAATTGAGCATGCACTTCGGGCCACCCGGTTCTCCCCTCGAAAGCAAAGGCAAATTGGGCGCCAAGATTTCCGTAGCTCAGGCGATCGACCTTCTAAAGCCGTTAAAAACGAAATCTGAGAATACCTGGCGCGATAAAACAATCCGCGCCGTGATCGAGAGGGTCGCGCGCGAGTTCGGAAACCAGATCATCCTGAAGTTTAGGGCAGCAAAACGTGTAGTTGGAGAGAAAGGATTTATTTCTACAGGCACGCTGAGCGGCCAAGAATACGACGATGCCAAGAAGGGAGCCATGCCCACGCTTTGGATTATGGCGGTTGAAACTGCCGATGGCAGTTTCTCCGGCAAGGGTAAGAGATTTATGTATCCCACATTCGTTATCCCGGACAAGTTACCTAAGCTTCTAATGTTCAACAGAGGATAAACAGGGGCCCGCAGAAATTTCGCTTTTGCGTTTATAATGGCGATGATGAAAGCCACGAAAATTAGGGTTGTGGACGTGTTCTCGGGAATCGGAGGGCTCTCGCACGGATTTTTCCTGGAAGGCTTCAATATAGTTGCCGGAATAGATATCGATGAGACGTGTAGGTATGGTTTCGAAGAAAATAACCACTCAAGATTTATTGCAAAGGACGTTGCCCAGGTTACGCCCCGAGAACTGAAAGCGCTCTACAAAAACTGCTTCCCGAAGGTTCTGATTGGGTGCGCTCCATGTACTCCCTTTTCGACACTGAACTTGAAAAGGGCTGTTTACAGCAAGTCGGATGAAAAATGGAGATCATTGAATTCTTTCTTGAGGCTAGTAAGAAGCGTCCGGCCGGAAATCGTTTCAATGGAAAACGTTGCGGAGCTGGCGGACGGGGAAAAATTCCCCATATTCAAACGATTTGTTAGGACGCTAAAGAGGGCCGGATATCGAGTGGCGTACAGCGTGGTTGATTCGTCGAAATACGGCGTTCCGCAGCGCAGAAAAAGACTGGTGTTGCTTGCGTCGTTGCTTGGGCCGATCTCACTGGTCGGTGAAACGCATCCCTACGGCCCTGTGACAGTCAGGGAAACGATAGGAGATCTCCCACCGATCAGGGACGGCCAAACAAGTAAGTCCGACATTATGCATCGGGCAAGCAAGTTGAGTGACCTGAACAAGAAACGGATTATGGCTACTCCGAAGGATGGCGGAAGTGCAACAAGTTGGAGCCGAGAACTACTTCCGAAATGCTACCGGAAAGAAAAGGGACAATCGTACAGGTCCTCAGTCTACGGAAGAATGAAATGGGACGAACCTGCTCCGACAATGACAACCAACTGCCACACCCTTGGAACAGGGCGGTTTGGGCACCCTACGCAAAACAGGGCCATATCCCTTAGGGAAGCAGCCCGCTTTCAGACGTTCCCCGACTATTATCAATTTCAGGATGCGGGGAGATTGAATTCCTCAATCGTGGCCCAGCACATCGGTAATGCTGTTCCCGTGAGACTTGGACAGGTAATAGCAATGAGCATAAAGGCTCACGTCGCCAAATTCGGTCAAGATAGAATAAAGCGATAAATTTTCTGGAATGTTGCCGCAGGACTCCTCTTGACGTTGTGTTCCCAAACCCTCATTACTCTCCAGCCTAGCCTCCGGAGCTTGCGGAAATTTCTTCTATCACGGAGCCTGTTAGTCTCTATTTTCTCGCGCCAGAATTTCGACTTGATCCTGCCTTTCCAAGCCGGATACCTGTATCCGTGCCAGAAATCGCTATCGATGAAGATAGCTTTCTTAGCTTGCGGAAATGCCACATCAGGGGTCCCAGGCAGGCGCTTGTAATGTTTCCTGAATCGCACACCGTGCTTCTTCAAGGCAGAAAAAACCACCTTCTCAAGCGAGGTATTCTTACTCTTCACCGCGGCCATCATTTTGCTTCTGACTGCGGGCGTAACAATATCCATGGTCCCCAATATAGAACAAACAGGCGGGTCGGCGCGGAGAGAGGCGCCTCAATCAGAGAATGCTGAACCAGGCCTTAGCCCTTCCAAACGTACTTCCCGCACGAACAAGGAACCGTCTCGGTAGGATGTTTCTTTGCCATGGGTTGCCGGCAGACGGGACAATTCTTACGCCACATACCAAACCGCCCTTTCTTCAACAAACCGTTTGCAGGCAAGCGGGGATGCCGCCTTCACCGATCAGCGCGAAGAATTCTTCGCGCTGTTCAAGCTCTGTGAGGACCGCGAGCGTTTTTCCGTAGGCTGCTATCGCTCCGGTCAACTTGTGGAATTCCGGAGAACCCTTAACCGTCATTCGTCTTTGGATGTGCGCGTCCGCCGAGAGTTCGACGACTTGTTCTATGGCCTCATTCATCAGACCTGAAGTAGCGCTCATCATCGGTTCGGTCTCCTTCTATATTGTAAGGACGCAAGCCTCTGGACTTCATATACAGGGGAAACCTCCAATTTAGTGGGCGGTCTATAACGGAGGAGCGATGCAGGTCATGGCCGCGCCGGATGGGTAGAATCAGCCTCCCAAGCGCATAGTTCCGCGTACTTTAGGATTTTCGACCTTCCATCCCGCAACTCTCATCTTTCCAGCACCTTCCCGCTCCATTCGAATGATACACAACAAATAAATTGACAACAGCTGAACTTTGTGCTATTCTGTTTTGTGTATCTCACGTCACATCCTCGCCTCGTCTTCACTTTTCCGAGTCTGCGCCCCGTTGCCCCCACTCACTATTCCCGTAAGCCCTTTACTGTCAATGTCTTTGCCGACCCCTACCCTCTAACTCCTGTCACCTCAACCTTTTACAAGAATGGTGGGAGGGGCCCTCTCTTTCTCACATCGTTGCCTCATTACCCCTTTACCTCCTCTTCTCTAAGTCCTTTCCCTGCAACATTTGTGGATCGTCACGCCAAGTGTTACAAACAAAAGACTTACGCATCGGCTAAACCCTTTAGATGCAACATTTACAAAAAACGCGGGGGTGGGGGGCTGCCCCAGGCCCACCCAACACAATTCCCCGATAGCGCTTTTATCCGAAGCGTTACCTGTCCCGAGGGAGTGCATCGGACGTACTATTGGAGTCGGCAGTTCCCTCCGCCAAGCTGTTCCCAGGCCACGGTTCCGTCGTTTCCAAGAACGTTTATTTGCGTGGGAGGGTGCGATGGGTAAGTTCTCTCGTAGCTGGGATCTCGTTAAGCAGAGCTTCGCCATTCTTCGTTCCGACAAACAATTGATGTTGTTTCCGGTGCTCTCGGCCATTGCCTGCTTTATCGTTACGACCATTATGGCCACGGGCGGCGCGTTCTTGATGATGCCGGCCAGGGCCTCAGCCTTGGCTGCCGGCGAACAGTTCCATCCGAACCAGTCGCCGATGTTTATGCTCGGCATGTTCGCTTTGTACGTGGTGAACTATTTCGTGATCGTGTTCTTCAACGTCGCGCTCGTCGGCGTCGCCAATAGCCGCTTGATGGGCGGCACGTGGACTTTCCGCGACGGCCTCGAACTCGCTTGGGCGCGCAAGGGCACAATTCTGCAGTGGGCGTTCGTCGCTGCCACGGTCGGCGTCATCCTGCGCACGCTCGAAGAGCGCATGGGCCTGCTCGGCCGCCTGATTATGCGCATCATCGGAGTAGTCTGGACGCTGGCTTGTTACTTCGTGGTTCCCGTGCTGGCCTTCGAGGACCTCACTCCCATCGCCGCGGTGAAGCGCTCCTCCAAGCTCTTCCGCGACACCTGGGGAGAAAAAGTCATCGGCGGCTTCAGTCTCAGCCTCGTTTCTATGATGCTCATGCTGCCCGGAATCGGCTTGGTAATTGTTGCTGCTTATCTTGGTGGCGTCGCCGGCCTGCTCATCGGCTTGGTCATCATGTTCGTTTATTTCCTCCTGCTCTCGGTGTTTATGTCTGCCGTGGGAGGAATTTTCAACGCGGCGCTCTATCGCTACGCCTGCTTCAAGCAGGTGCCGCCAGCCTTCTCGCATGACCTGATCGCCTCAGCCTGGGCGCCTAAAACCTAACGCCTAACGCCAAAAGCCTAACGGCCAAGGCGCAACACGCAAGACCTAACGGCCAGGGCGTAACGCGCGAGAGGTAAAATTAATCTGGAGGGCGCTCCAATTTTTTCGGATCGCCCTCCAAAAATTTTAGGTGAGTCAGTTGTAACTTCGGCCCCACGCCGCGCGTCTCAGAATTCAACCGAGTGTTGGCCTCCTTTTTTCCAGGTTTTCGGCAGGAGTTGACCAGCCCAACGGGTGGCGGCTTTGTGCGAAATTAGAAATGAAATTTAAGGCTGCCACCCACCGTGCGCGACGGCGCGTACTGGATGGGAATCTCTTCGCTCTCTTTGGCGATTTTGTAAATGCTGTTGCTGACGTTGGTGACGTCGAATTCCAGGTCGAAGGAACGCGGCTCGGCTTTCCAGAGCGTTAGGCCCGTGCCCAGGTCGGCCGTAAAATGCTGCGGCAAGCGCGGCCCGTGTTCGACGATGGTGCCGCTGCCGTAGCGCATCGCGCTTCCCGCCCAGAAACCGCGCCAGCGATTGCGATAAAAAATCTGCCCCGTTCCGGTGTGCGTCTGGTCAAACGCCGGAATAATTTTTTCGCCCGCAACGAGCGGCTCATCGCCCGCGAATCCTCCCGTGATGGGGCCGTAGAAATGCGTTTTTGCCAGCGCATACTGAAAGCGGCCGGAGATTCCCACGCGTTCCAACTGGCGCATATTAACGACGAATTCCAGACCCTTCGAACGCGCGCTGTCAAAATTGATGGGTACGAAAATCCGCGAGATGGAGATCTCGTGGTTCTCAAAACTATTCCTGCCCGTATGCAGGTAAGCGTTGAGCTCCAGGCTCACGCGCGGTGCGAGCTCCTGCGACCAGCCCAACTCGTAGTAATTCTGCGTGTAGGGACGCACGTTGCCGACGCGCTGCGCGGGATCGATGGCGTTATTGCCGATGAAGCTGGCGAGCAGCGAATATTCGATGGGCGGCGGAGAAAACAAGCGATTGTACGCCGCGTGAATCACCGATTTTGTTTTTGCGAGATGATACGCCAGTCCAACGCGCGGGCTGGCTTGCTGGTCTGCGTCGACCAAGTCAAAGTGATCGTAGCGAAGTCCGGCGTCGACAATCAGGTTTCGAACCAGCGAAAAATGATCCTGAACATAGAAGCTGGCTTGCCCGCCCTTGCCCCACCCCCGAAACGGAGGAAATACATCCGGGTCGCCGCGGCTGTCGAAGAAGAAACTTTCTCCTTCGCGCAGCCGGACAAAATCAACGCCCGCCTTGAAAAGATGTCCGCGCCAGGAGTGCGAGAGGTCGCTCTTGACGCCAAGAGTTAAGGACGCGCGAGAGGCGTCCGAAAGGGGGGTGACCGGATCGGTCGTGGGGAGAACTTTATCGGAGCTGGTGCGCTGGTAGACCGAAGTCTGAAGCAAAGTCTGCGGAGAAAAAGTGTGCAGCCATCCGAGGATCGCGGTGTACTGCCGCAGGCGGCGCTGGGCGTCACGGCCGACAAGCTGATCATCGGTAATATTGGGCTGCTGAAAATTTGCGCCAGAACTCATTATGAGCAATTTGAACGAGTCTTTGTTCCCCGCGTGCCAATCGAACTGCGCGGCGGCCCGCGAGCCTTTGCCAAAGTCAAAAAGCTCCCGCGGTTCGGGCGGATCGAGATAGCGTCCGGAAGTGAAACCGTCCGCGAAAAAGTAATAGCCGAGCCGGCCCGCTTGTCCGCCGTAGTCGGCGTTTAAGTCGTAGTTATCCAGCGTGACGCCGCGGAAATTCAAATCGCCGTGTCCGGCGAGATCGGCTCCGGAGCGTGTGGTGATATCGAGGACGCCGCCAAAGCGGTTGCCATATTCGGGTGTGAACCCGCCGGTCATCAAGTCCATGGTTTCGAAAATTTGTGGGCTAACTCCAGCGGAAAACTGAGGCTGCGTGTTGTCAAGAAAAGAGACGCCGTTGATGAACTCATGCAACGAGAATTCCGTGCCGCGCACGGCCAAGAAATTGTCGTGGCTGTCGCTGGCGCCGGGCATCAGGTTGTTGACCAGGTCGTTGGTACTCTCGACGATGGGATCCGGCAGCCGCTCGAGATCCTGGCGCGAAAAAGTATAAGAGCTGCCGGTTTTCTCCGGATCAACAGTCAGATAGCGGGCAGAAACTTCCACGGACTGGCGAACGGTTTCCTCTTTTTGCATTTCAATGTTCAGCGAAACGGGCTGGCGGGACCGCAACACAAAGTCATAAGTAGAGATGTAGTAGCCGGTGGCTTGGACGCGGAGACGGTAGGCTCCGGCCTCGACGGCAGAGATTCGAAACTTTCCATCCGTGTCCGTGATGGTGGTCAGGACGGCCGTGGCGTCGGGGTGTCCCAAGGAGATGGAGGCGTTCGCGACAGCGCTGCCGGAATTGTCATGAACGGTGCCCTCAACAATCGTTTGGGCAAACGCCGAGCCACAAGAAAACAAGAGGAGAAAGGCAACACCCCAGTAGGAACAACGCATTCTCAAAAACTCCAAACGATGATTTCGGTCCCGCAGGAATCAGGACACAGCCAAGAAAACGGTAGTCTAGCACGGCCCGGCGGCCCATCCTTATGGTCGCCTCTGGATAGCGAGTCGTTTCCGATTTACCGGGTGGTCTCAATAGGTCGACGCAACACTCAAGCCGAACCTGACTTACATTGAAAACAAAGATCAAATCGCTCACTAGGGTAGATCAGCGGGAACACTACCCTGGCTAGGTTTTGACCGAGGACAGCCAAACAGATTGCTTCTCCCAGGGAAGCCTTGTCGAATCAAAGTATTAGATGGTGTTGCATCGACCGGTTGAGCTGGCACGTGTTTACCAGGAGTGATGGCGCGCGCTGATTATCCTTGAGTTGCACAAGCTCACGGATTTGTGCCGCCTACTTCGATTGCCGCTGTTACGGCTGAGCTAGGGTATACCCCGCAACCGTGAATCAGGTTGCGACCCGATTGTAGAAAAATGCCGTAGCGATTACTAAATTGTCTGCCCAGTACTTTTGAGCCTATTCCCAGGGTGTGAGCTAGTCAACAAGCCAACTCGGGCGGAGGTTTGCTCATGAAAGCCATTCGGTTCTACTTGTGGATTTCCTTCGTCGTTCTGGTTCTCGCTTCGACCGCAGCGTTGTTCGTCGCTAATCTGCTTCCCGTGTGGGCGCAAGTCGGAACGCCTCCCAGCAGCACAATCAGCAGCAGTTCGGGCCCATTGGCTTGGGACTTTGCGCCTGTGGGCGGAGGGACGGTGATAAACGTGGGAATTCAGGACATCTGTCCGCCCGGCCTGTGTGATGACCACGATTTGACCGTGGTACTCCCCGCCCCTGCCGCCACGTTCTATCAGACGATGACGGCCAATCTCACCTTTCAATACACGTGGACAAGCGCGCTGCCAACGGATCTGGACATCTTCGCCATCAGCCCCAGCGGAGCCGACCACGGCCCCGGCTCGCCTGATAACACTTCAACCGGAACCGGCCAGGAGGTCCTCACGGTCACCGATCCTATTGACGGGCTATGGCACATTCGCTCAGTAGCCGCGCTAGCCCCGGTGCCGACCGCGGCTCACGTGGCGGTTACGCTAACGATTGCACCCAGGCCCACGGCGCCGATACCTCCTCCTCCGGCTCCTGGCGCACCAACTTTTATCAATTATCCTGCTCCCGATGATTGCGCGGGAACGCAACAACCACCCAGCTGCATTCAGCCGGCGACGGGCTCAACGACTGCCGCGGAGCACGCCGCAGGAGAGCCGTCCATTGGGGTTGACTGGAACACCGGCAAGGCGTTTATCCAGGCGGGGAACCATACGCTACGCGTGACTTTTAACGACAGCGTGAACCCAGCCACCGCGTTTTGGGAGGACAAGCGCTCGCCCTTCGCGCGCCTGAGCCTGGACCCGATCATGTTCGTAGACGACGGCCATTTTGGCGGGCCAAATCGCGTGTTTTCTTCGCAGCTCAACCTGGTCACCAGCGAGCTTTCATTCAGCGACGACGATGGCAACAACTGGCTTCCCACGCAGGGGTCGGGCCAACCTGCGGGCGTCGACCATCAGACGGTGGGCGGAGGTCCTTACGCTTTCCCGGCGCCGCTGACGCCAACGAGGTACACGCATGGGATTTATTACTGTTCGCAGGACATTGTGACGGCGTTCTGCTCGCGCAGCGATGACGGCGGCCTGACCTTCGGCCCTGGCATTCCCATCTACACTTTTGCCCATGTTAACGGCGTGGATGTTCCCATCGCGCCCGGTACTTGCGGCGGTTTGCACGGTCACGTGCGAGTTTCGCCTGACGGCACCGTTTACGTTCCCAACGAAAACTGCTTCGACGCCAACAGCGTCAACCGACCAGGCGTGGCCGTTTCTACGGACAATGGTTTGAGCTGGGTGGTGCGCACGGTGCCGGACGGCGAGAGCATCAGCCCCGGCACGGACCCGTCGGTTGCAGAAGGAGCAAACAATACCATCTACCTCGGGTATGTGAACTCGGACGGCCATGCCAAGATTGCAGTTTCGGCCGACCGCGGCTTGCACTGGTCGAAGTCCGAGGATGCGGGGACTCCGTTCGGAGTGCAGAACACGGAGTTTGCCGAAGTGATCGCCGGCGACGATGATCGCGCAGCCTTTGCATTCCTGGGGACTCAGACCACGGGTGATACGCAGTCGGCCGACTTTCAGGGGGTGTGGCACCTCTATGTGGCCTTCACTTACGACTCCGGCCTCACCTGGACGACCGTTGACGCAACTCCCGCGGACCCAGTCCAGCGAGGCTGCATCTGGAACCAGGGAGGAAGCAACCCGTGCCGCAATCTACTTGATTTCAACGACATTACGGTGGATAAATTCGGGCGGGTGCTCGTCGGCTACGCCGACGGCTGCACCGGAAGTTGCGTGACCGACCCGACGCAGAATGCGTCCACAGGCCCTGCCAGCGCCCAGGACGCGCTGGCGACGATTGCCCGTCAGGTGGGAGGCCTCGGGCTCTTCAAGACATTCGACGGCACGCAATTCGCCACTCGTACGGGGGACATCAAAGGGCACGGCAAGCTGTGCTTTGGAAGCCCCGCGAAGGGCGTTCGGGGCGATCCGGGCTGCAAGGCCAAGAATTAGAGCAACGGGCTCGCGACCGCATCGAAAATATCTATGAGTCGAACACTGACGATCTTGCCTTGCGTCGCGTTTGTCTTTGCCGGCGTGCTCGGAGGAGCCGCGCCACAGAGCGCCAAAAAGGGCACGGCTGTTTCGAAAAGGATCCTATACGCATGCGCCCTGCTGACCCCCGCTGAAATTGAAGCGATCCAGGGTGAGCGCGTCGAGGAAACTAAACCTACCGTGCGGCCAAGCGGCGGATTGTTCGCAACACAATGCCTGTTTCGCACGCCTACGTTAAACAAGTCAGTTAGCCTGTTCCTGACTGCGTCCGATCCACTGCATTCTGTCCCGCTGACCGCACGGCAACTTTGGCAGAAGCAGTTCCACTCTTCTGAAGTGGAAAGCGACGAAGAACCCGTCGCGGGCGAAAATAAAAAGAAGCTCGATTCCGAACGCGAGAGGGAGAGCCGCGAGCCACGTCCCATTCGCGGTCTTGGCGAGGAGGCTTACTGGGTCGCCAGTCCGGTTGCCAGCGCGCTCTACGTGCTCAAAGGAGAGATGTTCTTGAGAATCAGCGTTGGCAGCGCCGGCCAAGAATCCGAGCGCATGGAAAAATCGAAGGCGCTGGCCCGCGCCGTGCTTAAGCGCCTCTGACTCGTCGAATGAAGCGCCTCGAACGGTTCCCACAATTTCTCGTCCAGCCAAGGATAACTGCGTACTCGAGGCGCGCCTAATCGGAAACTAATCACCCACGAGGACCAGTGAGCCGCTTCAGGAGTTTTTCGCGCGTTTTAGGAATTGGGGCTTTTTGCCGCTGGCGATCCAGGCGGGCGGGTCGCTCGCGGGGAAAGATTCGAGGGAGGCTTCTTCCACAATGTCGAGGACTTCTTCCTGCGCTGGAGATTCGTGCGAATCCATCGGCGACGATGGCGTCTCTTGAAGATGCTTCGCCATGGCAGTCCTGATTCTACCGCGCCCGGAAGCGAAGTGGTAACGGCAGGCGCATTTTCGGACTTGCAGCGAAGCGCGAGTTTGACCGAGCGCGAAACGGCAGCCTAAGATAGGTTTTCACCAGTCACCAATCACGAGCCGCTTGTAACGAACTATGTTTGAGAACCTTACAGAGAAGCTGCAACGTACATTTAAGAATCTGCGCGGGCAAGGCAAGCTCACCGATGAGCACCTGAACACCGCGCTGGCCGAAATTCGCGAAGCGCTGCTCGAAGGCGACGTCAACGTGGGCGTGGCCGACGAGCTGCTAGCCAACATCCGCGCGAAAGCGATCGGCAGCGAGGTGATGCTGCAACTTTCGCCCGATCAACAAGTCGTCAAAGTAGTGCGCGACGAGCTTGCAGCGATGCTGGGCAAGCACGCCAAGCCGCTGTTTGCTTCGCGCCCGCCATCGGTGTGGATGATTGTGGGGCTGCAAGGTTCCGGCAAGACCACGACGACGGGGAAGCTCGCCAAATGGCTTTCGCAACACGGGCATCGTCCGCTGGTCGTTTCCACGGACGTTTATCGACCCGCGGCGCGCGAACAGCTCGCGCAAGTCGCGAAGGCCGTGGGCACTCCGGTTTGGCCCGGCGCGGGAACGGACAAGCCACTGGAAATCGTGAAAGGGGCAATCAAGGAAGCGAAACTTTCCGCCAGCGACGTGATCCTGGTGGACACGGCCGGCCGCCTGCACATTGACGATGAATTGATGGACGAGCTGAGCACGCTGAAGAAAGAATTGCAGCCCAGCGAAATTCTTTTTATCGCCGATTCCATGATCGGCCAGGACGCGGTGCGGTCCGCCGGTGAATTTCACAAGCGCCTCGGGCTGACGGGTGTGATCCTGACGAAGTTGGATGGCGACGCGCGCGGCGGCGCGGCGCTGAGCATCGGCAAAGTTACCGGCGCGCCGGTGAAGTTCGTCGGACTTGGCGAAAAATACGATGCGCTCGAAGGATTTTATCCCGAACGCATCGTGTCGCGCGTTCTGGGCATGGGTGACATCATGTCGCTGATCGAGCGCGTGGAGCAGACGGTCGACAAGAAAGCCGCCGCTGACCTGGAACGCAAGCTGCGCAAGGAAGAATTCACGCTGGAAGATTTCCGCGACCAGCTAAAGCAGATTCGCAAGATGGGTCCGCTCGAAAAAATCGTGGACATGCTGCCGAAGATGGGGCCGCTGCAAAATCTTCCCAAGGATGCGAAGGTCGACGAGGGCCAACTCACTCGCGTGGAGGCCATCATCAACTCCATGACCAACCAGGAGCGCCGCGACCACAACGTAATCGACGGCAAAAGGCGCAAGCGCATAGCCAAAGGCAGCGGCACGACGGTGCAGGACGTCAACACGGTCCTAAAGCAATACCTGCAAATGCGCACGATGATGAAGCAGTACGGCGCGATGGCTGCGCGCGCGAAAGTGAAGGGGCTCGGCAAACTCGCGGGATTGTCCTGAGCACTGGCGAAGTTTTTGGGACTACGTGCAGATCAGTTTTTGGCAGAGAAGAAAATATCGGCTACCTGCAGCGCCAATTTTTCGGGCTCCAGATCGGTGCGGTTGCACAAAATAATTACAGTCAAACCGCTGCCTTCGGTGAAGCGCTCGATCACCGTGCGAAATCCCATGGTGCTTCCGGTGTGCCACATGCGCGAGCGCCCTTGATAAGGATCGAGGAACCAGCCAAAGCCGTAGGAAACAGGTTTGCCGGGATGCAGATTGTCGTCGTTCGGCGCGGCGGGCCAATGAGGCTCGGAGCCATCGTTGAGTTTCACGGGCGATAGGCCGGGCTGAAATTCCTTTTCGCTGAGCAGCGTGTGATTACGCAGTGCATCGTCCCATTTGGCGAGATCTTCAAGATTGGAATAGATGCCGCCATCGCCGAGCGTTGCGGAAGTAGAGCTTTGGTCGGTTTCTTTGAAGGTAGTGCCATCCTTGGAGTGGCCAAGGGCGCGATTCGCGACTCTGTTTTTGCCTTTTTGAAAAACCATTGTGTGATTCATTTTGAGGGGTGCAAAAATTCTCGTGTGCAGAAAGTCGGCGTACGATTTTCCTGAAGCTTTGGCGACGATAAGTCCAAGCACGACGTAACCGGAATTGCTGTAGGACCAGCTTGTCCCCGGCGCAAATTGTCCGTTCCTCCCTTTCTTCAATAATTCCAAGACTTCAGCGTCTTGGATTTGTTTTTCCGGTGTCCACACGGGACCTTTTGCTTTTTCCACTGCGTCCATCAAGTCCTCGTAATCTGGCAAGCCGGAAGTGTGGTTCAGCAAGTTGCGAACGGTGATGGTTTTTCCGTAGGCGGGAAAATCAGGAAAAATCTCCGTGAGCGCTTCGTCGTACCGGAGTTTCCCGTCATGGACCAGCAGCATTATGGCCATGGCTGTGAATTGCTTGGTGAAAGAAGCGAGCCGAAAATTTGTGTGCGCATCGATTGTCACTTTCGAGTGAAGATCACGCATGCCGTAACCGCGTTCGAAAACGAGCTGGCCATTTTTTCGCACCAGAACGGCAAGGCCGGGTGAATCGGGAGAAGTCACTCCTGAAAAAACGGCATCAATCTGCTTATCTAAGGTTCCTGAAGATTGTGCGGGCGTATTCGCAGCGGTTCCCAGAGCGAGAAGCGCAACCACTGTAATGATGAGCTTCGCGTTCACCAAGCCTCCTTGTTGCGCGCCGCAGCATATCACCTGTGCATCGAAATGAACGATAGAATGCCCAATGAAAAAGCAAAGGATGTAACTCGCGCACCCCTGCCAGCGTATTCTCTAGAGACACGTTCGGGCTTCGTCTCAAGCGTGTTCGCAAGTGCCCCGCCTGCGAATTAGCGGCTAGCGACTGCAAGATTCGGTAAAGTAAGGGGAGAATCTCTCCGCGCCCATGCTCGCCGTGCGTGACAATTTAGCGCTGTGCCTCAGCGCCCTGCGCGCGCACAAGCTGCGCGCCTCGCTCACCATGCTGGGACTGACGATGGGTGTGGCCACACTGATCACGGTGATGACCATCGTGCAGGGCGCGAACGTCTATGTGGAACAGAAGATCGCCAACCTGGGCACGAATGTTTTTCAAATTGCGCGAACGCCTTTTGCGGTGACCGACTTCAACATCATCATCAAAGCGCTGAAGTACAAGAAGATCGAGATGGAAGAAGTACGCGCCGTAGCGGAGGGATGCGCGGCGTGCGAAGTGGTTGGCGCCACCGCGAGTACGACAGCGCGGGCCCGGTACGGCAACAAAGAGGTGCCCGACGTGAGTTTCTCCGGCCAGACGGCGAACATGGCGGATATTGACACGCGCACGGTCGAACTCGGTCGATATTTCACTCCCACGGAAGCTGAACATCGCGCCGGCGTTTGCCTGATCGGCGACACGCTGGTGCAGCAATTGTTTATGGGCACGGACCCCATCGGGAAGTTCATTCGCGTGGGCAACGATGAGCTGATGGTGATCGGGGTGATGGAGAAAGTCGGCAGCGTCCTCGGCCAGGACCAGGACAACTTCGTCATGGTGCCGTTGCCAGTTTATCTGAATATTCAGGGCGTGCATACCAGCCTGGTCATCAACGTAAAGACGAGCACCGAGAATTTTGAGAAAGCGCAGGACCAGGCGCAGCTGGTGTTGCGAGCGCGGCGCCACATCACCGGCCAGAGGGAGGCCGATTTTTTCATTGGGACCAAGGAAAGCTACATGAGCTTGTGGCGCAGCATCAGCTCGGCGTTTTTTGCGGTGTTCATCCTGGTCAGCGCGATCTCGGTGGTCATCGGCGGGATCGTCATCATGAACGTGATGCTGGTGAGCGTGAGTTTGCGGCGAAGGGAAATCGGCGTGCGGCGCGCGGTGGGAGCGACGAAGCGAGACATACTGCGACAGTTCATGGTGGAAAGTGTCATGCAATGCATCGCCGGGGGAGTCGCGGGCATTTCGATGGGATTCTTGGTGGCTCTGGCGTTGCGGACGTACACGCCTTTCCCGGCTTCCGTTCAAACGTGGGTGGCGATTCTGGGCGTGATCCTGAGTTCCACAGTGGGGCTATTTTTTGGAATTTATCCAGCGGTGCGAGCGTCACAGCTCGACCCGGTGGTTGCCTTGAGGTCCGACTGATGACGATCATGACGCTTGCGCAAGCGCGGGAAAATTTCTTTGCAGCCATGGAGACGCTGCGTTCGTCCAAAGTGCGTTCCGCGCTGACCGTGTTGGGCATCGTCATCGGCGTTTCGTCGGTGATTTCCATGGCGGCGATCATCCAGGGACTCAACAAGTTCGTGCAGGACCGCGTGCAAGCGTTGGGCTCCCGTACCTACTTTATCTCGCGATTTCCGCCGGGCACGGACCCTTCCCGCTGGCCGGAGAGGATTCGCGTGCGCAAATATTTTGAGTACAACTATGCGGGCTTCATCCGCGATGCTGCGCCTGACGTGCAGGCCTTGACCACCATCGGCACACGCGGTTTTTTTTTCGGCGATTCGAATTTGATCACCAGCGGGCACTACAGCGTGGAAAAGGTTATCGTGCGCGGAGCTGAACCGCAGTACATTGACGCGATACCTTTATTCAGCATTGCGCGCGGCCGCTTCATCAGCGCCTTCGACCAGGAGCACACGCGGCCAGTCGTTGTCCTTGGCGCGGCGATCAGCGAGTCCCTGTTTCCGAACACCGACGCGCTGGGGAAAACCGTTCGTATTAATGGAAGCGTCTACGAGGTTGTCGGAGTTTTCGAACACGACCAAGGGTTGTTTGTTGGTCCGGGCGTGGATATTTTTGCCGTGATCCCGCTGAGCTGCTTCAAGAAGGAGTACCCGGAGGCGAAAGAGCTGATTATGGCGTTTACAGTGCCAGAAAACGTAAACGTCGAAACGGCGCAAGGCGAAGTCATTCAGGCGATGCGGCGGCTGCGCCGTATCCCGGCCGGCAAGGAAAACGATTTCGAGTTGAGCTCCCCGGACTTTATCAGCAATTTATGGAACCAGCTTACCGGCGCGCTGGTGATTCTCACTACCGTAATCAGTTCGATCGGATTGCTGGTGGGTGGAATCGGCGTCATGAATATCATGCTGATCTCGGTGACCGAACGCACTCAGGAAATTGGCGTGCGCAAGGCCATTGGCGCCCGCCGGGCCGATGTCCGGTTGCAATTTTTGCTGGAGGCCGTGGTGCTTACACTGGTTGGGGGCACAATCGGCATCCTGATCGGCGCGGGAGTCTCCGCAACCGTGCGGACTCTTGTGCCATCGATTCCCGCAACTCTGTCTTACTTGTGGGTGACGATTGGATTTGCAATCTCCGTCGGTGTGGGCCTGTTCTTTGGCTATTATCCGGCAAACCTGGCGGCTAATCTGGATCCCATCGCTTGCCTCAGGTACGAGTAACGAGTTTCCTCGAGCGATCCAGCCTGCCCTTGATTCAAGACCACACGATTTTCATGGAGCGGAAATACGGAATAAGCCGTATTAATACGATTAGATTTGGCGTTTATATCTGTATTAAAATGCATAGCCTTCTGATGCGGGCCGTGGGCTCGCCGCGGTCTGGAAAATTGGATCCTGTAGAACCTGGAGACAACGTGCGGCCCTACCGAAATGTTTTCGTCATTCTTGCTGTTTTTCTTTTCGCGGCCGTTCCTTCCTATTCGCAAACTGGTACGAATGCCGGCGGGGGAAGCGACCCGGGGTACTTCGCCAGCTGGTTCAAGCGCGTGGACAAGACACAAGCGGAGCAGCCTCACTGGGCCACTCCGCTGGCCACGACTACGCCCCGTCTCGAAGAGGAGTTTCGCCTCGACACTCTCTGGCAGACGAACAACAGCGGCATCACAACGGAAAACTACGGCGGTGCAAAAGGACTGGAGCTGATACCAGCCGAGCGCGTCGAAGTGATTCTGGTTGCCCCGCCCGCCTATATCGTCCATAACGACAGCCTAGTGCGGGATGGATTCGGCGATTGGGGTTTCCTCGTGAAATACCGGATTCTTTCTTCGAATGAGGAAAAGGCAAAGTACATTTTGACGGCGTTTTTCCAAACGACATTCCCGACGGGGCAGTACAAGAACGGAGCGACTGACGCCATCATCACGCCGACGATCGCGTACGGGAAGGGCTTCGGAGCGTTCGATATCCAAGGTACTTTTGGCGTGACCTTGCCGACGGGCAATGAGGCGGCGATCGGCCGAACGTATCCCTGGAACAACGCTTTTCAGTACCACCTGTATCGAAAGTTCTGGCCGGAAGTCGAAGTGAACTACACGCATTTCCAGGACGGCCCGAGCAGCGGGCAGACTCAAGTCTTCATGACCCCGGGCCTGGTCATCGGAAGAATCCATCTGTGGAAGCGATTGGCAGTCACCGTGGGCGGGGGAATCCAGATCGCTACGACTCGCTTCCACCGGAACAATCACAATGGGATTCTCTCGGTGCGTTTTCCGTTCTAGTTTCGGGGGCGCGAATCTGAGATTCAAATACCCAGCAGTAGCGTCATTTTCCACCCTCAACTGTGCCCTGCCGCGAGGGGAACCTCGTCCAGGGGCGCCCAAACACTGACCCGCAGCGACTCACAAACTTCGATTGCCGCCAAGAGCCCTGACAGGCTACACTAGGTAAGTTTAGGAGGAATGACTTAGTGTTGATGATTCGATTGTCCAGGATTGGCAAGAAAAAGAAGCCCTATTACCGCGTGGT
>Ga0066676_10000108_pt1 | contig 23343 bp, 16 predicted proteins | sample GraSoiAngelo_125_FD_62293 | JGI IMG/M metagenome (GOLD analysis project Ga0066676, IMG submission 62293) | Grasslands soil microbial communities from the Angelo Coastal Reserve, California, USA - 14_0927_05_40cm | ecosystem: Environmental > Terrestrial > Soil > Grasslands | place: USA...
TGACGCACGGGCTTGTTCCAAGGCAGCGCGAGCAGCCAGTCGATGTAGTTGCGGATCACCCCTGACTCTTGCGAAGTCGGGGTCAGATAGCGAAGCCGGTTCGTCTCCTCGTACACCACCGAGCGCACGTGCTGCGGCAGGCCCAAGATGTCCGCGCGGTCCAGAATCTGCCTGACGAGCATCTCCTGGGGGTCTTCTTCGCCGAGCTGACGGCGGATTTCGTCGAGCTGCTGGCGGAGGAAAAACTCTTTCTGATTCTTGTCGACCTGGGCCGACGCACGGCGCACGACGTCCTCGGCGACACTGAGACGCGCGACCTCGCTTTCGAGGGATTCGGCCACGAAACCCAGGCGCTCCTCGACGTTCAGGGTCTCGATCACTCTCTGTTTCGCCTCAACCGGAAACCGTACGATCGAAGCCACGGTGTCGGCAAAGAGGCCGGGATCCCCCAGGTTCATGCTGAAGATGTTGTCCATCTCAGGGGGATAGGAGTGGTCGAGCTGGGAGATCGTCTTGAGGTGCTGCAAGATCCGGGTCGCGAGGAGCTTCGCCCGCTCCGGATCCACCTCGTTCTCGAGCGGGCAGGATACGCGTGCCTCGATATAAGGATCTCTCCGGAGAATCTCCTCGACCCCGATGCGCCGCAGTCCTTCGAGGGTGACCTGGACATTGCCGTTCGGCATGTTCAGGATCCGGATCACCCGGGCCGCGAGGCCTATCTTGCTTAGCTGCTCAGGGTTGAGATCTTTTTCGCTCTTGGCGGGGCTGTAGACGAGCGCGATCAGCTCGTCGGGCTCCGCGTGATCGCGGAGGAGCGCCTTCGACTGCTCGAGGCGAATCTGGATCGAGGTAACGCCAAGCGGGAAGACGACGGTGCTCATCAGCGGGAGCACCGGCATGACCGGGGGCACGTCGCATTCGAGCATCCGGCCGATCTCGGACATCGGTCGCTTGCTCATGCAGGCGATCCTTTCCGCCAGGGACGGAACGAGGGTCGAGGGCGAGGATACGAAGGCCACGGTATCACAGCTTCCCTGCCGATGGCCAGTCGCCCCCCGCCCCCTCGCCCCCCCAAAATCGAAGGGCCATCAGGGGAAGCCAACTGATGGCCCATCGATCCGCCTTACTCCGGCTCGCAGGGGTTCGCCCTCCCCGCGAAGCCGAGAACTACGCCGCTTACCAGCCGGCCTTGCCGTCCGGAGGAATAATCGTGCCGAAGGCGACGATTAGCGCGGTCAGAATGAGTGCGGTCATTTGGTTCTCACCTCCCTTCAGGTTGTTTCGTTTGAACCGGTGTATCGGGGGTTTCTTGGTACCGTTGCCGCTTACCAGCCAGCCTTGCCGTCAGGACCGGGGCCAGCGAACGACAGGATCACGAGAATCGCGAGAAGAGCTGCCATCACACACCTCACTTCGTTTGGGTTCACTGCTCACCTTCCGAACTGCTGACGTCGGAACGTAAGAGCAGCCGCCGTGCCATTTGCAATTCCGGGAGACCGATAGTCTGTAAGTGTTTGTCTTACAGGTGACTGAGGGGATGGCAAAATGCGAACCCAGGCAAGAGCGAGGCAGGCAAATCAGTCAACAAAAACTGACCGATTTGTGATTTAGGTATAACTGCTTTAATATCAGCCGATTATATGTGTCGTGTTAACTTTACGGCGAATGTCTGAAACGGTTGTCTCTTCCTGATAGCCCTCAGGGCTGGGGAAGGGGAGCCGAACCAGAAAAATGCTCCCCTCACCGACGCGGCTCTCCACTTGGATCATCCCCCCGTGTGCCTCCACGATGCCGCGGGCGATCGAGAGGCCGAGGCCGAGCCCGGAGGAATTGAACTCGGCCGTCCCCGAGGAGTGGAGGTTCACGTCCTTGAGCTCCACGAGCTTCGAGAAGATCCGCTCCTGGTCCTCTTCGGCGATGCCGATCCCCGTGTCGCTCACCTCGACCTCTACGGCGTCCCCGACCCTCTGCGCCGCAAGCCCGATCGAGCCCCCGTCCGGCGTAAAGCGCACGGCGTTCATGGCGATGTTCAGGATCGCCTTGCTCAGGTAGTCGCGATCAATGCGGGGATGGACGAGGCTCGGCTCCACGCTGATCGAGAGCTGCTGATCTCGCTGCGTTACAAAGGGGGCGACTTGCACCGCCACTTCCTCGAGGACCTCGCCGATGTCGCAGGGAGCGAAATGCGCCGGGAGCTGGTTGCGCTCGATCAAGGACATGTTGGTCAGGTCCCGCGCCAGGCGGGTGAGCGTATCCGTTCCGCGGCGTATCGCGGAGAGCCCCTCCCTCTGGGGTGGGGTGACTTCCCCGAGCGCCCCTTCGCCGATCATGTCCGCGTACGCGCGGATCATCGTGACGGGGGTGATGATCTCGTGCGAAGCGACGGCGATGAAGTCTGATTTCATCCGGTCGATCTCCCCGAGCCGCTCGATCTCGTGCCGCTGGGTATCGCGCATGATCTCGAAATCCTCGGCGAGCCTCCCCATCTCATCGCGTGAGCGGACGTTCAGCGGGAAGTCGTAGTTGCCGACCCGCATCTCATTGGCGGCTTCCACGAGGCGCCGGATCGGCCGCGTGATTCCGGCCGCGACCCCGAGACCGAGCAAGAGCGCCAAGAGCGCGGCCGTGGCCCCCGCGACGGAGAGATCCACTCCGATCCTCTTTAGGATTAGCGTTTCCTGGTCGAGGGAGCGCAGAAGCACGTACCCGAGGTGACCTCCCACTTCCGGACCCCTCACGTCGCCGCGAAGCGCGAGAAAGCGCTCTCCCTGGACCGGGAGCACCTCGAGCCTCTGTCCCAGTCGCTCGCCGGCGGCCTGGAGGCGAGAGTCCGCCTCCCGCCACTCGCGAATCTTCGTTTGCAGCGTGCTCCGGAGCGCGGACTCGGGAAGGGTGCTCAAAGCGATTTCGCCGTCCACGGCAAAAACGACATCGCTCCGTGTCGTCTCCTTGAGAGCCTGCGCGAGCTCGGAGTCCACGCTCCTTCCCAGCGTCAGGGTGCCGACGAGGGTGCCGCCGACCAGGATGGGAACAACCGCGACCCGGTGGGCCTTCCGTCCCTCCACCATGTAGCCGCTGGCCGGACGACTCGCCAGCGCTTCCCGGATGAGCTTCGACCCGGAGATGTTGATCCCGTGCTCGTCGGGCCGTCCCCCGCGGACGAGAACCACCCCGTGCTCGTCCGTAACGTCAAAGACCTGCGCCTCCGTATCGCGCTGGAAATCGCCGACGACGCCAGCGAGCGTCGCCTGGAAATACTCGGTACCGCGATCCACCCCGGGGAGTGTGAGCATCGCGAAGAACTTCGGATCACGTGCGACGATGATCCCGATGCGCTTCAGCTCCTCCCCCTGATGCAGCATCTGCCTCTCGAAGGAGAGGGCCGCGCGCGCGAGGTCGGCGGTGACCGTCCTGTTCTCCTGGGCGGCGACCCGGAAATTCACGGCGAGGAGCGCGGCCACCAGGACCGCCAGAATGGGGATCGAAGTGATCGTCGCGATCTTCGCCGCGAGCGAGAGGCGGAATCTCGGAAGCCGAAACGGCTTCACGGTTCGAGAGGCGGGAGCGAGGCGGCGCCCTTTGCGGGCACGTCGACCGTGACCATGCGTTCGCCCGAGCTGGGCAGCCACACCTTCACCGTGTGGGAACCGGCGGGCACGTTCTCGATGCGGAACCGGCCGCTCCGCCCGATCAAGGCGAAACGCCGGGTCGGCGCCACGATGATGTCGGCGCGCATGTCGGAGTGGATGTCGCAGTAGACCTGGACAGCTCCCGGCTTCGCGAACGTCACGCTCCGGGACTTCCCTTTCGGGTAGCGTCCCAGGTCGAATCGCTTTGGGGGCGAGTAGGAGAAAATGTTGTGAAAGACATTGTCGCTGTTGTGGAACTCGACGGTTTGCCCCGCCTGAACGACAAGAATGCGCGGGACGAACCGCTGGCCGAGCTGGTCCATCCTGGCGGGCGGAGGCGGAGGTCCCGTTTCGGGTTCGGGATCGGCGACCCACGCCGCACCGTAGGCGGTGTCGACCGTAGCCGCGGCCACCGACCGGGCGGAAGCACTGAGCTGGCCGACGTATGGATTGGGCTTCGACATATCCCGGATGGCGAGATCCGCGGGCGCGACCACGACCTCTCCTGTGATCGCGCCGGCCGAAGCGCCGGCCGCGCGGAGGAGCGCGAGGAGAAACACCGAAGCGATCGCGGGCGCTCCGCGCATCAGAACCCCACCGAGAGCTGGGCCGCCGCGAACGCGCGCACGAGCGGAGGCGTCACGTTGACCTTAGACTGCTGATGCACAAGCTTCGCGACCAGGCGCTTCGACGGCTTGAACCCGATACCGATCTCGCGTTTCCAAAGATCCGCGTCCCATGCCGCGACACCGCCTCCGGAGAGCGCTATGTCGGCGAAGATCATGCGGTCGAAGCGCCCGGCGATGTACCAACCGGGCAGGACGGTCCACTTGCCTTCCACGTACCACGAGCGGAGGTCCAGGTTGCCGATGAACGGCGACTCGAATCGGCTGAAGAGGAACTCCGAGTAGAGGACGCCGTGACCATAGGAAAGCTCCAGGTCGGCGGCCGCGAGCTTCTGCATGAATTGATCGACCGTCCGCCCCGGCGGGAGATCGTCGTTCAGATCCTCGTAGAGATAGGGGGCGCGCGATCCGGAAACGCCGGCCCGAATCCACGGGGCGGGGACGAATCCGAGCCGCGCGAGAACCTGCTTCCCGTTGTTCGTGTCGCCCATGACCGGCTGCGCCGCGCTTCCGTTCGTCACGCCGACCGCGAACTCGATCGGAGCGGCGGTTCCGATCAAGACCATCCCGAAGTCCCAGCAGTTCTCGTAGAGGACGGGAACCGCCTGCCCCCCGGAGCCCCCGACTCCGGTGAGCCCCGGTCCCATGTAACTCGAACGGTAGCCTTTCCCCCGATTCGCCACGATATCTTCGCCGCGAACGGCCGCCTGGTCGGTGCGGAGATCGGTATGGTATTGGTACATGAGGGGCGCGCCGATCAGGTTGTTTTGGGGAGCGTACGAGCGGTTTGGATAGGCTCCCAAGTGGAGCGGAATCTTCCCGACCTCAAGATGGATGTCGCGCCCTTTCGGATCCGAAAGCCGGACGAAACCCCCGAAGAGCCGCGCCATCATGGTTTCGTCGTCGTAGAGGAACTCCGTGAAGACGTGGACGTGATCCTGGATGGGGGCGTCGGCAAAGAGACGGATCCGGGCCGTGTGAAACGGGTTCTCGCCGAAGTTGAGGGTGTTGATGCCCTCCTGGTCGGTACGGCTCAAGCCCACGAGGTCCAGGTTGCCCTGGAAATTCACCGGGCCGACCGAGGCGCATTCCACGGGCTCAACCGGCCCCAGGCAAAGTGCGAGCCCGAACATCAGACCGATCCATCGCACGTTCGGTTCCTCCTTGAACGAATCTCGCGACCGCCCGCCCCGCCGCCGGGTCGCACCTCCATCACCCGGCTTCCCGGGGACAAACCGCGTCGACGTAATTTTCGGTACCGAACGCCCCGATCCTGAGCGGAAACGATGGTGTAGACTCTGGGGATGGATTCGATGGAACCGACCCCGGCGGGGGTTTCACCCGTCCGTGGGTCCGCTGAAAACCAGGCTCCGGCTCGCCGCGGCCAGACGCTCGATCTCACGATCTCTGACCTCGCCTTCGGCGGAAAGGCCTTGGCCAAAATCGGGGGGTTCGTCGTATTCGTGGAGAATGCCCTCCCGGGAGACCGTGTGCTCGCAACGGTCTATCGGAAGCGGCGTCAATACGCCGAGGCCCGGGCCGTGGAGATCCTGGCCCCCTCCCTATCCCGAGTGCCGGCGCGCTGCGACCACGTTCCCATCTGCGGGGGGTGCCGGTTTCAGGATTTCGACTATCCAGAGCAACTTCGACACAAACAGCGCCAAGTCGAGGACTGCCTCGCTCACTTGGGCCGGCTCCGGGTGCCCTCACGGCCGATCCTGCCGGCCACGAGCCTCTTTCACTACCGGAACAAGATGGAATACTCGTTCGGCCGCGACGGAGATCGGCTGACGCTGGGCCTCCACCGGCGCGGGCTTTTCGACAAGCCGTTCGATCTCGAGCGCTGCCATATCGCGACCCCTATCTCCAGCGAGATCGTCGCGTTCGTGCGTGACTTCGCACAGAGGGAAGCTCTGCCGCCGTACGATCTGCGGCGCCACACGGGCCTCCTCCGATTTCTCGTCGTGCGCGAAGGGATTCGGACCGGCCAGGTGATGGTCAACATCGTCGCGAGCGAGCCGCATCCGGCGCTCGAGCGGCTGGCTGCGGCTTTGCGGGGAGCCTTCCCCTCCGTCGCCAGCGTCGTGTTGAATCTCACGCGACGGAAGGCGCAGGTCGCGCTCGGGGAGGAGGAGCGCGTGCTCGAGGGGCAGCCGACGATCCTGGAACGTTTCGGAGGCCTTACGTTCGAAATCTCCTCCAACTCATTCTTCCAGACCAACACCGAGCAGGCGGAACGTCTTCTGGATTCGGCGCTGGAAGCGCTCGCCCTGACCGGAACGGAGCGAGTCCTGGACGTGTACTCGGGCACGGGCACGTTCACCCTCCCCATCGCCATGAGGTCGGCCGAAGCGATCGGGATCGAATCCTCCGAAATTGCCGTGCGGGACGCGGAGCGAAACGCCGAGCGGAACGGCATCAAGAACGCGCGCTTCTGGAGGGGGGAAGCGATGGAAGTCCTGCGCGACCGCCTGGACTGGGGAGGGCGCGATGCCTTGGGACCCCCCGGTCGCCCGGACATCCACGCGGTACTCGTCGATCCGCCGCGTGCGGGACTGCATCCCGGCGTCGTGACACGCCTCATCCAATTGGGCGCGCCGCGGCTCGTCTACATATCGTGCAATCCGAGCACGCTGGGCCGCGACCTAGCACTCCTCTGCGAATCGCGATTCGCGCTCGAATGGATCCAACCCATCGACATGTTCCCTCATACACCCCACATCGAATGCGTGGCGGCGCTCAAGCGCGCCGGATGAAACGGCACGCGTCCATGAGCCAATCGCCCACGGCAACCCGTCGGGAACCGGTGAAGAAAGGGAGTCCGGTCTTCGAGGCCGTCCTCGCCAATGGCTTGAAGGTCTTGATCCAGGAGACGCGGGGGGCGCCGGTCGTCTCCTTCATGGTCTGGTACAAGGTCGGATCCCGAAACGAGAGCACCGGCATGACCGGCATCTCCCATTTGCTCGAGCACATGATGTTCAAAGGAACACCGAAGTACGGCAAAGGCGAGATCGCGCGGCTTCTGCAGCGAAATGGCGCCTCGTTCAACGCGGGGACCTCGCTGGACTACACGAACTATTTCGAGGTGCTCGCGTCGGACCGCCTCGAGCTGGCGATGGAGATCGAAGCCGATCGCATGACGAATGCGCTCATCCCCGAGGAAGAACATCGGCTCGAAATGACCGTCGTTCACTCGGAGCTTGAGCGGAACGAGGACGATCCTCACCGGGCGCTTTACACGGAGCTCTTCGCGCAGGCCTTCCAGGCACACCCCTATCACTGGCCGACGATCGGATGGCGAAGCGACGTCGAAGCGATTCGAACGGAGCAGATCCGTGACTACTACCGGAGCCATTATCTGCCCAACAACGCCACGGTCGTCATCGTGGGGGACGCGTCGCGTGACGAAGCGCTCGCGCTCGTGGAGAAACACTTCGGCCTGATCGAGAGAGGCCCGGAGCCTCCGCCCGTCGTGACGGTGGAGCCGCCGCAAATCGGTGAGCGTCGATTCAAGATTCGAAAGCCCGGAGACACGCGCTACCTCATGGTGGCCTACAAGGCGCCCGCGCTCACGGACCCGGACACCTATGCCCTGGACGTGCTCGGCATGATCTTGGGCCATGGGAAGGCGTCCCGGCTCTATCAGGCCCTCGTCGAAGGAAAGCTCGCCACGGATGCCGAGGCGGCGAATGAGACGGCGCGCGATCCTCTCTTCTTCATCGCCGAGGCCACCGCGGCTCCCGGCGTGCCGCTGGACAGGCTGGAGCGGGCGCTGCTCGAGGAAGCGGACCGTATGAAAGCGGAGCCCCCATCGCAGGGTGAGCTCAGCCGCGTGAAAAAGCAGATCCAGGCGTCCTTCACGTATTCCAGGGATTCCGTTCGGAGCCTGGCGCAGCAATTGGGGTACTACGAAACCGTGGGGTCATACCGATACCTGGACACCTACCTCGACCTGATCGCGAAGGTGACTCCCGAGGATATCCAAAGGGTGGCGCGCGGATACCTCCTGGACGACTCGCGAACGGTCGGCCACTACGATCCGCTCCCCCTCGACGGGGTCCCCTCGGCAGGATACGCCCGCGGCGCGGGCGGACCGCGTGGGGGGCCGGGACGCATTCGTCGGCCCGCCGAGAACCGATACCGGGAGCGCGATGCCGGGTCCGCCGCGGCGACGAAGGGCCCGTCGCGCGCCATCGAGCCGGTCCGATTCGAGCTCCCGAACGGCCTCGTGGTCGTGCACCGGGTGAATCCTGCGAACCCGACCGTCGCGATCCAGGGTCTCGTGAAGGCGGGCGCGATTTACGACCCGGCCGGAAAGGGCGGGCTCGCCAGCTTCGTGGCAGCGATGCTGGACAGGGGCACCACGAACCGCACGGCGCTGGATCAAGCGGAGGCGCTCGAGAGCATCGGAGCGAGTCTCCGCTTCAATGGAGGCCCGGAGACCGTCACGTTCTCCGGGAACGCGCTGGCGGAGGACATCGGCACGGTGCTCGCTGTCCTGGCCGACGCGCTCCGGAACCCGGCCTTTCCGCCGGACCAGATCGAGAAGGCGCGCGACGAGCAGATCGTTCGGGTCAAGGTTGCGGAGGAGGACACAGCCTTCGTGGCCTCGAAGGTCGCGAATGAGATTCTCTTCCCCCCCGGGCACCCGTTCCACCTTTCGTCCATAGGCACCAAAGCCTCCCTCGGCGCGATCGCGCGCGACGACCTGACGTCCTCCCATGCCGCGCACTATGGGCCCAACACGGTCGTTTTGGTTCTGGTCGGAGACATCGACTCCAGGGCCACGATCGAGCAGGTGACGCAATCGTTCGGCGATTGGCGGAAGCTCGAGGGCCCCGCGCCGTTCGCGGTGCCCCGCATCGAGCCGCCCGATCGCGCGGAGCGGCGAATCGTTCGCATGGAAGGGAAATCACAGGTGGACGTCGTCTACGGCCTGCCGGGGTTGTCCCGAACCGATCCCGACTATTACGCGGCCTTGATCATGAACTACCTCCTGGGCGGTGGCTCCCTCTCGAGCCGCCTCATGGACAACCTCCGCGACAAGCAGGGGCTCGTGTACGGTGTCTATTCGAATTTGAACGCGGGGATCGGCGCGGGGCCGATTCAGATCCGGGCCGGAACCAACCCTGCGAACGCGGACCGGACGGCGAAGGCGATCTGGACCGAGGTGAAGCGGATGCACGACGGGGGACCTACGCCGATGGAGCTAGCGGAGGCAAAGAGCTACATGACCGGGGTCTTCCCTGTCAGGCTCGAGACGAATTCCGGGGTCGCGTCCCAGCTGCTTGGGGCCGAGCTCTACGGGCTCGGCATGGACTATATCGACCGCTACGTCGCCCTCATCAACAGCGTCTCGCTTGAGGAGGTGAGCGCAGCCGCGAGAAGGTACCTTGCCCCCCGAGGCTATGCGCTGGCTATCGCGGGAAGCTACGATGCGGACCCTTCGGCGCCCGGGGTTGCATGACTCCGATCCGCCGGCTCCACGCGAGGCGTCCCGCGCTTGCGGCGCTTGCGGCGCTTCTCCTCGTCGGCCCCCTCGCTCCCGGGCCCGCGCAGGCCAAGCGCATTTTCGTGCCCCGCCAGTACAAGCGTCTTCAAGCGGCCATCGACGCGGCCGCTGTTGGGGACACCCTTTGGGTGTCGGCCGGAACCTATAACGGCCCGTTCGTCCTCAAGAAGCGGCTCGTGCTCTTTGGCGAGGGAGGGCCGACCGAAACCATCTTGGACGGCCGGGACAGCGTGCGGGTGCTCCACGTGGAGGGCGTCGTAGGCGGCGGGATCTACGGGTTTCGAATTCAGCGCGGGAAGGCGCCCGGGGGAAGCGGGATCTACTGCCTGCGGGACTCAACGTTCTCGATCGAGAGCTGCGATATCCGATCGAACTGGGAAGCCGGGATCGCGGCGTGGCAGAGCGCCATCCGGATCGCCGATTCCGAGATTTCGCAGAACAAGGGCAGCGGACTCACCGCGAGCGATACCGAAATGAAGCTCTTTGGCGTGACCTTCCGCTCGAACCATGGCGCGACCGGAGGAGGAATATCGCTCGTGAAATCGGTGCTTCAACTCGCCACCGGCTGCCTCTTCGAGGAGAACCGAGCGGACGGGGGCACGGGAGGAGCCGTCAACGCGGAGAACTCGTTGCTCGCGTTTATGAACTGCACTTTTAGAGGAAACACGTCCGCGGTCGCGGGCGGCGCCTTGGCCGCCACCGATAGCTCCGACCTTCGTGTCCGCAACTCGGTGTTCACCGCGAACCGCGCGGCGACGGGCGGCGCGGTGCTGGTGGATCACGCCGCCCTCACGCTCCAAGCCTCCATTTTCAATAAGAACCGCGCGACCGCCGCCGGCGCCGCGATTCAGATCCTGGCCCGGCGGACGGCGGGAGTAAACCCTGCCCTGTACGGCAACACCTTCTATCGGAACGGAGTCGATGCGGAGGGAGGCGCCATCTTCGCCCAGGAGGTGTCCCCCGAAATCGTCCGCAACATCTTCGTCGTCGACAGCACCGCCAAGAACAAGGCTGTGCTCGAGCTGAAAAGCTCCCCGCGCTATGAGTGCAACCTGATCCACACGCTGGACGGCCCCGGTGACCGCCCCTCCGGGAATACGATCGCGGGGGATCCCTCCTTCTGCGACCCCGAAAAAGGGGACTTCCACCTGAGAGACCTGAGCCCGGCCCTCGTCGCCTCGTGCGGAAAAATCGGCGCCCTCGGCAAGGGGTGCGTCTCCTTCAAGATGGTCCCCGGCCACTAGGCAACGCTGGCGCCCCACTGGAACTTTAGAAGCCCTGGGGCGGTAGTGCTTGGGTGAGGCGACTGTGGCCCTGTAAGTTTCAGTCCTGCAAGGAGGTCATGAATGAGGCTGCTCAAATGGATGCCCTTGGGGGCCGCCCTTTTCGCCATGGGGTTGGGCCTCTCCTCGGCGGCCCTCTCTCCGTCTCGCGCGGATGACGAGGACGCGAAGGGCGGAACCGAAAAGAAAGTCACCCGCATCACGCGCGATGGCGAGGAGCGCGATGCCCAAGCAGGGTACTTGGGCGTCCAGGTCCAGCGGCTCACGGCCGCGTTGCGTCGCGCGAAAGGTATTCCGGAATCCACGGAGGGAGCGCTCGTCAACACCGTGGAGGACGGGAGCCCAGCGGACAACGGCGGAATCAGGCGAGGGGACCTGATCCTCGAAGTGAACCACGAAGCGACGCGCGATCCATCGGACCTAGTCCAGCTCGTGCGCGACTTGGAGCCGGGCTCGAGGGTACCGGTGCTGATTTGGCGCGACGGCGTTCGGAAGACTCTGAACCTCAAGGTCGGATCGCGCCCCGAGGGCAGCGACACCCCCATGCCGATGCCGGGCTGGGAAGGTCCGGGCGGCGACCGCGGCGGGCCCGATGGCGGCCCCAGGATGCAGATACTTCGCCGGAACCAGGGTGATCTCCAGCAGCAGCTCCGCGACATTCAGGAGCAACTGTCCAAGCTGCGCGACGAGGATCTCGCGCGTCTGGAGCAGGAAATCCGCGACCTTCGGTCCGACCTTCAGCGCGGCGGCATCCTGGACAACAGCAGGGATCGAGACCGTTCTGATGATCGCGGCCGGAACGACAAGGAAAGCGGGGACTGACGACGTTGTGAGCAGTAAGTAAACGGCGGGTGGGTGTTTCCTTTGGATGGTTCGAGCCCATCGAGAACTGTTCAAACCCACCCGCCCCTCCCTTCTTCCCAACCACCGACACCAAAGAGGTTGGACCCCCGGACGGGTCGCATGCTACCATGCGTCTCGTTTGACGCTTTAGAACCGCAACGCGTACGGTTTTTGCTACATATCGGAGTGCCCAGTCCGATAAGCGTGGGGGGGACAATCCCATGTCCCTTTCCTACAACCCGCTGGTACCCACACGGATGAGGGCTGGGAAACCTATGACCTATCGCCGAACGCTCATTTCCCTGGCTTGTGGCCTCCTTGTAACACTGGGCCTGGCGGAGCACGCCCCGGCCGCCCCAGCTCAGCAATACGCACGCTCGCCCGGCCCGAACGGTACAAGGCTGGCGTCCGCTTCGGTCACGGCGTCCGCCCCCTCGAGGACCCGTACCCGCCGGTCGCGGCGCCGGCTACGCAGGCGAGCAACCTTCTCGCTGCCGCAAGTTACGCGGGATGGCATCCCCAGGCTGCACGCAAAGGCGGCTTACGTCGTCGACGAGACGAGCAACCGGGTGCTCTTCCAGAAGAATCCGGCGGAGCTCTATCCCATCGCGAGCCTGACGAAGCTGATGACCGCCCTCGTCTTTTTCCAGACCGCCCCCGCGTTCGACCAGGTCGTCGAGATCGCGCCGGAAGACGTGAAGAACTCGAGCCGTTCGCACATTCGCCCGCGCGAGGAGATCACAGTCCGGGATCTCCTTCACGCGGCCCTCATGTCCTCGGACAACGTCGCGACGAAGGCGCTCGTACGGACATGCGGTATCCCAACCGAGGAGTTCGTTCAGAGAATGAATATGCTGGCGGATTCGCTGGGTCTCACGGGGGCGCGTTTCGTGGAGCCCACCGGCCTGAGCGAGCAGAACGTGGCGACAGCGCAAGCCATCGCCGCGATGCTGCGGACCGCCGCCGCAAATCCAATCGTCAGCTCCATCATGCAGAAGCAGACGTACACGTTCGCCTCGGACCGGAAGCTCCACCGGCTCGTGAATACGAACCGACTGCTCCGGAGCAAGTGGCGCATCACCGGCGGGAAGACAGGCTTCATCAGCGAAGCCGGCTACTGCCTCGCCACCCTCGTCGAGACTCCCTCCGGCACGGAGGTGACCGCGGTGTTGCTCGGGGCGCCGAGCAACCGGCTCCGGTTTGCGGAGGCGAGAAGGCTCCTCGACTGGACGTTCCGCTTCGGACTGCCGCAGAGCAGCGCGGCCCCAGGGAACGACTAGCGCGTGCGGCCCCGCGGCGCGATCTTTCGACGGGCGTGTCGCCTTTCGATTGCCGTGACCCTCCTCTGCCTCCTGGCCCCCTCGCCGGGCCCGGCGGAAGAATCCGCTCCGACCGCCCGGGCCTTCGTTTATCCAATTGGAAACGAGCAGGATTTCACGAAGCCGGCGCCGGGTGAGCTCGCGGGGTTCCACGTTTCGTCTCCCTACCTCGCGGTGCGCCAGGCCCGCAAACGCCGGCCGCAGAGGATCCACTACGGCGTGGATCTGTCCGCCGGCTCCAGCGGCCCTGTCGTCCGAGCGATAGCGGCCGGAGTCGTCGACGTGAGCGACGGCAATGCGCTCATCAAGGTTCGCAAAGCTCAGACGATCAAGCTCCCGAAGGTCGTGGACGGCAAACAGGTCTACGCCAACGCGATCCGGTACAGGACGGCCTATCGCTGGCGCACCGGCTGGGGAAACCGGGTCGTGATCCGGCACAGGCTCCCGAACGGGGACATTGTTTACTCCCTGTACGCGCATCTCATGCCGCGATCGGTGCTGGTGAAGAAGGGGGACATCGTGGCGGCGGGGCAGCCTATCGCCAAGGTGGGCCGGACCGGGCGCGCGACCGCGCCGCACCTCCATTTGGAGATACGGACGAATCGGATCGACGAAAGCGCCGAGGTCGCCGACGCGGACGAGGATCCGGAATCGGGTACCGACCTCACCGATGGGGAACCGGCACAGACCGTGGTTCCGCATACGGTGAACCCTCTCTCCTTCCTCGAGGACCACGTCATGCGCTTCGAGGATCTGGAGCCCGGGAGCTGGCAGTCCCGCTATGCGCTGGCCGCGATCAAGGACGGCGTGATCGGTGGGTCGAAGAAGCGCTTCGATCCGGACGATTCAATCTCGCGGGAGGCCTTCTACGCCGCGCTCGTATCCATGTTCCACTTGGGCACCCCCTTCACCAAGGACGAGTTCCGGTCCAGCCTCGACGCGCTCGTGGATGCCGGAATCATGGACGACACGGAGCGCTCGGGGAAGCGTGCGGAGGATCATGTGAGCCGGTCGGACGCTCTCGAGCTTGTGCTCCGGTGCCTGGATCGCGGCGCGGCCGAGAGCCCAAGCCTGGCTCGGATCGCAACCGACCAGCTCGCGAGCGATTTCAACGTGGAATTCGCGGGACGCGAAGCCGCGGTCACCGCCGCACTCGAGGCGCACAGGCTCGCCGCCGCTGAGACGGAGGCGCGAAGGAAGCTTGCCGCGGCGAAGACCGGCCGGATTGCCAAGGAAGCCGCGGCTCGCGGGGAGCGCGCGCGGGCCAAGGTCGTACCGGTCAAGCCGGTTCCGATTCTCGACCCGGGATTCGAATCCCTCGCGCAGTCGACGAAGAATATTTCTCGTGCCGAAGCGTGCCTGCTCCTGGCCTCTGCGATACGTCTCGGCTCCTCGCATCTTTCGGCCCTGGAGCGCGCCGCCACGCGGGCCACGAACTCGGGCTAGCCTTCCCCCTCCGGCGCTGGCATTGTCGCCGGCGTGGCTTCTCCCGCTTCGCCATCGTTACGCTCGACCCTCGTCCGCGCCGAAGGCATCCACGTCTGGGACGCGGGGGGCCGCCGCTACCTGGACGCGATCTCCGGCGCCTTCTGCGTTCAGCTGGGCTACAGCCGCACGGACTTGGTCCGCGTGATGGCGGAAGCCGCGTCTCGTCTCCCCTTTGCCCGCCCCACCACGTTCGACAGTGAGGAATCGGAAGGATACGCCCGGGAGCTTCTCGCGGCGGCGGGTCCGCCTTTCTCCCGCGTCCTCTTCACTTCTTCGGGGAGCGAGGCGGTGGAGGCCGCTCTCAAGACGGCCTACCGTTACCAGCGTGCCGCCGGGTACGCGGGGCGGACGCGCGTGGCGCACCTGCGCGGGCACTTCCACGGAGCGACGCTCGCGGCGTTGCAGGTGACCGACTACGGTCCCCGCCGGGCGCCCTACGAAACGGTGCTGGCCGGGGGTTCGCCGGCGCTCGCGGAGGAGGCGGGCGGGCGGCCGCTCGACGAGGAAGTGGGAGACGCCGCGGCGCTGATCGCGGAGACCGTTCCCGCGGCCGGCCTGGGCGCGCCGGTGCCGCCCCCAGGCTATCTCGCCCGGCTCCGCGGCGCGTGCGACGCGGGCCGCGCCTTATGGATTGCCGACGAGGTTTTGACCGGGTTCGGCCGGGTCGGCCCGCTCTTCGCCTGGAAGAGACTCGCCGAGCGCCCGGAGGACCAAGGCGCCGTCCCCGACATCGTCGCCTTCGGCAAGGGCGCGGGCGCGGGCTACGCACCCGTCGGAGGCGTTCTCCTCGCCCACCGCGTGGCCTCGGCGCTCGATTCCGCTCCGGACGGACCCTTCGTCCACGCGCAAACCTACGGCGGAAACCCGATCGCGTGCGCCGTGGGCCGGCGGGTGCTCGCCGCGCTGCGCGAGGAGAAGATCGACGCGCGCGTGCGCGAGAAGGAAACGCTCCTCGCCGGCGCGCTCGCCCCCCTCGCGCGACACCCCCATGTCCGCGAGGTGCACGGGCTCGGGTTTCTCCACGGTGTGGAGCTCCAAGCGGACCGGTCAGGGGCGCCGTTTCCGCGCGGGCTCGCGATCGCCGAGCGCATGGAGGCGGCCTGCCGCGAGCGAGGGATCCTGGTCTACACAGGCGTCGGGTCGGCCGATGGGGCGCGGGGAGATTTCCTCCTGATCGCGCCGCCGCTCGTCTCGGATCCGCACCATTTCGCCCAGATCGCGATCGCGATCACGCGGGCGTTGGACGAGGTGATGGGCGGCTTTCCGTGAGCGGCCCCTACTGGAGGGATCGCATGGCGTACAATCGGCTCTGTGAAATCCCGGCAACGTATCGCGCTCGCTGCGCTCCTGCTCCTGGGAGTGCTCCCAGGGTGTGCCTCCGAATCGGATCTCCTGCGCCTGGATCCGGGGCTCACGGAAACCGATTTGCGTCAGGGGAAACTCGCGGTTCTCGGCGTCGTGAAATTTCAGGAACCCGATCAGGTCCGCCCCCCGCTCGTCGCCATGTTGGAAAAAACTCTTGGAGAGGAGCGCGTCGACGTCCCGCTGATCCGGGCGGACAGCGTCCGGCACGCGCTCGGCGACGAGCGCTATCGACGGATTCTCCTCGGTTACGAGTATCACGGAACGCTGGACTCCGCGGCGCTCCGCGAGATCGCCGATCCCCTGCAAGGAGTGGCCAGATTTGTGGTGCTCGCAAGGGTGGAAAAGGATCGCACGCGCAATTCGGCGCGGAGCATCTCGGATGCCGACGGAGCGGGCAGGACCGGCTACGCAATGGGAATCACGGGAAGGGATGCGACCGTCGAGATCCATCTCTACGACGTGGCGCGGCGGGCGCTTGTGATGAAGGGCAAGTACGATGGCTCGAGTGAGAACTCGAAGCCGATCGTATCGTCGGTCCCACCGGGCGGGGGACCCGCGGTCACCGTGGAGGTCGGCGAGGCCGTCCCGCCCGAGGCCCAGGGATACCCCGGGGTCCCCGAGCTGGCGCAGGCCCTTGAGGAGCCGTTCCGCGCCTTTGCCCGCGCCTTGCCGGGAGCGCCCCGGCCCGCCCCGCGTCCGCCCGGGCCGCGCTAGCCCGATCGTTCCGGCGCCATGAGGGCTTTCCTCACGGAGCTGCCTTCTTGACCTCCGCGACGAGCACCCCGAGGAGAATCGCCGCGCTGCCCAACACCTCGCGCGAGCTCATTCCCTCACCGAAGAACGACATCGCGAATATCGAGGCGAAAACCGGCTCCAGCGAGTAAATGACCCCGGCCCGCACTGGGTTCGTCTTGCCCAAGGCCCATGTTTGGAGCACGAGGATGAACGCGGTTGCGATGACGCCGAGATAGAGGATCGTCCCCCACGGGATGGAACGCGCGGGGACAGAAATCCCGCCGTGCGCTCCCACGAATATCCAACCCACGGTGGCCGCGACCACGGCCTGCAGCGCCGAGACCGCGAAGGGATCGCTGCGACGCGCGGCGACGTTGGTATAGACGACTTGCCCCGCGAAGGCCACCGCTCCGGCAAGGGTCCAGATGTCCCCCGCACGAAACCCGAGCCCTGCTTCGGAGTAGAAGAATCCGAGCCCCAGCAATGCAAGCAGGACCCCGGCGGCCTCGCCGACCCCCACCCCCGAGCGCAGGACGATGAAGGAGATGAGCGGCACGAACACCACGGCGGTTCCGGTCAGGAACGCCGATCGTGGGGTGCTGATGGTCGTGAGCCCGATGGCTTGGGTGAGGTAGCCCGCGACCATGAAAAGCCCCGTGCGGACGCTGTCTACCACCTCCGTGGCTCCTATCCGGAAGAGCCTCTTCCTGTAAACCAAGGCGAGCACGGCCCCGGCGATGGTGAATCGGAGCGCGATGATGTCGAAGGGGTTGACGAAGTGCAGGGTCGTGCGCAGGAGCGGAAACGTCGTTCCCCAGATCGCGGTGATAAGAAGGAGCGAGCCCTCCGCGACGCGGCTCGTCGAGACGGGCCCTTCGGGGGTTCCAGCCGTCGGCGAGGCGGCGCGCCCCACGCTAAACGCCGGAATGCATCAGCGGCGCTCCCGGCCGGCGGGCCGTGAGTTGAGCGCCTTGATGGAGAACGAGAGACTCTCCAGCTCGACCGCGAGATTGACGTTTCTGAGAGCGACCTGGGGAGGTACGAAGAGCTTCCGGTGGGCGAAGTTCAGGATGCCACGCATCCCGGCATGGACCATCCGATCGGCGACCGCCTGAGCCGCTCGCGCCGGAACGGCGATCACACCGATCTCGAGCCCCAGTCGCTCGGTCTCCTGTTGCAGCGACTCGACGTTCTGGATGTGTAGGTCGCGCCAGCGCAGCCCCACGCGGTCGGGGCTCACGTCGAACACGGCGGCAAAATCGAATCCTTGCCGGCGAAACTCCTTGTATGAAAAAAGGGCCGACCCGATGTTCCCGGCGCCGACCAGCGCGACTTTCCACCGGCGATTCAATCCCAGGATGAGGCGGATCTCCTTCTTCAGGCGCGCGACGTTATAGCCGAGCCCGCGTTTTCCGAAGTTGCCGAAGTAGGAGAGATCTTTGCGGACTTGAGCGGACGTGACGCCGCTCAGGTGAGCGAGCCCCTGCGAGGAGATTGTCTTGACGCCTTCGAGCTCGAGCTCCTCCAGGACTCGGTAGTAATCGGACAGCCGCCGAACCGTGGAGGTCGAGATCCTCGGATCCAGCTACACCTCCTCACCCTCGTCCTTCTCCTCCACCTTGGCGACGTCGATCAGCTGATCCCCCGCCTCCAAGTTGATGAGCCGGACTCCCTGGGTGTTGCGTCCGATCTCGGATATCTCGGAGACCTTCGTACGGATGACGATTCCTCCCCGCGTGATGAGCATGACCTGGTCGGTCGGGATCACCTCCAGGGCCGCCACGACGCGCCCGTTGCGCTCGGTCGCCTGGATGGAGATGATCCCCTTCCCGCCGCGCCCTGTAATCCTATAGTCGGAAATCGGTGAACGCTTGCCGTAACCGTTCTCGGTCGCCACGAGGAGCGAGGCTTCCCGCTTCACCGCGATCATGCCGACCACCGCGTCGTCCTCCTCGAGGGTCACGCCGCGCACGCCATAGGCGGTACGCCCCATCGGCCGGACGTCCTGTTCGTTGAAGCGGATCGCTTTGCCGTTCCGCTTCTGCAAGATGATGTCCTGGATGCCGTCGGTGAGGACCGCGTCGATGAGGGAATCCTCCTGTTCCACGCCGATCGCCACGATGCCGCCGCGTCGCGGATTGGAGTAGGCGGAGAGAGGCGTCTTTTTCACGGTTCCCTTCGCCGTGCACATCATGATGAAGTGCGTGTCCTGGAACTCCTTGACGGGGAGCACCGCGGCCACGCGCTCCTGTTGCGACATCTCGACCATGTTGACGATCGCCTTGCCCTTGGCGGTCCGCCCACCCTGCGGGACCTCGTGAACCTTGAGCCAGTAGACGCGCCCGCGGTCGGTGAAGACGAGGATGTAGCTGTGCGTTGAGGCGATGAATAGATGCTCGATGAAATCCTCTTCCCGGGTGCCCGCGCCCGTGACGCCGCGCCCGCCGCGGCGCTGGCTCCGGTAGGTCGTGACCGGCAGGCGCTTGATGTAGCCCGCGTGGGAGATCGTGATCACCATGTCCTCTTCGGCGATCAGGTCCTCGGCCTCGAATTCCCCGGAGCCCGCGACGATCTCCGTCCGTCGCTCGTCGCCAAAGCGCTCCCGGACCGCTGCCATTTCGTCCTTGATGATCTGGAGCACTTTCGCGGGCGAATCGAGGATGGCCTTCAGCCGCTCGATGAGCTGGATCACCTCGAGGTACTCGTCCTCGACTTTCTGACGCTCGAGGCCGGTGAGCCTCGACAGCCGCATTTCGAGGATCGCGTTCGCCTGGATCTCGCTCAATCCGAAGCGGCTCATGAGCCCGGTCCGAGCGCCCTCGGTATCGGCCGCCGCGCGGATCAGGGCTACGATCTCGTCGATGTGGTCGAGGGCGATCTTCAGCCCCTCGAGGATGTGCGCGCGCTTCTCGGCCTCCGCGAGGTCGAACCGCGTGCGCCGCACCACGACGTCGCGGCGGTGCGCGACGTAGTGCTCGATCATCTCCTTCAGACTGAGCGTGAGCGGCCGGTTCCCGACCAGCGCGAGCATGTTCGCGCCGAAGGTGGTCTGCATCTGGGTGTGCTTGAAGAGCTGATTCAGAACCACTTTTGGCTGCGCGTCGCGCTTCAGCTCGATCACGATCCGCATCCCGTCGCGGTCGGACTCGTCGCGTAGGTCGGAGATTCCGTCCAGCGGGCCGTCCTTCACCAGATCCGCGATCTTCTCGAGGAGCGCGGCCTTGCTCACCATGTAGGGGATCTCGGAGACGATGATCGCCTGGCGGTCCTTCCGGATCTCCTCGACTTCCGTGCGCGAGCGCACGGTGATGTGGCCGCGGCCGGTGCGGTAGCAGTCCTGAATTCCCTGGCGCCCATAGATGATTCCCCCCGTCGGAAAATCCGGGCCGGTCACCAGATTCAGAAGATCATCCACCTCGCAATCGGGGTGATCGATGACGTGGTGAATCGCATCCACGATCTCGCGGAGGTTGTGCGGCGGAACGTTCGTCGCCATGCCCACCGCGATGCCGGCCGAGCCGTTCACGAGGAGGTTCGGCACCCCCGCCGGAAGCACCACCGGCTCTTCGCGCGACTCGTCGTAGTTCGGCCGCATGTCGACGGTGTCGCGCTCCATGTCGCGGAGCATCTCTTCCGCGAACTCGGTGAGCCGGGCCTCGGTGTACCGCTCCGCCGCCGGGGCGTCCCCGTCGACCGAACCGAAGTTGCCCTGCCCGTCCACGAGCGGGTAGCGCATCGAGAACGTCTGGGCCATGCGGACCATGGTCTCGTATACGGCCGCGGTGCCGTGCGGATGGTAGTTTCCGGTGACGTCGCCGGTGATCTTGGCGGATTTCCGGAAGGGGCGGTCGTGGAGGAGATTCAGCTCGCGCATGGCCACGAGGATCCGCCTGTGGACGGGCTTCAGGCCGTCCCGGACATCCGGCAGGGCGCGCGAGATGATGACCGACATCGAATAATCGATGTAGGAGTTCCGCATCTCGTCTTCGATGTAGATCGGAACTTCTTTATCGCGCGTGGCCATCGATCAATCTCTCCTCAATCGCCGCACGAAAACGCGGCCATGAGCTAGATGTCCAGGTTGCGGACGCTGTCCGCGTACTCCTCGATGAACTTGCGCCGCGGCTCCACTTGATCTCCCATCAGCACCGTGAACATCCGCTCTGCTTCCGGCAGGTCCTCGAGCTTGACCCGGAGCATGGTCCGCGTTTGGGGATCCATGGTCGTGGCCCAGAGCTGGTCGGGGTTCATCTCCCCCAGGCCCTTGTACCGCTGGAGGGTGATACCCTTTCGGCCCAGCTCCTCGAAGTGGCGGTCACGCTCCGCGTCGTCGTAGGCGTAGCGTACCGCCTTCCCCTTCTGAACGCGGTAGAGCGGCGGCATGGCGATGTAGATGTAGCCCCGCTCGATCAGCGCCTTCATGTGACGGAAGAAGAACGTGAGGAGCAGCGTCCGGATATGGGCGCCGTCCACGTCCGCGTCGGTCATGATGATGATCCTGTGATAGCGCGCTTTGTCCGCGTCGAAGTCCTCGGCAATCCCTGTTCCGATCGCGGTGATGAGTGTCCGGATTTCCTCGTTGGAGAGCATCTTGTCGAGCGAGGCCTTCTCCACGTTCAGGATCTTCCCCTTGAGCGGGAGGATCGCTTGGTTCTTCCGGTCCCGCCCCATCTTGGCCGACCCGCCCGCCGAGTCTCCCTCGACGAGGTAGATCTCGCACAGCGCGGGATCCGTGAGCTGGCAATCGGCCAGTTTCCCCGGCAGCGAGCCGGAGTCCAGGATGCTCTTCCGGCGCGCCAGATCGCGCGCCTTCCGGGCCGCCTCGCGCGCGCGCGCGGTGGCGATGCACTTCTCCACGATCTTCCGCGCTACCTGGGGATTCTCTTCGAAGTAGTTCCGGAGTCCCTCGCCAACAACCGACTCCACGATCCCCTTCGCCTCGGTGTTCCCTAGTTTGGCCTTGGTCTGCCCCTCGAACTGCGGATCCGGAAGCTTCACGCTCACGACCGCGGTGAGCCCCTCCCGGACGTCCTCGCCGCCGAGCGTGACTTCCTTGAGCGATTTCAGGAGCCCTTCGCGCTCGGCGTAGTTGTTGATGGTGCGCGTGAGGGCCGCGCGGAACCCGATCAGGTGCGTTCCGCCCTCCACCGTGTTGATGTTGTTGACGAAGGAGTACACGTTCTCGACGTACCCGTCGTTGTATTGGACGGCGAACTCCACGGTCGCGCGGTCGCGATCCCGGGTGTGATAGATCGGCGCCGGGTGGAGCACGGTCTTGTTCTCGTTCAGGTATTTCACGAAGGAGGAGATCCCACCCTCGTACTGGAAGTCGTGTTTCTTCCCGGTCCGCTCGTCCAGGAACGTGATCCGGATGCCCTTGTTCAAAAACGCAAGCTCGCGGAGCCGCTGCGAGAGCGTATCGAAGCTGTAGTCCACCGTCTCGAAAACCGTGGTGTCAGGCTTCCAGGTCACGGTCGTGCCGGTCTCGGAGGTCTCGCCCAGAACCTTGAGCTCGGTTTTCACCTCGCCGTGCTCGTAGCGCTGGTGATACCGCTTCCCGGCGCGGCGCACCTCGACCTCCAGCCACTCGGAGAGCGCGTTCACGACCGAGACGCCGACGCCGTGCAGACCGCCCGAGACCTTGTAGGAGTTCTCGTCGAACTTCCCGCCGGCGTGGAGCGTGGTCATCACGACCTCGACCGCCGGGCGGTTCTGGGTCGGATGGATGTCCACGGGGATCCCGCGCCCGTTGTCGATCACGGTAACGCTGGAATCGGCGTGGATTGCCACGTGCACTTCGGTGCAGTAGCCGGCGAGCGCCTCGTCGACCGAGTTGTCCACGACCTCGTAGACGAGATGGTGGAGCCCGCTATGGCCGGTCGAGCCGATATACATCGCGGGGCGCTTCCTGACCCCTTCCAGGCCCTTCAGGACCTGAATGTTCCGGGCGTCGTACGAATGTCCCTCTGGGGTCGGCGTCAACGTGGCCGCTTCCTCGCGAGGTCCGGTCACCGCTTTATTTCCTCCTTGGATCGCATGGGTACGAATCGTATGGCGCGTAGCCGCTGGTCGGCCTCGAGCGTCCGGTTCATCTGTTCCAGGATGCCCTGCCTCAACACGGCGAGGTGCCCCATCCAGACCGCGCCTTGCACCTCCACCAAAAGCTCCCCGTCGCGCACGCCGACGCAACGCGTCCGCGCGAGCACTTTCGGGCCCACGGCCGTGGCCCAGCGATCGGTCGCTTGGGCCGCGGCGAACCGCGTCTCGAGCTTGAGCGCTTGAAGCACGTCGTCGAGAACCGTTCCCACCGGCTGGAACCCCTCCGCGGGCGCTTCCCCGTGCCGTCCGGCTGTCCGTCGCGTGGACCGTCTCATGCGGCGCTCGACGCAAGGGCGGCCGCGTCGATCGGAAGCCGGCGATAGCGCGACGGCGTCTCCGAAAGCTCCCGGCACGCGGTCACGACCAGCTGGCTCGATTCCGGGACGAGCTTCAAGACCCTGCCGATCCAACGAGGGTCGAGCTCCGATTCCGGATCGTCGAGGA
>Ga0066676_10000145_pt1 | contig 21451 bp, 30 predicted proteins | sample GraSoiAngelo_125_FD_62293 | JGI IMG/M metagenome (GOLD analysis project Ga0066676, IMG submission 62293) | Grasslands soil microbial communities from the Angelo Coastal Reserve, California, USA - 14_0927_05_40cm | ecosystem: Environmental > Terrestrial > Soil > Grasslands | place: USA...
AACATCAACGGCATCAGTGCGAGCCCGGTCAAAAGTCCGCTCAACGCCGGTAGCCCATCAAAATCGAAGATAAAAAAGCTAATGATGTATTGGATCCAATATTCTAAGCGCCGAATGAAAGAGGCGTTTTTTGGCAACGGATCAGGTCTAAATTTTCTCATTCAACAACTCTCCCAATCTTAAACAGCCTATATAAATAAAATCCCTCAAGCTGATGGCTTTGTTCGATCGCCTCGCGCATCAACCGGCTACTGTTATCTTCGGGCTCCAGCGCGTACATCTGATTACCAATTGTGACGAGGAGGGTCTGGGTATTGCCGCGGGCGCGCTCAGTATCCAAAACAGCCTTGTAGCGCTTGCGTAACTCGATCACTTTCGCGTCGATCTCTTTCTGTAAGGCCAGGCATTCGGTTAGTTCTTTTACTGTGTCCATATTGTTATTTAGTGCCCGCATCGTGCAGCTTGGGCGCCAGCCAGCACTCCTTCGGAAAATCCGTCTCTGTAGCAATCGTGACCCAATGGCGGGAACGGTGCGAAAGGCGGGAACGGCGTAAAATAATCGCCCGACTCAATGCGCCAACCTTCTTTCCAGCCGCATTGCCAACCGTCCTGATAATCGCCCGCGTGTGCGGTTGCGCAGAACAACATTGTTAGAGCTAATAGTCGCACTCTCATCTTAATGGGCCTATCTGCCGGACATCTTGCTCGCCCCAGGTATTGATGATCACCCGCTCAACTATCGCAGGCCCATTAGGCGGCACGATAATCCGATTGATCTCAGTCCCGCTTTTCAGGTCGATTATAGTCACTCCGCCCGCGCTAACCTGTTCGATTGTCGGCTTGATTTCAGCGTGGGTCTGAATCGGTCCAGGTACGAGGCTAAAGAAAAGCCAAAAACCGCCAAAGAGCGCTACAAACATGATTGGGATTGATAAAAACAATGCCCACGGTTTTTCCCAAAAGCTTATCGGCATCAATCCTCTTCCTCCTCGTCTTCCCAGTTCCGCTTTGGCTTTCTGTAAACTGGTGCACCGACCGCATATTCGCCCAAAGTAACCCCGTCATATTGACTCCAAGCCCAGACGTCGCGCACATACTGATCGAACTCAGTGGCATCCAGAATGATCGTGTCGTCCACGCTCATTTCGAGCATCATGATTGTTCGATCGTAATCGCTGGTATGATCCCGGGGCTCAACCAAATCGATTGAGCGCCTGATTTTACGACCGATTTTCGCGTCACCCAGCATCCGGTCAAGCTCTTCAATAATGAACCTGCGATAATTGGTTTGAGCTTTGAGAAACAGCTCTCGGTGAGCTTCACGGTTAGCTCGGACTTTTGTTAGCAGGTCTTCGCGTTTAACTTTTACGGCGTTCATTAAATTGAATGTTGGTTAGTTGTTTGCCGCAAACTCGGTGCGACCCGTTTCTCGGCGATGCAGTCACCCATATAACGACTGAATCGGACTCTGGCTTGAGCGGTCGGCACATTGTTTTTGCTGGCCCAGGCGCGCTCCAGTTCCGAAACTGAAACCGAAGTGCACTCCAGAAATTCAGAGACCGAGAACTGCTCGATCAGCCGTTCGAAAGCTTGCTCTGGATGCGGTATCCAGCGCCGGCTAGAAGACTGCAGGCGCCAGCCAGGCACGCATGACGAGTCAGTCTCAAGCTGAGCTTTGTAATGGGCTTTAATTTGGTCGCATACGGCCTCGACGCGTGCGACCATCTCAAGCAACCGAGCCGCATCCGTGCCGCTTGGTAACTCCTGCACTGGAATAGCGAGTTGATTTCTTTCCTTCGATCGCGCCGGACAGATCATACTGCCGGGACAAAAAGTGCACCAAGAGCCGATCATCGGTTCACCGGGATCACTCAATGAGGCAAGCACTGTCAGGATCAATCGATGAAATTGGTCCAATTCCTCGCAACCATAGATCGCCGGCTGATACTTGAAGAAAGGCGATTGGATCGCAACAGTGATCTCTTCAAGCCCTGGGTCAGCCTGAGCCAAAAGCACGGCATAAGCCCGCAATTGCCAATTCTCAGATGGCGCGCTTACCTGGCGCCGACCAAGCTTGCGATCAATTATCAGAGCACGGTTGCCTTGGCTGAAAACCAGATCAGGCTGGCCGGTAAAGATCGGGAACAGATGTCCTTCGCGCCGCAGATAGAACCGTTCCTCGCGTCGCTCCTGGACAGTAGAATCGCGCTTCCACTCTGAGAGCAGATCAAGTTCTTGTCGTCTCAAGTCCTCGGCAAGCTCGCGTTCTTCCGGACCGAGCTCTTCCAGGTTGCCGGTATGCAACGTCTCGTGGATGCGCGTGCCTTGCTGAGCAGCCTCACTATCCTCATGCGTCGCCTGGCCTAACTGACGCGCTTTCATGCTCATCGCGTGACTGGCCCGGCAATGAACAAGACGCTCCAAATGCGAGCCGGATGGAAGACCTAGACGCTCGGGGTCGGATGAGAGAAGGGAGAGGTGCATTACGGCAGATGGAGAAAGCGTCGAAGCTCCGTGGAGAATAGTTGCAGCAGCCATGTGACTATCCCGATTGCGAGCACCGGCCAGATCAAGTGCCATAGCCCTCTGATCCGTCCTTCTAGCTCATCTTTGACAGCTGTGATCTTATCGCTGAGGCGCATTTCCAGGGCGTTCAGTTCGCTTTTGAGTTCCGTGCTGGTAACCAGCTGTTCCCGCCGCTGCTCGATAACATTGGCGATCGCACGAGCCTGTGATGCCGACAGACCAGACGCTTCCAAATGCTGCAATGCTTCGATCGGATTCACGGCTGTGGTGGTGGTGGTGGTGTTTCGACCACGACGACTGAGGAAACGTCGCGATAATTGAGTAGCGAATAGCCGTGAGTATCAAATACGGCAAATTCGCCGAAGCCCCCAGGCGGTTCCCAGTACCATTGCGCTCGATCGATCCGAATTTGGCTACCATCGTGAGTCACGATCCAAAACGGACGAAAGGGTCGCATTGCTAACTGCGCATGAATTTTTTCGACGTTCTCCATTTTAATGAAACAGATAGTGGATAACCAATGACACCAGCAGGGTCAGTGATGGCACCACAATGTTCAGCCACATCGAATTGCGCAATTTGGCAACATTCTCGCTCAAGGAGAGTTGCTCACGCTCGACGCGTTGCATCCGATCGATCAACACAACGCCCAAATCGTGCAAATCGCGTTTAGTAGCCGGTTGATCTAGTTCTTCGGGCATTGATTAAACCTCCGCTCTGCGTTCCCGGAGCTCGCCGGCGATCTCAGTGACTGTGTCCCAGCCTGAAAGCGACATGAGTAAGATCCGCTCCGAAACACATGCGAGAGACTTGAGACTTTGAGTTTCGGGTATCTTGGAAAGTCGCAAGACATCGAGAAATTCTTGCTCGCTAATCCGGCTTTCCTCGAGCCGCTGGCGCACCTTTTCAAGCGGACTAGCGCCATTGGTAGACTGTACAGCTTGCCGTGCGCTTTTACTGTCCGTGGCGCTCTGGCCGTTCTGCTGGGCAACTGGCACAGGCTTTTCAGGCTCGACCGATTGGACGACCTTGGTGCGACGTCCACGTGGCGCATCGGTTTCTGTCGGATAATCCATCAATTCCTCGACGGTTTTTGTGCCTTTTAAGATGTCAGCAAACTCGTCTCTCAGGCCAAAGCCCAACGCCCTGTAATACACCATGCGGCGCGGATAGTTGCGCCATGTAGGCGAGCGATCGTAAATGCCGGCTGCCTTGGCTTCCTTGACGCTGAAGGAATAGCCTTGCGCCTCTCTGCCGCGTCGCTGGAGCGTGACCGTGCACTCAAGCGTGTCGCCAATACCAGAGTACTCGACACGTTTTTGCTCGAGCAATCCGCTTGCCTCCACCATCGCAAGGGCAAGATCGCCCATGATGCCGACACGGTTATTGATGATCGTCATACCTTCGAGAGCCTGAAGAGGTGAGAGCCCCAGTTCTGCAGCTTTCGCCCAAGCGATCACCAGCTGCTGCTCGTTCTTGAAACTGGCCGGCGCCAAATTGGATTGCAAATAGCAGCGCGCGAACCGAAACATCGAATCGACGTCTTTAAGCTCAACGCCTTTGGGACCGACCGGGATCAAGGCGCGTCCGTTGTTGTTGGTAGAAGTAGGTTCAGGAGTAGGCATGTGTTTTAATCCGCGCAGCGATTAGTCACTGCGGCATAAGAGATACATACGGACGCACGTTCCCTCACTTTAGGATATTGTATGGAATATGTCAATATCATTTCCGCATTACTCCGTAGTATCCCAAGCGATTTATGTGGAAACTTTGTTGCCTTTTTCCGCCACCTTGCAGTATGTTTCTGCATGGTTCAAAAGCCCAAAAAGAAATCCAGACGTCCGCTGGGCAAGAAGAAGGTCCAGCTCACAATGCTGCCAACGACTCATGAGTTATTGGATCAAGCTGCTACGGAGGCTACCACAACAATGAGCGAATATGTTGAACAGATACTCCTGCGCCACTTCAAGGCACGCGCATCATCAATAACGAAACCGTGAAAGTTGCCTCTGGTTTTGATCCTGGGAACGGTATGCTCGATCAGTTGCGCGAGCTGGCCGAGGCCGAGCCTTTCGTTCCCTTCGCGATCCGCCTGCAGACAGGAACAAAACTGAGTGTAGCCAAGCGGCAAGACATCGAGTTTACCCACTACGGGAGCCCGAAAGTTCGGTCTGCGACGAGCGGGAAACACTCATTAAGAGATCCCGGTGGACCCAAACGTTGGCGTATCCTGAACGTTGACGCTATCGCGGAGATTATTCTTTAAGCGACGCCCGCTGGAGGTCCCGCTGGAAGTCCCGCTGGAGGCCTCAGCATCTAGCTGTTCGCATGAGCAACGCCGAGTTAACAGGTATTGCGCCATTCGCGCGAATTGGCTCTGGAACGCAAAAAGACGAGATAAAAAGTTTCCGCCCCAGAAAAAGGAGAGAATTGTCAGAATTCCAGCGATCCTCTCCACGGCGCGGGGATCATCCCTAACCGGTGACAGCAAGTTGACGGCATAATGCGCTCACACATACTTCCATATTCGCACTCGTACGCCACTATTCCTAGGCATGATACAACCTCCTAGGCAGATATCCGGATTCGCCGTCCGATTATTTATAGACCCACAAAAGTGCTCGTAAGACATTGATACCACACATCTTACGTTAGAGTATCTATTCCGCACGGCCAAACTCTGCTGGCATGATGTTGACACTATAGCGTAGATACAAGAATATCTGCGCGTGCGTAAGCCTCAGTTGCGTGTCCAAGAGTATCCGCATTCGCGCACCGCACGCTACGTCATTGAAGGACTCCGCATAAACGGCAAACGTAAACGGCTCTTCTTTCGCACCCGCATTGAGGCCCAGCGCGAACTTGCCCGAATCAAAATAAAACGTGCCCGGGAAGGAGAAGATGCCCTAGCCATCCCCGACTCACTGCGGATCATGGCGCGCGATTGTGCTGCGCTACTTAGTCCTCATAATAAGACCATCGCCGAAGCGACCGCTTTTTATCTTGCGCACCTCGAAGCACTCTCAAGCAGCATCACTGTCGCGGAGTTGGCTCGTGAATACCAGAAGTCCCGGCAACGAGCAGGGCTCTCAGACGTCCATTTAATTGACCTCAAATACCGGCTGGGACGATTCTCTCGCGACTTTGGAGAGATGCCTGTGCAAAGTCTCTCGGGCGCCCAGATTGAGAACTGGTTACACGGGCTCGCGCTCTCTCCTAAGAGCACAAATAATTTCAGGTCGAGACTATCAGCCTTGTTCATCTATGCGATATGCCGTCATTATCTTTCAGCGAATCCGATCGATGGAATTACGCCGATCAAAGATGTTGCTAAACCGCCGGAAATCTTTACGCCCGAAGAATTGACTGCAGTACTCACGCACGCCGAGCCTGAAATTCTACCTGCGATCGTGATCGGAGCGTTTGCTGGCTTGCGGACAGCTGAACTACTTCGCCTGGATTGGCGCGAGGTCGATCTGAGTCGAGGCTTTGTACATGTCAGCGCTCTCAACGCCAAGAGCGCTCGCCGGCGCCTAGTTCCAATAACCGACAATCTCGCAGAATGGCTCAGACCCTATGCCGGCCATGCAGGCAAAATGTACGGAGCGCCTCTTGGGGTCTACCATAAACAGTGTCGCGCGCTTGCCGCTCATGCCGGCCTCTCTCATTGGCCGAAGAACGGGTTACGGCATTCTTTCGCCAGTTTTCATCTGGCACGCTGGCAGGATGCGGCACGCCTGAGCCTGGTTATGGGCCATCAAACAGCGGCGATGCTGTTTGCGCACTATCGCGAACTTGTCACGCCCGAAAGTGCTGCGCGATATTGGGCAATACGACCAGCAGAAACGAAAGACAACGTCGTCCCGCTCAAGTTGTCACTGTAATTTACCAAAGAATTAATTTTACTTGCGTCTGTTTAAAAAAGCGCTACCCTACGCACCAATTCGCTGGTTTTTTCGAGCGTAAACAATGAGCCATTTGCCTCAGCATGAGGCATCCAGCGATTAACTCCTCTTACAGGAGAATTGCGTCCAATGGCTCAAACGATACCTGATTCACAACCGAAACGCCGCGGTCGTTCAAAATTAAAACTGTCGGCATCATTACTCCCCGTCGCACCTTCCGACGAAGAGCGCCTACTCACGAAACGCGAACTATGCGAGTTCGCACGTTGCTCACCAAAATATATCGAGCTTGAAGTTAAAGCAGGTCACCTTCGCGTATTGAAAATGTCACTTAACATGGCCCGCTACCGCTGGGGCGATGTTAAGCGCTGGCTCGAAAGCAAGGCAGTTTAAAAGCAAAGGGGTCACATAATCATGACGCACGAAGAATTGCAAAACGAAATCTTCTCCTAGCTCGATAAGCGCCACGCGCTTGTAACGCCCGAACAAGAGCTCGAGCTCGGACAAGACGGAATAATAGAGCTGATCATAGGAGAGCTTGGCGAATGGTTACAGCACCGCCTCGAGACCGAACCAGAATTCCGACAAAGTTATATTGCCGACCTTGCCAAGAGGGAAGTATCCGAGTTGTTAGCAAAGCGTAAGCCGAGAGGCTGCTTCCGCGCTGATGGGATGATCCAATTGAACGACGACGTTTGCATCATGATGCCTGACGCGCGGCGCGAACATCTCATCGAATGGCGCGCGATCGAGACCGATCCTGCGAACCTTGCATACATCGACACGACACTACGCGAATGGGATCCAGCGGATCGTTTCGAAACGCTCGGCCAACTGGAAAGCGCTCCTTAATACCCCTTCGAGTGCATTAAAAAAAGAGAGCCCGCCAGTCGGCAAATCAGCGGGCCCGTAACTAACCAAACACGTTATGCGAGAGAAGCATCGCGCAAACGGGGCACATAATCAAGCTGGCGATCCCTCTGGCTGCGCTCGAAGGAGTCGATCGGAAAAACCGCGAGGTTTAGTCAGCGTGCGCTGCGCGCTGACGCCGCACGTTTGGGAACTACTGCGCAAGAACTCGCAAGAGATTCGTATGTCTAACACACAACGGCTCGAAGCGCTTATTCAGCGGCAAAGAAAGATTCTCAGTTTTGCCCAATCCGCCTGGGATCAGGCACAGGAAGAGAACACGCTGCTTCGCCAGGTTATCGCTGAGTTGCAGACCAGGCTCGAAGCGCACGGGATCTCTTCCGCCCCGACACCGATCAATTCCAAAGATCAACTTATCTTGCCGCTTTTTTCCAAAACCCCGTGACCTGATAACAAAACCCTCGGCCCCGAAGTTTATCCCTCTGGAGCCGAGGTGGTACTAATCATGCACTCTCAAGATCCATCATTTCCCTCCGATGATCAATTCTCAACTGCGATTTCGAGTTTCATTGTAACATCGATCCCGGAGACCGGAATCAAGCTCTTACGCGCCAGACCAGAAACCGAAAAGGAGCTGGTTCATCAACTCGATATTCCACGTCGAATTGAACTGCTGCGCCGAACCGCAAATGCTCCCAGGGTGGCCGTGCAAGACGCTCCAGAACTTTCATCAGACCCACTCTTTCTCCAGGACGTGGCCCTGATCGGGCACACGAGTATCGGCGAAAATGTTTACCTGATCCTCTCGATCATATTGGACCCGCCTCAATGGACGGGAGGTTGGGGGCTGGCGCTGGTACCTAATAATAATAAGGAATTATTTGAGAAATATTTGGCCCAGGCGCGAGAAGAAATCCTCGCCGAATTGCGTGCGGCTGATGGGAGCGAACATGATGCCGCCAAAACATAAAGCGCCGCAGCCCCTTCGCCGGCTGCCGCCAAAAGCCGAACGATTGCCGCCATCCGATTTAGGTGCCCTCCTTGAGCAGGCACTAACAGCTATGATTGTAAATCCCGAATATCCGGGCGTACCCTTAGACAAAGAGACCCGAGAGAAAATATTCGCGACCATGCCTTTAGAGGAACAGAAAAGACTGTTAGTAAAAGCAGGAAAAGAAGTCGAAAAAATATATACGAGAGCCACCGGATACCAGAGACAGGAGCACGTCCCATGGAATCACGCGACCCAGTTACTTACTGGAACCGTCCGACCCAGTACCGCCGATACACGATTGCATTCTTACTTCCCACTTACGATAGAGGAGCGAAGTGTCTCGCGCCCCCCATGCCTGACCAGCCGCCTAAGTTTCATCTCGCCCGGAGAACCTAAAGTTTTACGTCGAAAAGAGACTTTCAGTTATAGCGCCTTTCGCGATCAGTATAAAACCGTGGGGTTCACTCAGGCTGAGTTGATGAAATGGGCAACGGTATTTTCGCAAGTTTCCACAGATAGAAGAACACAAGCCAGACGCTGCAATTTGACAAAGGCCAAACACCACCAAAAAAAATTTAAAGTTTCACTTGCACCCCCTGAGATGACGTCTCTTACCCCCTAACTTGACGTACTAGCCTCTCTAACGTGACGCCTTTGCTCCCTAACGTGACACTTTTGATTCTCTGGCGTGACGCTTTTGATCCTCTGACATGACGCCATTGGCTAAAGGGTCATTCTGTTAAAGTCTTCGCATGTCGGAAAGAATCCTCGACCCGCCTCCCCCTCAAATTATTGAGGGACGAAAGCGCCTGCTCACAGAGATTGCCGTTTCGGACTGGGTGCAATGCTCTACAGCATACTTACGCCGAGAGGTTAAAGCTGGCCGGTTGAAAGCCATCCAGCTTACCAACAACGAATGGAGATTCCGTTGGGACGATGTTGACGAATGGATAAAAACCAAAGAAGGCCTCGTCCCGTGAGGAAGCGGAGGGCGATCATCACGTGACAGCAGTGCTGACCCAGCTCGAATTAAAGCTCCTCTATTTGGCTCTCAATAGGGAGGCGGCGCCAGGTGAAGTGTCGAACGGCGCGCAGAAATTCGTCGAATCCCTTCGGCGCCGTGGCGTTGATGCAATTCAGATCGAACGCGCGCTGAGCGAAGCGCCGCTCATCGTTAAGCCACTTAAGCCTGATTACGGGCGGACGGTGATGATCTGGGGCCGACACAAAGGCCGGATTCTTGCGGACATCCCGCCTCGAGATTTGCGGAACACCGTAGAATGGGCTCGGAGCGTTCCGGAAGTAGCGCGGAAATTCGCAACGTTCATTCACGACATAGAGGCATTTCTGAATCAGACGTGAGGCTTTGTGTCTAGCTACAGATACCATCCGCCAACAAACCAGATCCAGGCCAGACGCACGGTGCCATTGGTCGTTGGCGCGCCGCAGATCGGATTCGTGTTGGATCGGTCCGGATCGATGGAAGCGATCAAAGCTGAGACTATCAATGGGTTTAACACATTACTGGCAAAGCAAAGACAGATCCAACAAGACGCAACTTTGAGCCTGGCTCTATTCAACGATTCCGTTGCGCTGATCTATGATGCTGTCCCCATTGCAGACGTTCATCCGTTGACCATTGAATCGTATGCACCGCGCGGAACTACAGCGCTCAATGACGCCATCGGGATGATGGTCCAAGCCCTCAGTAAACGCGCCAGTAGGCTGACGCCAACATTGGTGATTATCGTCACCGACGGCGATGAAAACTCTTCGCGGTCGTTCTCTGACGAACATGTCCGGCAAATGGTTCGTTACCGGCAATCAGGTCATGATTGGAATTTCGTTTTCCTCGGTCCGATATCAGCGCACAACTACGCGCGCTCCCTGGGAATTCCAGACGATTGCATTGTCGATTTCGATGCTGACGCTACAGGAATCACGCAAATCATGGATCGACTCGGATCGAGCTTAGCAGCTTACCGGCTCGGCGATCGCGACTTTACGCTACGTCTTCGGGCGTAAGCGTTTTTTTGAAAGCCCCCAAAAAATGAAACCGTATGAAGAAGCGACGAACTATCTTCTCAGCAATTTGGAATCAGTTTGTGATTATCTTTTTCCTGACGGTAAACGCGAAGGAATTAATTTTGTAGTTGGCAACATCGAAGGACTTCCAGGTCGTTCTTTTTCGATTGCCCTGGAGCCTGCTAGTAAGCGCGGATTATACAAGGATTTTGCTGATCTCAGTAGGCCGGCTTCGCGCAATTTGTGCAAACTCTGGAAGATTGTCCGAGGGATTCCGGAGGATAATCACGCAAGGTTCTTCTCAGACTTGAGCGCCTATGCGGGTGAAAGGTTTGGCTGGAACGGTGATGCTAAACCTCCTAACGTTGCTGCCTGGCCCGACTGGCCTAAATGTCTCTTAGAGTTCAGTGATGCGGACGCTCAGCGCCTTGCCGCACATCCTAAGCGCCAATTCAAACTCGAGACAATCAAATGGCTGCATGCTCAAAGTCACATCGGCGTCTATCGCGGACAGATTGCTTTCGCGATGCGCGACGCCGACGAGAACGTTATTGGCGTGCATCGTTGGATTGAGCAGGAGGGAGTACTCAAATTTATCAAATCGCCAACCCTGATGGTGGTCGGTAATCCCGCAGTCGCGCGGATTCTGCATATTCATGAAAGTACTTGGGATAAGATCGCAATGATCGATCGAACGGGATGGCACCTTGACCCGAATATTTTAAGTTTTTCAACCCGCGGTGTTAACGGAGCCAAGCTTGTCACAGGGCGAATCCCGCCACAGATCGAGAAAATTTACATCTGGGAACAGCGCGATCCGCCAAACCCAAAAACTGGCGTTCCGCCAAATGAAGATTGGCAGGCCAAAGTCTTTGCCGCAGCGGATGGCCGGCCGGTTTATCTGGTCCGGATTCCTGAGCCTCATAAGGACTTGAATGACTGGACCGTTGCCGGTGCCACCGCTGAGCAGATCAGTTTTGCATGCGATCTTGCCACGCTTTACCGGCGCCCCACCGCTGCTCCCTCACCGCCAGGGCCCGATTACAGTGAGTTACCAGAGAATTTTCCACCAGCTGAAGAGCGGCCATGTTATCGCACATATCTTTCACCTATTAAAATCAACGACCGCGAGTATAAGGCCGGGCTTTACCTTCATGAGGTCGTTGAATTCGGCGACAAAAGGTTCCCGCGGGATACCTGGATCTCTGGACCACTGTTGGTGCTGGCTAAGACTGCCACTATCAAAAACCGCAATTATGGGCGGCTGCTTGAATATCATGCTTCTAATGGCGTAAAACGCAATTGGGCGATGCCGATGGAGCTTCTCGCTGGTGATGGATTGCCCGTTCTCGCTCGGCTCCTTGATGACGGATTGGAAATCAGTCATCAGAATCGGCGCAAAGTCCTAGAATACCTCAGCGCTGAGCAACCGAGTGACTTTCTGCGCTGCGCAACTCGAACCGGCTGGTACTCGCCGACCGCATTCGTCCTGACCGAAGAGATCATCACATCGCAAGCACTGAGTCCTCCTGCAGATAGGGTGTGGTTCCAGGCGGCCAGCAAAACGGCGGAATATCTGCACGGGGGCGAACATAAGAATTGGCGCGACAAGCTCGGAGTTCAAGCAGTTGGCAACAATTATCTTGTTTTTGCGATTTCCTTGAGTCTCTGTGGGCCGTTACTGCTCCCGCTCAGGTTGCCCGGCATTGGGATTCATTTCTATGGTGATTCGACGACTGGTAAAACAAGTGTCTCGGAAGTGGGCGCAAGCTCCTGGGGACACGGTCATGATTTCTTGCAAACTTGGAACCTGACGGCCAACGGCATTGAAACTGTATGCGTCGAGCATACGGACACCTTTCTTGCTCTGGACGAAATCAAAGAGATCGAGGCGCGTGATTTAGACCGAGTGGCGTATTCGGTCGTTAATGGCCAAGGCAAGATCCGAAGTGACCGCAGCGGGACAGCCAAAAGCCCACACTTGTGGCGCGTCGTGCTTTTTTCCACCGGTGAATACTCAATCCGAGCCCGACTTTCCGAGGCTGGCATAAATATCAAAACCGGTCAGGAAATGCGGTTGGCCGACGTACCAGTGATGGACGAAAAGTTCGGCATCTTCAGCAACCTGCATGGCGCTGTGTCTGGCGCACAGTTTGCCAATGAATTACGAGCGGCAGCGCAAAAGGATTATGGGCATGCTGGCCCTCTCCAGGTTCAGGCGATTTTAGGCTATTCGGCTGAACAATTGTGTAAAGAACATCAAAAGATTACTGCGGTTTTTCCAGCTTCAAACGCCCAAGAACACCGGGTGGCTGAGATGTTCGGCGCGGTGGCCTTGGCCGGCGAAATTGCGACTCGTGCGGGAATTGTTCCCTGGACAGCGGCAAGCTATGGCGACTACAGCGAATCGGATTCAGTCAACGCCGCGGTAGCTCTATTTAATCGCTGGAAAGATAATCGTTCAATTATTGGAACATTTTCCAGTGAGCACTCCAATATTCTCTCCGACATCAATGATTTCATTGAACGACATAGTCAAAGCCGGTTTGCTGATATTGATCCTATTCCGTCAGTGACCCCAATGGGTCACCCGATTCAACCGCCAATCATTCGTGATCTGGCAGGATATTGGGAAGATACAGGCGCCTCGCGTATTTACCTTTTCACAAAAAGCGGGTTACGAGAGGCAACTAAAGGCCATGATTTTCGACGAGTATTGAAAGCATTAACTGATGCAGGCGCATTCACTGCTATTGGCTCGGATGGCGAAAAAGCCAAAAAACGCCGAACACCAGACCGCAAACAGGCCAAGCTTTACCACATCGATCCAGAAAAACTCGAATAAACCTCCGGTTATGACCCTAGCTGAAATCAGACGTGCCAGCGCTAGATCAAGTCTGGGAGCCGCTGGTACGTGTGGTACGTGTGGTAGCGAGCGAGATTGAAAAGAGGTAAGAAATTTCTGCAACATCCGTTCTCTGCGCGAGTAGACGCGTGATCAAGAGTTCCAGATATTGATTTTCGAGCCGTACCAGCCGTACCACACGTACAGGCCGCTCTAGTAAAGGATCTAGGTGGTACGGCATTGCAAAATGCAGCCGTACCAGCCGTACCGCTTTTTACGCGGGACACCGTAAAAACGGTACGTGTGGTACGGCTGCAAAATGCAATCCGTACCAGTGCCAATCAAGTGTGGGAGCCGCTGGTACGTGTGGTACGTGTGGTACGGCTCGAAAACGCTAGGGTGGAGGGAGGTCACGCGCAAAGTCTCGCAGAAGGAACAAACTCACAGCGCGAAGAAAAAGTGCACAGCAAATTTTGGCGGAGATATATTTTTGTGAAAATTAACACATATTTATTATCTCTAGATCCTTTATCAGAGCCACTTCGCGGCTGGTACGTCTGTTTTCTGTAATGCTGTGAACACTGTTCAGCCGGTTTGACTTCACCGCCACATTGCACTGCAAAATAAGTAGAACGCACCAAGAATTACTCCAATGCCTTACGTAATGCCAGCCATCTTGCCTGTTCCCGGCGTTACAGAGCTCGGCCCTGATGCGACGTTGCCGGGCTTGCGCGGTTTATCGAAATTGGCGGACCAGCGCCCGATAATTGTTGCGGATCCTCGCGAACAGAACCCGCTGCGGTTTGAGCGACTCCAGGTCGTCCCGGGCACGCTATATTCTGGCGACTACAGCATTCGTGGCTTGGAGGACAGCTTTTCGATTGAAAAAAAGAGCATCGAGGACCTGGCTAATTGTTGCCTGGCCGGTAACCGTGAGCGGTTCGAGCACGAGCTGCACCGACTCCGTGGCTACCGGTTCAAGCGGCTGTTGGTTATCGGCACACGCGAGGAAATCGCGGCTGGCCATTACCATTCCAGGATCAGCCCCAAGGCTGTGCTGGCGACGCTGGGCGCGTTTGAGGTAAGATTCGATTTGCCGATCATTTTCGTCGAGACGCCAGAAGCAGGCGCACGGGAGATCGAGCGCTGGGCGTGGTGGTTTGCCCGGGAGGTGGTTCAGAACGCCAACGCTTTGCTGCGCGGCTGTAGGATTGCCCAGGAAAGCGTGACCCCGTAGACTCTCAAGTTCTCATGGACCAGCCACCCCCTTCTACCCGGATTCTCTACAACGACGACAATCTGCGCCTCGTCGAACAGGGAAAGAACTACACGTTGGAATACTTGAGCAATGGCGAAATCCAGCTCAGTGAGACGTTCAGCTGCCGCATATGCGCGGCTAGAAAACTTTTATTGGCAATCGTTCAGACCTACGGGCATTGCAACTGTTTACCGAGCGCTCTAGGGCTGGCAGATACCGACGAGATCGTGCAGTCTGTTGGCGGGTTTGCTGGTGGACTCAATTGACACCCGAGCTGCCCAGTATCCAACGCGCTGGACGCACTTGCCAGCGGTTGGAATACTGTTTTTGCCGTGTCTGCCGCACCAGGTCAGTCCACAACGCATCCGGCCAGACAGCAGCCAGCCATATCTTATCCAGATCGCCAAGCCTGAGCTCGATACGCTCTTAAATTCGGCATAATTACGATTGAGATTAGGTTAAATTTGGGTGCACAGCTCACTTGGAGCGCTGCGGCCGAAAGACGTGGACGATGTTTGGGGATTTGCCGGCGGGCTCAATTAAGACTTCAAAAGGTCGATAGAAACTCCAGCGAAACTGATGGATATTCCAACCTGGAGAACGATTTCCCAATACGGGTGATTTTTGAACAATGTGCCGAAGGTGGGTACAGCGCTTCAATCAAAGAAGTGCCAGGAGCAATTTCTCAAGGAGAAACAATACGGGAAGCTGCCGAGAACGTCTTGGATGCGCTTAACCAGCTTTTAGCCGCGAAGGAGACTGAATAAATGCAGGACAACTCCAGTCAGGAACTTTTCGCAGACGCTTTCGCCGAGATGGCCAACGATCCAGAAGCCTTGGCCGAGATTCGAGAACTGGAAGGTACGCTCGGAGATGGCTTAGAGAGCGACCAGAGCACTTTTTAAATCGGCAGCGAAAGGAACTCTTTGACCTTTGCCTCCTCGCCGTTGGGATCGTCGTGGGGCTCGAGCATGTCCTCATCCAGATCGGCTTTGTATTGGCGCACATAGCTCAGCCGTTCGGCTTGGCTGATCGTGTACAAGTCCACGCGCGCTGCCGCGAGTTCGCTTAGCCGCTTGAGTTGCAGCGAATAGAATCGCAACAGCGGATCGTGGCTGTCCGCACTATTTTGCGCAGTCTTTTGCGTAGCCTTTTGCGTAGCACGCACACCGGTCCACGCGTCTCGTGCTCTTTGGAATATCTCGAGCGTATCACCCCATATCCTGCGACAATCGTCAACTCGGTCCAAAGATCGACATGACAACGTTGCCAAACTGAACACAGTTTTTGCGCCTGAACAAAGCTCGATCAGCTCGGCTGGATCGACCGCCTCTCCGGCGCGGATTGCCATCGCCACAATCGCGTTATCGGCCAAAAATCCCGTCCTTACTTCTTGGAGGAGTTCGGTGTTCACCAGGATTGGTCCGAAAATTAGCATAAATCGTCTTTTGTGGACAAGTTTGAGACATCTTGCAATAGTGTATCGTCATGCTCCAATTGGCTTTCGCACAAGCTGGCGCGCCAGTTACCCCACTCTCGCAGCAAGAGAAAATTCGATTGCGCTCCCTTGTGCAGAAGATCGAGCGCGGGATGTCGACATTTTTAGAGGTCGGCGCGGCATTGATCGAACTCAGAAGCAGCCGGCTGTATCGCGAAACACATTCGACTTTCGAGAGCTTCTGCCGCGATACGTTTGGGCTTGCCCGATCCACGTGCGACGGCATGATCCGTTCGGCGAGCGTAGCGCAAACACTCAAGGAGAATGGGATCGAGTTAGCGCCTACAACCAGCGAAGCTGTGCTCAGACCGGTTGCGGCTCTCCCATCGCCTGAACTCCAGCGCGCAACATGGAGATTGATTGAATCCGCAAGCCCCAGATGCGGCCCTACTCAACCAGTGGCAAGCAAGATCGCGCGTGTAATCAAGAATGCCATCGAACCAGCCGAAAATAACGGCAATGGGCATAAGCCCAGAAGCCGCGAGCACATCGAACGCGAGATTCCGTTCCTGCGTCCCGTGACCAGGCTTGGGAGTTATCCGTCTTTCGACGCCGAGCTGGTGGTCTCGCATTTGGATAAGTTCATCCCTGCAGCCGGGGCTTATACGATGTGCGGCAAACTGATTGAGCGCTGCCAGGCGGTCAGGCAAGTATTGGAAACCAAATTCCCGGAGTTGGCCGATGCCTAAAGTTTCGCCATCACAGCGCAAAAGAATCTCGAGAATAAGACGCCGTGCTATTGTGGCCGTCCGAGAGGCGTACGAGAAGGGTTTGATCAGCGCTAAGCGCGCCGATCTGCTTTTGTATCTCTCCGCCGACGAACAAGCCAAAGAGCTTGCGACAATCCTTGCTGACCGTGAAACCCGTGAACGGACTGCGCATTTGGCCGCTGAGACAATCAACGCGTACCTGGCCAGCCATTCGGATAAGGTCGACCTGCTGGAGCTGGGGCGCCAGATTCGCGCTGTAATCGCTTGAATACACAACCCGCTATCTTGACCCTCGGAAGCCATCAAACGCGCTACATTCTGGCAATGTGCGCATTTGGCAGGAGTGATTAGATACACTGGCTCGTGCGTTCGGCATTTTGAACGATAGGGAATTTTGGATAACTGAATTATGCGAACGCCGTCGCTAACAGCATCTAAGAAGCGAAGAAACGCCGGGCGCCCGAGCAAGAAAACTGATGAGAAAGTTAAGGCTCTGATGCAGGTCATTTCCACCGGGGCGCCATATCGGATTTGTTGCGCTGCAGTCGGGGTTTCCTATGACAGTTTTATGACATGGAAACGCGAGGATTGGGAGTTTGACGCGAAGGTTGAAGCGGCATCTGCGAAAGCTGCGTTGCGATTGTTGGGCAAGATCGAGAAACAAGCGGATCAAAATTTTGCTGCCAGCAGCTGGATTCTAGAAAGGCGATTTCCAGAAATTTTCAGTCGGCCCGAGGTGCAGCTCAACCTGATCCAGCAAAACAACACAGTCGAGAACAGCCTTGTGATCAACATTACAGGGACGGATGCGGCGAGGATTGAGGCGCAGGCGGAGCCGATTCGGGCAGAGGTGGCAGCGATGTTTGAACAATACCGACCGCTCTCAGGCGGTGGTGAAAACGCAGCGCATGAGGTTGAGGCTGAGCCAGTTGCTGAACAACCGCTTCCGAAGGTTGCGGACTCCGACCAGGGGCGGGTCATCACGCACCGCGACGGCGATGAGAATAGCCAGGCGTTCTGGAGAATACTGGTCAGCGCACGCCCTGAGAGGTTGATCGCGAAGGATACGGCGGAGTTCGCGGTCCGGACTTTGTTATCGCAAACGTTAGGCTATAAAGCGCACCGGATGGAGATCGATTTTGGCGGTGACCCAGTCACCCTTGAAGAGATGTTCAGCCGGCTTGAAGAGCTGTGTGGCGGATCAAGTTGCTGGCAGGCTGCGCAACGGCTAGCTGGCTACACTGCAACATCTTAACGGCCTTGTGCCACCCCAATTTTACAGTCGCACCGCAGCTCAAAAATCAGTAAGCTCGAGGGCAACCAGGAGATACAAAGATGGCACGTAAATACACACCGCGACCAACCCCGCGTAGACCGTACTATCCCGCTCGCCGTTACGCTCAAGCGGTAGATCAAGGTGGTGGATTTGCTGGTGGTTGGAAGATCGGGGAACAGATTGGTGGTGGGTTAGGGCAGTTGGCCAAGGCGATAGCTGCGGCTCGTGAACAAGAGGCCCGCAATCGGGTTGCCAACCGGATCATGAACACGGCGTATGCGCCGCGGGCTGGGTTTGTGGGAGGAACAGCGCCGGCGGCTGGTGTGCCATTAGCTGGCACAGCGCCCGAGAGAGGTGGAGCGGCTGCAATGGATGAAGCGATTCGAGGCCAGCAATTGATCAATGCGCTACAGAATCAGAAGATAGCGGCTCAGAGGCAGCAGACCGCGGCTGAAACAATGGAGATGCGCAGGAGAGCGGCAATGGCGGGTGGTGGCGCAGGTCGAAGCCCGTGGCGGCCCGGAGGCGGAGCGAGTGCTGCGCCGGTTTTATCGCAAGGTGGTGGGCAAGCCCCCGGCGGGAAGCCCGGTAAGCCGACTAAGTATGAGCCTGGGAGCAGTACGCCGGATGACCAGTCGTATTACAACTATAACAATCATCGGGCGGACGTGGATGCGCAGCACGGGAAAGGGACTTTTGACCGGTTACAGGCAGCTACTGGGCTAGTCGAGCAAGATTCCAATACTGGTCAATACATATCGAAAGATCCTGACACAGTTGACGTTGATCCTAAGACTGGGGCTATAACATTGAAACCCAAAGGCAGTTATCCTGGCGCGCATATAAGCTCTGAAGAAGTCCAGAGTAATATGGCGCGTTATGATGCGACCAGTGTCCAACGCGGCGGTAAACCTTCTTACGTCGATCGTTATATGGGAAGTGCTGCGCCACAGAGCGGGTTGGGTGCAGGCAGCCAGGAAAATCCGTATACGCCAAAGGGTACAGTGGAGCTGAACGCGGTACCTGAAGGGGGGTGGTTTGTGAGTCCTTCTGATGGCAAGACTTATCAAAAGCAGCCACATGCGCGACCGGCGCCGGAGGAAAAGAAGACGACTGGTCTTGGAACAGAGACTCCGGAGGGAACGCAGTTGGCTAGTGCGCCAGAGGCGGCTGGGACTCCGGTTGATCTTGGGCAGTTGCCGGCTGGTGGGCAGGGTACCGATTTAGCTGATGCGATTGCGCGTGCGAGGGCAGCTCAATCGTTGCAAGGGCCGACTCCGACGCCGATGCCGCCGGTTGATCTGGCGTCTGTGGCGCCGAGCAACATGCCGGCCAGTTTCAGTCTTGGGCAATTGCCGACTGGCGGAGGGGTGCCGGATACGCAATTAGCCGATGCAATCAGGATGGCGCAGACAGCTGATCAGTTCAGAGGCTCTTCCTATGGCTAATGGCACGCTTTCAGAAGAGGTCAGGCGCAAGCGACTCGCTGAGCAGTGGAGTCCAGCCGAAGATGAGATCGACCAGGAAGACGTTGATCTAGAAAACGAACCTGTCCTGGAAGAGCCGCCGCCTGCGCCCGAAGAGCTTGAGCCCGAAGAACCTGAGGCTAAAGAACAGCCTGAGCCTGAACGAAGGGCCGCTGAACCGGCGCCAGTGTCTCGAGTACCTGGCCGTGTCCAACACTTTGAAGATTACAGCGTACCGCCAGCGCCAGCTCCTCCTGCCGAGCCGTTAGGCCCTCCGACAAAGTTCTTGGGTGAAGAGGGCGTCGATATCACTCCAACGCCACCGAAGATCGAGCCCGCGGCACCAGCAGCACCAGAGGCTGGTTTTCTGGGCGAGCAAGGCGTTGATGTTGTTCCGACAGCTCCAAAGATTCAGCCTGGCGAAGCGGTTATCAAGCCTGAGAAACCATTGCCGCCGGCGAAACCGTTAGAGCCTGAGCCAGAGCCAGAGGTTGATATACCAGCGACCAGTTATAGGCCTGGCCGCGGCGGGCAAGAACCGCAGTATATCGTTCTTCATTCCAGTGATGGACACGAGAAGGGCGACATTAACACACTGACTCAAGGCAATGTGTCGTCCCATTATTACACGACCAAAGACGGCCGATCGATGCATTTCGTGCCGGAAGCTGACACGGCCCATCACGCTGGCAGGGATAGGTACGGCGGTGACGGCAATCCGTACACAATCGGGATCGAACAGGAGCATATCGATGGGGAGGAGGAGTGGAGCGATGATCAGGTCCGGGCCACTGCCAGGACGGTTGCCGGTATCATGCGTCGGCATCCTGATATCCCGCTTGAGAATGTTATCGGGCACGCAGACCTGGCTGGAGAGCGCAAACAGGATCCGCTCGATTTCCCGTGGGAGACGTTTCGTAAATACGTAACGACTTATCTTAGAGGCGGTGAACCGCGGGAAGCTGCTCGAGAGGGAGTCGCTAAAGCTGGTCCTGGTAGAGTGCAACATTTTGAGGACTACGCTCAGACGACGCAGGTAGAAACTCGTGATGCAGAGGGCAATATCATTCTAACGCCTGTAACTGTCGAGGGTCGGCCGGATGTTACCAGGCGAGCTAGGCCAGCGGGTCAATCGGAGTACGGTTATTACCCGGGAGAGAAGCGGGAGGATTTTGTTTACGGGAATGCCACGACATTTGGCGATGCGGAGGACCGACGCCGGTATGCGGATGCTCGTGCACATGGATTAAGCGAAGCTGAGGCGCGTGCAGTAGGTGATAATGGCCGGGGTGCAGCGAGCCAAGGCGGGCTATATACACCAGACACGTATGGCGTCGCAGTCCCGCACGATGTGTTGGTTGAGCGATTCGGCAACAATCCAGCCGCCTGGCGCAGAGTACGCGTGGATATTGTCACGCCCGACGGCCGCCGGTTACGAGTACCGATTGTTGATATTGGTCCTGGAGCAGGCCCGCAGGCAAGAGGAGTAGCCGCGGATTTTACTCCACGATTGGCTGCTCAGATTGGGACAGAGGGCAAGTTCGCGTTCAAGCTTGTCCCGGATGCTGGGCCGGACGTGAACAAAGATCCGCGGATGTGGCAGAGCGAACAATCGGCGATCGCTCAAGGGATTGATTTGAGCGGGATCGCGAAGGAACATCAGCGCTTTGAACGACCGCAAGTCGCGGGCAAAACGATGACGGATGAAGAAATGGCCCGGGCAGCGGTCAAGCGTGATGAGGCCATGACGCGCCAGCACGACATCATTACGAAGCTGCCTGAGGCCCAGATATCATGGTTGCCTGATGCCCAGCAATCGCCAGTGCAGCTTTTCAAGCGGCTGAATACACGCGTTGAGGGGGTCAGTGATGCGTTCAGGCACCAGTACCAAGAACAGGTCAAGACTGAGATCATCAAAGAAGCGCAGGATTTTTACAAGGAGCCTGACCCGCAGAAAGCTTTTGAACGTGCGACCAGTGACGCGAATTTCCTGACCGTTGGTGAAGAGATGGGCCGGAAGTTGATGGCATTTTATAGTTAGGTTGATGTGGGAATCAATCAGGCAGCTCAGGCGATTG
>Ga0066676_10000152_pt1 | contig 21150 bp, 18 predicted proteins | sample GraSoiAngelo_125_FD_62293 | JGI IMG/M metagenome (GOLD analysis project Ga0066676, IMG submission 62293) | Grasslands soil microbial communities from the Angelo Coastal Reserve, California, USA - 14_0927_05_40cm | ecosystem: Environmental > Terrestrial > Soil > Grasslands | place: USA...
AGATCGTTGAGGCGCGCTTCCGCTGCGTCCGCGGCGCGCACGATCCGCTCCCGCAGCGCGCGCGACGTGCCCACCAGGCCCTCGGCCTCGGTCCGAATGGACGCGAGGAGCGCCCGGACGTCCCCGACCGCGGGGCCCGCCAGATCCCGCAGCACGCGCAAAAACAATCGCACGCCGAGGGCCGTCGCTACTGCCGACGCGGCGATCACGATCGCCGACAAGGCGAGAGCCAAAAGCGATAGCGCGCCCACCACTGCCGTCCACGTCGGCATCATCGGGGCGCCTCAACCGGTGTGTGGACCGAGAGCTGCGCGGGCTCCACGGACTCGGTCAACGGCGCGGGCGGCGCGGGCAGCGCGGGCGCCGACACCACGACGGGGGCTCGCAGCGCGAGCGTCATGAGCAGCGGCGCGGCGAGCAGCGCGCATGCCACGCCGAGCACGACGGTCGTGAGCACCGCCGCACCGCCGGGCGCGCCATACAAGAGAAGGAAAGCCACCCCCAGCGCGACCGCCACGCTTCCCTGTGCGATCGTGCCGAGCCCGATGTTCGGCGGGGGCGGGGGGGGAAGGGGGAGGGGGACCGGCGCGAGCGGGAGGGTGCGAACTCCGTAGCGAACGGCCGCCCACTTCGCGGCCGCACGGGCAGCCGCAAGGAACGGTACCGCAAGCAGGATCCAGGCGGTAGGAAGCGTCAGGAGGGCCCCGGTGATCACCAGCAGCACCGCGACGACGGGTCGCTCCCATTCAGCGAGCACGCGGCGGATCGCGTGCCGCCGGGCCGGAGGCGACGCATGCACGATCACAACCGCGGCCAGGGCGCAGACCACGAACGGCGACAGCCCTGTCGCGTAGCCGACGCCCGCGCCGAAGGCCAGCGTGGCGAGGACGGCGAAGCCAATGTCGGCCCCTGCGGGCCACACCCGCATCAGCGACAGGAACGCCACCCCGACCAGGGCGGCGCTTCCCACCGCGAACGCGATGGTGGTGAGCCCATCACCGCGATGGAGCGCGACGGGCACGAAGAAGAGGAGCGCCCCGACGAGCGTCTCGAGCGACGCGGCGAGGACGAGCCCTCTGGCGGTGCTCCGCCGCAATCCGGCTTCACGCGCCACGAGCGCCACGACACCGGGTCCCGAAACGGCAGCCACGGCGGCGAGCATCAGGATCGCCGCGAGCCGCGGGGTCCACGCGGCCGCCACGGCCGGGAGCGCGCGCGTGAGCATCCACGCGCCGAGCGCGACCGCGCCGAAGGCCGCGCCGGAGGGGAGCGCGGCCAGGAGCCACGCGCGGCGCGAAATACGGCGCACGCTGCGCCACTCGAACCGGGCACCGAGCCCGGCGCCGATCCAGCCGATCGCCAGCGCCGTCACCGGCGCGAGCGAGCGCAACACCGATCCATCGAGGAAGCCGATGCCCGGCACCGCCCCCGGTCCGAGGATGATGCCGAGCAGGACCAGCGGGCCGCCCGCGGCGAGCACGGGGTCGAGCCAGGGGACGCGGCGCCGCGCGGGGAGCGGGAGACGCGTCACGAGTAACCCGATTGCGGCCAGTCCCGCGAGCGCGAGAACGGGACTCAGATTCACGTCGCGAACGTTCGCGCACGCTTGACGCCGGCGCAAGCGGCCGCATAGCTTGGCTCACCCATGCCTCCCTCCTTTTCGGTGACGGGCGGGCGTCCGCTGAAAGGCACGATCCGCCCAGCCGGCAACAAGAACGCGGCCCTTCCCATCCTCGCCGCCACGCTGCTTGCTGACGGGCCGTGCGCGATCGACAACGTGCCCCACATCCGCGACGTCGAGACGATGCTCGCGCTACTGGAGCATCTCGGCGCCGAGGTGCAATGGACGGGGGCGAACAGCGTCGCCGTGAACACCGCGCGCGCCGAGCCGCGCGAGCTCGATCCCGAGCTATGCGCCCGGATCCGCGCGTCCATCCTCCTGGCCGGTCCGATGCTCGCCCGGTTCGGCCGCGTGAGCCTGCCACCCCCTGGCGGCGACGTGATCGGTCGGCGGCGAGTGGACACCCACTTCCTGGCGCTCGAGCGGCTGGGCGCCGACGTGACTGTCGGAGCGGCGTATCGGCTGGAAGGGAAGCATCTCGTGGGTGCCGACATCTTCCTCGACGAGCCGAGCGTCACGGCGACCGAAAACGCGCTCATGGCCGCGGTCGCGGCGCGCGGCACCACGACGTTGCGGAATGCGGCGTGTGAGCCCCACGTCCAGGACCTGGCGCGGTTTCTCGGCGTGCTCGGAGCCCGGATCACCGGGATCGGTACCAACACGCTGATCATCGAGGGGGGCGCCCCGCTCACCGCCGCGCCGTTCACGATCGGGCCCGATCACATCGAGGTCGGCTCGTTCATCGGTCTCGCCGCAGTGACCAACGGTGCGATCACCATCGACGGGGTGCGCGGCGATGACCTGCGCGCCATCCTCTTCGGGTTCGAGCGGGTCGGCGTGCGCCCCCGGCTCGACGGCGCCCAGTTGATCGTGGACGCCGGTCAGGAGCGGCGTATTCGCCCCGACCTGGGCGGGCACGTCCCCAAGCTCGAAGACGGGCCGTGGCCCGCGTTCCCGGCGGACCTGATGTCGATCGCGATCGTGGTGGCGTCGCAGTGCGACGGCCTGCTGTTGGTCTTCGAGAAGCTGTTCGAATCCCGTCTGTTCTTCGTGGACAAACTGATCGGAATGGGGGCCCGCATCGTGCTGTGCGACCCGCACCGCGCGGTGATCGCCGGGCCATCCGCGCTGCGCGGGGGCGTGGTGGAGAGCCCCGACATCAGGGCCGGCATGGCCATGCTGCTCGCCGCGCTGGCGGCGCAAGGCGACTCCCTGATCCACAACATCGGGCAGATCGAACGCGGGTACGAGCGGATCGACGAACGGCTGCGGGCGCTAGGCGCGCACATCGAACGACTCGAGGGCCGGCCCGACAGTCGCACGGCGGCCCGGTGACGATCTCTCCCACGGTCCGACCGTCCGACCGCCTGGCGTTTCGGGAGCAGCCCGCCCCCGACCCCGCGGTCCCGCGCATGGAGCTGCGCGAATGGGCCGACCGGTTCGGGATCGTGGCCGGGATCACCACCCGCGGAGGGAGGGCGGGCGCCGGGGACCCGGGCTTCTCCCTGGGGCTGTGGAGCGAGGAGCACGTCGGGCAGGTGATGTCCCGGTGGCGCGCCGTCCGCGCCGCGGTACGCCAGCAGTTCCCGGGCGTGATTCTCGCCCACCAGGTGCACGGCACCGCGGTCCAATGGTACGAGCACGGGACCGACGGGTGGCTGATCGTCGACGGAATCGACGGCCATGTGACGGGAGCGCGCGGCACGCTGCTCACCGTCACCGTCGCCGACTGCGTCCCAGTCTACCTCGCCGTGCCAGGTAAGCAGGTGGTGGCATTGCTCCACGCCGGGTGGCGCGGCACGGCGGGGCGGATCCTCGAGCGTGGCGTAGAGGTCCTGAAGCGTGCCGCGTTGGTCCGATCGACGGAAATCGTAATGCATTGTGGAGTTGGTATTTGCGGTGCGTGCTATGAAGTAGGTTCTGAGGTCATTGAGCGGCTGGCCCCGGCGCGGGTGCCCAGGGTTAACGAGGCGGATGCGGGTGTGGGTACCCCGGGGCGCCGCCCCGCGGTCCACCGCGCCGACGGGCCGTCGAGTCATGTGGACCTCCGGGAAATCCTGGCCAGGCAGGCGAGCGAGCTGGGTGTCGCCGAGGTCTCGGTCTCGCCCTGGTGCAGCGCGCATGACCGCGACCACTTTTTCTCGCACCGCGCGTCGGGCGGGCGGGACGGGCGCATGATCGCCTACGTGGGACTCCCGGCGACAGGAGCGAGCCCCGTCGCTTGACAGCCGCCTCTCGGCGGCTAGATTCCGGGCCGGTGAAGCGGGCGAAGTTCGGCCCGCGCTTTTTTTTATGCTCTCCGACAGCCTCGTCGAGTCGTTTCGGACCCAGCTCGCAGCATTGGGTCTCGAACTGGCGGACCTCCGCATAGGCGGCACTCAAGCTCGGCCGCTCGCTCAAGTGCGCATCGAGTGGCCGGACACGTCGCCGCGGCGCGTGACCGTGGACGACTGTGCAGCGGCGAGCCGGGCCCTGGAGGCGTGGCTCGACGCGGACGGCCCGCTGGGACGCCGCTACATGCTCGAGGTGTCGAGTCCGGGCCTCGAGCGGCCGCTGCGCTGGCACCGGCACTGGGTGCGCTTCGTCGGCCGGGACGTCCAGGCCACGGTGGCCGGACTGGGTCGGGTGCGGGCGCGGATCGTGTCCGTGCCGGACGAGTCGACCGTCGTGCTCGAGCCTCAGGGCGGGACGCCGCGAGCGGTGCCGCTCGCGGGGATCCGCGATGCGAGGCTCGCCGTGGACTGGTGAGACAAACGAAAAACGGATGACAGAATGACCAATACAACAGACGTCGTGTCGGCGATTCGTGAGCTGACGAATACCAAGCAGCTCGAGCGGACGGAGCTGCTCGATCTGCTCAAGGACGGATTGCACGCCGCGCTCGTGAAACGGTACGGCCCGAACGTGCGCGCCGAGATCGGGATCGACGAGCTGAAGGGCACGATCCGGATCGCGGTGCTCCGCACCGTGGTCGACGCCGTGGAAGACCCAGCGTTGCAGGTCGCGCTCGAGGAAGCGCGCTTCGAGGATCCCGACTTCCAGGTGGGAGACGTACTCGAGGAGGAAGTCCCGTTCGAGGCCTTCGGCCGCACCGCGGTGCAGGCGGCCAAACAGCGCATCATCCAGCGCGTGCGGGAGGGCGAGCGAGCCCGCATCCGGGAGGAGTTCTCCGACAAGGTCGGCGAGCTGCTCTCGGGCGAGGTCCAGCAGATCGAGCGGGGCAAAATCGTGGTGATGCTGGCCAAGTTCCGGGAGGCCGAAGCCATCATCCCGTACCGCGAGCAGAACCACCGCGAGCACTTCCACCAGGGGGACACGATCCGGGCGGTGCTGAAGCGCATCGAGGAGACGCCAAAAGGCCCGCGCCTCATCCTGTCGCGTGCCGACCCGTTGTTCGTGAAGGCGCTGTTCAAGCTCGAAGTGCCGGAGATCCTGCAGCAGATCGTGGAGATCCGCGCCACGGCACGCGAGGCGGGGAGCCGCACCAAGATCGCGGTCTCATCGCGCGACGACTCGATCGATCCGGTGGGCGCCTGTGTGGGGCTCAAGGGCTCGCGCGTGCAGGCGGTGGTAAACGAGCTGAACGGCGAGCGCATCGACATCGTGCCCTGGTCGCCCGATCCCGAGCGGTTTGCGAAACTCTCGCTCGCCCCCGCGCGCGTGGCACGCGTGTTCTCGGACCCGGACACCAAGACCATCCAGGCGATCGTGGACGAGGACCAGCTGTCGCTCGCCATCGGCCGCAACGGCCAGAACGTCCGGCTCGCGTCGGAGCTCACCGGTTGGAAGATCGACCTGTACTCGAGCCGCGAGTGGCTGGAGCGGGGTGGGGAGGGACCGCTGTTCGCCCCGCTGCCGCCGGCCGAGGAAGAGGCCGCGACCAAAGTGGCTCTGCGCGAGCTCAAGGGCCTCCCGGTCGAGCTGGTCGATGTGCTGGAGCGGGCAGGGCACAAGACGTTGCAAGACGTCCTGGATCTGGAGCGGGAGGACGTGGACAAGATCGTCGGGATGAGCCCCGAGCTCGCCGACAAGCTCATGGCGTTTCTGAACGAGATGACGGAAGAGGGCGGCGACGACGAGGGGACATCTGGGGGGGGCGGCGTGGAGGAAGCGGGGCAGGCCGGGCCGGGTGGGCCGGAAGACGGCGCGCCAGCGCCGGTGGCATAAGGGCAGGTCCTTTGGAGGATTGCGTGACGACGACGCGGATTCACGATCTGGCAGCGGAGTTCGGGATCTCCTCGGAGCAGCTTCTGGGCATGCTCAAGGAGCAGGACATCTTCGTGCGCAGCCACCTCTCGCCGCTCAAGCCCGAGCAGGTGGCGTTGATGCGCGCCCGATGGGAGCGCGACAAGCGGAAGAAGGAGGCGCCCGCGCCGCCCAAGCGGCGTCGCGCCGCCAAGGCCCCGGCCGAGCCGGTGGCCGTCGCCCCCGAGGCACGGCCGAAGCGCCGGCGGCGCACCGCGGCCGAGATGGCCGCAGTCGACGCGGAGGCGCAGGCGGAAGCCGCGCTCGAAGCGGAGCGCGAGCTCAAGGCGCGCGAGGCCCTGGAGGCGGCCAAGGCGGTCGAACAGGAAGGGAAGCCCTCACTGGAAGAGCGCGCCGCCGCGTTGTTCAAGGACCTCCCACCGGTCGACGAAGCACGCGCCGAGCCGTCGCCGGTCGCCGCGACGGCCGCGGCCCAGCCCGCGTCCGCGCTGCCCTTCTCGGCGCCGCCGCCCCGACCCGTGATCCCCACGCCCGTGCGGCCCAAGCCGGTGGCGAGCGCGACGCCCGGTGGCGCCGTGCCGCCGCGGCCCGTCGCGTCGGCCGCGCCCGGGACGCAGCCGCTCGAGGAGCGGCGTCGCGAAAAGGGCAAGAAGCGCAAGAAGGGTAAGAAGTCGCTCGTGGACCAGGAGGCCGTGGCCCAGAACATCTCGCGCACCCTGGCCTCGATCAAAGGGCCCATCGCCAAGAAAGGGGCGCATCGCCGCGAGGAGGGTCCCAGCTTCCGCGACATCGAAGAGCAGAAGCGGCGCGACGAAAAGGAGCGTGAGAAGACGCTCGTCCGGGTGACCGAGTTCATCACGGTCTCGGAGCTCGCCCACATCCTGAAGGTCCCCGCCAAGGAGATCGTCGCGTTCGCATTCAAGGAGCTGGGGCAGATGGTGACGATCAACCAGCGCCTCGACTTCGACATGATCGAGCTCATCGCCTCCGCGTTCGGCTTCCAGGCGGCGCGGGAAGAGGAGTACGCCATCGCCGTACCCGAACAGGCGCCCGAGGAGGCGGCCGGCGATCTCAAGCCCCGCGCGCCGGTGGTCACCGTCATGGGCCACGTCGACCACGGCAAGACGTCGCTGCTCGACTACGTGCGCAAGGCCAAGGTGGTCGCTGGTGAGGCAGGCGGTATCACCCAGCACATCGGCGCGTACCAGGTCACGCTCAAGGACGGACGCTCCATCACGTTCCTCGACACGCCCGGCCACGAAGCCTTCACCGCGATGCGCGCCCGCGGCGCCCAGGTCACCGACCTCGTCGTGCTCGTCGTGGCCGCCGATGACGCCATCATGCCGCAGACCATCGAGGCGATCTCGCACGCCAAGAACGCGGGCGTGCCGCTCGTCGTCGCGATCAACAAGATCGACCTGCCCACCGCCAACGTGCAGAAGGTGAAGCAGGACCTGCTGGCGCACGGCGTCGTGCTCGAAGAGTTCGGCGGCACCACGCTCGCGACGCCGATCTCCGCGAAGACCGGCCAGAACGTGGAGGAGCTGCTCGACCAGATCCTGCTCCAGGCCGAGCTACTCGATCTCAAGGCCAACCCCGAGCGGCGCGCGCAGGGCACCGTGCTCGAGGCGACGCTCGACCCCGGCAAGGGTCCGCTCGCCACGATCCTCGTCCAGAACGGCACGCTGCGCGGTGGGGACGACTTCATCTGCGGGCAGTTCTATGGCCGGGTGCGGGCGATGTACGACGAGCGCGGGCAGACCGTGGCGGGCGCGGGTCCGTCCACGCCGGTGCAGGTGCTGGGCTTCGAAGGCGTGCCTGAGGCGGGCGACACCTTCCAGGTCATGACCGACGCGGCGGCGGCGCGCGACATCGCGCAGAAGCGCCAGCGGCTCGAGCGCGAGGCGCAACACCGTCGCTCGGGACGGGTGAAGACGCTCGAGGACTTCATGGCCGAGCGCGCCGAGGGCGGCGCGGCGGCGCTGCGGATCATCATCAAGGCCGACCAGGGCGGCCCGGCGGAAGCGCTGGCGGATGCTCTGGCGCAGCTGTCGACGCCCGAGGTCAAGGTCGAGGTGGTGCACCGCGGCGTGGGCGCCATCACCGATTCCGACGTGCTGCTCGCCAAGGCCTCGAATGCGATCATCATCGGCTTCCACGTGCGGCCCGACTCCAACGCCCGCGCCTCGGCGGAGCGGGAAAAAGTCGAGATCCGCACGTACCGCATCATCTACGAGGCGGTGGAGGAAGTGAAGGCGGCCATGGGCGGCTTGCTCGCCCCCGAGAAAAAGGAAGTCGTGCTGGGCGAGGCGGAGGTGCGCCAGCTTTTCAAGATCGCCAAGATCGGCACCATCGCGGGGAGCTTCGTGCGCTCGGGCGTCATCCCGCGCACCGCCCGCGTCCGCGTGGTCCGGGACGGCGTCGAGGTCTACGACGGCACCCTCGCCTCGCTCAAGCGCTTCAAGGAAGACGTGCGCGAGGTACGCGAGGGGTTCGAATGCGGGATCGGGGTCGAGAACTTCAACGACCTCAAGGTCGGCGACCTGATCGAGGCGTATCGGATCGAGGAGGTCGCGCGCACGCTGACGCCCGCGTGATCGTGGGTGTCATGACGTGGGAGCTCCATATCGCGGCCTCCCACTCCCTCAAGGAGAAGCGGCAGGTCCTCAAGAGCCTCAAGGACCGGCTCCACCACCGCTTCAACGTGTCCGCGGCCGAGACGGCGCATCACGACCTGTGGCAGCGCGCCGAGCTGACCGTGTGCGTCGTCTCGACCGACCGCGGTCACGCCGACAGCGTGCTGCGCGAAGCGGACCGTCTGGTCGCGGGCGCGGACGGCGCCCGCATCGTCGACACGAGCACCACCTACTTCTGACCCGATGCGTCGCGTGAGTCACCGGCCCGAGCGCGTGGCGGAAGCGATTCGCCAGACTGTCGCGGCGTTCCTCACGGGAAATGTCCGCGACCCGCGCGTCGGGTTCGTCACCGTCACCGCCGTGGAGGTCAGCGCGGACCTGGCGCACGCCCGCGTGCGGGTGAGCGTGATGGGCACCGACGCGGAGAAGGCCAAGTCGCTCGAAGGTCTGACCAGCGCCGCGCGCTTCCTGCGCGCCCAGCTCGCCAAAGAGCTGCCGTTGCGCGTGACACCGGAGCTCCGCTTCGACCTCGATCGGGGGCTCGACCACGCGCAGCAGATCGACCGCGTGCTCCGGAACCTCAAGGACGGAGCGGGCTGATCTCCGGCGTGGCGCTGGTCGCGAAGCCGGGCGGGCCCACGTCCCACGACGTGGTGGACACGGTGCGGCGTGCCCTCGGCACCGGTCGCGTGGGACACCTCGGCACGCTCGACCCGTTCGCGACCGGGCTGCTGGTCATCGTGGTGGGCCGCGCCACTCGCCTGGCGCCGTTCGCTACGGCGTGGACGAAGACGTATGATGGCGTGATCCGACTCGGCACGACGACCACCACCGACGATCCGACGGGCGCGGCGATCGCGACATCGGAGTCGTGGCGGGGAGTGGATCGAGGACGCGTGGAGCAGGCGCTTGCGACGTTACGAGGGACGTACGAGCAGCGGCCGCCGGCCTATTCGGCCGTGAAGGTGGCGGGGGAGCGCGCCTATCGGCGTGCGCGGCGCGGCGAAGCGGTGGCCCTGCGGCCCCGGCGCGTGGATGTACTGGCGCTTGAGCTCACGAGCTACGCGCCCCCGGACCTGGGCTTCCGAGCGACGGTGAGCGGCGGGACGTACGTGCGAAGCCTGGCGCGGGATGTGGGCGAGGCGCTGGAGTGCGGAGCGCACCTCGCCGCGCTGACGCGGACGCAGGTCGGCTCGTTCCGCCTGACCGACGCCGTCGCGCCGGAGCAGGTGACGCCGCGGGCGTTGCGCGATCCCGCCGAGCTGGTGCGCGACCTGCCGCGCCGCGAGCTCGACAGCGCCGGGCGTGACGCCGTGGTTCACGGGCGACCGGTGGCCACGGGAAGCGGGATGGAGGACGCGGGAAGTGTGGCCTTGTTCGCGGAGGGCACCCTCGTCGCGGTGGCGGAGCGAGTGGGCGACATCCTCAAACCCCGGGTCGTCGTGGTGGAGCAGTGACGGGTACGGTCGCCACGGTCGGGACATTCGACGGGATCCACCGCGGGCACCAGGCCGTGCTGGCGGAGCTGGTGCGCCGTGCCCGGTCGCAGGGGGAGGGGGAGGGGGCGAGGGGGAGGGGGGTGGGCACGAGCCTGCTCATCACGTTCGACCCGCACCCCCTCGAAGTCGTCAATCCCAGCGCCGCGCCCCGGCTGCTCACCCTCCCGGACGAGAAGCGCGTGCTGGCAGCGGCCCTCGGCGTCGAGCGGGTGGAGGTGGTACCGTTCACGCCTGAGCTGGCGCGCCTCGGTCCCGAAGAATTCGTGCGCGACGTGCTGCGCGCTCGGTTCGGGATGCAGGAGCTCGTTCTGGGGTACGATCACGGGTTTGGGCGGGGTCGCTCCGGCGATGTGGAGCTGGTACGGCGGCTCGCCCACGAGGATGGGTTCGTGATGGATGTCGTGCCGGCGGTGAAGGACGACGGCCAGCCGATCTCATCGTCCTTGATCCGGACGGCCGTGGCCCACGGCGACCTGGAGTTCGCCGAGCGAGGCCTGGGGCGGGCGTACAGCGTGCGGGGAAGAGTGGAGCGGGGGGCGGGTCGCGGGCGAACCATCGGGGTACCGACGATCAACCTTGCATCGCCCGATCCGCGGAAACTGATGCCGCCCGACGGCGTGTATGCCGTGCGGGTGATACTGTCGGGGAAGGGGGGGGCGGGGAGGGGGGGGGAAGCGGCACCGGGCGAGCGCTATGGCGGAATGATGAACCAGGGGCCGCGGCCCACGTTTGGGGTGCACGCCCGCGGGTTGGAGATCCATCTGTTCGAGTTCAGCGGGGACCTGTACGATCAGGTGGTGACGGTGGAGTGGGTGCGCCGGCTGCGGGACACCCAGACGTTCCCGTCGCGTCAGGCGCTGATCGATCAGATCGAGCGCGATGCGGTGGCGGCGCGCACGATTCTCAAGGGCTAGGGACTGAACATGAGTACTATCCGCTCACGACTGCTCCTCATCGCCGGGCTGCTCGTGCTTTCGGTGTGGCAGCTCATGCCCACGAACGTCACGGAGCGCGTCCCGGACAAGACCACGGGCCGCATGAAGGACACCACGGTGCGCCGGGTGCCGATCGACCTCGGGCTCGACCTGCAGGGCGGCATCCATCTGGCGCTCGAAGTGGACCAGTCGAAGGGGCCGGTGCCCGACTGCGCCGACGCCATCCAGCGGGCCGAGCGCGTGGTGCGCACCCGGATCGACGAGTTCGGCACCACGGAGCCCGTGGTGCAGATCCAGGGACGCTGCCGCCTCATCGTCGAGCTCGCGGGCGAAAAGGATCCGGCGCGCGCCAAGAGCATCGTCCAGCGTACCGCGTTCCTCGAGTTCCGCATCACGGATATGAAGAACGTGTTCCGGGACGCACTCCCCGAGATCGACAAGGCGCTGCGGCGCGCCGGCGTCAAGGCGCCGGGGCAGGCCGCCCCGGCGGCGACCGTCACACAGCTGTTCGGGACGGACACTGCCAAGGCGAAAGGCAAGGCCGCGAAGGCGAAGGCCGCCGCCAAGGACACGAGCGACGCGAATGCGCCCGGCCCTCTCGCATCCGTCCTGTTCCAGAGCCCGAGCAACATCCCCGGGGAGTTCCTGGTCCCGGAGGAGCAGGTGCCGGTGGCGGAGAGTCTGCTCGTGCGCCCCGACGTCGAGCGGCTCGTGCCGCGGGGCATCGAGTTCAAGTGGGGGACCGAGGTGCTGTCGCGGGCCGGCAGGAGCTACCGGACCCTGTACGCCGTAGAGGACCGGCCGATCATCACGGGGGAATACCTCCAGGACGCGAAGGCCACGCGCGACCAGCTCACGAACCAGTCCGTCGTGAACTTCGTGCTGTCCCGCCGCGGCGGGCGCGTCTTCGAGCGGGAAACCGGGCGGCACGTGAACGACTTCATGGCGATCATCCTCGACGGCCGGGTGCAGGGGCAGCCGCCGGTCATCAAGAGTCAGATCGGTCAGCGCGGCCAGATCGAGCTCGGGGCGAAGCCGCTGCAGGACGCCCAGGACCTGGCCCTCGTTCTCAAGGCCGGTGCGCTCCCCGCCCCGCTCGCCATCATCGAGGAGCGCACCATCGGGCCGTCGCTCGGACAGGACTCGATCAAGGATGGCATCCGGGCGGGGGTCGTGGGTGTCGTGCTTGTCGTGCTCATCATGATCGGTTACTACCGGCTGTCGGGAGCGCTCGCCGTGGCGGCGCTCGCTCTGTACGTCGTGTTCACGCTCGCCGGGCTCGCGGGATTCGGCTTCACGCTCACGCTGCCGGGGCTCGCGGGCCTGGTGCTGTCGGTCGGCATCGCGGTGGACGCGAACGTGCTGATCTTCGAGCGCATCCGCGAGGAGCTCCAGCACGGCAAGCTCGTGCGCACGGCCGTGGACGAGGGGTTCAAGCACGCCATGAGCGCCATCATCGACTCGAACGTGAGCACGGCGCTCACCGCTTTCATTCTGTATCTGGTGGGCACCGGTCCGGTGCAGGGCTTCGCCATCACCCTGATCATCGGCATCGCCGCATCCATGGTCACCGCCATCTTTGTGGTGCGCACCTTCTACATGATCTGGCTCGACCGACGGCCGGACATGGTCACCCTGAGCGTCTGAGATGATCCGCCTCTTCGCCAACGCCAATTACGATTTCATCCGGTGGCGCCGGTGGGCCTATGGGCTCACCGCCGCCATCATCCTCCCCGGCTTCTCCCTGTTCCTGGTCCGCGGGCTGAACTACTCGATCGAGTTCACGGGCGGCACGCTGATTCAGGTGCACACGCCCGCGCCCGTCGGCTCGGAGCGCCTGCGTCACGCGCTCGATGCGGCGGGGATCCGCGACGCCGAGATCCAGCAATTCGGGGCGCCCAACGAATTCGTGATTCGCGCGCGCGTCGGGACGGAAAGCACCGAGGGCTCGACGGAAGCGACCGCCGCGGCCGTGGATTCGGCACTGGCGCGCGAACTCGGTCTGGCGCCGGAGCATTACAACATCGTCCGAACCGAGGCGGTCGGGCCGAAGGTCGGGCGCGAGCTCCAGGGGAAGGCATTTCTGGCGATCTTCTGCTCGTTCATCGTCACGCTGATCTATCTCGCGTTCCGCTTCGAGTGGCGGTTCGGGCTCGCGGCGGTCCTCGCAACGTTTCACGACATCCTCACCACGATCGCGTTCATTCGCTATCTCGACCTCGAAGTGAGCCTCGTGGTGGTCGGCGCGGTGCTCACGATGGTCGGCTACTCGTTGAACGACACGATCATCATTTTCGACCGCGTGCGGGAAAACCTGCGGAAGTTCCGCCGCCAGAACCTGTACGAGATCCTGAACCTGTCGATCAACGAGACCCTGCCACGCTCGGTGCTGACGCACGGCACCACGATGGCGACCACCATCGCGCTCGTGCTCTTGGCGGGCGAGGTGCTGCGCCCGTTTGCGCTGGTGATGACCTTCGCGATTTTCACCGGGACGTTCTCGTCGATCTATATCGCCGCGCCGCTCCTGATGGCCATCGAAAAGCGCTGGCCCGGCGAGGACGCACGCGGCGCCCGCGTCTTCCGCGGGATGGAGTCGGTCGCGCCCGAGCCCCGTCCGCGGCAGCCGCAACCCACGCGGTAACCGGGGCGCAGCGTGCTGCGCCCGGGCCTGGTCGACGCGCATTGCCATCTCGGCGACGCGGCGTTCGATCCCGACCGCGACGCCGTGCTCGGCCGGGCGCGCGACGCCGGCATCGAGCACGTCGTGGTGATCGGCGGGACCCTGGCGGAAAGCGAGCGGGCCGTCGCGCTCGCCCGCGCTTACCCCGGCCTCTCCGCCACGGTCGGAATCCACCCCCACGACGCCCGGCAGTGGTCCGCCGCCGCCGACGCCCGCCTGAGAGACCTGCTCGGCCTACCCGAAGTGGTGGCGGTCGGCGAAACGGGTCTGGATTACCATTACGACCACTCGCCCCGCGAGGCGCAGCGCCGGGCCTTCGAGGCGCAGCTGGCGCTCGGGGCCGAGCTCCGGAAGCCCGTCGTGGTCCACGCGCGCGAAGCGGACGGGGACATGGCGGCGGCGCTCGCCGGCTCGGCAGCGACCGTGATCCTCCATTCGTTCAGCTCGGGAACGGGGGTATTCGACGCGGGGATGGCGATCGGAGCGTACTTTTCTTTTTCCGGTATGATCACGTTCCAGCGTTGGAGCGCGGCTGTGCCACTAACCGCCTACCCGCCTGACCGTCTCTTGGTCGAGACCGACGGCCCGTATCTTGCTCCCGTCCCGCACCGTGGCAAGCGGAACGAGCCGGCCTACGTGCGCGCCGTAGCCGAGGGAGTGGCGCGGGCGCGCGGGGACACGATGGAGTTCGTAGGACAACGGACGACGGAGAACGCGCGCCGAGTCTTCGGGACGCGGCTCGGCACGACCCTCTAGCACGAGAGCGTGTGACCACCACGGCCAAAATACCCACCGACATCGCGATCGCCCAGGCGGCGCGGCTGCGCCCGGTAGCGGACATCGCAGCGGAGCTGGGACTCGACGACGACGAGATCGAGCTGTACGGCAAGTACAAGGCGAAGGTGCGGCTTGGCGCGCTGACGCGTCGCAAGCCGAGAGGCCGCCTGGTGCTGGTGACCGGAATCAATCCGACGCCGGCGGGCGAGGGCAAGTCGACGGTCACGGTCGGCGTGACGCAGGCGCTCCGCAAGATCGGCCAGAACGCCGCGCTCTGCATCCGCGAGCCGTCGCTCGGACCCGTGTTCGGGGTGAAAGGCGGCGCGGCGGGCGGCGGCTACGCGCAGGTCGTCCCCATGGAGGACATCAACCTCCACTTCACGGGCGACTTCCACGCCATTGCGAGCGCGCACAACCTTCTGTCGGCGATGCTCGATTCCCACCTGCACCACGGCAACGCGCTCCGCCTCGACACCCGCCGCATCACGTGGCCCCGCACCATCGACATGAACGACCGCGCGCTGCGCAGCATCATCGTGGGCCTCGGCGGCCTGAACGGCGGACCGGCGCGCGAGGAGCGCTTCGTCATCATCCCGGGCTCCGAGATCATGGCGATCATGGCGCTCGCCACGGGAACGGAGGACCTCGAGCACCGCCTCGCGCGCATCATCGTCGGGCTCACACCCGACAAGAAGCCGGTGCGCGCGAGCGATCTGAAAGCGCAGGGCGCGATGACGCTCCTGCTCAAGGACGCGATCAATCCCAACCTCGTGCAGACGCTCGAGGGCGGGCCGGCGTTCATTCACTGCGGGCCGTTCGGCAACATCGCCCACGGCTGCAACTCGGTCGTGGCCACCAAGCTTGCGCTCACGTTGTGCGACGTGGTGCTCACGGAGGCGGGATTCGGCGCCGACCTCGGAGCGGAGAAGTTCTTCGACATCAAATGCCGGATGGCGGGCCTGAACCCCGAAGCCGCGATCGTGGTCGCCACCGTGCGCGCGCTCAAGATGCATGGGGGCGTGCCCAAGGATCGTCTCGGTGCGGCTGACCCCGCTGCGGTGCAGCGGGGTGCGGCGAACCTCCGCCGCCACATCCGGAATGTGAAGAAGTTCGGCGTGCCGGTGGTGGTCGCGCTGAATCGGTTCCTCACCGACACCGACGCGGAGCTCGACGCGGTCCGCACCGAATGCGCGGCTGAGGGCGTGGGCGTCGAGTTGTGCGAGGTATGGGAGAAGGGCGGGGAAGGCGGCGTGGCCGTGGGGGAGGCGGTGCTCAAGCTGCTGGAGGGCCGCACCGCCAGTTTCAAGCCATTGTACGACGCGAAGCGCCCGATACGCGAAAAGATCGAGACGATCGCAAAGGAGATCTACGGCGCCGGGGGCGTGGCCTTCGCCCCCGCGGCGGAGCGGGCCCTCGAGCAGCTGACCGCCCTGGGCCTGGGTGAGACGCCCGTCTGTATGGCGAAGACGCAGTACTCGTTCTCGGACGATTCGACCAAGCTCGGCGCGCCGAGCGGCTTCACCCTGCAGGTGCGCGACATTCTTCCGTCGGCGGGCGCAGGATTCGTGGTCGCGCTCGCGGGCGACATCATGACCATGCCGGGGCTCTCGAAGACGCCTGCGGCGGAAAAGATCCGGGTACACCCGGATGGCACGATCGAGGGACTCTTTTGATGGCATCCAAGAGCATGGACATCGTGGTCGCCGACGGGGCGCCCAAGGCGATCGGGCCCTACAGCCAGGCGGTGGTAGTGGAAGGGATGGTGTACACCGCGGGGCAGATTCCCCTCGACCCCAAGACGGGAGGGATCGTCGGGAAGACCACGGCGGAGCAGGCGGAGCAAGTGTTCAAGAACCTCACGGCCATCCTCAAGGCGGCCGGCTCGGGACTCGACCGGATCGTGAAGACCAACGTGTACCTCGTGGACATGGCCGATTTTCCCGCGTTGAACGAGGTGTACGCGAAGCACTTCCCGAGCCACAAGCCGGCGCGGTCCACCATCCAGGCGGTCGCCCTCCCCAAGGCGGTGCGAGTGGAAATCGACGCGATCGCGAGGGTGGGATGAAAAGTCCGGCTCCGCTTCTGAGCGTGCTGCTGGGCGTAGCGCTGCCGCTGTGTGGCGCGGCCCAGGACGGCATGTCCGCCGCTGACCGCGCGCTCGCGCACGACATCTTCCGCGAGCTGGTCGAGATCAACACCACCGATTCACTGGGCAATACGCCGCGCGCCGCGCGCGCCATGGCCCAGCGCCTCGTGACCGCGGGGTTCCCCGCCGCGGACGTGCGCGTGTTGATCGGTCCCGATCCGCAGCACGGCAACCTGGTCGCCCGCTACCGCGGCACGGGGACGGCGGGGAAGCCGATCATCGTGTTCGCGCACCTGGACGTAGTGCCCGCCCGGCGGGCGGACTGGTCGGTCGATCCGTTCACCTTCCTCGAGAAGGACGGCTATTTCTACGGCCGCGGCACGACGGACAACAAGGCGGGGGATGCGACGCTGGTCGCGGACTTCATCCGCCTGCGCCGCGCGGGGTTCAGGCCGCGGCGCGACCTGATTCTGGTGCTCACGGGAGACGAGGAGACCGCCGGCAGCTGCATGACGTGGCTCGTCACCAAGCATCGCGAACTGATTGATGCGGAGTTCGCCCTCAATACAGACGCGGGGGGCGGGGTGCTCCGCGACGGGCGAAAGGTCGCGTTCGCGGTCCAGGCGAGCGAAAAGGTCTACGCGACGTACATCCTCGAGGCGACCGACAAGGGCGGGCACAGCTCACTGCCGCGCCCCGCGGACAATCCCCTGTACCGGCTCGCGCCCGTGCTCGAACGGCTGGCGCAGTACCAGTTTCCGGTCAAGCTGAACGAAGTGTCCCGGGCATTCTTCGAGCGGTCCGCGACCGTTGAAAGCGGCTCTCTTGCCGAGGAAATGCGCGGCGTGCTGAAAGACCCGCCCGACAGCGCCGCGGTCGCGCACCTCGGGACCGTGCCGTACTACAACTCCAAGCTGCGCACCACCTGCACCGCCACCATGATGGCTGCCGGGCACGCCGAGAACGCATTGCCGCAGTCCGCGCGGCTGACGGTGAATTGCCGCATCCTGCCGGGGGAGCCCGCGTCGGAGGTCGAGGCGACGTTGCGTCGTCTGGCGGGCGACGACCGGATCGCGATCCGCGCGATCTACACGCCCATCCCGAGTCCCCCGTCCCCGCTGACGCCGGCGATCATGGACCCGATCGAGCGTCTGGTGGGGGAGCAGTTTCCCAACGTACCGGTCGTGCCGGTCATGGAGGCGGGCGCGACCGACGGCTTGTTCCTCCGTAACGCCGGCATTCCCGCCTACGGCGTCTCGGCGGTCTTCGAGGAGCAAAACGACGTACGTGCCCACGGCCGCGACGAGCGGGTAGGTGTGCAGAGCTTCTACGACGCGGTGGAGTTCTGGTATCGAATGATGCGCGCCTTCGCAGGTTGACGTCGCGCTGGAAGGGCGGTATCTCAGGATGACAGAGGTCGGGCGCCGGGGACACGGATGACGCAACGCATGTCGGACGGGGGCCAGAGCAGGGTCGCACGATTCCGCGTCCCTGGAGGTACCCCATCGATGGTGGCCCCCCCCTCCCCCTCCCCCTCCCCGTCCCCCGCGCCCGAAGCCGAGCGGGAGCTGGACGAGCCCCTATACGAGGACCGCCCGATACCGTTGGCGACCTCGGTCCTGTGGCGGCCCGCCGGCGCCGAGCCGCGCCAAGAGCCTGGTCCGCTGCCGATCTTCATCGCGCAGCGCGTGCTGCTCGCCCTGACCGAGCACGGCGCGGCCGCGCCGCACCCCTGCTTCGGACTCCTCACCGGCAACGTGTTCCGCTCTCCTGAGACCGCCGCTCCCTATCTGCTCATCGACTCGACGATTCGACTGCCCGCCGCCCCGGGGGCCGGAGCGCATCCCAAGGCGGTCCTGCTCGACGGTTGGGTCGTGGCACAGGGCGTCGTGCAGAGGACCGGCGATCAGGTAGTGGGCTGGTACCGGGCGGGGGCAGGAAGCCACGGCCTAGCCGACGTGGGGCTCACGCCCGCGGAGGCGGAGACGCATGCGGCGATGTTCGCTCAGCCCTGGCAGGTGGCGATCACCGTGCACGCGGGCGAGGATGACGCCCGGAACGGGGCCGTGGTCCGCCGCACGGCCAACGAGGCATGGCCGCATCAGTGCCTGGCGTTCTACGAGGTCATTGACACCGCGGCGCTCGGCTCGGACGACGCCAGGCAATCCTCCCTGCAGTGGACGAACTACCGTGCCGAGGAAACCGCACTCGTACCGGTGGAGCCGCCACCGGCGCCGATGACGCCCGCGCTGCCAGCGCCACCTGCCCGACAAACGCCTCTTACGGGGGCGGCGCCGGAACGTGTGCCGCTGAGCGTGTTGCTGCCCGAGCAGTTTGCCGATGGCGACTCGAGGATCGACCGGTTCCGGTCCGGGGGCCGTGTTGCCGCGTATGGCGCCGTGGGGGTGCTCGCGGCAGTCGGGCTGTTTCGGTTGTACGGAGCGATCGCGTCTCCCACGACCCGAGGGGCGTCATCGGGCGCGCCCGCAGTCGCAGCGACGCCACAAGAACAGGTGGATCGGGCGGCCGATACGCTTTCGCTTGCGATCGCCGCATTCGACCTGCGCGCGCAGTTGTTCGGGAGCCGCCAGATGCAGTGCCCCGAGCTGGCGCAGGGGCTGGTCGTGGTCGAGGATCGCTGGACGGCGTACAACCGCGCCCGCCAGAACGCTGGTGTGACGCTCGATTCGACCCACACCGTCCGCGATCGCTCGCTGTACGCCGATGCCGATAACGTGGAACGGCGATTCGAGCGCTCCGGCTGCCGGCGACCGTGACGATCATGCCTGGGTCACGCTCGCGCGCTGCTGCCCTCGTCGTCGCCCTCGTGAGCGTCGTCTCGCCTCCGGCGGTTGGTCAAGGCGGAGGAACCCAACCGTTACGCAAGACTGATGTCATTCGTCTGCTCTCGAACCCGTTGATCTCGCGGAGCGAGGTCGCGAGCCTGGTCCGGCGGAACTGCATCGCTTTCCGGCCCACGCCGCGCGATTGGGCGGACCTGCGTGAGTTCGGGGCCGACGCCGAGGTGCTCAACAGCATCGACGCATGTGCCAACCCGTCGACAGGATCCCGTCCCGCGCCCCAACTGCCGCTCACGGCCGCGTTGCTGCCGGCCCGCTTGAATGTGACCGCGGGCACGGACGCCGTGGCCCGAGTGCTGGTGAGGCGCGGCGAGCTGCCCCAGGTGGGCATACCGTTGGTGTTGCGCGGCAGCGCCGCCATTCCCGGAGGCCCGGCGCGCGACCCCCAGGCGTCTACCGACGCGAGCGGGGTCGCCGTGTTCCGCTTCCCCGTCGGGCGCTCACTTGCCATGTACCGCCTCACCGTCGTCACGGGATCAGGCGCGTCGATGCCGGGCACACCGTCGCTCGACGTCGTGGTCGGTCCCGCTGCGCCTGCCGTCGTGACCGTGCAGCCCGGCCGGGTGGATCTGCGAGCCGGCGACCGGGGCCCCGCCTCGCTCCTCGTGACCGTGCGCGACTCGCTCGGGAACGTGGTCGCAGGCGAGGCGGTGGCGCTGCAACCGGACAGTCCAGACCTCGGGTTGACCGCCGACGCGCGCCCGACGGACTCCCTCGGTCGCGTGACGTTCGTGTTCGAGCGGTCGGCGGTGCGTCATGGGGGCAGACTGATCGTCCGGGTGCGCGGGCAGGTGCTGAGCACGGTGGACGTGCTTCGCACCGACGTGGTGGCGCCGGGCACGACGGGCTTCACGTCGGGCGTCGGGCAGCACGGCATTGCCCGGACACGGCTGAGCGACCCGCTGGTGTTTCAGACTCGCTCGATCCTGGGCCGCCCTCTCGCGGGGAAACTCGTCACGTTCCGCGGCGTCAACGCCGACGTCACCCCTGACAGCGCGATCACGGATACGACCGGAACGGCCCGCGTGGAGGTGACCCTGGGCAAGCAAGCCGGCGCCGCCCTTGTGACGGCGACCGTGGACTCCCTGCAGCGACAGGCAACCCTCGTCGTGGAGCCCGCCGCTCCTATTGCCGTCGTCATCGAGCGGGACGGCACCCGCGTCGACGGCGGGAGCATGATGGTGCCGGCCGGGGCGACGTTCGTGGTACGGGTCTCCGCCCAGGACGCGTACGGCAACGCGGCCGCGACGCCGGACCTGGCGCGCCTCCTCGAGAAGACGCGCGGGCGGTTCAACCTCCAGTCCCAGCTCCTACGGATGATGGATGTCGTGCCCGATGCCGGCGGCGCGATGGTCACGTTCAAGCCACTTGGTACCGGTCAGGCCGATCTGTCGATCGCCGGGGTGACGGTCTCGGTGGCGATCGTCTCAGGTCGATAGGCGACAGGCGCGGGGGCGGTTTCGGGCTGGTGCTCGGACTGGTCTTCAAAACCAGCTGGGGCTCGAATGAGCCTCGGTAGGTTCGATTCCTACACGCTCCCGCCACCGCCCTACCGCGAGTCCTCCAGCACCTTCCAATCCGCGTCGGACTCGAGCGCGTAGTCCAGGAAAATGTCGCGTCCTTGCTACAGCGATGCGACGACGGCGCTGCAGTCCGTCGACCAACGTCCCGGACCAGCTTGCTGGACGTGTGGCACCACCCTTGCACTAGAGATTGTCGGCTCGTGGGGAGTGGCCGCACCCCCGTCTTCGCTCGGCTATCAGGAACGAGGAACGGATTGCGGGTCCCCGGTCACTCCCCGCGGCGCCGCCACGCTTCTCAATCCGCTCTCCCTCAAGTACTTCCA
>Ga0066676_10000154_pt1 | contig 21020 bp, 20 predicted proteins | sample GraSoiAngelo_125_FD_62293 | JGI IMG/M metagenome (GOLD analysis project Ga0066676, IMG submission 62293) | Grasslands soil microbial communities from the Angelo Coastal Reserve, California, USA - 14_0927_05_40cm | ecosystem: Environmental > Terrestrial > Soil > Grasslands | place: USA...
GGGGAGCCAAACGTGAGGGACTGGGCGCTGGAAACTTTGCGTCTTGTTGAGAATCCGGAGCAACCTGCAAGTTTTGACCCGACATCGATTCCCGCCTACACGAGAGACGGTTTCGAGCGGGTCCAGAGGTTAAAGCTGACTTCAGATGAGGCCCAATTCGGGTCCCAATTCAATGGTGCCCGCTCGGTGCAACAAATTGCCAAGAATCTGCGGCTCGATTTGAAAACTGCCAGGCAACTGCTTTTCCGATTTCTCGCACTTGAAATAGTGGAATGCTGGCCTGCCAGCACACCGGCAAAACCAGAACCGCAAAGCTTCTTTCAGCGTCTTCGCGGCTCCGTCCGGCGGGACCACTAGCTTCATCCCGAATCCATTTCGGGGCCGTCGCTCATGAAGAGAAAAATTCTGGTCGTCGATATCGGCGGCACGTACGTGAAACTGCTTATGTCGCGCCGCGTCGAGCGCGAATTCGTTTCGGGTCCGCGAATGGGTCCGGCCGAGTTCGTTGACAGATTCAAGCAGAACGTGCGCGGCTGGAATTTTGATGTCGCATCGATTGGTTTCCCCGCGCCGGTGCGAAGCGGCCGAATCATAAGGGACCCCAAACATTTGGGCAAAGGCTGGGTCCGTTTCAATTTTGCGAGGGCGCTCGGAATACCCGTGCGCGTGGTCAACGACGCAGCGATGCAAGCGCTCGGCAGTTACCATGGCGGGCGAATGCTTTTTCTGGGACTTGGCACCGGCTTGGGCTCCGCACTGGTGTGGGACAAGACTCTTATGCCGCTCGAGCTCGGCGATCTGCCGTACCCAGATGGTCAAATTATTGAAAATCATCTCGGCATTCCAGGGCTGGAGCTCTTGGGGGAGAAAAAATGGAAACGAGAAGTTGCTTACGCAGTCACACAATTAAAAAAGTCGTTCATCGCAGATTATGTTATCCTCGGCGGCGGTCTCGTGCACCGATTTCGTCGATTGCCAAAGGGAATCGAGCGTGGGCGAAATGAAAACGCGCTCCCCGGTGGAATCCGTCTGTGGGAAACCGCAAGAGATTCGCGCGAACTGAAATGGCGAGTGCTCTAAACATGAAAACCTGTCGTCGCTAATAACTAGACGTTCCTGGGATTTCCGCCCCTGAGAAGCTGCGGTTTACTTGAGCGGCCCCGGCACAAATCGATCCTGCACACTAAAACCGCGGTTTTCCAATTGCTGGCATCGGTTTGTACTACGACTAAAGGCCGACGGGCGACAAGGCTTTTGAGCAATACTGTTGTCACATCATAGGAACCCGAATGTATACGATAATTCGAATTGCGGTCCCGGCGGCCACGACCGTTCTGGTGTCAGTTTTCTTTTTGGCTGGTTGTAATTCGAAGAAAGAAAGCGAGCGCCCGGCCGATGAGGTGATCGAGCAAACCTATAAGGTGAACGCCGACGCCAGCTTGCGGATTACGAACCCGCGAGGATCGGTCGCGATCCGCGGGGCGGATGTATCGGAGGTGCGGATGCACGCGGTCAAATCGGCCTCTAGTGCCGCTCAACTGAAGAACATCACCGTGGATGTGACGGCGGAACCTGGCGACGTCCTAATCAAGACCGCGTTCCTGCGGCAAAAGAACATGCCGTTCTACGCCGGCACGACTGCGGTCGACTACACCTTATCCGTTCCGCGAACCGCAAGAATAGCCCGCCTTGATTTGGATGATGGCAAAGCGTCGGTTGAGGGAATCCAGAGTGCAGACGTGCGGGCCAACGTGGTGAACGGCCAGCTCGAGATCCGAGATTGCTGCGGCAATCTTAAAGTGGCGGTTGCAAGTGGTGGGCTCGATCTCGTCTATGGGCGATGTGAAGCACCATACTTCTCGGCTGACGCCCAGATTTTGAACGGAAACGCGCGTCTTTCCATTGCGCGCGGCGCTGCATTGCGCGTGCACGCCGAAACATTAAACGGAAAAATCACGAACAACCTCGAGACGATGGTCGAACTCAACGACCAGTCTTCACGCAAGATAGACCTATCTGTCGGTGCCGGCAGGCGCTCCGACGTTACAGTGCGCGTAACATCGGGCGACATTACGATCGTCGCCGCGGAACCTGGCGGATAAAGGCGCGCTCTTATTTACTTCGGGCTACGGAATTGTCGCTGCTTCGCGGTGATTTCACACAACGGAAGCCCAGATGATTCGTGCCGGTGTTAACCTCGCCTTTGCCGCGTGTACCAACGATGTAGCGCGAGCAGTATTGGTCGTTACAAAGAAATGAGCCACCGCGATGGACGCGTTTTTTCTCATTCGGCTCAGCTGGATCAAATGGTGAATCGGGGCCTTGCGGGTTTTTCGCAACGCCGCCTTTGTCGATAAGCGTCTGATAATAATCCGGGCGATACCAATCGCTGCACCATTCCCACACGTTGCCGGCCATGTCGTAAAGTCCGTAACCATTCGGCGAAAACGATTTCACCGGCGCAATGCCTGCATAACCATCTTCACCAGCATCCTTCACTGGGAATTTTCCCTGCCAAGTGTTGGCCATCCATTTCCCATTGGGCCGAAATTCATCGCCCCACACGTATGTCTTTCCGGACAACCCGCCGCGCGCGGCAAATTCAAATTCGGCTTCAGTCGGCAGACGTTTGCCCGCCCATTTCGCGTAAGCTTCCGCGTCAGGATAAGCGATCTGCAACACGGGGTAATTCTCTTTCCCTTTGATATCGCTTTCCGGCCCGAGCGGATGCCGCCAGTTCGCACCTTTGACGTAGCTCCACCATTGATAATGATCGTTGAGCGGGACCTCCTGATCGGTCGGCGCGAAAACAACTCCGCCTGCTACAAGGTTTTCAGCAGGCGCAGTCGGAAATTCTTCCTGGGTGGGCGTCCGTTCCGCGATCGTAACGTAGCCGGTCGCCTTAACAAACTTCTCAAACTGCCCGTTCGTCACTGCCGTTGCATCCATCCAGAAACCATCCACGCGAACGCGATGAATCGGACCTGCGTCGTTCGACGCCATAGGCATTTCATGGCCGCCTTCACCGTTTACAGCGGCGCCCATCGAGAACTCACCGCCTGGAATCCAGACCATGCCCTTAGGTGCTTTGCCCGGCGCGGGCTTCGTTTTCGGAACAGTGGGCTCAAACTCCGTCGTGCCACAGAATGCCGGCCTGGATATTAAGAGTGCTGCGAAAAGGAAGATTGCGGGACGCTGCATTTTCAGATTTGGACAGAATGAAATCAAAGCACGTGTCAGGCGCTTATTCATGCAATAAAAGTGAGGGTTCGTTCAATCAGCCAAAAGGCCGCGACGCCGCCGATGGCGTAAGCCGAAATGTTTTCACACCAAGCAAAGGAAGTTTGCGGCGCGACGTTCCGTCGACTGAATTTCCTGGCGGCGTGAACTGCCAGCGTGATTACCGCCATGACTAAGCCAATAAAGAGGAGTTGTCCCACTTCCACGCCGACGTTGAAGAAAAAAAGCGCGAGCGGAATCGCGTTTTGCGGGAGGCCAACTTCGCGCAACGCCCCCGCGAAGCCGAGCCCGTGCAAAAGACCAAAGCTAAACGCGATTACCCACGGCCACATTTCCGTGAGACCGGATCGTCCCTGGCGCCGATGAACAATCTCGCAAGCGACAAAGACGATACTAAGAGCAATCGTCGCCTCGACCGGCTTGCTTGGGACGTGCACGAATCCCAATGTGGCGGCCGCTAGTGTGATACTGTGCGCGATCGTGAACGCAGTGATGGTTCCGACAAGCTTTCGCCATCCCTTTACCAGAACAAGCAAAGCTAGCACAAACAACAGATGATCGATGCCGAATAGAATGTGCTCGACCCCGAGCACGAGGTAAGTGCGGCACACTTCTAACGCACCGGGCGCAGCTGCTACAACAAACGACGGCGATGATGGAGTAACACGAGTTACCTGAGTTGTGCTATCGAGATTCTCGATCCGCACCAACACGTCGGTCAACGTGGCCTCGAGACCAGTAATGTGAACCTTGTCACCGGTTAGACCACCTGGTCGTTTTATGCTCCACCGTTCAGTCGAGGCGTCGTTAGCAAATAAGGTTCGTGGTGTAGTAACGTTACTTGTCCCGGGTGGGAACTGCACGTAGATGCCAAGCCGCATATTGTCGCCACGCGCCGGCACCTTCCACAGAACATCGTAGTTGTCGGTCGCCGTCTGGCGCAGTTCGAGATACGCTGGGCGGACTTCGTGCGCCGAAGCGCAGAACGAAGTCACGAACAAAAGAAAAGCGATTAGTAACGGAAATCTCGCCCTCACCCTCTCCCACGGGGAGAGGGAACAGCTACGCGAGGCTCTTGAAGCTTCGGATGTCACTTCGGCCTCGCCGGTCTTGGAAGAGGTGCTCGACAGCTGGATGCGTTCCCATCGGCCAGTTGCAGCGAATATTCCTTCTCCCTCGGGGAGAGGGTGAGGGTGAGGGCACTCCAACGATTTCAAATTCATTTTGCGTTTGCGACTTTTTGGTCAGCTTTCGCCGGATCAAATGTTTCGACCACTACCTGGTAGTGCTTGATCAGGCTTTGGAAAAACTTCTCGTTCGATTCCAGCCGGCGAGCATTGGTCCAGTCGCGCAGAACAGCGTCATGAACTTCAGCTAACTCAGGCAGACGCCCCTCGGTACGGTTTTCGGCAAGGACCAGATGCTTGCCATAACCGGATTCGACCGGACCGAACCATTGTCCGATTGGAACGTCGGCCAGTTCCGCCACGAACTTATCGCCAAACTGTTTTGCGATCTCGGTGGTCGGCGCCGCTTCGAACCGGTGCTCCAATAGAAAGGCGTCGCCTAAGGAGGAAAGGTCGACATCGCGTCTTTGCTGTTGCAACTGAATCAGGAGTTCATTCGCATCCTGGGCAAGATGATCGCCGTGCTTACTCGGATCGAGATACACCTGGCTGAAGGTAAACTTACGATCCGCGCGGAAACCTTTGGCATGTGCTTTCAAATACTCTGTCAACTCAGCGTCTGTGGGCTCAGGCGCCGCTGCGACATCGTCAGTAACAAATTGCAGCTTTTGTTGCAGCCGGCGCCGGATAACTGGGTCGTCCCGATCCAAACCCATTGCCATTGCTTCCCGGTAATAGACTTCTTCGCGCACGCGATCGCGGATCAAGCCGTCCAGCTCTTCACGTGTGGGTGGGCGCTGCCAGGTGCGCGAGAAGCCGATCACTATCGATGTGATGTCGCCTTGGGTAATGACAATCTTGCCCGGCTGATTATCGGCGCGCGCAGAAAGAAAATGATTTGCCAGAAAAATAGCCGCCCCGAGAAGAAGGAAGTGAATGAATGGTTCGCGAATAAGTTTTTTCATAAGCGGAATTATGATTTAGCGCGTGTGTACCAAATGGGCGATGTGTAGGCGCGATCCTGGATTGAGGTTGGACAATTTGCGGGTGGCTTCGTGCCGAAGATTTTTGCGTCGTATGTCGTCCAACGTGGCGTGGGAATCTCGATCACCCGTACGTAGTAGAAGGCGCGCCGTTGAAGTTCGGATCCTTCCAGTAGCCCAGTAACATGGGCGAGCCGATGGTGTTTTGGTAGCTGGCATCTGCGACGTTCACCGTATTACCGATAGGCGTCTTACAACGGCCATCTGCTTCGATCTTGCGGTCCCCGGACACGGCCACGTCCCAGATCTGTTCATGCGTTTCGCTTTTGGTATCGAGCCAACCCTTGATGACCTGCACGCGGTCGAGGTTTGCGCCATCAACGTCTCGCAGCGCGCGGATCAAGAAAGTTGGAGCTTTACCTTCCGGTGCAGCGGTGAGGTCGCCGCCCATCGGCACTCCTTTCTGGTAACCGTATTTGGCAAAGTCGTGCCGCTCCGCGTCATCAGGGACGAAATCCCAGCCGGCGAAAATGCGCACGATCAGCCGTGTGCCGGTGGTGGCATAGACTTCCTTGCGCGACATGGCATCCCACAATGCCTCGCGGGTGTTGTCCGTCGCCCAAACCGCGGCAATGCCGGAGGCGCTCGTCTGCCAGGCATATTGCCGCTGCGACGGATCCTTTGAAAGGCGACCGGTGATGATCTCGTCGAAGCGGTCGGGCCTGGCGGAAGGCTCAAGAGGCGTAACTTTGCCAAAGAAGTTGTCCTCGGTCGCAGTCGAAAGCGCAGTGTGCGAATCGGTCGAACCGATCATCCCGAACTTGAATGGGTTCGCCCCAATTTTCTCCTCATACTTCAGACCGCGCTTGAGCGCCTCGCGGGCGTACTCGCGCGGGAGCATGTCTCGTGTGTGGACGGTACTCCCAAAGCCACCTTTGTCCCAGGTTTCGAAATTGGCGAACTCATCGCCGGGCGAAACCGCTGGGTGTGTCTCGCCGTCGCCCTTCATTTGTGTCACTTCGTAGATCGGCTCCCAGTGCATCCGCTGTAGCGCGTAGTTGCGGTCGAGCGGCTTTTTAGTAGTCAAGGTAACATCGTCGAACATCATGCCACAGGAGAGATTGCCGTTGTGTGGGATAGCTAAGAGGCGGCCGCCGGTCTTCTGCTCATAGGCATTCATCCATTTCCACAATTCCTCGGCGTCCTGAGTGTCATACTGCGAGATCGGTATGATCTGATCCGCCTTAGCCTTACCGTCGCGAAAGATGACGTTGCGGTGGAGATTGTTTCCGTTAGGGGCGGAGGTCCACTCAAAGCCGATGAAGGCCGTGAACTTGCCCGGCTCGTTATATTTTTCGGCGGAAGTCGTGATGCGCTCCCACATCGCGCGTGTGACGGCATCGTTACCCTTCAAGGGGTCTTGCCGCTTGAGCAGTGCTTCACCCCATGTGTTATATGCCAGTCCTCCCTTGCCACTCTTCACAAGATCATGAACCATGCGCCCCCACTCCGTCTTGAGCAGATCAGGATTCGATTCGGCGATCATTGGAGCAAGGCCGAGATTCTCGGAGTGGTCGGACACAACCAGGAAATCCAGCGGGCGCTGTAGGCGCGCGCGGACGCCCGTGCTCGAGGTGACCTCTTCGCCCCGTGCGAATCGGTAAGCCTCATCCGGACCGAGCGTGCAACCGATCATGCCCGCATCAGTCGAGTAGGACGTGTGCAGATGTGTGTCCCCAAAGTATACGCGATCAGGGTAAGCATGGTCGAGGTAAGGGCAGTATTCGGCTTTGCCGAGCGTGACGTTCTTTGGATTGACATCCACATCTTGCGCCAAAGACCGCGCTGCCAAACTGAGGCTCGTGAGACCCAGTAACAACATAGCCGAGCGCGCGAGGGTCAGCTTCCGAATGATCGTAGTTCTCATGTTATTTTTCCTTTGGATGATTGTTGTAGTCGAGTTTAGGTCCGCGGCGTGTACGAAATGGTGCTGGCGGTGATCGAAGGAGAGGAGCTTGATATTGTGCCTGGTTGGCGGTTAAGTTCAGGCTGTGCATAGCAAAACCAACACGCTCTCGCTTTCCGTGCTGCGGAAACGACTAGGCCCGTTTTACGCGAAACATCCAATCCGCAAGTTGGAAGTCTTCGGATCTGCGGCGCGTGGCGAGATGGAACCGAAGAGCGATGTCGATCTCTTGGTAACATTGTCGGCACCGGTATCGACCTCGCAGTTGCTGGAGATGGCTGGCGAAGCGGAAGAGATCGTCGGCGCGGCGGTCGATTTTGTCCTGCGTTCCTCGCTCGAGCAGTCGCCGAATCGATTTGCCCGGGATCACATTCTTTCCACCGCAGTGTGCCTCCATGGAAGCTGATCAACTTGGACGCCTGCGCGATATCCTCGAGGCGGCGCGGTTGATCGCTCGATACGTTGCGAACACGAGTGAGAATGCTTTCCTCGGAGACACGCAAAAGCAGGACGCGGTGATTCGCCGGCTCGAAATCATCGGGGAAGCAACCGCGCATTTGAACGAAAACACCCGGCGCGAAGTACCAGCGCTGCCTTTCCGCAAAATGCGCGGAATGCGCAACATCGTTGCCCACGAGTACGCAAACGTGAACCTGAAGATCGTCTGGGAAGTCGCAACCGTTCATGTGCCCGAAGTCTGCGCGGCGTTGGAGCAATTCTTTGCGAGGCAAGAAGAGTAGCTTCGTCGTGTTCTTGTTAGGGTAGTTTTCAATTGGTTCGGCCCTCGATCTTGTTAGTTGGCGTGTACCAGATCGGCGATGTATAGGCGCGCTCCGTCGTAGTCATCGGAACTTCCGGCGGCATTTTCACACCGAAGTATTTGGCGTCATATGCCGTCCACCGCGGCGTGGGAATCTCAATCACGCGCACGTAGTAGAACGCGCGCAATGCCGGATCGAAGTCCGGGTCTTTCCAGACTTTGATTAGCTCGGGCGCGCCGATGCTGTTAGTGTAGGTCGCGTTCGGCACGTCGACGGTATTCCCAACCAACGGAACCTTTCCGTCGCTGCCCGGTTTGCGATCGCCGCTCCAGACTACGTCGTAAACTTTTTCCTGAGTCTTGCCCGCCTTATCTAACCAGCCTTTGATGATTTGGATTCGATCAAGATTTGCGCCGATTGGGTCTTTGAGAGCGGCAACGAGGAACGTTGGCGACTTGCCAGCGGGAGCGGCGCGAAGATCGCCGCCCATCGGCACGCCTTTGGTGTAAGCGATACGTGCAGGCATGCGATCCTGCGCGTCCTTCTCTTCAAGGTCGAAGCCGCCGAAGAAGCGCACGATCATGCGCGGACCAGTAGTGGCGTAGGTCTCGCGGCGCTTCATGGCGTCGAAAAGTGCTTCCCGCGTATTCTCGGTTGCCCATACGGCAGCATAGCCGGACGCAGTTTCTTCCCAGCTCATGATTGTCGCCTTATCAGTCTTGATGAATGGATGCGTAGCGCGGGTTGCGCTTGGCTCCGAGTTAGAAGTCTTGCCGAAGAAGTTGTCGTCATCAGCGGTAGCTAGCGCGGTATGAGTGTCAGTGGAACCGACCAGCCCGAACTTGTAAGGATTAACTGCAAGCTCGGCCTCCATTTTGAGGCCGTTCTTAAGCGCAGAGCGCGCATACTCGAACTCCAGCATCTCAGGCTTTTTCAACACGCTCAGGTCGAGATTGCCTTTGTCCCAACGCTCGAAGTTGGCAAACTCATCGTTAGGCGAAAGGAATGGATGTGTCTCGCCGTCGCCTTTAATTTGTGTGCATTCATAGAGCGGCTCCCATCGCATGCGATTCTCGGCATATTCGCGATCGATCTTCTTCCCCGTGAACGATTCGATGATCGGGAACATGATGCCGTTGCTTAGATTGCCGTTGTGGGCGAGAGCGAGCACGTTACCGCCGGTTTTTTGTTCGTAGGCCGCCATCCATTTCCACAGGTCGCGCGGGTTATCGCTGCCGAGCGGTTTCTGAGTTGTGTAAGGTTCGACCTGACCGGCCCAGAGCCCGTTCTCCCGGAAGATGACATTGCGATGGAGGTTGTTTCCGCTAGTAGTCGACGTCCACTCATAGCCAATGAAAGCGGTGAAGTGGCCTGGATCATTCGCCTCATCCGCAGCCTTAATTACTTCCTGCCATGCTCCGCGATAGGTAGACGTGCCGGGAACGGGCAGTAACCCTTTGGCCATGGTCCCCTGTGAAAAACTCTGGATGATATCGACCGCCGCGGCCGCACCGTGGCCGGAATTGATCATGTCGTACCACTTCCGGCCTTGTGGATATGCCAGCAACTCGGGATTAGCGCCAAGTAACTGTGGGAAAAATCCGAAGCCATCCGAGTGATCGGTTACAACAATGAAGTCAAGTGGGCGCGCCAGCCTCGCACGCTGACCGCTGGAAGCCGTTACCTCCTGACCTTTGGCGAAACGATATGCATCAGCCGGTCCCAGTCGGCATCCGAACGCGCCCGCGTCCATTGAGAACGAAGTATGGACGTGCGTATCGCCGAAAAACGGCCGCGTGGGAAAGTTGCGCCCAGCGTAAGGCGAATACGGCGGCCTTTCGGGAAACGCCTGCTTGGCCGATGTCTCATCGAGCGTGCCTACATCTGTTATGGGTTGCTCGGCGGCGAACGCTGGCAAAGCGAGGCCGGCAATACAGGAGATAAAGATAATCTGGAATTTTTGTTTCATAAGTTCTCTGGTCATAATCCTAAGTGCATAGCTTTCATAAGTGTGGGTTGTCTTCCGACGATGACTCAGCTCTCACCCTCGATGTCGATGTCGCCCCTCCGGCCGGATTGATTTGATTAACGGAAGCAGTCTAAAAATTCACGCCGCCCTGGACGAATGGCCCATTCAAGTCGGTCTTATTGGTAAAACCGCCAGAGACAAAGTCTGTCCGCAGCCAGCGCCAGCCGACCTGCGTCCAGAACCACCTGCTAACTTGAAATTCAAAGCCGCCTTGAAGCTGATAGCTCCAATCCTCGCTTGATATCGGCGTTTTTACGAGTGTGCGTCCCTGGCGATGTATATCAAAAGCCGAGTCAGAATTGGCGTCAAACCCACCGATATCGCCTTCGGCATAAAGAGATGTCGCCTTCCAAATCCTCACTTTTCCGCGCACCCCGATCACGGGATCGACCCAATCGGTCGAACCCGAGACCGCCAACTTGTTGCGGATTCCCAGTAATTGACGAAGAATGACGAGGCGCGCGTCACCATTATTGAAAATGCTTAGGTTAACTCCTTCATAATTGTAACGCGCGCCCGCAAACAAAGAGAGAGCTGCCTTATCGCAATTAATTAGTCGGTAACCAAGGAAGGCTTCGGCCAACCCGTCTTTGAGATGAAGATTCGCATTGGTAAAAAGCAACCCGGGCAGAGTCGCAGAGGCGCCCACCTCCATGTACTGACCGTCTCCGAAAAGCTCCCATCGCTGATATCGGAACTCAGCGCTGAGCACAATGGGCACATGCGTCAGATGCCGCAAAACCTCGCTGAAGGTAATGTCCGTGGAGTCGACTAATCCCAGTACTCCAGTATCGCCGGATATTCCGGCCAACCACCCGGGAGCACCGACGCGGATTTCGAATGTCGGAGGCGTTTCACACCAGGAGGGCGGAGGAGGAGGCGGCGCTTGTTTGTAGTCGTAGCTCTCAGTTCCAGCCAAAGCAGTCCAAGCTGACAAGAAAATGCCCGCGAAAAAGCACTGGCTAATGAATCGCCGTATCAACCGGATTTCCCCCTCGGCTCGCGACTGTATATAGCGGAGTTCATCGGGGAAAGCGTTATTTTTCAGTAGGAAAATTTTGTAACGAAATCGTAACAATAGACATATTTGCACACGCTGCCGCAAAGTTGCTCGTTTATCGCGCGTGTATCCTGCGCAGGTGCTGATTGTCGCGACTGTTTTATGAATTTTTCCCTGCCTGCCGATCTGCAGGGCGGTCATGCGCATTGTGCGCTAAGTTGGATGTCAATGACCGGACCGCACGATCCGATGGCCGCTTCCGGGCGCGGAGGGAAGAGCCGCGGTGCCTTGCGCTACTTCTTTTTGTTCGCCCTGCAAACGACAGGGACCGCCATCCTTCTGTGGTATGCCGTGCCGCTCGTCAGGCAAGTTCTTCTAGACCCGGGCAGTCATGTACCGCGACCGGAGAATTTGGTATGGTCGTTGTCGGCGATCACGTTGATGCAGACAGGTTATTGGATAGGCCGCCGACTTCGGCAGTCGCTCCCGCAACTTCGTAGCACATTCGTTGGCCATATCCTTCTATTTGTCGCCCGCATGTCCTTCGTCCTGGCGACCTCTGTTTTTGGCTTCGTCTTTATTGTGCGAAGGCCGGAATTCCAGATACCTACCTCCCGCTACCTTGCTTTAGTTATCGGTTTGTTCGCATTGTTCTGTTACACACAGGAGCTGGAGCAATTGGGAAGAGCATTGATCGGGCCGTGGACCAAGTACAAGGAGCCACTGAGCAATCTAGTTTATGTGATATTCACAAAACTCGCTGGAGAGTCGGTGACGCCCGCTATCTTGCGATTTCAGTAGAGCCGCAAAAATATTTCGCGACAACAAAGCAGTCACCGCGTTTAATAGTCAGGAAACTTATGAAAAATCTTCTTCCGCTACTGTTTGCTGTGGTGCTCGGTGTTGCCTGTTTTGTTCCGGCACAAGCTTCGGCTTATTATTACGGAGGCCGTTACTACCGATATTCGTACCGAGGGCATTACTACCGATACCACTATCACGGGCACTACTATCGGCACCGGGGTTGGGTTGTCGGCGTTAATGGGCGTGCAGGTTATTACCGCTATTGGTAAACGGCCTCACGGTCGGAGAGATCATGCAAGTGAGCCCATCGCGACAACCCTTTATTTGGCACGGAGATTTTTATAACAGAATCGTAACACCGCCTGGGCTCTTATTACGATAACGCCTCGAGCGGAACGCCGAGCCACTTCGCAGCGGCGGCGCGATCCGTGAACAGGGCAACGTGGAGCGGCGAATAATCGGTCAGCATGGCGTGCAGTTTGACGTAATGCGTGCTGTCCGGGCTCGTTACGTAGAAGGCGGATTTCACTGCGGGCCTGGGTGCGGCCGAGAGACGCCGGCCAAGCGCAACGTGAAAGACGAAGTCAAAATTCAGATCAACGGCGTCAAGCGCCGACAAGTCGTAGAATCGGTTGAGAGGTTTCCGGCTACGTTTTTCGACGGCCTCAGTGAACGCGACAATCTCGTTGACCGTTGCTTCATCCAGGATGCCGCGTAGCTTCCAGAGGATGAGAGACAGATCCTTCCGAAACAGAACGTGAGCGGGAAGTTTCAAATCATTCCAATAGTAGACGCTATCGTCTTGTCGTCACTTCACCAGCTCGCCCACTAGAGTTTGGCAGCGGACGGCGTTTGTTTGTTGAGGAGCTTACTTCTCGTCAAGAAAGGTGATGGCCCCACGTCCTCAAACCGCTTCGGCTCACGCTTTCTTAAAAAGTGGCGGCTTTTTAGAAGTTTGGAATTGCAATCTCGTGCCGGGTCTGATTATCAGGCAGTCGCTGGGGAATGTGGTTATGGTGATTCATCCAGAGAACGTTGCGTGTCATGCGCGAGCGGTGCCGCCTGCGGTGCCAGGATTTCAAAAGGCCGTCTTAGGTGCTGCGGGGGCGCAGTCGTCAAACTTCTCCCTCCGGCCACTAGCCCGAGCAGCAGCGCGGCGGCAGCCATGAAATAGAACACCCCGTCAATGTCGAGGCGCGACATTATGCTCGAGCCTATGAGTGGGCCAAGCACGGAGCCCAACCCGCTCACAAGGATGAGCCGGCCGCTTACCGCAACGACTCGGTCCATCGGCATGCGGTCGTGCGCGTGGGCCACGCACACAGGGTAGAGGGTCGACATGAAGCCTCCGAGCAGCACCGCGGTTGAAGCGACCACTGGCAGAGAGTGTGGCAGGCCGACTAGGGCAAGTGCCGTGCCTGCGAAGCCGAGCCCGAGCGCCGCGAGCACAACACGCCGGTCGAAACGGTCCGATATCCAGCCAATTGGAATCTGGAATGCGAACCCGCCGAGGACGGCCACAAGCATGTACAGCGCGATACGTCCGCGTTCAATGCCCACGTCCTGCATCCATGCTGGAACCAATGAGTAGAAGGTACCGGCGATGAGGCCACTAAGCACGCAACCAACGACTGCGACGGGTGCGGCGCGCGAGAGTTGACCATAGGGCAGCCGTTCGGTAGCGGTTGCCTGGGGCGGCTCGGCCCGGGTCGTGGTGACCATCACCAGCGCCATCGCGAACAAGGCGACGATCGCGTTGAAAGGCGCTGCCGTCTGAATGTTGGCCCTGCCGATCAGAAGCTGCCCGATTGCGAGCGCTAGGAACGTCCCGACCATATAGATCGAGAACACTCGACCGCGTTCCGATCGCGGAGCCTTGGCGTTCAGCCAACTCTCAGTCGTCACGAAGATCCCGGCGCATCCGAAACCGACAATCGCGCGTAGAATAATCCAGGAGAGCGGTCCAACCCACAACGGCATGCACGCAGTTGCGCTGGCAACGACACCGGCAAATGCTGCGTAGGCGCGGATGTGCCCAATGCGCTCGATGATTCTTCCGCAGAACAACGCGGCCAACGTGAAACCGGCGAAATAACTGCTAAGCACTAGGCCGGCCATGATTGCGTCGAAACTCTCGATCGCCACCCGTAGGGAGATGAAAGTACCATAGAAACCGTTGGCAAGTTGGATGACGCTCGTCGCGGCTATAAGCGTCCCAATTTGCACGCGAATGAAACCTTTTGATCGCATCCAGTTTTGCCCCTAGCTTGCCAACTCTGTGACGTAGGCGTCAGCGATAGCAATAACACCCCATGCACGTAATACACTCCAGACATGAGGTTCTTGGCCTTCCACTACAGGCAAATTTTCCGTTTTTGATTCCGTGGTGACCTAACGAATTACTGACCGCGCTCACCGCCTCATCGACTGCGTCCTCGATGCTTCTCGAGGCGTGACCATCGATCGCGTTGCCAGCCACTCTGAGTGCGAATAAATCACCTAGACCCTGATCGAAAACAATCTCGGCCGAACGCGCGAAACAGCTTCTGAACACGCTTCCTTAAAGAGTAGCGGCTTGTAAAAGCTGGAACTGCATTTTGCTACCGGGATTAACCACTGTTGTGCCGGCGGTATGTCCATACTGGGCCTGTCGCGCTGTCTGGGGTGGGCCTCCCGGTTGGACACTGTTCGTCTTCACCGCGACATTGCGTCCGTTCACCGAGACCGACGTCAATTCCACAGTGAGCGGCCCGGATTTGCGCGGATTAGCGCGAGAAGAGCGAATCTTGCCGAAGGCCTTTGTTCCAGCTTTCAATAAAACATTTCCCTTCACCGAAACGTCCTGGGCGATTTTCGCCTCGAAGCTTCTGCCCACTACATCCTGCGCGGTGAGAAGGCTAACCGTCGTTACTGTCACTGTTGTCCCGGCGGGGATCGTGGCTGCATTCAAAGACAAAGCCGCAAAGCACCCGCAAATTATAGCGATGACTGTGTTGAATTTATTTCGGGTCATATTGGTTTGAATGGTTGTGGTTGAGTTGCGCGGAGAAGAAAAGAGTCCTTTGAAATTACAGACTTTTGGCGTCGGATCGTCAAGACGAATATTCGCCCCGAGAAGATGCGGGGTACTGTTGGTCAATTGTCAGTTCGCGTCGTTGGGGTGTGGGAGACGCCGCGGCGCATGGGTCGCCTCGCCCTCGCAGGGAGAGGGGGAGGGTGAGGGTTTGCCTACACGGCAACTGAACCAATGGATGTACTCGAAAGCCCTCACCTTAGTCCTCTCCCCTTGCCTAAGGGGAGAGGCGGGAAAGCGTGACGTAAAGGCTCGATTTCTTCGAACTGACAATCAACGAGCACTAAGAAGATGCAGAGTTACCGCGGCGTTTCGTAAGGCGGCTCGGCGGTTGCGATCGGGGTGGTTTGCATTGGCTGATTGATCATCTGGAAAATTACGGCCGCGACGACGGCAGCAGCGAAATCGGCCAGCAGATAAATCCAGATATTGCCCCAACTTGAAATACCAAGAACGCAGATGCCGAAGGCGACGGCGGGGTTAAATGCGCCGCCCGAAATGTCTCCCACGGCGAATGCACCGGTCATCACCGTCATGCCAATAGCGAGGCCATAGAATGAATTGCCGGAAGTCCCTTCCGCAGTAGCCGCGTTCAACACCACATACACCAGCGCGAACGTAAAAAGAAACTCCGCAAGCAGCGCCGGACCAACATGCGGCGTTATCGGAGTGACCGCGACACCGGCCCGGAGGAATTTGATCACGATCAAAGAAGCGAGCCCGGCGCCGACGAGTTGTGCAACCATGTAAGGCACCACGTCGGCTGCGTTGACTTTACCCCGGATCAAGACGCCGACTGTAACTGCCGGATTGTAATGCGCGCCTGAGATGTGGCCGCCCGCGAAAACCATCACCATGAGAGCCGCGCCGATGGCGAGCGGTGCAATAACACCCGCACCCGCGCCAATTCCCGTGCAGCCAATTGTCAGGACAAGGAAGAAAGTTCCGATGAATTCGGCGATATACTTGTTCATATATTAATTTGTTAAGCGAGAGAGCGTGCAAAAAGCAAGACCCGTCAACAATGGGACTTTGGTCTTACACGCTTCGCTTCAAGAATGTTTCCCAGGAGTGGCTCCAATGTGAGGCGCGGGCAAAATCCTTCAGCGTTAAAACGTCGACTGGAATGGCGAGCCATTTCGCCGCCCTGGCGAGATCGCGAAATGCGCGCGCCTCGATCAGTGTGTTTTCCATCAGCGACTCGTAGAAACAGGCGATGCCAAAGGCGACCCAGTCTTCGGAAAACAACGCAGTCCGCACCGGCTCGGCTCCGGTGAATTGCTCCGCTCTCTTTCGCGCAAATTCAAAAACGTGACGGGAGCGAACCGCAACAGTCGTCAACCGACTGAGATCCACGAAGCACTTGAACGGAAGGGATGCTTTTTCGATGTCGACCAGCCACTCAGCGATTTGGTCTAGCATGAGATCGTCCAGTGTGCCCCCGTGGTTGCCAGGCCATGAGTCGGTTAGCGGGATAGTAACGCAAAAATCCGGACCGGGCACACTCTTCGAAATCGCGCGCGAGGCTTTCGAACCGACGGAGTCGTCAGGAGAATTCATCGCGCATCCTAATGTCTGAAATGACCTCGTGATTGGATATGGGACCAAGGTCGCATCCGCTCAGGCTGTGTCTGAAGCCGTCCGCACGAGTTTTTTCGGCACCAGCGAGGCAAAAACGAGGCGCGCCCAAAAAGCCAGGTGCGGAGGCGTTCGCCAAGATCGCGTATGCCGGCCTATAATGGCAGCTTATTCGGCCAACCACTTTCGCGCCTGCTCGAGTTCGTTAGACGGAAAAAACTTCACTGGCGTGCGACGGACTCCCGCTCCTGCAAAAGCAAGCGCGAGAGGCTCCCAACGTCGCTCGGCGACGATGGCGATCTTGGAAATTTTATTGGCATGCGAGAAGAGAAATCGAGATCATTCCAATCCGCGCCGCGTTCCCAGCCTTCAAAGTTCTCAAGAATTACGAGCAAGCGAGGTTTCGACCCGGCGTCGATATGACGAGCGAGTTCCGTTTGTTCTGTGCCAAATTCGGATCGTTTCAAAATGCCGCTCATGCCTAGCACACAGATGTCGTTAGGCTCGTATTGCATTTGCACCGACATGATCGCGCCTCTTATCTACTTGCTCTCATTTTTTAAAACACTACGACTGCTCATCAGACCGGTGATGCGGAAAGAAAATACGATAGTGGAATTCCGACATCGTCGCGAGCTATAGGCGTACGCTGCCAAGAACCGGTGGATTTTTTAGTGCGCAATGTCTTCTTGTCATTGAGGACAAATCGATTCGATCCCTATCGCAGCAGGGCGCCAATCAGGGCCAGGATGCCGAACAACGTGATCAGTACGGCCATCACGCCTGACGTCGATTGCGGGAGGCCGGGGCAACGTTCGCGCAAGGCCTTCACGGCCCGCCGCTCCTGCCAGTTTGCGAGGATCAAGCCAACCAGTCCAATGGTGATCATGACGAGACCAACCGTGCGAGGGCTGATCAGCGTAGCTGTTTCACCCTGTTTCTCGCGCAGGTACTGAAAAAACTTTGCAATGACGAATCCGAACGAGATCAGCGCGAGCGCCGTTCGCACCCAGGCGATCCGGGTGCGCTCGTACGCAAGAAACGTGCGCTCAAAGGCGAGTTGCACTCTGGGGTCGGGTTGTGTGGCGGGTAGTTGATGAGTAGCTTCGTTATCCATAATCGCTTTCTTTCTGGATGACTGCTCAATCGAATTGTGCCGCCTGTCCTGTAGCAGCGAGGACGGAGCGCCACCAGCCGCTGGCAGGATTAAGGCGTTTCGTGTGTGTAGCGAGCAACTCGATCGGCACATGAATGAAGCGCTCGTGTAGAAAACCAATGACGACTCCAGTCTTGCCTGCCATGGCGGCGTGAACCGCGTGACGCGCGAAGAGATCGCACAGCAGTGCATCCTCGGAGTTCGCTGGCCGGCTTCGAATCTGATAGCTCGGATCGAAATAACGAATAACGACTGAGATGCCCTCGCTGTTGAAGTAGGACTTTATTTTCTCACAGAGAAACGGCCCGATGTCCTTAAGTTTTAAGTTGCCGGACGCGTCGCGTTCAGTCGCCTCCGCGCCGAGCAGATCTTGGCCTGCGCCTTCTGCGACAGCGATAACTGCGTGAGATTTGTTCAACATCCGTTCCTTGAGCGCGGCTAGAAAACTCTCGAGCTTGAACTGCACCTCAGGGATGAGCGCGAAGTTCACGTCCTGACTCGCGACTACTGCCCCGGCAGTGACGAATCCAGCGTGGCGCCCCATTAACTTTACCAGACCAATACCTCCGGGCACGCTACGCGCCTCGGTGTGCGCACAATCAAGGACGCGTTTTGCTTCTTCAACAGCACTGAAAAACCCGAACGTGCGCGAAACGAAGCCGACATCGTTGTCGATTGTCTTCGGTACGCCAACAACGGAGAGTGCGTGGCCGCGCTTGCGCGCTTCCTGATAGAGATCATGTGCGCCGCGCTGCGTTCCGTCGCCGCCCACGGTAAAAAGAATGTTCACGTCGCGGGCAATAAGATTGTCCACGGCTCTGCGGATATCCACCGGACCGCGTGAAGAGCCAAGGACCGTCCCGCCATGCTGATGAATGTCGTCAACAAATGCCGGCGTGATCTTCACCGGCTCAACTCCGCACGCGGGATCGAGCCCGCTGTAGCCACCACGAAAGCCGAGTACCTCCGCGACGCCGTAGCCGTAGTGCAGCTCGAGAAAAAGCGAGCGAATTACGTTGTTCAGGCCCGGACACAAACCGCCACACGTAACGATCCCGGCGCGCGTCTGCTTCGGATCGAAAAACAAGTTCGCCCGCGGCCCTGCCAGTTCGAACTGGATCCCTGCATCGGCGCCGACTTCGATTCGCTCCGGGATGCGGACTTCATCACTGGTCGTGTGACTTTTTTTTGATGCGAAGCGCGCTTCGCCAAGCGTGGGTGTGTTCATCGGAAAAGGAAAATCGCGAGCACCTGCGCCGAGAGGATGCGTAAGAGCGTGGTAAGCGGATAGACGGTGGCGTAGCCAACCGTCGGAGCATCGGAGCGGGCGATGTTGCAGGCGAAGGCCAGGCAGGAGGATCGGTCATACTGCCCGCGATGAAGCCGCTCAGGTCCATGAAATTTGTTTTCCAGATGGCGCGCGCGAAGATGCCGATGAGCAGGATCGGCAAAACGGTGACGCAAAATCCGGCGAGCAGCCAATAAAGCCCGGTGGCGGTGAAGACGGTGGCGAAAAATTTCGCGCCCGCGCCCAGGCCGACAGCGGCAAAGAAGAGTGCGATCCCGAATTCGCGGAAGGCGAGATTGGTATTGGTCGGCATGTTCCATACCTGCCGGCCAATGCGCCCGATGCGGCCGAGGATGAGCGCCACAATGAGCGGACCACCGGCCAGACCGAGACGAATTGGTTGCGGCAAACCGGGGAAGGCGATCGGCATGCTGCCCAGAAGAATTCCGAGCACGATGCCGATGAAGAACGGAATGAAGTGCGTCTCGTTTAATTCCTTGAGCGAATTGCCCACCGCGGTCGCGGCTCTGTCGAGGTCTTCGTCCCGTCCCACGATCTGAAGTTGATCGCCAAATTGAAGACGCAAACCGGGCACCGCAGTCATCTCCAGATCGGCGCGGGTCACGCGCGTAACGGCCACACCGAAGCGGTCGTCAAGATTGAGTTCGCCAACGGTTTTACCCAGCGCGTCTCGATCCGTCACAACCACTCGGCGGTAAGTAATGGCGCTCTCTTGCAGGAGAAGGTCTTCGTCGCTCCGCCTTCCCACGACCCGCTCAAACTGCTCCAAGCCCGCCCGGGTGCCCACGACTGCGAGACGGTCGTCCTTGTGAATGACGGTCGCGTCAGTCGCGGCGGCTATTCCTTCGCCGCTGCAAACGCGAGAAATGGTGACGCGCGCCTCAATCCGGCCAGGGATCGCATCGACGCGCACGCCGTGGAGATTTGGATTCGTAACCACCAGCGTGCGACGCTCCAGCGGCTCGACCGGCGCACGGTTCTTCTCGGCGAAAGCTGCGGCCTCGCGCACGGGATCAATGCGGAAGACTTGTTTGAGCAAAATCAGCGTCCCAATAATGCCAGCGATCGCCATCGGGTAGGCAACGGCGTAACCGAGCGCGGGCAATGCGAGACGATCCGGCGTGATGTTCGGCAGAGTGCTGAGCGTCTGAGAACCCGCGCCGAGCGAGGGCGTGTTCGTGACCGCGCCAGAGTAAATTCCGAGCACCGCCGCCATGTCGAACCCCGCCAGCGCGCCGATGAGCGGTGCACCGATCGCGCCGAGGATCACGATCGCGGCGGCGAGCAGATTCAGTTTTACGCCTTGATCCCGCAGCGCCGCCGCAAACCCGGGGCCAAGCTGTAAGCCGATTGTGAAGACGAAGAGCATCAGCCCGAACTCCTTCACGAAATGGAGCGTGTGTTGATCCACCGGATTGCCGAAATGTCCGACAACAATCCCGGCGAAAAGCACGCCGGCGGTGCCCAAGCCGATGCCGCGGAATTTCAAACTGCCCAGCGCCATTCCAAGTACACAGACAAAGGCGAGCGCGCCGATGGCGTGTGCGACGGGCTGCGTCTTGTGGAGATCGAAAAGCCAGCTCATCTGATCACGCAGATCCGATCTGCAATTCCCGCTGAGTATAGCGTGAAGGAGCGCGCTCGCACCATTGGACTAAGGACCCAGTTACGGACGCCACCGGTTTTTGGACGAAGTCATCTAACGCCTCAATCGTCCGACGATTCGCTGCCGTTGCAGCTGCCCAGTAGCAAGCCTTCAGCCCTCGCGAATCGCGGTATTGCCGCGGCTCCGCACGACCGGTTGATCGGTAATGATGACACAACGATGCGAATTTTGAGGCGTTCGTTAACGTCTCCACTTCAACGGAAGTAACAAGTAACGACAAAGTTAACCTGAAACTCTTTCTCGCCTGAATCGAAATCCCGCTTCGCCTGTAGGTAGAAGCTTAGCGGGATTGATTCGAGTTCTTTCGCAATCGCGATTTTCGCCCTGT
>Ga0066676_10000160_pt1 | contig 20744 bp, 17 predicted proteins | sample GraSoiAngelo_125_FD_62293 | JGI IMG/M metagenome (GOLD analysis project Ga0066676, IMG submission 62293) | Grasslands soil microbial communities from the Angelo Coastal Reserve, California, USA - 14_0927_05_40cm | ecosystem: Environmental > Terrestrial > Soil > Grasslands | place: USA...
GTTGACACGCCAAGCGCGCCGGCCTCACCAAGGACCGCGGCGTCCGGCCGATCGCTCACGACGCGAACCACTTCCCCCGAGATTCTGCCGTCCCGCGTCGCCTCGATCAGGTTGACCGCGTGGGTCCCCCGACCGGAGGCCAGAACGAGCAGCCGCAGCGACTTCACCTACTTACGTATACCATCGGAACCGGGCCTTCTCAAGGGGATTGTCCCGAAGGAGTTAGCGCCGGATTCGTGTCCCATCGGACGAACTCGGGAGCCGGATGGGCGCGCGTCGATACCCAGGCGCCGTGCGGGGCGAAGGTGAGGCGAATCGCGCCCTCCTGGTCCGTCCTGAAAACCCGCGCCCCCCGGAGCAGGTAGCGGCCCACGGTGGCTCGGTCCGGGTGACCGAAACGGTTTCGCTCGCCGCACGAGATGAGCGCGATTCGGGGACGCGTTGCGGCGACCCAGGCCGAGTCGCTCGAAGTCTTGCTTCCGTGATGCGGCACTTTCATCACCTGGGCGATCCCGATCTTCCACCGGAGCGACGCTTCGGCTTCCCGCTCGACGTCGCCTGAGAGGCAAATCTCCGCGCCTCCCATTTCGAGAAAGGCCACCAGGGAACGATTGTTCTCTTCCGCGTTTGCGGAGCGCCCGGCGGGTAGCCCGCGGTCGGCTCCGAGGATCCGAAGCCGCGATCCTCCTTCCAGGACGAAGCTCGTATCCGCCCGGATGGCCACAGGGGCCCCTCCCGCGCGCGCGAGCCCGAGCTGGATCGCGCCTCGCCAAGCCCCGCCCGGGTCGCGCCCGTTCTCGCAGAGCGACCGCAAGTATCCTCGCCCGGCTAGCCAAGCGAGCCCGCCGTAGTGATCGCGGTGCGCGTGGGAGAGGATCGCGGTATGGATGCGAGTGATGCCTTCCGCCCGCAGGGCCGGCTCCACCGCAAGGCGCCCTTCGTCCCGCGACTCCGTCGAAGGACCGGCATCGACCAGGATCGCCGCGCCCGGCGCATGGGCGACCACCGCGTCCCCCTGACCGACATCGATCACAAGCATCCACGCCTCGCGCCGCTCCGGCCCGCGACCGACCGCGAAGGGCACGGTCCAAGCGAGGACCAGGGCGAAGAGGGCGCACCATTGCGCCGTCCTGCGATCGCGAGGGCGGCGCTCGACTCGCGCGTGTTCCCACGCGGCCGCCGCGAGCAGGAGCGCGAGGAGGCTGGCCGCGATCGCCGCCGGCGGCGGAAGTGCGCGCGCGGGGAGGGGTGGAATCACAGCCGCGACCCGCGCGGTGAGCCAGAGCATGAGAAGACCCGAGGCTTCGACCGATCCAGCCGCGACCTGCCCGAGGGGCGGAATCAAGAACGCGCACCCTAGGTGGAGGAGGAGCGCGGCCATGAACGCGCCGCAGAGCGGGATGACGGCCAAATTGAGAACGAGCCCCGCCACCGGCACCGCCCCGAATTGAAGGACCTGGATCCCGAGCGTCCCCGCTTCGGCGAACGCGCTCTGCCGCGCGAGCGAGAGAAGCCATTCCATAGCGCCGCGCACGCGCCGGAGGGACCCGCGCCCCCCGAAGCCCTCGGGGATGGCGAGACGGAACCCGCCGGATGCGGAGAGCCCCAGGACCGCGGCGAAGGAAAGCTGGAACCCCGGATCCGCGAGCACGTCCGGATTGCCGAGGTGGAGCAGGAGCCCCGCGAGGCCCCATCCCGCGAAAGGCCGGATCGCCGATCCGCGCATCCGCGCCGCGCGTATCGCGGTCCATAGGATCGCGGAGCGGACCGCCGACGCCGGCGCGCCGACGAGGAGTACGTAGCCCCAAAGCGAGATCAGCTCGATCCAGAGCGCGGGCGTCGCCTGGAGCCGGACCGCCACCGCGACGGTGGCCACGATCCCAGCGAGCACGCAAACGTGCAAGCCCGAGATGGAGAGAATGTGGATTGTTCCGCCGTCGCGAAAGGCATCACGGATCGAAGGTGCGATTCCCGAGCGGTCGCCGAGCGCCATCCCGCGTGCTAGGGCCGCGACGGGTGGGCAGAGATCGCGCGAGAATATCCCCGCCAGGCGGTGACGCAGGAGCCCGCTCCAGGGAATGCCGGAGTCGGGTGGGTCCGCGAGCACGGTCACGGTCGCTGGGTCCACGTCCACGGTGCCCGCGATGTGGAGCCGCTCGAGCCACCGCCCGGGGGCCGCGGATCCCGGATTCCGTGCATCCTCGGGCGGACGATATTCTCCCTCGAGCCTCACCGAGAGCCCGGGCGTAGCCCACGCCGGCGCGAACCCGTCCTCGCCCCATCGGAGCAGAAGCATGGACTTGCATGGAGAGGAAGCGCGTCCGACGCGCACGAGCGTCGCTTCGAGCACCATGGTGGGTTGTGGGGCGTCGGCGGCAACGGAGTCGAGCACCCGCCCCTCGATCTCGATCCGAACGGCGCGAGGATGGACAGGAAGCGGCGCCGCCATCCGGTCCGCCTCGGCCCCGAGTGTCCCTCCAGCGGCGATAAGCGCGGCGATCCCGGTGACGATCTCGAGACGCCGGAGCCAAACCGCTGCAAGGACCCGCGCGTTGTAACGGCTCCCCGCGCAAGCCGCGCCGAGCGAAGCTGTCGCGAGAAGGAAGGCCGCAAACCGGGACGGCTCCTCGACTGCGGCCGGTATCGGCGCGCTCGCAGCGAGCGCATGCCCCAGCAGTAGACAGAGCCAAAGGGAGACCGGCGCGGGGACGCAAAACGACGCCGGAATCGGCCGCATGCAGACATCGTCCGCGGGGGGGTTTGTGCGCGCGCGGCGGGAGGCTGGGCCGCGTCAGTTCTTGACGGGGACGGTGTAGATCTCCGAGTCGAGCTCGCGGCTCGCGGCGCCCACGGCCTTGAAGTAGAGCTTCACCTGGCGCGCCGCGTTGCGGAGAACTTCGGGGGGAAGCAACGCCGCGTAGGATTTCGAAGTCTCATCGATCCGGGTCATCCGGCGCGGTTGAAACGTCCCGCCCGGAGGCGCCGCGTAGAGCCACAGGACCATGGACTGATCCCCCTCCCCCTCCGGAAGCGCGATCGTGAGGGGAAGCGGATTCGCGATCGAGACGGAGGACGGCGGTGTGAATCGGAGCGGCTCTTCCGAATGGGCACCGAACTCGGCGGTGATGAACTGGTCGCCGCCCGGCTTTACGTCGAGCACCGTGATCTGCGGCGGAAATCCCCTTCGAACGACGCGGAAGCTGTGCGTTCCGGGCCCGAGCTCGATTGTGGCAGGCGTGACCCCGCGCATCTCGCCGTCCGCCCAGATCGGATCGCCGCGTCCGGCCTCGAATCCCGTGTCGCTCAGAAGCGCGCTCCGGAGGGTCACGCGTCCCTTCGGAGGGAGGGTTCCCGCGTTGCCCGTGAGATCGACGTGGGTTCCCTGCAGCACCTCGACCTCCTGGGCGCTCGTGTTGAGCCCTGGGCCGCCGAAGCGGATCAGGTGGCGACCGATCACAAGGCTTTCGAGGACCACCGGCGTCGAACCGACGTACGCGCCGTCCACGTAGACATCGAGGACCCGCGCTGGATCGGACGAACGAAAACCCACCGAGCCGAGAAGACGCGGGCGAAGCGCTACGCGCCCGCCTGGCGCGACGATCACCGAATCGAGCCGCGTGCCGTACACGCCCCAGTCCATTTCGACTCGATGCTTCCCGGGCGCGACCGAAACATCGGTCGCCGGCGTGCGCGCCGCGATGGGCACGCCGTCGATCTTGACGGCCGCTCCCGGAGGGTCGGAAAAGAGATCTAGATTCCCACCTGAGCCGAGCGGCATCGCAGCCTGCTGGACCTTCGCGCGTGGCGTGCCGAGAATCCCCGGCAGGATCGCGCGGATGAGCAGCGCGAGCGCGACGATCGCGAGCGCACCCCCTCCCCACAGGGCGATCCATTCATACCACGGCCGCCGTTCGCCGAATCCTCCGTAGGACGGCCACATGGGAAGACCGGCCGGGCGCGTCCCGATCGGCGCCGGCTCCTCGTCCGCGGCTCCCGGTTCCTCGTCTGCGGCTCCCGGTTCCTCGTCCGCGGCTCCCGGACCCGCATAGGCTGCTTCTTCCGGGCGTTCCATCCGTGCGGTGCCGTTCGTTTCCAGTCCGCTTTCGACGGGCGCGCTGCTCCCCTCCTCCACGCCCTCGCGCTGCTCCCGGAATGCTTCCACCATCTCCTCGGCGGCCGCGGTCTCGGGCATCTCTGGAACAGGCACGGGGGCATCGAATCTCCCGGCTCCTTCGGCTGGCTCGATCGGCTCGAGCTCGAGCGGATCGATTTCCTCCAGCTCTTCTTCCTCGTCCGACGGGATCCGCGTGGAAGTAGCAGGCGCCGGCGGCCAGGCCGCCGCCGGGGTGGAATCAGCCGGACGTGATGCGGGATCCATTTCGATCCGCCCGGGTGCGCCCGCATCCACTCCCGTTCCCGAACGAACGGCGATCGCGACCCTCCCGTTTTCGGGGCTTCCCGCGCTGGCTGTTCGGAGCAGAGCGCCGAGGTCGCGCGCCGAGGTGAGGTCCCGGGCGAGCATGCTCAGCTCGCCTTCGCGAAGCGAATGGGTGGAGAGGATGTAGCAGTCGCCCACGTGAGGAAGGAGGGGGATCATTTCCAGCTTCACCTGCGGCTCGGATCCGAGCGATCCGGACGGGGGTGCCGCGCCTTCCCCGGAAATGTTTCGGCCGAGCCGCGAGAGAGTCCCGCCACGGAATCGATAGCACGGACAATCGCCGGCGATCAGCGCCATGCCCTCACCGTCGATGATGAGCACGAGCAGGACCGAGATCCACGTGCGCTCGCCCTCGGGACGTGCCATCAGCTCCGCGTGAATGGTGCGCAGCATGGCGATCGCGCGTCGGAGCGGAGGCTCATCCGAATTTCCGCGCGCCGTGAGCGCGAGGGAAAGCTTTTCCTTCACCCAGATCGTCGGGTCGATCACGTCGGAGAAGCTCATCGCGCCGCGCGCAACAAACGCGAAACCCCTCTCGGGATCGAGGTGCGCGAGCGCTCCCTCCCGATCGGGGCTCCTCACGAGGCCTTGGATGAGGACCTGCGTCGAGACCGCTGTTTTCATCGTTTCTGCACAATATGGTCGCGACCGAATGGTGTCAACTCGCCGTTCTACACCCATGGCATGTCGCTTGCAGTGTTACCGGGGATGGAGACAGTCAGGGAAGGACAAAACCCTTCGCCGGGGTCAAGGAACCGAAAATCAATCACTTGGCGCTTGCAAATTGCAAGCTGGGCACGTAGCCTGCGCGAACTGCACCACTGGGGCTTGCGCAATATCACGCGATTTCCATAGTCCGATGGGCCGCTCTACGACGAGGCCTCGAGCCCGCCGGGCAACGCTCCCTCAACCCACGGAGGCCCCGTTCATGATCCGACGCAACTCCATCGCGTGCATTTCCGCCGTCGCGGTACTGCTCGTCGCCACCTGGCGAGCGGAAGCGGCCGCATTCGGCCCCGACATGCCTGCGTGGATGAGCCCAGCCGCCGAGCGCGCTGCCGAGAAGACGATGGTGCCGCCGGCCGAGCCTGCTCCGGATGCCAACGTCCCGGACCCCTTGGATTCGATCCGCGCGAGCGTCGCCAAGGCAGAGGATCAGGTCCAGTCGGACCATCCTTCCGACGCGCTCTCCACGATCGAGTCCGCGCTCAACGCGCTGGATCAGGTGCCGCAGTCCCAACCGGGTGCCGCCGCGCTGCGCGATGAGCTTGGAGAGCTCAAGGACCGCTGCGAGAAACAGAACGCCGCGGAGGCCTCGCTCGGGGCCGATGACGGATCCGACGGCGAGGGGAGCACGATGCCGAAGCTTCGGTCGATCAAGCCGGAGCGGAACGAGCGCGTGGACAAGTGGATCGATTTCTACACAGGGCGTGGACGCGACCAGTTCCAGCTTTGGCTCGTGCGCTCGGGCAGCTACATGGACCTCCTCGCCCGCAATCTGCGGGCGGAAGGCGTCCCGGAGGAATTGGCGAATCTCGTCTTCGTCGAGAGCGGATTCAATATGCAGGCGCGCTCGATGGCGCGCGCCGTCGGTCCATGGCAGTTCATCCGCGGCACCGCGAAGATCTTCGGACTCAAGATGACGCCGTACGTCGACCAACGGCGCGATCCTGAGCTCGCGACGCGTGCCGCGGCGCGGTATCTCCGCAGGCTCTACGGCATGTTCGACGGGAGCTGGCCCCTGGCTCTTGCCGCGTACAACAGCGGCGAGGGAACGGTGCAGCGTGCGATCCGCCGCCAAGGGACCGATGATTACTGGTCCCTTCGCCTCCCGCGCGAAACCCGGGAATACGTGCCGCAGTTCCTGGCCGCGATGGAGATCGCCTCCAATCCGGACCGGTACGGGTTCGAGCTGCCTCCCAACTCACCGTTCCGGTTCGACGAAGTCGTGGTCCGCGGCCCGGTCGACTTGAGCCTCGTATCCAAGGTGACCGAGATCCCGATCGACGACCTGAAGGCGCTGAACCCAATGTTCGTGCGGCACCGCTCCCCCGCCGGCAAGGACGGCACGCCGCTCCGGGTGCCGCATGGCAAGGGGGACGACGTGCAGACGCTGCTCGAAACCAACTACAAGCCGAAGCCCCTTACCAGGGCGGAGCTTCGTGAAGCCTCGCGCGCCCAGCGGCACGAGCTCAGCTACCGTCCCCGCCGTCACCACCGTGGCCGCCACAATACGCACCTCGTGCGACGTGGCGAGACCCTCTCCGAGATTGGCAAGCGCTACGGAAAGACCCAGGCGACGCTCGTGCGTCTGAACCGGCTTCCCGATGGCCAGGTTCGCGCGGGACAGAGGCTAAGGCTCCAGTAGCCCGGCCGCCCCGCCCCTCGGGCGACCGATTCAGTGCGCGACGTTGAGCTCGCGCTCCATCACCTCACCGCTCGGGATCGTCCTGCGCGAGAAATCCTCCTCGATCAGGTTCGCCGAAATCCTGCAATTCCGGCCTATCGTCACCCCTTCGGGAATTCGTGTCTCCTTCCCCACAATGGTGATCCCGGAGCTCAAATGCTCGGGGCACGAGCGGTTGGGCGTCAGGTCCTCCCCGAAACCGATCCGCGCTCTGGGGCCGACGTGAACCCGCTTGTCGAGGATGACCTGGGTAAGCTCCGCCTGCTGCCCGACCCACGACTCCCCCATCACGATCGAATCCCGCACCACGGCACCCTCCTCCACCACCGCTCCCGGGAAGAGCACCGACCGCTCTACCGTCCCGTTCACGATCGTGCCGTGGGTCACGATGGAAGCGCGAACCTGGGCGCGCGCGCCGAGCCTCGCGGGCGGGAATTCGGTGCTCGGCGTGAAGATGGGCCATCGAGGATCCTCCAGGGGGAACGGCGGGTCCGGCCTCAAGAGCTGTAGATTCGCGCGATAATAGGAATCGAGCGTTCCGATGTCCTGCCAGTAGCCGCCGTGGCGGAAACCCAGGACCCGGCCGTCTCTCACAAGCGCGGGTAGAATATTCTTCCCGAAATCGTGCGCGGTCTCGCGCTCGGGGTCGGCGCGCAGCACGGCATGGAGCGAAGCCGTGCGAAAGACGTAGACCCCCATGGATATCTGCCCGGATGGTGGGACCGCCGGCTTCTCGAGGAAACCGCGGATCCAGCCGGCGTCATCCGTGTCGACCACCCCGAACCCCCGGGCCTCCTCCAGTGGGACCTCGGCGATCGCCACCGTCGCGTCCGCTCCGCGGGCCAGGTGCGCTTCGATCATGGGCCGATAGTCCATCCGGTACACGTGATCGCCGGAGAGGACGAGGATGTGCTCGGCCTCGCGCTCCTCGACGCGGATCCAATTTTGGTAGATCGCGTCGGCCGTCCCGCGGTACCAGTCGGTTTCCGCCCACCCTCGGAACGGCTGCAGAAGCTCCACCCCACCCCGTTTCCGGTCGAGGTCCCACGGCCGGCCGATGCCGATGTGATCCCGGAGACTCAACGGGCGATACTGCGTGAGGATTCCGACGTCGAAGATTCCCGAATTCACGCAGTTGGAGAGCGTGAAGTCGATGATGCGATATTTGCCACCGAACGGAACGGCCGGCTTCGCGCGCTTTTCCGAGAGGAGGCAGAGCCGGCTTCCCAGGCCGCCGGCAAGGATCATCGCGTAGGAAACAAAGCTCAAGGAACGCCTCCAGACAACCCACGGACCGCGGGCTGAGCGCGGCCCTGTCCCCCGGGACGGATCACCGAGCCCGACGGCACCTCGCGTGAAGTGAAGTCGTCCGCGCAGACGCCGATTTCGATCAGGGTGTTGGTCCCGATCTGAACGCCCTCTGGAATGTGCGAGCCTTTCCCGACCACGCAAAGGCCCGTGCCGAGATCTCCCGGGAATTCGCGGTTCGGCGTCCCCTCTCCGAAGCCGAGCGAGGCACCCGACCCGATCACGACGCGCTTGTCGACGATCGTGCGCTTGAGGCGGGCGCCGGGTGCGATCCGCGCGTCGTGCATCACGATGGAATCCTCGACCCGGGCCCCATCCCCCACGTGAACTCCCGGGAAGAGTACCGATCTCGAAACCTCGCCTTCCACGCGGGCGCCGTGTGAGATCAGGCTCTGGGTCACGGCGGCGCCCGGTCCCAGGACCGCCGGCGAGCGGTCCTCGCTCGGCGTGTAGATCAGCCAGTCGGGGTCATAGAGATTGAGGGGTGGCACGGGCCGGACCAGGTCCATGTTCGACTCGTAGTAGGAGTCCACCGTGCCGATGTCTCGCCAATAGCCTCGGTGGGGATAGGCGAATACCCGGGCGCTCGAGGCGATCATGGGCTGGATCACGTGGTGGACCAGGTCGGGCCCTTCCCCGTCGCGGTTCAACCGCGCCATGAGCTCACGTGCGCGGAAAAGGTAGATCGCCGCCGACACCACGCGTCCGCCCGCGCGCTTCGGCTTCTCCTCGAGCGCGGACACGCGCCCGCTCCGGTCGGCGTGGACGTAGCCATAGCGCTCGGGTTCCTCGGTCGGGGCGTGGGCCGTCACCAGAGTCAGCGCCGCGTCCCGCTCCTCGTGGAAGCGGACCAGCTCGGCGTAGTCCATCTTGTACACGAGGTCGCCGGAGAGGACGAGAATATGGCGAGCCTGGGCGTCCTCGATCACGTTTCGATTCTGTACGATGGCGTCCGCCGTGCCGCGGTACCAATTCGTCTCGCGTTGGCGGACGTAGGGTTGGAGCAGACGCACGCCCCCGTCCCGCCGGTCGAGGTCCCACGCGCGGCCGATTCCGATGTGGCCCTGAAGGGAGAGCGGGGCGTACTGGGTGAGGATCCCGATCCGCGCAAGCCCCGAGTGCACGCAGTTCGAGAGCGAGAAGTCGATGACGCGGTACTTGCCGCCGTAGGGGAGTGCCGACGCGGTTCGGATGCGGCCCAGCGCGTGAAGGGCATCGCTCTTGCCCCCCGCGAGCACGAGAACCAGGACGGCTGGGATCGCGGTCACGCCGCGTTCCCAAACGGGCGCAGACTCGGACTAGAAGCGGTAGCAGCCGGAGACGCGATGGCTCGCGTCGAGATCCCGATGATCGAGGTAGGCGTAGTCGAGGCCGAACTTCCGGTACCGCAGGCCGGCACCGGCCGTGAAGTTCTGCGCCTCGAACCCGGCCCGAAGCGCCAAGCGCCGTTCGAACCAGTATTCCAGTCCGGGATGAAACTCGAAGGTGACGGCGCCCAGGTTCGCCTGGCTCGAGAGCCGTTCGTCGGAGAACCCGATTTGCACGTCCAGGGCCGCGGTAACGAGATGCCGGCGGTCCTGGAACCCGCGCGACTTGGCCGCCCCGATACGCAGCGACGGAGCGATGAACTCTCCCGTTCCGGTATTCCAAAGAATCCGGGTCGTGGTTGCGTCACGGAGCGTCGCCCCCAACGAAAGACCGTTACGCCCGACATAAAGCACTCCGAGGTCGATTCCGAAGCCGTTCGAGCGGAGACTGTCCCCGAGCCACTGCCGGATGTACTTGAAGTTTCCACCGAGCGAGAGTCCCGATCGGGCGTCGCGAGCATAGCTGAAAACCAAGGCAACGTCGTTATCGCTATCGAACACGAAACGGCTCTCGTCCACGACGAGCAGATCCTCGGGATAATCAAATTTACCGTTTCCGTTTTGGTCGATGATTTGGAGCCCCCGCGTGTCGGGGATGTTGTCGACACCGAGGCGCACGAGCGAGACGGAGATCGCCTGCTTCGGTTTCCCGGGGGACCCGATCGGCGTGACGTACGAGAGAAAGTCGTATTGCACGATCGAGCCGAATTGCTCGGCGTGCATCGCGGTCACCTGGCGCTCGCCCAAGGTCGCCAGGCCGGCCGGGTTCCAATAGGAGGCGGTTCCGTCATCGGCAAGGCCGACGAAGGCGCTCCCCATCCCCAAAGCTCGAGCGCCCACCCCGATTCGAAGGAATTCGCCGGCGTAACGCGTGGCCCAGGCGGGTACTGCGAGCAAGGCCGACCCCCACACCGCGGCCAGGGCAACGGCGAAACAGAATCTCGTAGATCTGGACAGCCGCATTACGATTCGTCGGCCATGGAGTGGTTGGTGGGAATCCGGACGCCCGGTTCTACCCCGGCCGGCGGGGCGAGGTTCCTCCCCCGGTCGGTGGCCGTCACCGGGCGGCCGACCGCCTCTTGTTCGTCGCCGCCACGTCGTCGGCGCGGGGCGTCGCGATCCGTCTCATGGACCGCCATACGACGTACTGCTCCACCAGGGCCTTGTCCTGCTCCGAGATCTCGGTGAAGCAGCAGGCCAGCTCGAACTTGCGTTTCTGGCGCGGCCGCTCGATCTCCGCGGCGCGCACGATCACGCCCTGGCATTGCACGAGACGCTCGCGCCTGAGCCTCCGGCCAAACGGCGGAAGCAGCAAGGTCAGGGCCACCTTGGTCAATGGTGCCAGCGCGATCTTGCTTTGAAACTGGAGACCTTCTGCGGACAGGTTGATGCTCTCGGTCGTGAGCACCGACGCCTCGCCGTCCATGCCCGCGATCTGCATCGCGAGCTTGGCGACGACACGTGGCGCCCCGCGGCGCTCCCTCGTCTTGGTCATGACCCTTCCTCCCACGCGGCCCGGGGGCCGCCCGATTCAGCGACGCCTGCCTTTGCGACCAGCGCCAACCTTACGCCGCAAACGCTCCGGACGTTTCGACCGTCGCTCCGCGCGCGTCCTGACCCCCAGCTCAATCTCCCGTCGTTCGAGATCCGCGCGTGCAACCACGACGTCCACCGAGTCCCCCAGCCCGAAGCGGTGCCGGGACCGCTTGGACCGGAAGGAAAACCCGTGTTCGGCGAGCGTCAACGTCGGATCGCCGATCGCCCGCTTCGGCAAAAACCCCTCGATGTTCCAACCTTCCAGAAAGACGAACAGACCACCCGGCGTGAGCCCCACGATCGTCCCGCGTGCTTCCTCCCCCAACCGCCGCAGGGCGTACCGGACGGCTTTCAGCTTCAAGACTGCGCGCTCGGCGTCGTCCGCGGTCATTTCGGTCGCGGAAATGTGCCCGGCCACCCCCGCGCTCATCCATCCATCGGCGAATGCCCAGGGGTCCCCGCTGGGGCGTTTCTGACCGTCGAGCAGGTAACGTTTCACGATTCGATGATTGGCAAGGTCGGCGTAACGGCGGATTGGGGATGTGAAATGCGCGTAGCCGCGCATCCCCAATCCGAAGTGGCCGACGTCCACGAGATCGTAGCGCGCCTTCTCGAGGGCCCGCAGCAAATACAGGTTCACGATCCGGTCCCGCGTCGTTTTCCCTGACGTCGCCCACCTGCGGAGCTGCTTCGCCTCCGTCACGAGGGGGGCGGGCCCCGAACGGCCCAGATACCGGGCCGCCTCGAAGAACGCACGCAGCTTATCATACCGGGGGCGCTCGTGAACCCTATAGAAAAACGGCAGCTCCTGGGCGAGGGCGCGGCCGCCGACGATGCGATTCGCGAGCAACATGAATTCCTCGACAAGCTCATGCGTGGGGAGCCGTTTCGTCTCCTCGAACGCGATCGGCTCGCCCCGCCCATCGAGCCGCGCGCGCACTTCCGGAAGATCCAGGTCGAGCCCTCCTTCTTCCAGCCGGCGTCGCCTCAGCCCGCGGGCGACCCGATCGAGAAGACTGAGCGCCGCTGGGGCGCCTGCGCCCCCTTGGCCCATGAGCCGCGCGGCCTCGGGATAGGAGAGGGAGGCCGTGCTTCGGATCACGCTGCTTACGACCCTGCTCTTCGTGACGCGCCCCTCTTCGTCGATCTCCACGACAACGCTCACCGCCAGACGATCCTTGCCTTCGACCAGGCTGCAGAGGCCCCCGGAGAGAGCCTCGGGGAGCATCGGGTACGTGGCGTCCGCGAGATAGGCGCTGTTACCGCGGGCCTGAGCCTCCCGGTCGAGCGCGCCGGCGTTACGGACGTAGTGGCTCACGTCCGCAATGTGGATGCCGATCTCGTGCACGCCCCCCGAGGAAGCGTGCACGGAGAGTGCGTCGTCGTGGTCCTTGGCGTCCTCGGGGTCGATCGTGAGCACAAGATCGCCCCGGTAATCAGCCCTTCCCTGCGACGCGTGCGCCACGGACGACTCCGCGAATTCCGCCGCCTCCGCGAGCGCCGCGGGGTCGAAATCGGTCGCGATTCCCTCCTCGAGCGCGACCATGAAGCTGTCCTCGCGCGGGTCGTCGGTCCCCAAGATGGCGACGACCGAGCCCTGGAGCGGCTCCGGCGGCGTGCGGGCCAGCCGCACCACCGCGCGCCCCCCGCGCGGGATCGATGCTCTGCCGTGAAGGGTGAGGAGAATCTCGCGCGGGAACTCGGGCCGTTCCGGGAAGAGGAGCGTCTGGCGGCCCCGGGACTCCACGCGCCCGACGATCCCCAGCTGGCCCCGCTCGAGCACCTCCACGATCTCGTGGGCGTCCCCTTCCCTCCTCGTCTCGAGAAAGCTGGCGACGACGAGATCGCCGTGGAGAGCGGCGCCCGTGGCGAACGGAGGGATGAAAAGATCGTCCTCGCCTTCCCCGACTCGCACGAATCCGTAACCGAAACGGGTGCGCTCGAGGCGGCCGACGCGAGGGCGGATGGTCATCGGGGGTGAGAAAGGCGCCTACCGACGCTCCCCTGCGGTGGTGAGGAAGGAACGGCCCGGCAGTCCCTGGAAGGGACGCACCGGGCCACGTGAGGCATCGGCCCCGTGGGAATGCGGACCGAGATTCTTAGGGTCAGCGGTTTTTCTTCTTGTGGCGATCGCGGCGAAGGCGCTTCTTCCGTTTGTGGGTCGCAATCTTCTTACGCTTGCGCTTCTTTCCGCTTCCCATCGCTCTCCTTCGGGTGCCGGCTCTCGATCAGCCGCGCACCGCACCCTTGAGTTCGTTGGACGCCTTGAAGACCGGCACGAGCTTGGCGGGAACCATGACCTCCGCTCCGCTGCGCGGATTGCGTGCCTTGCGGGCCTTGCGCTCCCGCACCTTGAACGTGCCGAAACCGCGGATCTCGATATGCTTTCCTTCGCTCAATGCACGCGAAATCGCGTTCAGTAGCTGGTCTACGATCGTGGCCGTCTCACTCTTGGAGATTCGAGTCTTGCCCGAGATCTCGTCTACCAGATCTGCCTTCGTCACGGGCTCCTCCTACTTCCGGGCGGTCACCCACCGCCTCGAACGGTTGAGGGGCGGACTCTAGCACCGCCCCGGGCACCCGTCAATTAACGCAGCCGGTACTCGAGCCGCGGTCCCGATTGACTGAGCGCGGGGACGAAACGCAATTTATCCTCGAAGAAATCGACGAGCGACACGCGGCGCTTCTCCTTGCGCACCACGACGGGGCGGCCCTCGATGTGGGCCATGCTCGCGGCGAGCTGGACGGCGTCGTTCAGGTCCCCCAACCGATCCACGAACCCGTACTCCAGAGCCTGGTCCCCGGAGAAGATCCTTCCATCCGCGTAGGGTAGGATGTCTTTGCGATCCAAACTGCGCCCTTCGGAGATCGCGTCCACGAACTGTTCGTACACGTTCGATAGAACCCCCTGCAAGAGCTCCCGCTCTTCGAACGTCATCGGCCTGGACATGGATCCGATGTCCTTGAACTTGCCGGTCTTCACGACCTCAAAGCGCAAGCCCACCTTTCGGAACAGCTCCTCGGTGTTCGGGAAGCTCATGATTACCCCGACGCTCCCGGTGAGCGTTCCCGGGTTCGAAACGATCGAATCAGCCGCGCAGGCAATGTAGTAGGCACCCGAGGCGGCGACGCCACCCATGGACGCCACGACCGGCTTGTCGTCTTCCCTCACCTTACGGACCGCCTCGTATATTTCTTGGGACGCTGCGACCCCACCCCCAGGGCTATCCAGCCTCAGAACGACGGCCCGGACGCTCGAGTCGCGGCGCATGTGCTCCAACTGGTCGACAACGCCCTCCGAAGACTCGATATCTCCGACGATCTCGATCAGGCCCACGCGCCTGCTCAAAGGCCCCAGAGAGAACCCTTCCCTCTGGAAGGTGAGGTTGACGATCAGGAAGGCGAGGCTCACGGTCGCGAAGGTGCCCACCAGGAGCACGACACAGCCCACGAGCCAGCGTTTCACAGCCATCGACTTTTCTCCGGATTGTCCACGCGTCGGGGCAGTCAGCGGTACGCTAGCAAAGCGCTGGAGGGAATTCAATCGACGCGACTCGAGGAAAAACAAACGGGGCGTCCGGATGTTCCCGGACGTCCCGTGCCGGCCTCGCGGCCGAAAGGACTGTTCCCCACTGATGTCGCGCACCTAGTGCCAGTGAAACTGCGTCGTCTCGTCGAGGGGATCAGCTCAGGACCAGGCGATTCTCGCGTGCACCGCAGGGAACATATGGCGCAGTGCGTATGTGTCCATCGATTACAGCAATCGGCGTACCCGGGGAGGCGCGCGTGGCGGCGATGAAGGAGCATTCGGCCGTCTATTTTATGCTAGCGCCAATCGACATTGTAACAACAGGATGCGCTTGTTTTATAATGTCGTTTAGAGACTACTCGGAGCTGACGGTGTCGACTTTGGGGAGGGGGATGCATCCCGGCCATCCCGGGGCCGCGACACTTGGGTAGGTTGACTCAGGATCAGGGGGCAATTGCCCCAGCGGACTCGGATACGACAAGCGACTTTCCGGTCATCACGGCCGGAGCCGGAAGCCCCATGAGGGAAAGCAGGGTCGGCGCGACGTCCGCCAGGATTCCGCTCCGGAGGGAGAGCCGGGTGGCCGGTCCCACGAGCAGGATCGGAACCGGGTACATCGTGTGGGCCGTGTGAGGGCCGCCGGTCTCGTAGTCGATCATCTGATCGGCGTTCCCGTGGTCCGCCGTGACCAGCACGGTCCCCGACCGCCGCCGCACGACTTCGATGAGTCGCCCGAGGCAGGTGTCCACCGTCTCCACGGCTTTGACGGCCGCCTCGATCACGCCCGTGTGGCCGACCATATCGGCGTTCGCGTAGTTCAGGACGAAAAACCCATACGTCGAGTCCGAAAGCCGCCGAACCGCCTCGTCGGTGACCTCGAAAGCGCTCATTTCCGGTTTGAGGTCGTAGGTGGCCACCTTGGGGGACGGAATGAGCGCTCGATCCTCCCCTTCGAAGGGCACCTCCTCGCTTCCGTTGAAGAAGTACGTGACGTGCGCGTATTTCTCGGTCTCCGCGATTCGAAGCTGCCGGATCCCCTCACGGCTGATCACCTCGCCGAGGGTGCCGCGTAATGGCTCATCGGTAAACAGCACCGGGTAGGGAAACGTCTCGTCGTAGGAAGTCATGCACACGTAGTCGAGATCGAGGGGCCAGCGGGGCCGCGGGAAGGCATCGAAGGCAGGGTCGGCAAGCGCACGGCTCAGCTGGCGCATGCGGTCGGGGCGGAAATTGTACGCGATCACGGTATCTCCCCGGGCGATCCCCGCCTCCTCTCCCGGCCGTTGGACCACGGTTGGCATCACGAATTCATCGCCCTCGCCACGCGCGTACGCCTGCTCGAGCGCCGGGACCGAACCCTCGGCCGACAGCCCCTCGCCCAGGACCATCGCGCGGTAGGCCAGCTCCGTCCGCTCCCACCGTTTGTCCCTGTCCATCGCGTAGTAGCGTCCGCAAACCGTCGCGATCCTCCCGTTGCCGATTTCTCGTAGAACCGATTCCGTCGATTCGAGATCGGCCCTGGCGGAGCGCGGTGGGACGTCCCTGCCGTCCAGGATCGCGTGCACGCGCAGACGCGGAATCCCGGCCTCCGCGGCGATCCGGAGCAGCGCGTGCAGGTGACGGATGTGGCTATGCACCCCTCCGGGAGAGTGAAGCCCGATGAAATGAAGCGTGGAGTTTCGCTTCTTGGTCCTCTCGAGCGTCTTGCGGAGGACTTCGTTACGCGCGAAGGACCCGTCCCGGATCGCGGCGTCGATTCGGGTCAGATCCTGGTAGACGATGCGGCCGGCCCCAAGATTCATATGCCCCACCTCGGAGTTTCCCATCTGCCCCGCGGGGAGACCGACCGACTCCCCCCACGTGACGAGCGTGGCGTGAGGACATGCTCGCGTGAGCGCGTCCATGGTCGGCGTGCGCGCCATCACGATCGCGTTCCCCTCGGCGCGTGGGTTGAGCGCCCACCCGTCGAGAATGATCAGGCCCGCGAGCGGAACCGAGGAGGGGGACATGCGGCTATTTCTTGGTGACGTTTGCCGCCTGAGGACCCTTGGGACCCTGGGTTACCTCGAACGAGACCTCGTCCCCTTCCTTCAGGCTTCGAAAGCCGTCCCCGACAATGGCGCTGTAGTGGACGAACACGTCGGGACCGCCCTCGCGCTCGATGAACCCGAAACCTTTCGCCTCGTTGAACCACTTCACACGGCCTGTTTCAGGCATGACGGGTCAACCCTCCTTTCGACGAGACAACACCTGCGCCGACACCGCGCAGACCATCGACACAACGCACGCGGACCATACCGGAGCGATCCACGGCTTGGGCACGAGAAACACGATATCCATATCTCCCCAATGCGCCGGAAAGCCTGTCCAGAGTCTGAGAAACACGTAATAGAAAAGATCCCACAGCCCGAAAACCCAGAGCCCCCGCGCGACCACCAGGCGAAGAGGCGGCCGGCCGAGAAACGAAACCGCGGCGATCATGACGAGCGTCGCGACCTCGCGCCATTGTTCGAGCCTCCGCCCCGCTTCGGGAATCGCGTGAAAGGGAGGGGTCCATCCGTCCGCAAAGTACAGCTGCTTCAGGTTCACGACGCACGCGGCCTCGACCAGCGCCATCGCCACGGCGTAGATGGTGAGGGCGATCCACCCCACGCGCCGCACCGACCTGGACGCCGTCACATTGCGCCGGCCGGTGAGGTCGACGGTAGGGGCTCCTCCTCGAGACCCAGCATCTCGAACGAAGCCTCGACCAGGGGCACGTCGAACCGGGCCCCCACCGCTTCCGCGAGCCGGTCGGATAGCTCCACTGCGAGCCGGTCCATGGTCCCGGGGCGGTTCGGCGGGATGCCGAGCAGTTCCCCGATCGAGCGCGCGTGAGTCGCGAGCGATGCCGCGGAGTCCGCTCCCCCGGCGCGAAAAGAGACGACCTCGCGGTGGCGCGCCGACAGCGGAACCGAGGCGTGGCAAAGCGCCCCGGTGCGCGAGAATCGTGAAGCGAGCCCGGCAACCTTGTACCCGGCCGCCCCGACCTCTCCCGACTCGCTGCGCGCGAAGCAAGGCGCCTCGCCGAGCTTCGGAGCTCCAACGCGCGGCCCGCTGGACTCAACCCGCGTCGCCTCCACGCCGCACGCGCGCAGCGCCTCCGCCAACGCCTCGGCCGTCGCGTTCGCGAATCCACGGGGGGTCAGGCGCCAGGGCCCCGGAATGGAAGCCCCGACGGCGAAGGTGACCTCCTCCCAATGTAGAACCGCGTTCCCCCCGGTCGGGCGCCGTGTCACGGCGATTCCCTCCCGCGTGAGCGCGCGCTCATCCCAGCCCGCGGGAAAAGGCTCGCTGCGACCCAGGCTCAAGGTCGGGCGGTCCCAGCCGTAGGTTCGAAACACGAGGCGGGCATGACCGAGCGACACCCAGCGGAGGAGCGCCGCGTCCACTGCCATCTGCCATGATCCGGACGCGATTCGATGGGGTAGTCGGTAGGCAGCGGACGGCGGATCCAAGACGAGCAACTCCCGCTAGAGGTGGAGGACCCCCAGCCAATCGTGGAGGAGAAACATGACGCGGCCGATCAGAAGGGAGATTCGGGCCATCACCGTGTAGCCGTACGAAGCGCCGAAGCTCACCATCAGGAAATAGACTCCCAAGCGCGCCGTCCCTCCGAGCGCTCCTTTGTGCTCTTTCGAGAAGAAGAAAAAGACGAGCGTGGAGAGGAGGCCGACGATAAGGAACCAGTTGCCGATGGTGGTCCCGAGATGACCGGGCACCCAGAGCGGCAGCATGGTCCCGTGGACCTGCTCGACGAAGTCTCCTTGCCCGAACCCTGTGATACGAAGCGCGGGGTAAACGCCCAGGATGAGCGCGATGGACCACCGCGAGAGCCAGCCCCCCTTCGGGAAGAACCGGGAGAAGAGCAGGATCCCGAGCGCCAGCGGGATCAGAAGCAGGTAGTGCCGGTCGCCGCCGAAGTCGTGGAACAGAGGATCGAGCAAATTGGGTTTCACGACGGAGTAGTAGTTCAGAACGACGTAGTAACCGGCCGATATGCCCACGAACAGATGCTCGCAGAGTTTGTACGCCGGGTTGTCCTTGTACAGGAAGCTGAAGATCCCGAGGGTGAGAAGCGCCGCGATCCAGACCCCGACGTCGTGGCTCAAGTGCATGGGCGGCGCCCTACCTCTTCTCCGCAGAGCGCTGCGGGAGCGCGGCGAGATTGCCGAGAAGGATCATGAACGCGATGAACACGTGCGCGAGCGATTGTGCGTCCATCCCGTGGGTCGCGAGCCCCGGATGGTTCACGAGAACCTCATACTCGGCCGCTCCCGCCATCCCGCCCAGGAGCCCCTGGAGCTGCCCCGCCTGGAGATAGGGGTAGTATTCGGGCGCGCTCACCGCGGTGACCCCGGCGATCATCGGCACGTGGTACCGGGACACGATCTGCTGCACCCATTCCTTGGTGCCGGGAAAACCAGCGCTGATGCTCACGAGGAGCCCAATCTGCCCGAAGTTCTCGACCCCCTTCATGACCGGGATCTGGCTCACGGGGACTCCGCGGCGATCCGCGGGGAATGTGCGCGGGATGCTGCTCCCCATCTGGGACATGACCACTTCGTTTCCCGATTTGAAGCCGAGGTTCACATAGTCGTAGCCCTCGCGCTTGTGGTACTCCTCCCCCGCGATGTGCAGCACACGATCGGTCAGGGGCGGCCCCCCCGGATAGAGCTCCACCGCGACGATCTTGATATTCCGCGCCATGAGGTGCCGGACGGCGGCCAGCTGCATGGGATAGTTTTCCGCGATCGTTCCCGGATCGTAGTCGCCGGCGAGGAGCACCGTCGCACCCGCCGGCTGCCGCTCGATCGCGTTGAAGAAGCCCCGCGAGGGCGGGCTCGGCTTGACCGGCGCGATGTGAAACCCGGTCAGGAGCGGGACCACGACGAGAAGGCCGATCGCGAGAAAAATCCAGCGCCGGTCCAAGTAGCGGAGCGCCGAGAGCGACGGACTCACGTGCCCTCACCCTCCGAGCCGTACGTCCGCTCGATCCCGAGGATGATCCGGAAGCCGGTGGCGATCACGCCCAACGCGGCCCCCATGAGGATTCCGCGCTTGGCCGCGTTCTGCGGGATGTTCATGAGCCATTCCGCCGCCTGGGGCAAGACCGGATGGATCGCGTTGCCGATCGGGACCCGGCCGAGCATCAGGATGAACGCCGCCACCGCGAGCAGGAGCGCCTCGAGCGTGCGGACGCGGAACGCGCGGAACGCGGCCGACGCGATGAAGAAGGCCAGGAGCGAGAACATGGTGGCGGACATGGCGGAGTAGAACGTGTTGTAGATCCATGAGAATTTCGTTCCGTCATTCAGGTATTTCGTTCCTTCCGAAAAACCCACCGCCATGGTGATCACGACCCCCGCCACGAGCGCGACCTTGTAGGGCCAGTCCTTCGAGCGCGTCCCGATTTGCTTCAAGTTGATCCGCATGACGTTGGCCATGCCGAGAACGTAGGTGAAGGCGACGACGATGATCACCCACTGCTGGATGTCGTCGTACGTCGTCCGGATCGCGGGGTGCGGGACGAAAAAGCCGATGAGCACGAAGATTCCGGCCGCCATGGAGATGAGACGTGGGATCTCGCGCTTCATGGTTCGGCCCTCATTGCGTCGCGAAGAACTCTGCCAGCCAGGAATGCCCCATGCTCAGCAGCACCGAGCCGACGACGATCGTGATGACAAGGAGGATCTTCACCGTGTCCGAAGCCTTGAGGCTTCCGAGTAGCCGGGCATCCTTGGACAGATACGCGCTCGCCGCGTAGTACTCCTCACCGATGAGCGTGTAGTCGCATGCGACGACAAAGAAGGGGAGCTGGTGAACGTTGGCGGTTCCGGCGATCTGAATCGCCCCGATCTCGTGCCCGGTTTCCGCAAGCAGGAGCGATTCGGCAAAGAACGCGCCCAGGAGCAGGTTCGCGGCCGGCCGATCTCGAAGCATGATCCCGTTCACCGCGGCGACGTACGCGAACTGCTCGGTCGTGATGTACCGCACCTGATCCGACCGGTAGGAATCGACCCGGCCCACGTCGGAGTAGGCTCCCTTCACTACCTCGTCCGCCACGGTGTAGACGGCGGGAGAGGGCGTCGGCACCAGGAGCGGCGTTTCATACTTGGC
>Ga0066676_10000172_pt1 | contig 20174 bp, 22 predicted proteins | sample GraSoiAngelo_125_FD_62293 | JGI IMG/M metagenome (GOLD analysis project Ga0066676, IMG submission 62293) | Grasslands soil microbial communities from the Angelo Coastal Reserve, California, USA - 14_0927_05_40cm | ecosystem: Environmental > Terrestrial > Soil > Grasslands | place: USA...
CGCATCTTCTTCGATGGTGACGCCCCAGCGCTCGGCCTGGCGAAGGACTCGACGCGATTCTCGGTGCATTTCCGCGATGATGGCCTCCGCACCCGGTGTCAGATCGACGACGTGCGTCTGGCCAGTCGTGATGCCGCTGGCAAGGGCGCTCCAGGCAGGGTCGGGACCTGCCTCGCGCTCTAGTCGGGACGAGATAGGGGCCTGCACCACCTCGCCGCCCGCCACGCGCTCGGCCGACAGCCATTCCTCGAAGGCGCGCGCCAGCGCCGCTCGCACCGAGGCCGGATCGGGATCGTCCGCCGAAACCATCGGCCCGCCATAGGTGCCGAAAGGGAGCGAGCGCGCCCAAGTCAGGCCCAAGCGCACGCTGGCCGCAACACAGACGCCCCCCGCCAAGCGTTCGCCGCGCCGCGCCGTGAAGTAGAGCACACGCGCCCGCGGCCACACGCGCTCGACCGTTTCGAGAAAGCCGGCGCGAGCCGCGAAGGAGGCCCCCGATGCTTTTGCGAGCCAGGACTCCCAATCGGCGGGAGCCCGCTCGCAGTGCTCGAGGCGAAGCGTGCTCGGGATCGGCCTGTCGGTGTGATTCACGCTTGTGTCAGTTGCGGCTCTCCGAGGTTTCGTTTGCCGGCCAGCGGACCAGGGCGACGCCCAGAACGATCATGTACACAGGGAGCAGATAATTGTTGAGAGCCGCGATCGGAGCTAGTGCGCCAATCACGTTGCGATTGGTCAACTCCATCCGTCCATTCATGCCCTCCCTTCCGCCACCGGCTTAAGCCGCCGGCCACCTACGGCGTTCGCCAAGCCGTAGTCTAGCAAGGTTGGGCCGCAAAAAAACAAGGGCCGAACCACGAGGGATTCGGCCCTGTTACGGCCCCGGTCTTTCGATCCGCTACTAACTTCTCAGGATTACGAGGTGCTTGACCTTGCGAAACTCCTTCGGGTCTACGATTCGGAGCTCCACCAGGTCCTTGGAAACGGGCTGAATCACATAGCTCGCGACCGGCTGCGCGCTCAAGACCACGGCCTTCTCGGACGGAATGCGTATGACGGTCTCCTGATCCGTATCGAGGGGCGTGAAGGCGCTCTCGTTCACGGTGCCCGACGGTTTCAGTGTCTTGCCGAAACCGAGGACGCCGCCCTTCGACGCGATGACACCAGACTTGGTGAGCTCCTTCTTGGTTCCCATGGTGTAGAAGATCGTCGCAAGCTCGTGCTGCTTGTCCGTCAGCTCTTGCTGCTTCTGTGCTAGATCCTGCTGCTTGGTCTCGACCTCGGTCGTGAGGCCCGCCACCTGGGTGTTCAGGGTATTGACCTGCGTGGAGAGCTGGGCAATCTGATCTTCCTTCTCGGCCACATTCTTTCGCAGCCTGGCGATCGCCTTCTCCAGCCCGGCGATCTTGACGCCGCCCCTCTTCAGCCTGGCGTCCAGATCCTCGATCCGCTCCTTGGTGCGCTCCACGGAGGCCTTGAGCAGGGCGATGCGAGAGAGCACGGTGTCGTGAAGCGTGCCGGGCATCTCGACTTGGCGCCCGGATGGGATGACAGCTTCCCCGCCCAGGATAATGGTGTTCAGGCTGTCCTGGATCATCACGATCTCGTTGACGGCCCCATCGTAACGCTGCCGCATGCTCTCTTCGTTGGCCGTCGCCTGCGTAAAGTCCGCAGCAGACTTACGGTACTTCGAATAGGACACGACGGTGGCGCCCAACAGCAGCGCACAGATCAGGATGAGGGCAATGCCAATCGGTTTGCGCATCGTTGGATCTCCTTCTCCACGCGAGTTGTCATGGGTAGGCGAATCGCCTGTGAACTGGTGGGAGGTGTCGGGGTCGTGGGGGGTTGGCTGCATAGCACCACTTAAAGCCGCAAGACATATGCCATGGAGCGACTGCCCCCCGCGCGTTCGGGCCCGGGAGGATGCCGAAGCGGTTTTCGCGCTTACCCTTACCGGCCGATAACGGAGGCGCGTTCGCCGCGAGCGCACCGGCTCTCCGCGACCTCGGGGTTGTACTTAGAGGGACGACCAAGCCCACCAATGGACTTCGAGGGCCGCCTACACGGCCTCAGACAGATTCTAGGCCCGTGGGCAGGTGGCCGGAGCGCCTGGCGGCGACGGCTACCGTTCTGCTAACGTTTCCTCCGGGGTTCGGCCACGGAGGAACGCCATGAAGACAACCGACTTGAAGATGACCGACTTGATTCTGGAGCAGCTCGAGGCCGAAGGACCGCGGACTCGTCGCACCCTGGAGCGCGTACCCTCGGGACGCGACGACTGGAAGCCGCACGAGAAATCAATGCCGCTCGGCCGCCTGGCGATGCTCGTCGCCACGATGCCGACGTGGTTTTCTCTCATCCTCTCGAAAGACGAGCTGGATTTGAATCCGCCGGGAGGCTCGAACATCAGTCAGAAGACGCTGCGGACGAGCGCGGACCTGGTCGAGGCTCTCGACAAGGGGATCGCCGAGGCTGCCGCGGCCCTCAGGAACGCGACCGACGAGCACCTCATGAAACCCTGGCGATTGCTCGTATCAGGCAACGTCGTCGACGAGAATCCAAGGCACGTGGTGCTTCGAGATACCTTGATGCACCTGTCACACCACCGCGGCCAGCTGACCGTCTACCTCAGGCTGAACAACGTACCGGTGCCGTCGATCTACGGACCTACAGCGGACGACCCTCGGTTCGCCTGATCAAACCAATTTCGCCGTCAGCGTGATCGCGGTGCCGGCAAGCGCCTTCGAGACCGGGCAGTTGGCCTTGGCCTTCTCGGCTTGCGCCTGGAAGTCGGCCGCCGCGATTCCGGGCACCGACGCCTCGGTCGCGAGATCGATCTTTGTGATCGCGAACCCCTCTCCTGCCCGCTCCAAGCGCACGGTCGCGGTCGTGTGGATGTGGCCCGGCGGGTGACCCGCCGCGGTGAGTCCGGCGGTCAGCGCCATGGAGAAGCAGCCCGCGTGGGCGGCGCCGAGAAGCTCCTCGGGATTGGTTCCCTTGCCGTCCTCGAAACGGTCCCGAAAGGAGTACGGCCCTTGGAACGCCCCGCTCTCCAGCTTCAGCCTCCCCCGTCCTTCCCTTAGATTGCCATCCCACTCCGCTTCGGCGCGGCGTTCCGGCATGGATTCACCCTCCTCTCCGACAAGGCACGAACATGGCGCTACTTCCCGACGCCGTACCGCTCGACCAAGAGCCCGCGATGATGAAGCTCATGTCCCGCGAGGATCCATGCGACGGCGCGAACGCTGATGGTGCTGCCGTTCGCCGTCCCTCGGCGGAGGAGCGCCTCGTCGTCAAGTCCACGGAACAACGCGAGGGACGCGGCGCGCACGGTCTCGAACTCGTGGACGATGTCGGCGAGCGGTCTCGAGTCGAAACGGCCCGCCGGCACGTACTGGTTCTCGTCGAATCCCGCGAGGGGTGTGGCGTCCCCTCGGCTCACGCGCAGCGCGCGGTAGGCGAACACGCGCTCCGCGTCCGAAAGATGGCCGACGACCTCCTTCACGCTCCACTTGCCGGGGCCGTATCGATGGAGCGCTTTCGATTCGTCCAACGGCGCTAGAAGCCGGACGGTTTCCTCGATCTGTTTCCGCAACGCCGGCAGGGCATCGTCGCCTTGGACCAGGCCGATGTACTTGTTGTAGTACTCCAAGAACTCATCGGGTGCCGGGCGAGAGATGGCGAGCGTGGCGGGCATGGACTTCTCCTATGGTTTGGGCGGAACAGCGTTTTGCACCGAGAGAATGTTGCCGCCCGGATCCTTGAACCACGCGACCTGGAAATCGCCGGAGGCGTGAATGTCCCCCTTGAGTGTCAAGCCGGGCAGATCATAGTGCTCGAAGGTCACCCCTTTGGCTTTCAGCTCCTTCACGGTGCCCTCCACGTCTCTTACCTCCCATAAGGCCGCGGTTCCCTTGTTCGTGCCCGCGAACTCCGAGCGATAGACACAGAGCTTGGTGCCGCCGCTCTGATACACGGAAGCGATGTCGGGCATGGAAGCGACCTTCTTCAACTTCAGAATTTCCTCGTAGAAACGCTCCGCCGCCTTCATATCCTTCACCGGAAGCATGGGCTGCACATCTGCATTCTCGAACATTCGATTCTCCTTTTCCGTTGTCCCATGCCCTCACCCGCGTGACAACAATCATATCGCAAGGAACTGGCGCGTCACCCCCGACCCGGACGCACCCCCCCGGCCGATCCATACCCAGGCGCACGCCGCCCCCATGATGGACAGCACGGCCGACGCGAGCGCCGTCGCGCGAAACGCGGTGACAAACGCCAGCGCTAAGGCCCGGCGAACCTCCGCGGCCTCCGCGGCCGGGAGCCCTGAAGGCGGTTCGGCGGCGGCGAGCTTTGTTCGCTCCGTGAGCACCTGCGCGCGGGTGGATGGGTCCAGAGGGAGCGCCTGCACGCGGCGTTCCAGGTCCCGGTCGAAGACTCCGGTAAGCAGGATTCCCAGGAGCGCGATCGCCAGGAGACCCGCCGTCCGCGAAACGGCGTTGTTGACCCCCGACGCGATGCCTGCGTTTCCCTCCCCCGCCGCGTTCATGACCGCCGTCGTGAGCGGGGCGATGCTCACGGCCATTCCGAAGCCGAGCACGAGGACGCCCGGGAAGAACGTCCTCCAGTAGCTCCCGCCGACCTCGGGCAGGGCCAGCAGCAGGAATCCGATCGCGACGACGATCGGCCCGACGATCAGGGGCCGGCGGGGTCCGAAGCGCGCGACGAGCCCCCCGGACCAGCGCGAGAAGGAGAACAACACCGCGATGAATGGCAGCATGGCCGCCCCGGCGCCGAGCGGTGAATAGCCTTGGACCTGGATCAATTCGAGCGGAAGGAAAAAGAAGACGCACGCGAGGGCCCCGTAGAGGAAAAAGGTGAGCGCGTTCGCCCCCGCGAATGTCGGCGAGCGGAAGAGCCCGAGCGGCAACATCGGTGACTTCGAGCGCGCCTCCACCGCGACGAATGCGGCGAGCGACGCCCCACCGACGGCGAGCCCCGCGAGGACGGCTGGATCGCTCCAACCCCGGCGTGACGATTCGATCAACCCGAAGACAAGGCCCCCCAGCCCGGTGGTCGCAAGCGCGGCCCCGGGAAGGTCGAGCTCCCGTGCCTGCGGATTCCGGCTCTCGGGCACCCGCCGGAGGAGGAGGAGGACGACGGCCGCGAGCGGAACGTTGAGAAAGAATGCCCAGCGCCACGACAGCGTGACGAGCCATCCACCAAGCACCGGGCCGATCGCGGACGTGATCCCGCTGAAACCCGACCACGTACCGATCGCCTGCCCTCTTCGGGCCGGATCGAACGAGGCCGAGATCAGCGCCAGGCTTCCCGGCACGAGCAGCGCCGCGCCGACACCCTGCGCGGCCCGCGAGGCTACGAGCCACTGGACGGACGGAGCGAGGCCACACGCGATCGACGCCAGCGTAAAAACCGTGACCCCGAGCGCGTAGACCCGGCGCCGCCCGAAGCGATCGCCGAGGGAGCCGCTTACGATGAGCAGCGCGGACAGGAAAAGCGCGTACGCCTCGACGACCCACTGGACGTCCGCCCCTTGAGCCCCGAACTCGCGGGCGATCGCGGGCAGGGCGACCGAGACGACCGTTCCGTCGATAAAGGCGAGGCTCGAGCCGAGGATCGTCGCGGCGAGCACCCACCGACCCACCGCATGCGCCGCCACTGTGGCCGGCGGTCCCGACCGGATCGCTTCTTCTTCGCAAGGCAGTCGCAGCGCGTGGGACATAGTCGGCTCGTCTTCCTCAGTAGCAGGGCTGCTGAGCTGGGCTGCAGTTCGATGCAGGCTTTGCCGATATTCGGGCGGTGAGCCGCGAACCCACTCTCGTGACCTTCCTTCTCCTCCGGAGCGCCTGCTTGCTGGCGCTCCCACTGCTCGTCCTTTCGTGCGCGGAGGACGCAGCCGATCACGAATACTTCGCGGCCTTGCGGGGAGAGGAAACCGGCATGACCAGAACCGAGCAGCTCGCGCATGTGGATCGCGCCATCGCCCTTGAGCCCGGTCGGGCCTGGTACCGCGAGACCCATGCGATCTACGCCATCGATCTCAAGCGCTTCGAAGTGGCGGCTGCCGATCTGGACACGGCGGTTCAACTCGCCGATCGGGCCTATCTGCGCTTCCTGCGCGGACTAGTGGCGTGCCAGCGTGGCGAGTATGAAAAATCGCTCCCCGATTTCGACCTAGCCATCGCGGAGCAACCAGGCAACTCCCAATTCTACAGGGGCCGGTCGCTTGCTCGAGGACTCCTTGGTCGGTACCGTGATGCGATGGTCGATGCCAAGCGTCTGCTCGCCCTTGCCCCCCAGCAGGGGGAAACACACTACGTCCTCGGCATGGCCCTGGTTGGGATGGGCCGCGACCAAGCCGCCGTCAGGTCGTTCGACGAGTCCTTGCGTCGCCGGCCCGAGCTGATTTACCCGTTACGCGCCCGCGCTGCCGCCTATGCGCGTCTAGGCGACACCCTCCGCTCCTCAGCAGACCGGGAAGAGGCTGAGCGAAAAGAGCGGGAACACCCCCACGCCGTGTGCTTGGACCCGTTCCGGTATTGAGTCGTGTTCGATAGCTGCGGGCAGACCTACCGCACCGTCACCGAAAATCGAAACGTCCGCTCCGGGACTTGCTGCCATTGCCGCCGGTATTCGAGCCGTACGGTCTGCTTGCCCGGCTTGGCGGCGCGGAAGCGCCATGTTTCGGTGCCCCCGGCTCCAGAAGCCCCGCGCTTGGCGGCCCTCGCCACGTAGACCGGGTTCGCCGCGCGCACCATCACGGTCCCCGCGGGCTCGGCCAAGATCCACTTGAGGCCGCTGGATCGATTGGATTCGAGCACCACGGTCACCACCTGACCTTGACGCAGGTCGTGCGAGGTGCCGTCATCGGCGGCGGTGAGGGTCGATCTCCCGCCAGCGCGTGAGCTGCCGGCACCCCCGTCTCGCGCCTCGGCAGTGCTGGTGCCGTGTCCGGCGGCGCCTTGGGCCTTTGTGTGGGCCTTGCCCACCTTCGATCGGGCTCCCGCAGCCGCTTCTCCCTTCGACTCCGCCTTCCCGGTGGTCCCGGGTTGCTTTCCCTGCTGGCAGCCGGCAGCCGCCAGGATCAAGATGCCAACCGCTACGCCAACGCGGAACGACAAACTCATCCTGTCCTCCTCTCGATCAACCTCCAACCACCACGCGCCACAACATGCGGCGGGTCCACCCCCTGGTGCCGTCCGCCGGAAAGATACGGCGCGGGCGAGCCGCCCGCCACTGTTGAGATCGAGTAGAGAACCGCGAGGGGAATACGCCCGGCTGCGGCCCGCGTGGGGCTCAGAGGGGGGGCCGGCCGCTGCCACGGCCCAGAAACCCCTTCGAGGGGCCCTGTGCCATTCCGGAACTACGGCAGCACCGCGAACCTCCGCGACAAACTCTTTCCCCCGGCCTCAATCCTGTAATAGTACACGCCGCCCGGCAGGGTCGATGTGGGGATCCGCGTCGCATGGGGCCCCGGGTCCAGGGTCTCGTCCACAGGCGTCATCAACAGCCGCCCGCTCACATCGAACACGCGAACCACGACCCGCTGCCGCGTCGGGACCGAGAAGTGAACGCTCGTGAATTCCGAGCCTGGGTTGGGCCCGCTCGGGGCCAGCGAGAAGCCAATCCCCTCCGCCGAGGCCAGACCCTCGACGCCGGTGGCACCCAACCACCCGATATCGCCGAAGAGCTGCATCGTTAGATCCGGGTCGGAGGAGAGCGAGCTGTTGATCGCGGGCTCCATCAACAGATTCGGCTCCGCCGAGACGTCCCAGTGAGAGACGGACGATCCGGCCTGGTACGGATTGGGCGCGTACATCTTGACCCGCCCGCCCGCGCCCAGGCCCGCCCTCATGGAGGGGTCGAGTATGAGAGTGGCATTCATGCCAACGAGGTTTGCCTTGAGAATGCTCCCGTCGGATTGGGTGACGCGAACGGAAGGGATTGTGATCGTGGGGTCGCTCCCGCTCATTCCGCCGGGCGGGCAGCCTGGAACGCTGTCCGCCACGACGACCCCGATCGCGCCCGCATTCTGGGCGTTCTTGACCTTGGTCACGAACGGGCAGCCGCCGCGGTCGAGGAGCACGATCTTTCCCGCGACGACGTTGACGAGCGGCTCGCAGGCGTTGGTCACGATGCCCACGCCATCGTTCGCCAGCACCACCCCCCCGGTCAAACCGCTCTGGCTCAGCGGCGGCCCGAACGAGGCCAAGCCGACTTCATAATCGCCGACGGCGGGTGCCGGGCTGTTCACATGCAGATTCGGCTTTGAATCGAGAAAGGACGACGCCCGCGCGGTCACCGCGGTCCCTTCCCATAGGAGGTCGCCGCAGCTGACCGCCGAGGTGGCGCGCTGCGCATTGCTCATCTGATTCCAATGGAGCCCGACGGACGGATCGAACAGGAAGTGGTCCCAGACGGCGGGGAAGCTGTTGAGATACAGACCTGTCTGGCCATCGGTCGTGGTGCTGAACCCCAGCCCGTGACCCATCTCGTGGAGCACGACCGGGAATAGCTCGATCTGCCCCCCTTCGTTACCGTCGGTGCCGTAGTACCAACCGATGGAAAGGCAGGTCGGGCTCCCCACGCTGGAGTTGAACGTGGCGTTGATGTCGTTCTGCGCCGCCAGATCCACGCCGGCCAGCTTGTTGGCCAGGGCCTGGTGGTACCAGGTTCCGGAAAAGATCGCGCCGGCGAAGTCCCGGTGAACGGTGGTGGGGCCCGCGCTTCCCAGGACGCCGCTCGTCGCGTTGCAGGAGAGCGGGTCAAATTGCGCGCCCACCCGGATCTCAACGTTGCTCCGGAGCAGGGTCGCCCAGATGTTTGCGGCCCGCTGGAAGACGTAGAGCCGCTGCGCGCCGATCGTGGTGCCAGGGTTCCCGCCCACAGGCGACACCGGGGTGGGGTCGTTGAATCCCTCCATGGGACCGTCCAGGTTCACGATCGTGATGGTGGCGGCGTATGCGGCGGGAGCTGGAGGGCCGCCCGAGATCAGGCTTCCGAGAACCGCAACTGCGGTGAGGATCATGGAGGTCGCGATGCGAGGGCGTGTCACCGCGTCACCTCTCTTCCGATTCCGCGCGCGGGGGCGCGGGCGTGCTCTTGGCCGGCGCGATCTCAGCCGGGCCGAGAATCGGAGCCTTGAGCGCCCGCTCGGCGTTCTCTGCCCCGTCGACGCATTGGAACCGGAGTTTCCCATCGGGGCCGATTCGAACCGTCACGAACTCTTGGAATCGGCCCTGAAGATCCACGCTGACGGACCCGTCCGGGTGATGCACCTCGACGAGTCCCGCCGACGAATGTTCGAGCCGTTGCCGCTCCTGATCCGAAAGCTCGTTCCATTGTTCGCGCGTGGGCATGCCCAACTCGCCGGTTTCAGGATCAATCCCGACCACCATGCCGCCCACGGCGGGACGCTCGGCCGCGTGAGGTGGACCTCCCCGGTCCGATCCTGCTCCGGCGTCGATGGGCCCGGAGCTCGCGCTCGCGGGGCCGGGTTCCTGAACGCGGCGCGCCGGCGCCGTGGCCGTCGCGGCCGGCGCATCCGAGGTGCGCACACGCTCGAGCTGCGCGGTGGGGGCGCTCGCCACGGGGGTCTCGCGCGTTGAACTCGGGAGCCCCAGAAGAATTCCTGCGACCAGGGAGGCCGCTACGGGCCACACGACACGTGGGATGGTAGGGAGACCTTTCATCGCGGAGACTCCTCTCCGTGGAGGTATTCGTGGTGGGATGTCTCGTTCAGGGCAATGAGTATGCGCCTCCGGTTCCAGTGCGACAAGAGGCTGTCGGGCGGGTAGGCGTCACGAATAACTTGATCGAAATCGGGTCGCGGATCGAGCCCCTGATCGAATCTAATGGTTCGGTCCTCACGAAACAGATCGACGCAATCCACACCGAGCCACACAGCTGCCCAGGAGGCTGACCATGACCGCTTTTCGAATCCTACCCGTACCCCAATCCGTCGCGGATCAGATCCGCGCAAAACGGTCGGATGATCACGGCAACGTCGGGATTCAACCCACGCGCACCGACGAGCCACGGGCGCTGCCCTGCCGCGTCTGCCTCGAGGAGGCATCGGTCGGTGAAGAGTTGCTCCTCTTCTCCTATTCGCCGTTTGAACGTCCGGTTCCCTACCGAAACGTGGGGCCGATCTTCGTCCACGCGACCGCGTGCAAGCCGTATGACCGTCCCGCGACCGTACCCGACCTGATGCGGCGACGCCTGCTCGCGCTGCGCGGCTACAGCGCCCAGGACCGAATGATTGAGTGCGATCTGGTCGAAGGCGCGGTCTTGGAATCGCTGATCGAGCGGTTTTTCGGGAACCCCGACGTCGCCTACATTCACGCGCACAACGCGCGTGCGGGCTGCTTCGTTTGCCGGATCGAGCGGGACCGCCCGGCTACGTGAGGCGGCGAAGGGTGGCGGCTACCGCCCCGAGGTAGGATATGGTCCTGGGTCAAAGGGGATCGAGAAGCCAAATCGGGTCATGAGGCCGCTCCAGTCGGCTCTCAGCCTCGATCCGTCCGTCCCGAGCACGTCGGCGCCTCCCTCGTCTTGCAGGTTCGTCTTCGCAGATCGGTAGCCAATCGCGACCTCGAAATGCAGGGAAGAGGCTCGAATATCACCCATGGCGAGCGCTTGGAATCCGGGCCCCTTGGCTGTCACATCGGACGACGTTCGCTCCGTTCCGACGCGGGCTTCGATCTTGCCGTTGCAAATGTAATACCCGACCCCAGCCCCGAGACCGTAGCGAAGGCGGTGCGTGGTCCTGAAGTACCCCGCCGTCGCACTGAATGCGCTCGCGGGCAGTTGGATATCAACGGCAACAGGCATTCCATCAATCCGCGCCTCCTTCGAGGTGCTGGCGGCAAGGCGCATGAAATCGAACAAGAGTCCCAGCTTGGCGGACGGAAAGACGCGGATCCCCGCGCCGAATCCAGCTCCGCCTCCAATCTCATTGACCGCAAAGCCGCTTCCTTCGACCTCCTCATTGCCGTGCTTGATCTCATCGTTCACATCGGACATGCTGTACTTCTGCGGGCCGCCAAAGAATGCGATGTAGACCTTGCCCCCGCTTTCGGACTCCGCTCGGGAAGTTCCCGTCCAGCCTAGAAGCACCACAAGAAACAACGTCCGCGCGAGACGGGAGAATCTCATAGTCCCTCCAGGGTCGAACTCGCTGTGCGGCTCGCGATCCGCGGCCGCGCGGGCAGGTAACCCGCTAGAAACCCGGATCATAGTTTGGACGGCCCACGGACGCCACCAATCTTGGCATGCCACCAACCGGTTGTGCATCTTGGAGTTCGTGGGTCAACATGGGCGGGGAGGACCTCCTTCGAGCGTGTCCTTTGGAGTAGGCTCCGGCCTCTGGTATACATGCCGTAGCGAAGAGCACCCAACCGCAGCCCGCGCGGGGGGAGCATGCACGAAAGTCCGGAGCGCATTCCTGTCTTGGTTGAGGACGCATACGACGATATTGCCCGGTGCGTCGCCGGGCGCATCGCCGAGCTTATCCGCAGCCGGCAAGATGCGGTGCAGAGGATCGTCCTCGGGCTGGCGACCGGCTCGACACCCATCGGCATCTACCGCGAGCTGATCCGGCTCTATCGCGAGGAGGCTCTCGACTTCTCCAACGTCGTGACCTTCAACCTCGACGAGTATTATCCCATGCCCCCCGACAGCCTCCACAGCTATCACCGGTTCATGTGGGAGAACCTCTTCGAGCACGTCAACATCCAGCCACGCAACGTACACATACCGCGAGGCGACATTCCGCGGGCCGAAATCGAAGACCACTGCCGCGACTACGAGCGCGCCATCGCGGAGGCCGGCGGTATCGACTTCCAGATCCTCGGGATCGGACAGTCGGGCCACATCGGCTTCAACGAGCCGGGATCGAGCGCGGCCTCGCGCACGCGCCTCGTCGTGCTCGACTCGATCACGCGGCGGGTCGCGTCCGCCGACTTCTTCGGGACCGAGAACGTGCCGGTCGAAGCCGTCACGATGGGCGTGGGGACGATTCTGGAGGCGAAGGAAATCGCCCTCCTCGCGACCGGCGAGCACAAGGCCGCCATCGTGAGGCGCGCCGTCGAGGGGGAGGTGGACCGATCGGTGGCGGCGACTTTCTTGCAGAAGCACCCCAACGCCACGGTCTATCTCGACGGCGCGGCGGCCGCCGAGCTGACGCGCCGGAAGACGCCCTGGGTTCTGGGCGACATCGAATGGACCCGCCCGCTCGAGATCGAGGCGGTCGTTTGGCTCAGCCAGGTCACAGGCAAATCCGTCCTCAAGCTGGATGACGTCGATTATCGGGAACACAGCCTCACGGGGCTTCTCGCCCGCTACGCTTCCTCGGGAGACCTCAACGGGATCGTCTTCAACGCGCTCAGCGCCAAGATCCGCGGAAGAAGCAACCTTCCGCAAGGCAAACGCATCATCGTCTTCTCGCCGCATCCTGACGACGACGTGATTTCGGCGGGGGGCATTCTGCGGAAGCTCCGCCAGAACCAGAACGAGATCGCGGTCGCCTACCAGACCTCGGGCAACATCGCCGTTTTTGACCACGAGGTGCGCCGTTACCTCGACTTCCTGCGCCGCACGGCGCAGGATTTCGGCTACGGCAACGAGCTGCTCGCGCCTTTCATCAACAATGTCGAGGACTTTCTCGCGCGCAAGGAGCCGGGCCAGGTGGACAGCGATGCCGTGCTGATGCTGAAGAAGCGCATCCGGGAGGTCGAGGCGATATCCGCGATCGCGGTGTTGCACGTGCGGCCGGATCAGGCCCGCTTCCTCAACTTGCCTTTCTACCAAACCGGCAAGGTACGTAAGGATCCGATCGGAGCGCGTGACGTCGAGATCATCCTCGCGCTGCTGGACGAGCTCAAGCCCCACATCATTCTGGTCGCGGGGGATCTCTCCGATCCGCACGGGACCCATCGGATGTGCAAGGACGCCATCGACCGGGCGCTCGAGCGCTACTCCGGCGAGTCGCCCGAGATGTGGTACTACCGCGGGGCGTGGGAGGAGTGGTCCGTCGCCGAGGCGGACATCCTCGTTCCCATGTCCGAAGAGGAGCTGAGGCTCAAGGTCAGCGCGATCTTCAAGCACCAGAGTCAGAAGGACCGCGCGCCGTTCCCGGGTGTGGACGAGCGCGAGTTCTGGCAACGCGTCGAAGAGCGGAACAAAGCCACGGCGCACCTGGTCGACCAGCTCGGACTCCCTGAGTATTTTGCGATGGAAGCGCTCGTGGTGCGCCCCAGCGTTACGGTACCCGCCTCTCCAGCAGGCAAGCCGCCGCCCATGGTCGCGAGCCCTGGCGGCCCTTCGATTCGGGGAGGAGCGCCAGGAGACGCATCACGGGGTTGAGCCGTCCTTTCCGAGCCGCCCATTTCACGTAGGAGCGCGCCTCCACCGGGTGCCAACCCTGCGGCTCGAAGACCGCCGGACCCTCGTCCGGGCTGAATCGAAGCGGAGCGCGCGCCTCGTCGAGCAGCGTGCCGAATTGTCGCACCAGCATTTTCCTTAGACCCGGCGACGCGAGATCGAGGACCCATCGCTTGAACCCCGGGGGCGCGGCGAGATCCTCCGCGAGCGCCGAGGCCTGTTCACGAGTGAGATAGATGATGAGGCCCTCCGTCACTATCAGCGCGTTCCGCGCGTCGCGGCCCAGGTCGGCGAAGAGGTCCCGCCGTGCCTCGCGGTTCGCCAGATCCAGGCGGACTCGGCGGAGTGCGCACCGCGGCCGCTCGGCCGCGAGAATCCCCTCCTTGTAGTCCAGGATCTCCGGAAGATCGACCTCGATCCACTCGAGGGAGGGTGGGAGATCCATTCGATAGGGGCGCGCGTCCAGTCCAGCGGCCAGGTTGACGACCCGGTCGCCGCCCCCGCGAACGTGTTCCGCAATCAAGGAATCGAACAGGTAGGTTCGGATCGGGAAGGGCCAGTCCGCCCTCGAGCGGGCGTCCATGGCGGCGGCGATCTCCTCACCGCGCTTCCCCGCCAGACGGCGAGCGTATGGGTCTCGGAATAGCGCGTCCGGCCGTTCCGTCTCGCGAGCCCTGTAGACGGCGACCCAGCGGGCGGTATCGGAGATATTGCGGATCAGGGGTTCGGTCGAGGGCACGGGACGGAGGACCCTACTTACAGGCCCGCGCTCACGCTTACGCCGAGCACGACTGGGACAAGGGCTGCGGCGCTGTCCAAGGGCAGTCTTAGCTCGATCCCCGGACGGACCCTCCACGGGCCGAAATCGGAATGGAACTCGAGCTGATTCGTGCTTCGCTCGCCCAGATTGCCGCGGTCGTCGGTGAAAAGGATCATCCCGCTCAACGCACCGCCAACCCGAACGACCCGCCCTTCGTATCCGATTTGCCATGCGTAGACGCCGAGCAGCTCGGTGGTGCGGCCAAGGAACGGCGGGGACGTGATGAACGGCAAAGGCGAGGGAGAGTTGCTCTCGGTCGGAAGGAGCAGAATCGTCCCCAGCCGCAATCGCGCCGCGATGCCTGAAGCACTGACCTCGCATAAGTTGACCGCGGCGTGAACCGAGACGTTGTTTGCCCCGAACGCTACGCGCGCACGATCGGACCCGGACCCTGTCAGGTTCGCGCCGAATTCGTTCTCGTCGGAAGTCGGAAGCCGAACGCCAAACTCACCAAAAAACGGCGATTCACTCCCCCGGATTTCGACACCGAGGTACACCTTGCCGGGAGCCGCCTCACTGCGATGAGGCGAACCGACAAAGAAATAGTAGTCCCCGGCGAACCGGGAGAAAGGAATCTCGCCGACGAGGAACACGTTCGGTCCCAGGGCGAAACGGCCGTCGAGGAAAAAGGCTGCCGTGAAGGTATCTTCGTCAATGTACTCGAGGCCCGGCTTCAGGATCTCGAGGAGAACCGACTGATCTCGGTCCCGCGGGATCCAGAGCGATTGGCACCGAACGGAGCCCGGAGCGAGGGTAGTCCCTAAGATGAAAACCAGGAAGCCGGTGCGGAGCCACTGGAACCATCGCGACATCGGGCGACCCTTCCCCATGTGCCTACTTCTTGAAGCGCGCTGCCTCATCCGAACCGCCGGTCACGTTGCCGGCGCTGTAGGAGTGCGCCCCCGCGCCCGCAAGCTCTCCGCCGGCAACGATCAGGTATTCCTCGCGGATGGGACGGCCCCCGAGCCAGCATTCCAGAATCTCGCGCACGCCGGCAGCATACCGAGCCTGGGCGGACAGGCTCGTGCCTGATACGTGCGGCGTCATCCCGTGGTGCGGCATGGTCCGCCACGGATGATCCTTAGGCGCCGGCTGCGGAAACCAGACATCCCCCGCATACCCGGCGAGCTGCCCGGTCTTCAAGGCCCGCGCAATGGCATCGCGGTCGCAAATCTTCCCTCGCGCCGTATTCACCAGATAGGCGCCGCGCCTCATCTTGGCGATAAGCGCGTCATTGAAGAGATGCTCGGTCTCAGGATGCAAGGGGGTGTTGATCGTGACGACATCGCAAACGCGCACCAGCGACTCGGCGTTCGGGTGGAAGGTCACGTTCAGCTCCTGCTCCACGTCGGCCGGGAGGCGATGCCGATCGGTATAGTGCAGCTGGACGTCGAAGGGCTTGAGGCGGCGGAGGACCGCCGTGCCGATGCGTCCCGATCCCACCGTGCCCACCGCCATTCCTTCCAGATCGTAGGAGCGGGATACACAGTCGGCGATGTTCCATCCGCCGTTCACGACCCACTGATACGACGGGATGTAATTGCGCACCAGCGCCAGGATCATCATCACGACGTGCTCCGACACGCTGATGCTGTTGCAGTACGTGACCTCGGCGACGGTCATCCCTCGCTCGATGGCTGCCTGCAGGTCTACGTGATCCGATCCAATGCCCGCCGTAATGGCCAGCTTCAGCTTCCGCGCCTTGGCGATGCGCTCTGCCGTGAGGTACGCCGGCCAGAACGGCTGTGAGATGACGATCTCCGCATCCGGCAGCTCGCGCTCGAAGGCGGAGTTGGCACCGTCCTTATCGGCGGTGACGACCAGGGTGTGCCCCTGCGATTCGAGAAACGGACGCAGGCCTAGCTCGCCGGAGACGCTCCCGAGAAGCACGCCTGGCTTGAAATCGATCCCCTTGGGGCTCGGGACGGTCTGGCCCCCGGGGTACCGTTCGACCTTCGGAATATCGCCGCGGGCGTACGATTTCGGATATCCCTCGACCGGGTCGTCATACAGGACGCAGAGAACCTTGGCCATATGGGTCACTCCTTCTCGTTTGTCGTGATCTAGGAACGATCGACATGCAGCAGCCTGGTCCTGTGCTTGAGCGTGCGCAGGATCATGAAGGCGATTGCGCTCCCACCGAAGAGCGTGGCCCACATCGGGTCCACCTCGAACCGTCGCTCCCGGATCGCATCGCCAAGGATTTCGAGAGCCGTGAGGGAGGAGACGAGGGCGAACAACCCGGGGTGTTCACGCCTCAACACGTGACGGACAGAGAAACCGCGCCCCGTGGGTAGCCAACCGCGCAGCGCCGGGACGATCGCCGGCGTACGTTCGGCCCAAGCCGTCCATTGCGGACCATACTCGCGACGCAGGAACTCCTCCTCGGCGAACATGATGCGCTCGTAGTAAAGCCAGAAGCCAAGGATGCCGATCACCGGGCACCACCAAACGCGAGGGAACATGAGGACGCCAAGCCACATGATGCAATTGCCCAGGTAGAGAGGATGCCTCACGACCGAGTACAAGCCGGACGTGTTGAGCGTCCTGGCGATGTGATCGCCTGTGTTGCGCCCGGCCGTTCCGGCCGGCACGTAGCCGATGACCGCCACTCGAATACCCAGCCCGACGAGTGAAATGGCGAGGCAAAGGAGTTCCCAGCGCAGGTCCCGCAAGCGGGTTCCGCCGGGGAACTCGAACTCCGCCAGGGCGGGCACCAGCACGGCGCCAAGCAGCAAGGGGAGATAGCCACGTTTGCGGAAGAGCCAGTTCCCGGATCGCTCGAAATGGGCTCGCAATGACATCTGCCTCCTCACCGGCTCGGGCACGGCACGGGGAGCCGCCCGTTCGCCGATTTCTGTGAAGGGACCGTCAGGGTGAGGGCCGGTGCCCCGAGGATATCACGGATGCTCTCCCGCCCGGCCCAGCCCCCGGAGGTAGGCGGGGTCCACGGTGGCGCCCAGCCGTTGTGCCTCTTCCGCATCGCTGATGGCTTTGGTGCGATCCCGCAGGGCCCACCATGCGCGGCTTCGATTGAGGTAGTAGCCGCCCAGGCTCCCGTCCCCGGGCGGCGCTCCTTGGATTGCCTTGTCGTACTCGGCGACTGCTTCACGCGGACGATTCAGCCGAAGGAGAGCCTCGGCAATGGCGCCGACATCCCGATAGTTCGTCGAATTGTTCGGTCGAAGCTCGATCGCGCGGCGTCGATCGGCGATCGACTTTTCGTACTCACCCATGGCGAAATACGCGATCGCCCGATTGACATAGGGGGAATAGAAATCGGCCTTGATCTCGATCGCGCGCGAAAAGTCGTCCGCCGCCCCGGCCAGATCGCCCTTCTGCAGTCTGATGCCGCCCCGATTATTCAACGCGTCCGTGCGGTTCGGCTCAAGCTCCAGCGCGCGGTTGAAGCAAATGAGGGCGGAGTCCCTCCGGCCAAGCTCGGCTAGAACCAACCCCTTGTTCATCCACGTGCGCGGGACCTTAGAATTCAGCGCCAGCGCGAGATCGTAATCAGCGAGTGCCTCATTGACCCGATTGACCGAATGGTAGTAATAGCCGCGATTGTTGTAGGCGTCGACGATCTGGCCCGGGTACTTCTGGATCGTGTCGTTCCAGAACGTCTCCGTGTTCTGCCACACGTCGCATCGGCGCCAGGTCTGGACCAGGGAGAACGGGAACAAGAGAAGCAGGACCCCCGCCATGAGAGGCTTCACGGGGAGTCGAGCGGCGGTCGAACCCGGCGGTTCATCCAGCCACCACGCGAGCGCGAAGAAGAGGCCGATGTAGGGCAAGTAGGTATACCGGTCGGCCATGACCGAGCCACCGATCGTGAAGAGCTGTAGCACGAGGAAGATGTTGATGAAGAAGAATGCCAGCCCGAAGAGAACCACCCGAACACGGCGACAAAGATAGACGACCGTCGGGAGAAGGATCGCCACCGCGGCGAGGGCGACATAAAACTTCGGGGCAAGCGTCTTCAGCGACGTGGGAGGATGTGGATAGATCGCGGAGAGATGAACGGGGACGAACAGCTTCACCACGTACATCGCCGTCGCGTAGGAAGCGAACAACACCTTCTTGAACGGGCTGAACAGCTGCGCGGCGGCCGTCGCCCCTGCCAAGCGCTGTGTGTGGAGGGTGAGGATGCCGGCCGCGATCGAGATCGCGAAGAAGGGCGTCTTTTCAAGCACGACCGAGGCGCTCCAGGGGCGCCTGCGAAAATAGTCGATCGCGAGCAGGGTCAACGGAAGTACGACGGCCGCCGGCTTGGACGCCAAGGATAGAACGAATGCGAGCAAGGTGAGGATGAGCCAGGGACTCCGCCGGGTATCGAGATAGCGTAGGTATACGATCAGCGCGATCAGGTAGAAGAAGGCGTAGAGGACGTCCTTGCGCTCGGAAATCCAGGCGACCGACTCCACGTGCGTGGGGTGGATCCCGAAGAAGACGCTCGTGACGACGGTCGTCCAGAACCGGTCGCCGGAGAGCTTACGGACGAACAGGAACACGAGCGCGGTGTTCGCCAGATGGAGGAGAAGGTTCAGCCAATGGTAGGAGGCGGGGTCCAATCCGGAGAGGCGATAGTTCAACGCCAGCGAAAGCATCGTGAGCGGATGGTAGTTGCCACCCAGCGGGACGGTCAGCAGATCATGAAGGCCCGGTTGCGCCATGGCTGGGTTTTCCGTCACGTATTGGTTGTCGTCCCAGTTGAGGAAGCCGTTATCCAGACTGGGTAGGTACACGACGAACGTGACGACCAGGATCGCGCCGAGCCACAGAAGCCAGTGGCCGCGGGGGGCAATCCGCCTCGACTTCGGTCGTTCCTGGTGCTGCTTGCCTCGGCGTCTCTGCACGTCGCCCTCAGCCGCTCGGCTCTGCTGCGGCACGGTCAAGGATCACAGTCGCCTCCAAGTCGATGCCACCCATGGGGACAACTTTTCCGCTGTTCCAGCGCGTGAGCCTGCCGATAACGATAGTGGTTGCATCCCGGCGACCGGGACCACGGTCGCGATTGTGACGTAGATGCGTGGGGGAGGTCAGCGTTGAATCCATTCATCCCCGAATTCGATGGCCAGCTCGAGCTGGCCCGGATCCCTGACGATTTCATCGCCCGAATCCGGAAGCGGGTCGAGGAAGGGCTGCTCCTGCGCGGGAGTCGAAGACGCGCGAACTATGCGGTCCGCTCCGCGGGGTCGGACGAGATCACCTTTGGCGCCGAGGACTTCTTGACCGCCTACAATGTAGGGCTCAACGACGTCAGCGTTCGCCGGAGCGGCGCCCATACCGTGAGTTACCATGTCACCTTCTGGCGATGGACCTGGACCGCCGTGGCGCACGGCGCGATCCTGGGCCTGGTCTTCCTCATCTGCTTCCTATTCGTCCAGGAACTTAAGCGAGATGTTGCCGCATACCACAACGGCCCCCTCATGTTCTGGGGGATCGTCGTCTTCTTCTGCCTGCTCTGGCCATGGATCCTGACCGCGATCCATCGCAAGTTCGCGGAGAAGGCGCTGCAACACATCCTCCGCGACGTGATGAGCTGAATCCTATTTGACGACGAGAATGCCCTGCATGTTGTGCATCATAGCCGTGCAGGAGTAGGAGTAGGTCCCCGGCGTACCCATCGTGACGATGATGCTCCGGGCGCCGGGCGCGATGCTCCCCGTGTCCCACGTGAACGCACCGGCGCGCTGGGTCGACGTGTGGGCCATGGAGTCGTTGTTCTTCCAGGCCACCTTGGTTCCAACCTCGACCGTATCGGGACTCGGCCAATACGCCCTCGGCCCGAGCTGTGAGCTGTTCCCCTTGATCGAGACGATCACGTCGGGCTTCGTGCCGGAAACCGGGTTGGATTTTGTATTGCACGAAAGAACGGCCAGCCCGAGCGCCATCATCGAAACGGTCGAAACCCTTCCCCACGCTGGGCGCATCGCTGGGACCTCCA
>Ga0066676_10000188_pt1 | contig 19705 bp, 12 predicted proteins | sample GraSoiAngelo_125_FD_62293 | JGI IMG/M metagenome (GOLD analysis project Ga0066676, IMG submission 62293) | Grasslands soil microbial communities from the Angelo Coastal Reserve, California, USA - 14_0927_05_40cm | ecosystem: Environmental > Terrestrial > Soil > Grasslands | place: USA...
GCCATGAATTCAGGCATGCGGATACAGCCGTGTGACGCCGGATACCCCGGCAAATAACCTGCGTGCATGCCCGTCCCTGACACGATGCGCATGAAGTACGGCATCGGCGTGCCTCTGAAGTGAGCGCCCGGCGGTTTCGGATCCTTTTTCACATCGACGTTGGGCACGACGACATTTCCCCCCGAATCGACATAGTCGCCGAATAAGCTGGAGACGTGGTCTTTGTCTTTTTGAATAATTTTAAACTGTCCAATGGGAGTGTTTAGTCCCTCCCGGCCGGTGGACAGTTGCGAAACGCCGACCAGCACGCCGCCCTTGTAAAAATAGGCGCGCTGTTCTCCCAGGCTGATTTTCACAGAAGGACTTCCGTTGGAGCTATCCCCGTCCCAGTAGGAGACGGTGTCTCGCGGCGGACCACCCTCGCCGCCGCCGCCGTAAGCCCCGCCCAGATACTGCGTTCTGGCCGAATAACGCGGGTCTTCGCCGCAACCTGTGACGAGCAAAACGAGACCAACACAGCAAGCTGCTTTCAAAATTCCAAAGAAGGAGCGACTCATAGAATCTTCGATGGCGTTCTTAATGCGCAAGCTGCGCAAAAAGTCAAGCGGGGCGAACAGGTTTTGCGCTTCCGAGGAGCACAGGCTGCCAGCCTGTTCATCTCGGCAGCTTGCCGAGATGCCTGTTTGTTCAGTGGTCGCCGCGAATCAGAATGTTGCCGGCAAGCTGCCGGCAACTACAGGCCAGCGGCCTGTGCTCCCCAGAAAGGCGCAATCGTGGCTTCTTGTCATCTGAGCGCAGTCGTCTGCCAAGCCGTCGCTCTATGGGAAGGTCTGGAGGAATCTCTTGCTGGTTTCGGTGAGAGATATTTAGAAAGTCTCCACTTCGGTGGACATGACAGAGGATTATTTACACCATTGATCCACCCAATCGTTCACAGTTTTGTACCACAGCCGGCTGTTCTGCGGCTTGAGCACCCAATGGCCTTCGTCGGGGAAATACAACATCTTCGACGGGACTTTCAGGATTTGCAGGGTAGTGAAAAGATCGAATCCTTGCGAAACGTCGATCCGGTAATCGTTCTGACCGTGTACGACCAGTGTCGGCGTTTTGAACTTCGCCGCGTACTCGTGCGGTGACCACTTCCGATAAACATCCCGTTTTTTCCATGGCGGACCGCCGAATTCCCAATTCATGAACCAAATCTCCTCCGTCGTGCCATACGCCGACTCCGCGTTAAACATGCCGTCGTGCGACACTATGCATTTGAGCCGATTTGTGTGACCTAACAACCAGTTCGCCATGTAACCACCGTAGCTCGCGCCCAGCGCCGCCTCGCGGTTCTTGTCGACGAACGGGTAGGTCTTCTCCACGTAATCGAGTCCCTTCATCAGATCGACATACGGTTTGCCGCCCCAATCCCCGCTGATCGAGTCGGTAAACTTCTGCCCGTAACCGGTCGAGCCGTGGAAATTTATCATCACCACTACGTAATTTCCGGTCGCAGCGAACAACTCCGCGTTCCAGCGATACGTCCACTCGTTCCCCCATGCGCCTTGCGGCCCGCCGTGGATCAAAAATTTCAGCGGATACTTTTTATTCGGATCGAATCCCGGCGGCTTGACCAAGAAACCCTGCACTTTTTCGTTATCCGCGCCTTTGAATGTGAACGATTCCAACGGTTGCATGTCGATCTGCGACAACAGCGTGTCGTTCATGTGAGTAAGGGCAACGGGATCCGGAGTCTGCAGAAAATCTGAGTCGAGGTGTGAGGTATCTAAGTAGTAAATCTCATTCGGGGCTGTAGCTGCCATTCTCGTGAAGTACAATCGTGCTACCGGTGCACTGAACGTCAGATCATCCGCGTGGATTTGGGGAACAATGTTCGGAGGTACCCGAAAAGCCTGCTTCGTTTCGAGCGAGACAACGAACACGGGCGCTTCTCCGTCATCCTCAAAGCTGGCAAAAATTCTTTTAGAATCTGCTGACCATGCGAAGCTGCCTGCCGAACGGTCGAAAATGTCGGTTCGATCCTCAGTGTCGCCCGAGTGCCGATCTTGCACGAGGAGCCGCCATTTATCGGCTTCGAAGCCGGCGCGCGCTTGCGAGCGCCAGGCGAGATATTTTCCGTCCGGCGAATAGAGCGGCGTCGAATCGGCGCCTCGACTGGTGGAAATCTTCTTGGGCGATGCTGTAGCGTGCGCTGTCCTCAGCGCATCAGGGGATTGTCCGCTGGGGACAGCGGACTCTACAGCAATCGCCACAGTGAAAATTTCGTTGTTCGTGCTGGTCGCTTCGACCTCGTCGATGTTGCTCGTGTACGCGACCTCCTGCCCGCCGGGCGAAATCGCATACATATCCTGCCCGCCTAACGAGAACGGCGGCACATCGTGATCGCCTGGAGTGAGATCACGCGGCTCGTTCTTCTGTAGTGGCAGCCGTGTCGGCTGCGATTCTGGAGATGGTGCAGGCGACACGCCTGCCTCTACAGTTGCGTCCGCTGAAACCACAAACAAATGGCTCCGCTTGAATTCAGTGAATGCGTTCCAATGCCGATAGAACAAGCGAGAAAAAATTTTTGCTTTTACTTTGCTCTTCTTCAGCTCTTCATCGCGTTGCTTGTTGCACCCATCATCTCTGCAATCCGCATAAACCGCCGACACGAACACGATGTTCTTCCCATCGGGCGACCAGATCCCTCCGTCGGCACCGGTAGAAATTGTCGTTAGCTGCCGAGGCTTCCCAACCAGCGCTCCGCTTCCGGAGTCGAAATCGCACATCCAGATTTGCGTCGGATCAGTCGCTTTCGAAGTCCAAATGAGCCGTTTGCCGTCCGGTGAAAACCGCGGGCGCTCCTCGTGATTCGGCGTCGGATTCAATCGCTGCGATTCGCCGCCATTCGCCGGCACGATCCACAAATGCGAAATCTTCGTGTTCGCCGCAAGATCGACATCTTGGCAATCGAACACGACCCATTTGCCATCCGGCGATGGCACCGGCGCGCCCACCCGCTTCAGCGCCATCATGTCTTCGAAGGTGAATGGATGCTTGGGGCTCTGGGCGAGGGCTAATGTCGCGAGCGCGAGAAAAATGGCAGGAAGTATTTTCATGAGCCGCAAAACTCTCGCTGAAGAATTGTGCATGCAAGCTCTGTCTCTGGGGAGCACAGGCCGCTGGCCTGTAGTTCGCGGCAGCCTGCCGCGAACATGTTGGCGAACCTCGCGCGGGTTAATTCACTGCGTTCGGCAAGCTGCCAAACGCTACAGGCCAGCGGCCTGTGCTCCCCAGAAATCCACGGCGTTTCTCTCGCGCTTGGGGTTTGAAAATTGGTGCTTTAGTGTTGCGCCATGGCTCAAGTAACAATCGAGACAATCAAGAACGGTCCTTACATCGTAACGGGCGAAGTGGAACTGATCGACGCGGACGGCAATAAATTTCCGGTGGAAAAACGAATGGCGCTTTGTCGCTGCGGCGCGTCGACTGAAAAACCGTTTTGCGACGGCACTCATTCCAAGATTGGTTTTCAAGCGGCTGAGAAAGCCGTGCCCGAATCGAAGGAGTAACATTTGCTGCGATCCGCATCTCTCGCCGCGAGACGAAGGTTCATCTTCGTGTTTCTCGCCTCGATCATCTCAAGTTCGTTTTCGAGCGCCGTCGATTTGCCGAAGACGATGAAGGCGATCGTCGCGCACGAATACGGCCGACCTGAAGTATTGAAGTACGAGGATGTCCCGGTGCCGGAACCGAAGGACAACGAAATTCTCGTGCGCGTGATCGCGAGCGGCGTGAATCCAGCCGACCCCCTGATACTTGGCGGGAAGTACGCCAAAGAATTTGGGACGCACCTGCCGCTCATCCTCGGTTACGAAATGGCCGGCGTTGTTGTGAAAACGGGAGCGAACGTTACGAAATTGAAGGTCGGCGATCCGGTTTACGCGTATCTCCTCTGGGGCCGCGGTTGGGCCGAATATTGCATCTCGAATGAAAGCGAATCGGCAATCAAACCGAGGTCGCTGAGCTTCGTCGAAGCAGCGTCGGTTCCGCTGGCGGCGTTAACGGCGTGGCAAGCGTTGGTCGATGTTGGAAAGATTCAAGCTGGTCAGACTGTGTTGATTCATGGCGGTTCGGGAGGCGTCGGAAGTTTTGCTATTCAAATTGCAAAGGCGCGCGGTGCCCGCGTCATCGCCACGGCTTCAACGGCCAATCAAGATTTGCTGAAACAACTCGGTGCCGACGTCGCGATCGATTACACGAACCAAAAATTCGAAGAGATCGCGCACGATGTCGATATTGTGCTGGATCCAGTTGGCCGCGATACGCTTGCCCGATCGTACGGCGTGTTAAAAAAAGGCGGCATCGTCGTAACGCTTGTTTCCCGCTGCGATGAAGCCGAACTTAAGAAACACGAAATTCGCGGCGCGTCGCTCTCGTCACATCCGGATGCGACGGAACTCGCCGAAATCACGAAGTTGATCGATGACGGAAAGATCAAGCCGATCGTTTCGCAAGTTTTGCCTTTAACTGAGGCAGCCAAAGCGGACGCGCAGGCCGCAACGCATCACACGCGTGGAAAAATTGTTTTGAAAATCGCTGACGAACCAACAGGCTAGGGTTTGTCATTCCGAGCGAAGTCGAGGAATCTCTCACTGTTGTCTGGCCGTTGCTTGATCGGAAACTTTAGAGATGTCTCCACTTCGGTCGACATGACAACCTTTTAGAGATGCTTGTGTCAAGCGCCTTGTGATTCGGTTCAGTGCTTGATACAAGCACCGCTACAACGCTTGGAATATGAAAAAGATTGCTGCTCTTCTTCTCTTCATCGGCGTGGTTGCCGTTAACGCCGAAAAAATCTCGCTGGTCGGCGCGACCCTGATCAATCCAGTCGACGGCAAAGTATTGCCAAACGCGACGGTGGTGATTAACGGCGACAAAATTGAGCGGGTCGCGATGGGCAAACAGGACGCGGCAACGCTCGGGAAACAGATCAGTTGCGTGGGCAAATTCATTTTGCCTGGCTACATCGACACGCACATTCATTTTTTTCAATCGGCGGACTTGTTCACGCGACCCGACGGCGCGGACTTCAATAGTGTCCGGCCGTACAAGGACGAGGTCGCTTGGATCAAATCGCACCTCGACGATGTATTTGCCCGTTACATCCGTTGCGGGATCACGAGCGTCGTCGATGTCGGCGGACCGATGTGGAATTTCGAGGTGCGCAAAAAGGCGAATGCAACTGAGAAAGCGCCGCGCGTGGCGGTCGCCGGACCGTTAATCTCCAGCGTCTCGCGCGAGAAACTCGATCTTGGCGATCCGCCGATCGTGAAGATCGACAATCCGGATCAAGCGCGCGAGTTCGTGCGCAAATTGGCCGAACAGAAACCGGACTTGGTCAAGATTTGGTACATCGTCGACAAAGACCATCCGCTCGACGCGTTTCGGCCGACCGTACGTGCGACGGTTGAAGAAAGTCACGCGCACAAGATTCGCGTCGCAGTTCACGCGACCGAATTGGAAACGGCGCGCGCTGCGGTTGAAGAAGGCGCGGACATTCTTGTTCACAGCGTGGTCGATAAGCCGGTGGATGGCGCATTCGTAAAGCTATTGAAAGATCGACATGTCATTTTGTGTCCGACGCTCGTGGTCTTCGAACGCTACGGCCGGACGTTCTCGCACCAGTTGAATCTGACGCCCGAGGAACAAAAGTGGGGCAACCCAGAAGTGATCGCGTCGCTAGACGTCACGAAAATTCCTCAAGACAAATTGCCGGAACGGGTCAAGACCGCGCTGGCCGATCCAAAGGCCGCTCTCGACAAGATCAACAAAACTTATGAAGTCGCGCTGCCGAATTTGAAAAAACTGCAGGACTCCGGCGTGACTATCGCCGCCGGCACTGATGCTGGAAACATCGGAACGATTCATGGACCCGCGCTCTTTCGTGAATTTCAGTTGATGAAAGAAGCGAGGCTAACGCCGATGCAGATTTTGCAGTGCGCCACGGCTAATGCGGCGAAACTTTTCGGCGGCGAGACCGGCGCGCATATCGGCCACATCGAGAACGGTTATTTCGCCGATCTGGTTATTCTCAATTCCAATCCGCTGGACGACATCGCGCACGCTTCCGACATCGACACAGTCATCAAGAATGGCGTGATATATCCGGCTGATTCGATTTTGCGGTGAGTCGCAGGATTCAGGAGAGAGCGCGCGTCTCGCGTGCTGGTTTCGGCGTCGCGCCGAAATGAACTTCGTCTGCGCATTCATCGCTCCCCGAAGCTTAAAGCTGAGAGAAAAGTTCGCGATCGCGAAGACGCGCTCGCCAACACGTTCGCCACGGCGAATCCGACCTCCGGCGGACGAGACGCGTGCGCTACCCGGCGATGGCGCCTTGAGCCCGACGTAAAATTCCTTGCCGCCTTGTGAGAGCAGTCTGAAGTTTTGGCCTATGGCTACTTACCCGACTGAATACGCGCATCCGGAAGCGCTAGTAGAGACCGACTGGCTGGAGAAACATCTCAAGGACGATGGAATCCGAATCGTCGAATCAAACGAAGACGTCCTGCTTTATGACACCGGCCACATTCCCGGCGCAGTGCATATCGATTGGCGCGCCGATCTGCAGGACCCAGTGATCCGCGATTACATTTCACCGGAAAAATTCGCCGAGCTCTGCAGTCGGAACGGAATCACACCGGAAACGACCTGCATTTTTTATGGTGATAAGGCGAACTGGTGGGCGTGTTACGCGCTCTGGGCATTCCGCCTCTTCGGTCACGAGAATGTGAAAATTCTGAATGGCGGCCGGGACAAATGGAAAGCGGAAGGCCGTTCGATGACGCGCGAAGTCCCAAAATATCCGAAGACAAATTATCCGGTGCCGAAGAAGCGATTCGACAAGGAGATTCGCGCGTTTTTCGATGAAGCGCTGGCGCAAAGCAAGAGCGGCAAACCGCTGATCGACGTGCGTTCGCCGGGCGAATACAGGGGCGAGATCACACACATGCCAGAGTATCCGCAGGAAGGCGTGCTGCGCGGCGGCCACGTTCCAGGGGCAAAGAGCATGCCGTGGAAGACCGCCACCAACGATGACTCCACATTCAAGCCAGCTTCAGAACTGGCGAAAATCTATTTCGATCAATGCGGAGTCGGTCCCGGCAAGAATACAATTGTGTATTGCCGAATTGGCGAACGGTCGAGTCACACTTGGTTTGTGCTCACCTACCTCTTGGGACTCGATAATGTCCGCAATTACGATGGTTCGTGGACCGAATGGGGCAACAAAGTCGGCGCGCCGATCGAAAAAAGTGCGTAGCCGACTGGGGAGAGCGCGCGCCTCGCGCGATGGCGATGGCACCCTCGCCACCGCGAACTTTTCCAAATGTGTGCACCGGTCGCACTGGAATGCGTTGATGACATTTCGCCGGGGCGTCGAAATGTGCGGGCGAGGCGCCCACGCTCCCCAATCGGGATTACGCCCTTCCTGTTTTCACCAGCAGCTCATGGATTAACTGCATTCGCCGCTGCTCTTTTCGGCTGGAACCGAGCTGTGCAATCGAGCGCTGCATTCGGCGCGTCCAATTCAGGTTCGCTTTAGTCCCGGGGACGTTGAACCGATATTTGCGTGCCAGTAGATCAGCGATCATGACGATGGCGATCCACGATTCGCACCTGAAAAGTGCTTCCATGATCGCCGGATAAAAATCCCTTTCGAAATCGAGCTCTCCGATTTTTGAATTCAGTCCGGCAAACAGAGCGATCTTTTCGAGTGTGGCTCGCGCTTGTCCGCCAGCGTTCGAAAATGGCGGCTCGAAGGCCTCATTCCACAAAGCACGAATCGGTTCATGATCGTGTGTTGCGTACGTCGCCACCGACAGCCGTTCGTACATCTGCCCAGGGATGATCATGCCATCGTGCACTTCCCATTGCGGAATTTTAAATCCGGCAATGCCGAGCGATCGTAAGTTTGGTCGCACGTATTCGGGGACGACGCCGAGATCTTCGCCGATCACGCGCCTGCCGCCGGCTTCTTCCAGAATAGCGCGCAGGTATTCTTCGCCTTCGCGTTTGTTCGCTTCCCGGTTTTCGAGTGTGTTGTCATCACGTGGAACGAAATGCGGTGCACGACCGCCAGTTCGCTGCACCATCTGGTGCTCGTCGAGCGGAAGGAATTCCTTGTTCCTGCGGGGCCGCCACGGAAAGGCATAGATGCGATAAAATCCCTGGATATGATCGATCCGAAAAAGATGAAAAATGCGTCGGACGGCACGTACCCGCTGGCGCCACCACTCAAAATTGTTTACGCGCATGTTATCCCAGCGATAGAGGGGGATACCCCAGTTTTGCCCCCATTTTCGCGTAAAGGCGTCGTCTTCGAAGTAAGGTTCGGGAGGTGCGCCACCGAACCAGTCCAGCATGAATTCATCCGGGCGCGCGAAAACGTCGGCGCTGCAATAACTGACACCGAATGGAATGTCGCCCATTAGCGCGACGCCGCGTTCCTCGGCGTACGTTTTGACGGCGCGCCACTGCTGGTCCGCGATCCATTGCACGTAACAGAAGAAGCTTTCGCGGCGTGCCAGAGCCGCCTGTCGATCGTGCGGCAGATCGTGGAGCCAACTGCGCGCTTTTTCGATTGTCTGATGCTGCGGCTGCCATCGATTCCATGCCGCGCTATCGTCGTTAGCCTCCATCAGGACCCGGAAAAATGCATACTCGCGCAACCACGCGGACTCTTGTTCGCAGAATGCTCGGAATTCTGATTGCCGTTGTTCGCCGGCGTGAGCCGAGAAATTCGAAAACGCTTTTTCCAGCAAGCGCAGCTTCAGTTTTTTTACAGGGCGATACTTTACCGCGCCAAGACGGAGCGCGTTCAGATCAACATCGGCAACTGCAGTGTCAAAGTCTTCGCGCGTTAAATCCTGCGGCGAGTTTGGCGCAAGGTGCAGCGTCGTTGGTTCGATCGCCATGGCGCTGATCGCGTTGTAAGGACTGTTATCGTCTCCTACTTCGTTGATGGGCAGGAGCTGGACAAGTTTGAATCCGACTTCTGCGACCCAATCAATAAACTCGCGCAACGCAGCGGTGTCGCCGATTCCAAAATCCTCTTGTCCCCGGAGGGCAAACAGCGGGACGAGAACTCCAGCAATCTTTTTCTCCGGCGACAGAATCATGAAGAAAATGACAAATGACGAATGACGAATGACGAAATAATGACGAAACACGAATGACGAAAAAATCCGGCATGCGTTTTCGTCATTCGATCATTTGAATTTCTTTCGTCATTCGTCATTTGAGCTTCGTCATTTTCTCATCACCTGCCAGTCTTTGACGCCCATTCGTGTCATTCCGAGCGAAGTCGAGGAATCTCTGACCAGTCGATAAAATGAGCTACCAATGAAAGATGTCTCGACTCCGCTCGACATGACAAAAGGAAATCAGCCCCGCCTCACTTGCCAGTCTTCCACCAGATCGTTTGAAATTTCTTGCAGGAAACGCGATGGCCGCTGGAAGACATCGCCGTAGCCTCCGCTCAAGCGCATTTGCGGATAAGTAAGATAAAGCTCGTCGCGTGCGCGGGTGACGGCCACGTAAAACAAGCGCCGCTCTTCCTCCAACGCATCGCGCGTATCGAGCGAGCGGCTGCTCGGAAACATTCCGTCAGTCAACCAGATGACGAACACGGTGTGGAACTCGAGACCTTTCGCCTGGTGCACAGTGGACAGATTGACCGCCTCTTTGTCGCTCGTCTGACCTGGCGCGGCCTCCGCATCGACGTTGCTGATCAGCGCCAGTTGAGAGAGAAATTCGTGCACGTCTTTGAACTGGCGGGCAAACACTGCGAGCTGATCGAGATCTTCGCGACGCAGTTCGTAGTTGGTAAAGTTCACCTTCGCGTAGTCGTCGTAAATCGCTTCCACAATCGATGCGATCATTTCCGAGGGTGGATTAGGTTGGCCGCCCGGTGCGATCTCATCCAGGGTATGCGCCAGTTGCGTCCACAGTTTCTTTGATTTTGCGGGAACGTTCATTGCTAGGAGACGTTCGCTGTAGCCGGGGGCGCTGACCCCGGCAGGCGCTGGTGTTTTTTCACGGCCGGGATCACCGATCCCGGCTACAGCGAGACGGCTTTCCCACGTCTGCCAAAGATTTTCTGCCGTCCGATTGCCAATGCCCGGAAGCAATTTCACCATCCGGTTAAAGGCGACTTCATCGCGCGGATTAGCTATGAAACGGACAAATGAAGTCACATCTTTGATATGCGCCTGCTCGAAAAATCGGATACCGCTGGTGATTTGGTAGGGAATACCGCGCCGGGAAAGCTCCAATTGCAGCTCGACCGCGTGATAATGCGCGCGGTAAAGCACCGCGATATCGTTAAGATCGACATTTTCATCGCGCAGTTCGAGAATCCGCTGCGCCACAAACTGCGCTTGTTCCGCGCCGTCGTTCAGCGCCACCAGAGCCGGCTTCAGTGCTTTTGATTCGCGTGTTGCGCTTAGGTGTTTGCGGAATTGTCGAACGTTTGCGGCGATCGCTGCGTTCGCCACCTCCAGAATTTCCGGCACGCTGCGGTAATTCATTTCGATTTTGAACACCTGCGCGTCTGGATAACGCTTCGGAAATTCTAGAATATTTTGGAAGTTCGCGCCGCGCCACGAATAAATCGACTGCGCGTCGTCTCCAACGACCATCACATTGTGGTGGTCGCTGGCGAGCAGATCCACAATGTCAGCCTGGATTTTGTTTGTGTCCTGGTATTCATCGACCAGAATGAACTGAAACTGCCGCCGGTAAACTTCTGCGATGCGCTCGTGCTGCTGAAACATCAACAACGTCTTTTGCAGTAGGTCGTCGAAATCCATCGAGTTGGTCGCCTTTTTCTTTTTTTCGTATCGCTCCTGAACATCTTGAATTCTGTCGAGTAGCGGTAGGAAGTAAGGAAACTTTTCCGCGAGTAATTCCTCCAGCGGTTTCTCTGTGTTGATCACGAAACTAAAAATTTCCGCGAGCACATCGCCTTTCGGGAACCGGATTTCCTTCGGATCGATGCCCGCACTGGCCACCACCGTATCGATCAAGTCTTTTTGATCTTCGCGATCCATGATTGTGAATCCGCTCGAGTAACCGAGCGCGCTGCCACGTCTGCGCAAAATACGGTTTCCAACCGAATGAAATGTTCCGCCCCAGAGTCCGCTGGCATCGACCGGTAGCAAATTCGCGACGCGGTTCAGCATTTCGCGCGCAGCTTTGTTCGTGAATGTGAGAAGCAGAATATTTCGGGGATCAATCCCGTTTTCGAGCAGGTAAGCTACGCGATAAGTAAGGGTGCGCGTCTTTCCCGAGCCCGCGCCGGCGATCACAAGGATAGGGCCGGGCGGCGCAGTCACCGCCGCAAGCTGCTGTTCGTTCAGCTCAGCGGCGTAATCGATGTGGATTGATGTCGATGCCGGGACACGTTGCAGCATGTATTGACGGGACATAATTGCTGTCCAATCCGACAGCCCGACGGATTCGCCCATGAGAGACTTGGACAAGTTACGCTGCTGTTGTCGTCAACACACTTCAATTAGAGATTGCGTTGGCCGCCGCGGTAGCGAATTGCTGCTGAACAAGAAATTCGTTCGAGATTTGGGGTACGCGGCAAAGTAAATAACGCGGAATTACTTCAACGGAGGCAAATCAGTTCAGGACGCAATTCGAGTTTCTAAAGATTGCGTTGCATCACCGAATACCGGTATCAATATCCATGTCGACCCGCACCGTCTGGTTCGAAACGATGGTGAAAAATCGAGGCTTTACTCGGACGGGCCTGCCTTCGGACTCCTGCAGGTCGAGCATATATTCGCCCGGGGGCAGCTCAACGCGATAGTTTCCGTCTCGATTTACGGTCACCTGCGTGACTTCTTTTTTTCCGTCTCGGCTCCGGATGATTAACGGATATTCAGAATAAGGAGGTTCAGCATCTGTGTTCGCGCGGTCTCCATCATCGGTAAGATTGGCATCCCTGAGTGGAAAAATCTTCACATGCCCTTCAACAAAACCTGGCGGCACAGGGACGCTCCACACCGCACTGCCAATCAGCATCAGTACAACGCACCTGCGAATCACGTGTTTGACAAACATGCGCGACCTCAAAAAAAATGGGCGAGGTAGATTAACCTCCCCGCCCACTAGATAAACTATGATTTATCTTTACGGAAGGGTCAGTTTCCAAGCACTCCGTCCGTGCGTCGCGGCATAAAGCAAGCGTGCGTTCGGCACAATCGTCAGACTGGAGACCTCTACTTTGGGCAGGCCAGAGCCCGCCTCTGTCCAGGTATTCCCGCCATTAGCGAGCTTCATTACGCCGAAGTCACTGGCGGCGTAGAGATCACCCGTGTTATCGTCACGGACAAGATCCGTGATCGGGAGATCATCGAGGTTGTAGCTGCGGTCGGCCCACGTCGCCGTCCCGGCACCCGGGTCGTAAGTCACTTCAAACACATGCCCCGGAGTTGACGGAGTATGGGCGTTGTAGCCCGAGTACGAGAGCCAAACGTGGTTCTTATTTGCCGGATCGATATAAATGGAACTGATAAAGCGTTCCGGATCGTTTGAGACGAGCGAGTCAACTCGCGTGTAGGTCACGTCATTCTGGTTGGCTGCGTTCCCGTTGTACGTAACGAAGAGGCGGCCGGAGTCTGTGGCGGCCCAAAGTGTGCCGTTGTCGCCCGCAAACCGTTCGACCTGAGAGATGATGCTCGGAAGGCCGAGTGTCAGGGTCCGATCGCCCCAGAATGAGCTTGTTAGATCGCCGTTGGCGCCGCCGAGCGGGAGCCAGTCACCACAATTGGGGTTGTCAAACGAAACGGTGAACTCCTGGCAATTCGCCTCCAAGTATGCCTGACTGCCGCCGTTATCAAACGTGCGCCAGACATGCTGGAACCCGGTGTACATCGTGCCTGGCACTGCCGGGTCCATCAGCTCGGGCCAGTAGAACTCGACGCTTTCGCCGCTCTGAATCAGTGGTCCGCCGATGATAACCCATTTGGTCGGATCACCGTTTTGGAAGTTCACGTCTGTGGCACCCAGGAAGAATTGGTTAAATCGAATCGCCGGATTACCGACATTAAATCCCGACTCGCCGCCGTCACCATAAATGATCTGCGGCCACGCCACGGATGAGCCGTAAGTCTCGAACGTTCCGTTGTCTTGCGTGCCGCCCTGGAGATGCTTCGAATTCGTCGGATCGACCGACAGCGTCGAAAACTGGAGCGTGGAAAGGCCCTTGTTCGAGCTAAAAAGGTGCGATGGAACGGCAGACAGCAGAAGATGGCATCCTGTCCTGCTCGCGGAGCCGATAAGACCCGCGTTAAACCGATCGTCACATTGGCTTGTGATGTCGGTAAACGAGCCACTCGAGCGGACAACGCCGCCATCGGATGCCTCGAAGAACAGGCCGCTATTACTCGGGCTCACGACGAGCGCGTGCTGATCCGGGTGCATGCCATTGGGCGCGACCAACATGGGCGGATAGGTGGACGCGTAGCTACCTGGAGGCACTGGTGGGGTTGTCGCATCGAATGTCATATCTGACCAGTGTTCGCCAGCGTCGGTTGAACGCACGACGGCCCGGCCGTTCGATCGCAAGCCGTACTCACCGTACTGGTAGGAGCCGCCCACGTAAACCTCGTCCGGGTGACTGGGGGGCGAGACGACGAAGTTGTCGTAGACGCATTGCGTCGTGCAATAGTTGAATGTTGCATAATAGGGATTCGTGCGATCAGAACTCGTCAGGTTCTTCCACGCCGCAGTATTGTTTGTGCCATCGAACAACCCGCTCGCAGCCTGTGTGGCGTCATCCGTTCGATAGAACGCTGTTCCAGTCGGGCTGTTGGCGCCATCGCCAGCATAAATTCGCGTCTTTCCATTCGATAGATGCACCGCCGCAAACTCGGTGCGATCCGCGCTCGAGGAACTTGCCGGCTTGAAGATCTGGGCAAAGGTTGCGCCGCTGTCAGTCGAGCGACGGATCCCCCTGCCGAAGACGCCCGCATAGATGGTGCTGGTCGCGGAGGGATCGAACTCAACATGGTTCACCCCGCGAAGCGAACCAAAACTCGAAATGAACGCGCCGCCGGGAAGTAGCGGATTGTTGCAGACTGCGACGGGGTCTCCGATCAGTGTGAAATTCGCACCACCGTCAATCGATTTCCAGAGCCCAACAGGCGGGAAGTTGGGATTCTGCGAGAACGAACCGCCGGACGGCACCCCATCGCCAAGAACGCCTCGGGCTGACCCGACGTAAAGAGTAGTCCCATCGACGATGATCGAGGCAATCGAGCGACCGTCGAATGCTGGTCCGGTGTACGGAGGGATGACCGGCGTAGCGCCGCAACCAGTGGCGCCCGCTACGCTCGTATTGGCAGCAAGGTGGTTCCAGGTGTTGCCACCATCAGTCGATTTGTAAATGCCAAGACCTGCGTTGGAATCGCCCGAGCCGTTAGCCTCGCCTGTGCCGACATAAACGGTGTCGCCGGTCGGGTCACTCGGATCAAGTGTGATTGTGCCAATCGCGTTCGTGGCGAAGCTGTCTGAGACAAACGTCCAGTTGGGAGACGTCGCGAGACCGTTGTCAGTCCGCCAAATTCCTCCCCCGGCGGCACCTAGGTAAAGACGGCATTTTGATTGAGAGCAATTCGGCGCGATGGCAAGCGCAGTCGTTCGACCCGACGCAATATAGTCGTGGCCGGTGAATGTCAGCAACCCGGGATATTGGGCATTACTCGGACCGATCAGGCTCCACTGCCCGACAGAGTTTGCCGGTGCATTGGCTGATTTGCCTTTAATTCTGGCCCAGGCGTTCTGTGCGTTTAGCGTGTCTTTGGTGGAGATCACTGCCGCGGGGTATGCGCGATGGCGGTATGCCTCCTGCGCTGCGCGATCGATACCATCTACCTCGCCCGGCTCTCCGCCGTTACCGGCGAGGGCCTGAGCAGTCAGCTTCCCGGCTAACGGAGATCTGGGCCGGGTCTTGGACCAGCCTTTGCCGACCGTTGGCACCGTGTTTGTTGCCGCGACGAAGGCCAATGCCGCCGCCGCGGACATCAGCGTGACCGTGGTTGCGATCCGCAGATTTGATGAGAGACGATTTCGATTAAACCAACGAGGAGTTTTCATATATTTTTGGACCTGCAGTTCGGGTTTGAGTTTCGATTAACTTTCCCGGCACAAGAAGATGTAAGTTGTCAGCATCACGAAGAAGACGTCAAGGTTCTTTAACATTATATTTTTGTAATCGTCAGGCTGAGCCCGTGTAATCATTCGCCAACTACTCGCTCGCCACCCGCAGATGTCCGCCAAGTCGTTTGTCATGTGGTGTGCGCGAGAAATATTTACCTTACGAACCGCAGACCCGCTGCCTCGACCAATCGTCTGCTAGACGGCTTGGCCTTACAAACCGCCTCACGAACGAAATTATCCTTGTGGCCCGGCGTGCCGCCGACGTATGGGAGCAGCTCCAAAGAGTTTTCGACGCGACGATATGCGCGGAAGGAACTTGAGCTATTGGAAAAGCGCTGTTGAACGGAGGATAAGAAAAGATGGTCGAACTGAAAGAGCGCCTGATTCACCAAAAAAGCGCCGTAAGCATGATGAATATGAATCGGAAAGTTTCTTTGCATGTTGCGACAACAACGGCCGCATTTTTTTTTATGACATCGAGTCTCGTCCGTGGACAGACAGCCCAGACCTCACCGGCTAGCATGGCGCGTGGAGATGAAGCGATGGGCTTCGATCAAGAGAAAACCACTCATCATTTCAAACTCCTACCGGACGGCGGCACGATCGAGATCAGTGCCAATGATCCCTCTGACGTCGCGACTAGAGAGGCGATCCAACGACACGTAGCGAAAACTGCGGGTATGTTCGCACAAGGAGACTTCAGTATCCCGATGCTCGTCCACAAGCAGGCACCACCGGGTGTAGATATGATGAAGCGGCTCAAAGGTGAGCTTTCTTACACGCCAGAGAATTTGCCGAACGGCGGACGAGTGCAGATTACAACGTCAAATTCAGAGGCGCTGAATGCTGTTCACGATTTCCTGCGCTTCCAAATACAGGAACATAAAACGGGCGACTCGCTTGCCGACCCCCGACCGGCTAAGCGGAAGCACCCAGCGAACAATCTCGGCAAGGACGCGCACCCGGCGCCGCCTTAAGCGGCCAGTAGAAAAGATCCAGTTAGCGCGCTCTCCAACGCGGGAGAGAGCGTCTCACGTTGTAGCCTTGGCGCAACCCACTACAGGGTCACCTCATGGCGCCTTCACGATCTCGTAGAAGCCGCGCCCGTGTGTTGCCGCACGCAGGTGACCGTCGGAACTGATCGCCAGATCGAACACGGCTGCGTCGGGCAGGCCGATGCCGTAGAGGCTCCAGCTTGAACCGCCGTCGGTGGAGTTGAAAACACCGCGGTCAGTGCCAGCGTAGAGATGGGTCGAATCTGCCGGATCAACCACGAACGCGTTCACCGAGACATCGGGAATCCCAGTGTCCGTTTCCGTCCACGTGACGGTGCCGGTGCCGGTAAGGTTGAGATTGGCTGCCTTAAAAATGTGCTTAAATGTTGGGGTACTGCCATTGCCGTTATACACGACGTATGCCGTATTCGGATCGTTCGGATCGATAACGGCGCGCGCGAGGTATTTAGCGGGCATGCCAGTCTGGGTCACGTCCGTCATCGGGTTACCACCGGTGATCGTCGCAAACACTTTTCCGCTGTTGAGGCCGACGATGCGGACGTCGTCATTGGTCTTCGAAATACCAATCGCGCTGACGTTAGAGGTAAACGCCTGGCTGACGATCGTCATCAAATCGCCTTTGTTAATCGATCGGTAGAGTTTGTTCGTGCCGAAGTAAACCGTCTGTCCAGAGCCGCCTGTCACTACCGGACCCAGCGCCACCGGCGCGTAAAAGTTCACCGGGTCGCTAAGCAAAATTCCGTTGAACGTGTCGGTAGTTCCATCGCAGTGGACAGTCGGATCCACGGGTGGCGTATAAGCGCCCTTAAATGACCACTGCCCCTCTATCGCGCAGCTCGTTTTCAGGACGCGGCCGAAGCCGATCAGGTTATTCGTCGCGTTGAAATACGTATGATACATCGTCACATTTTCCGTGTCTGTCGCCGTCTGGTCGATCAGCGCGTAACCGCCGTCACCGAAGTCAACACGGGTCCATGTTCGGTTCGGCTGAAAGAAATTGGTGCCGTTGTCCTGCGTGCCACCGATGCTGAAGTTGGGATCGGTCGGGTGAACGGCCACGCTTTGGAACTGCGTCGCGCTAAAGGTGGCGGTGTTGCGATCGATCCAGTGCAAGCCCATATCGTTCGACCGCCAGACACCGCCATCGTTGCCGGTGTAAATGACCGACGGATTGGACGGTGCGACGCCAACCATGTGGCTATCAACATGCAGCGTATCGTTGCTTGGTGTAAATGTGCCGCCGCCATTTCTCGAAAAGAGAAAAGTCCCATTCAGCGTGCCGACGACATAGATGTTATTTGAATTCGTCGGGTCGATTGCCACCCCAAGGTTGTAGAACCCTTGACCAGCTGCGAATCCATTCGCGGACGGTAACCCGGTGAAGTTAACGTTCTTTGGCTTGCTCGATTTGTAAACGGCCTTATAAGCTTTGCCTTGGCCCTGGTTGCTGGGAGCAGTCTCGCCGGTGGCCGCTACCACCGTGACGGTGTCGCCGATCTTGTTGATCGCGAGCTTGACCGGCGCGAAGTCCGCGATTGCGGTTGCCAGGACTTTCGTGAACACAGGAGTCCCGGCGCTCGCATTTGTCGTAAAATAGATGCCCCCAATTCCTTGTGCGGCGGCATCGGCGACGCCAACAAAAATATGATCGGAGCTGCCCGGCTCGTAGACAATTGACGTGACCCGGAAGTCGAACCCGGCAGGTAGGTTCGCCACCGCAAGCTTCGTGAAGGTGGAAGCGCCGGAAAAGAAGTTAGTCGAACGAAAGACACCGCGTGCCGGAGCGCCGACAAATGCTTGCGGCCCAATCCCCTGCTGGCCAGTCGAACTGCCGACGTAAACGGTATCATGATGATTGGGGTCGATAGCTAACCCGGATAGGCTTCGCTTGCTAAACACATCAGTGGCGGTTGTGCTCTGATTGAACGGCCCGCTCAGAACTGGGCTGGTTTTCAGATTTGTAAGTTTGTAAACACCAAATCCCGCATAACTATCCGCGGAAAAGTTACTCTCGCCGCTGCCGACCAGCAGCGTGTTCCCCGTCGCGTCCGTGGGATCAAGCTCGAGGGAACCGACCGCCAGCGTCTGCGCGATTGCGGTATTATCCATCAAAGGTGTCCACGTTGCGCCGCCATCGCGGGTCTGATACACACCGCCTTGCGCCGCGCCGACATAAGCAGTGTTCGGATCGGCGGGGTCTATTGCCACCGCTGTCAAACGCCCGCTGACGGGAGCTTGAGTGAGGGAAATGCCGTTTGCGTCAGCCGGTATCGTCTGGCCGTTTGGAATCGGCGCCGGACCGAGAGCCGTCCAGCTCGGGGTGGTTACGAGGAAGGCCGCGGTGATTGAGAATGGGGAAATCGCAGGTCCGCTGGTTGGTTGAATCGCTTCATTCGATGGTTGGACCCCTGGTTCTGCTTGCGGCGGTCCGCTCTCATCGACTCTCGCCTTGAAATGCTTCGCAGTCGGCTTATGTGAATTCTGGGCATAGGTGAACGTTGGTGCCGCAAGCAGCGCGACGGTAATGGAAACACACAAAGCTGTGTGAAAAAAGCCGACGCGGAATACGCGTGCGTTAGTAATGATGGAAGATAGTGATTTCATATGAGAGTCGATGTAACTGAATTCTGAACGCCGCACCGGCATGTGGGTTCGTTTAGGTTCTTCTGAGGCCGGAATGTGGCAAATCGCGTGATTCGTGATGTAACGCAAGAACTTTCTTTAACTTTATCACCCATGGGGGCATCGGAAAGGTAACGCCGTTGTTACTTTTGCGGGCTGTCGGAGCGCGCGATTAAACCAACGAGGAGTTTTCATACATTTTTTTTAACTGCCAGTTAGGGTTTGAATTTAGTAAATTTGGGAACTCAGATTACCAAAAGAAAACCCAAACGCTAAGATTTTTGACGTTGCATTTCTGTAATGATGGCCCGACGCGGGATTTCGATACGGTGCTTTATCAAATAGTGCGTCGTTAAAACTGCGTTGGACGAAGGCCTCTTTTTCATCCTTGGTAGGCCCATTCACCCGAACCGCCTCGGTTTATCGTGACAAGAGACAGAGGCGATTGAGGCAATGGCCCTACCTCCGCTGGAATTGAGCTACGCTGCAGCTGCGCGTTTCCGCGCGGTCGCGTCGAGAATCCGCTTGCGTAAACGCAATGATTTTGGTGTCGCTTCGACGTATTCGTCGATGTCGATGTACTCGATGGCGCGCTCGAGAGTCATGCGCAGCGGCGCTTCCAGTTGGATGCCTTTGCCTTCACCTTGCGAACGCATGTTCGTAAGATGTTTCGCCTTGCAGGGATTCACTGGCAAATCTCCTGGCCGCGCGTTTTCGCCGACGATCATTCCTTCGTAAACGTCTTCCTGCGGTCCGATGAAAAGCCGGCCGCGCGCCTGGATATTGTTGAGCGCGTAAGCAGTGCTGACTCCATTTTCCATCGACACCATCACTCCACGACCGCGTCC
>Ga0066676_10000198_pt1 | contig 19384 bp, 17 predicted proteins | sample GraSoiAngelo_125_FD_62293 | JGI IMG/M metagenome (GOLD analysis project Ga0066676, IMG submission 62293) | Grasslands soil microbial communities from the Angelo Coastal Reserve, California, USA - 14_0927_05_40cm | ecosystem: Environmental > Terrestrial > Soil > Grasslands | place: USA...
CCGGCCGCCGTGGAGAGTTGCTGACGACCTCTCAGATGGCGGCGCGCCTGAATCTCAGCCCGAAGAGCTTGCTCCGCCGCAAAGCCAGGGGCGAGATCCGTCCCGCAGTCCAGCGGGGCAAACTGATTCGCTGGCGGGGTGATGAAGTCTCCGGTGACGTATCTGAGCTCTCGAGGCGCCGAAGACAATGACGATCAGGTTAGGCGGCGAGTGACCAGTGAGGCCCCGGGGGCGGGTGTTCTCACGTGAATGTTGCAGGTCTCCGATCTGAGACATTGACCACGCGCCGGATCTGATGACACTGGAGGCGTGCAGAGCCCTCGGTCTCAATCCGCACTCCCGGGAGCAGCCTGTTTAGATATCGAGCGGTCACGGATCGGCTCGTGCCTCGGCAACGACGTGGCTCGTGGCTTGAGTATGTTCTCAAGAGGCGGTACAGCCAGCCCTGATTACGGATATTTCGACCCGATCGAAAGGAGGCTGTGATGTCGGTACGTCGCATCAAAAATCACGGTAGATGGGTGTGGCAGGCCCGCGTCGCATATCGCGGGCTCCGGAAGGCAGCGTTCCGCAACAGCAAGGAGGAAGCGCGCGAGGCCGAGGCATCGCTCGTTCAAGAGTTGAAGTCGAGGGCGGGAGAGGCAGAGTCTCGGGCAACCCGCCCAGCAACGATGAAGGATCTCTTCGAGTTCTACGTTGGCGACCTCCAGGCCCGCGGCAAGGGGCCCGACACCGTTGGTCGGGCAATCGAGACGGCGAGGGCAATGGAACTGCTTACCCCTGACCTCCTTGAGGTTCCGGTGGGGAGAATTAGCGACAAGGACATTTTCGCCTTCCGGGAGGCGCGGGAACGGGATGGGGCAAAGCCCAGCACAGTTAATCGCGACTTTCGCACGCTGCGCGCGGCCCTGAAGAAGGCGCGGCCAGACTATCACTTTCCCAGCGGCGCATTCTTCCCCGAGGACGAGACGCGGGTGCGGTGGCTCCGGCCTGATGAAGAGATTCTCGTCATCGAACCGATGCGATCGCCCTTCAAGGAGATGTCCAAACTCGCCGCGCTCACGTTGATGCGGCAGGGCGAGATTCGCCTGCTACGCCGGGAATGTGTTCACCTTGAGCAGGGAGTCGTCCTGCTGCCCCGTGCGAAAGGCGGCGCCCGCTCGGTGATCCTCAATGCCGAGGCGCAAAAGATCCTCCGAAAACAACTCGAGAGCCAGGAGAGCGACTGGGTGTTCCCGAATCCGGACGGAACACCGTATAGCCGGGTCCACGTGAGTCGGGTCTTCAGGAAAGCCAGTCGGTCCAGCGGCCTCCGAGATTTCCATTTCCACGATCTCCGTCACCACGGCGCCACGATGGCGCTGAACGCCGGCTTCTCCGGTGAGATCGTGATGAAGCTTGGTGGGTGGAAGACGGCAAAGATGATGCGCCGGTACGCCGCAGTGACGGATCAGACTCTCCGGGCGGCCGCTGAGGCCACCAGCGGCGGCGCGGAGTGGCAGGGGCGAGCAAAGGCAGCGACTCCTCATAACTCGACGCGACCTCGGAAGGGACTAAGGGTTTGAGTCTCGGGACGACCAGAGACTGAATGTACTCACTTCGCGATCAACATCAACAGCGGCCACATCAAGCCCGCGCCATGATCGTCCTCACATCGCAGTCTCGATCGCTGGACCCTTCCCGAAACCTGCTGCCATTCCGCTGCCATTTCGGTGGGTGATTGTGGGGTTTTCTACGGCGTTCTGGGGTTTGGCTTCTCGATGCTCAAGTGCGCTCGAAGCCGTAGAAACCCTTGATCGTTCGAGTGGTGGCCCCAACGGGATTCGAACCCGTGTTTCAGCCTTGAGAGGGCCGTGTCCTGGGCCTCTAGACGATGGGGCCGGCCGAACGCAACGAGCGACAGAACCTTACACGAAATTTTGTTGGCTGGGGGAGGAGGATTCGAACCCCCGCTACGTGGTCCAGAGCCACGCGTCCTACCACTAGACGATCCCCCACCAACGCACCCAACCTTACCATACCTACCAACGAACGACCGTCCCGCGCGGCGGAACGCCGGAGGAACGCCACCATACCGAACTCAGCGAATCGCGGACTTGAGCGTGCGGCTCGGGCGGAAGCGCGGCACCTTGGCGGTCGGAATCTGAATCTCCTTGCCGGTGCGCGGGTTGCGGCCGTTGCGGGCGGCGCGGCGCGCGACCACGAACGTGCCGAAGCCGGAGATCGTCACGCGGCGACCGCGTCGGAGCGATTCGACGATGCCCCCGACGAAGGCGTTCATGGCGCGCTCGGCCGAGGTCTTCGAGCCTCCCGCACTCTTCGCCATGATTGCGACGATCTCGGCCTTCGTCATCACGAGCCCAGCCCAGCCTCTTCTACTAGCCTGCCGAGACCGTGTCAATCAGGACGTGAGGTCAGGACGTGACGCGCCGCACGGCGTCGAGGAAGTACGTGGGCTGAAACGGCTTCTCGAGGATCATCACGCCCGCGTCCTTCAAGAACGAAAACGCCTCGCGGTTGGCGGTGTCGCCTGTGATGAAGATGAAGCGCTGGCCCAGCGCCGGATCGTCCTGGGTGGCGGCGCGATAAAACGACTCGCCGTCGCCGTCCGGCATCCGGATGTCGGACACGATCAGGTGGTAGCGCTGCTGGCGCACCCGCTCGAGCCCTTCGCGGCCGCCGGTGGCGACGTCCACGCGCCAGCCGGTCTGGCTCAGGATCGTCACGATCAGATCGAGCACGCTCGCCTCGTCTTCGACCACGAGCGCGATGCGGCCTTCGCCCGTGACGATCATGGGCGAGCCCGCCGGCACCGCGCGGTGGGCGGCCGCTGTCTGCGCCACCGGCAGCTCGAGCCGGAAGATCGTACGGCCCGGCCGGCTCTCGACGACCAGGTGGCCACCGTGCTCCTCGACGATGCCGTACGAGACCGACAGCCCGAGGCCGGTGCCGCTGCCGACGGGCTTGGTGCTGAAGAAGGGCTCGAAGACGTGGGGTAGCGCGGCTTGCGGAATGCCGGGACCGTCATCGATCACCTCGGCGTGCACCATGCGCCCGTCGCGGCTCACGGTCGTGTTCAGGACGATGCGCCCGCCGGTCTTGCCCTCGAGCATCGCCTGCTCGGCGTTCAATAATAGATTCAGGAAGACCTGCTCGAGCTGATGCGGGTCGGCCATGACCGGCGGCAGCCCGCGGGCGAACTTCTTCTCGACGGCGATGCCCGAGACCGTGAGCTGGTTGATCCGGAGCGCCAGGGTCTGCTCCAGCACTTCGTTCATGTTGACGGTCGTGCGCTCGGCCGGGCGCTGGCGGGCGAAGAGCAAGAGGTTCCTGACGATCTTCGCCATGCGGTCGGCCTGGCTCACCATCAGCTCGATCGGCCGCAGCACCACGGCGGGCACCTCGCGGGCGAGCAGGAGCTGGCCGTAGCCGACGATGACGCTGAGCGGGTTGTTCAGCTCGTGGGCGACGCCGGAGACGAGCTGGCCGAGCGCCGACATCTTCGCCGCCTGCACGAGCTGCACCTGCTTCTCGCCCAGCCGCACCAGGCTGTCGCGCGCGCTGGCGTACAGGCGCGCGTTCTCGAAGGCGAGCGCGGCCTGGTCGGCGAGCGCCTCGAGTGTTTGCAGCTCCTCGCGCGAGTACGTGCTGCCCGGCTCGGCGCCCAGCCCGAGGGCGCCGATGACACGGTCGTGAGTCAGGAGCGGCACGGCCACCACCACGCGATAGCCGCTCGACCGGATGCGCTCGCGAACCCATGCCGCGAGGTGGATCGCCGGATCGGACAGGATGTCGGACGAGGTGACGATCCGCCGATCGGCGACGGCGCGGCCAACGGCGCCCTCGCCCGCCTTGAAGATGAGCTCGCGCATGACGTCCGCATCGGCACCGTAGGTGGCCGTTGCGCGCAGCGAGCCGTCCTCAGGCTCGACCATGAAGACGCCGGCGGCGCGCGCGTTGACCAGCTCGGCGGCGCCGCGCGCCAGGAGCTTGGCGATCGGCTCCACCTCGAGGGTCGAGGTGAGCTCGCGGGCCAGGCGCGCCAGCACCTCCGCCACGTCGCGGCGCCGCTTGGCCTCGCGGAAGAACCGCGCGTTCTGGATCGCGATGGCCGCCTGGGCCAGGAAGAGATCGATGAGGTCAAACTTGTCCTTGCCGAAGCGCAGCGGCTCGGTGTGGCCGAGCGACATGACCGCGAGCAGCTCGTCGCCGGCGAGGACCGGGTAGCCCGCGAAGCTGCGGATGCCCCAGCGCTCGGTCCAGGCGCGATTCACCAGTCGCTCGTCGCCGAGCATGTCGTCGATGACCAGCGGCTCGCGGTGGCGGGCGACCCAGCCGGCCCCGCCCTGGTCGTAGGTCATGATCGTCGGCGAGTACGACTCCATCATCTCGGGCATGGTGCTGCTGGTGAACGACAGGGTGCGCCGCTGCTCGTCGGCCAGCCAGAAGGTCACCAGGCGGGCGCCGGTGAGCTCGGCGGCCGCGTCCGAGATGGTTCTCAAGAGTTGATCCAGCTCGAGCGCGCTCGAGATACGGCGGTTCACGCTGGTCAGCGCGCGAATCCGCGTGGCCTCGGCGTGCTCGGCCTCGTAGATCGAGGCGTTGCGGATCGCGATCGCGGCCTGCTTGGCGAGGAACTCGAGCGCGGCCGTCTCGTCGCTGCCGAAGGTGCGCTCGGTCCAGTAGTGCACGACCAGCGCGCCGAGGATCCGGTCCTTCACCGCCAGCGGCGCCGCCGCGGTGGCCTTGAAGCCCTCGCGCTCGATGTCGCTGCGGCGCGTGGGGGCGAACCAGAGCCGCGTGTCGGTCAGAACGTTGCGCGTGGTCACGGTACGCCCCTCGCGCACGGCCACGCTGACCGGGCCGCCGCCGACCGGGATGGTCCCGACGGGCGCGTACTGCGCGCTCAGCCGACCCGCGGCGCGCATCACGCGGAACTCGGGCGCGGTCGCGTCGCCCAACACGACCATCGCCGATTCGGCGCCCATCACCTCGAGCGCCTTGTTCACGATCGTGTCGAGCACCTCGTTGAGATCGAGCGACGAGGTGAGCGACTGGCCGATGGCCTCCATCGCCAGGAGTAGCAGCGCGTGCCGCTGCTGGTCGCTGACGTCGTCGAAGAACACGACGGTGCCGGTGACGGTGCCCTCGTCGTCGCGCCACGGCACGCAGCGGGCCTTGAGCCACACGACCCGGTCGTCGCCGGCGGTGTGCGGCAGCTCGACCGCATTGGGCGTCTCGCCGGCGAGGGCGCGGCGGATCAGCGGGACCAGGGTCGTATCGCGAAACAGCGGCAGGATTGCGGCGGCGCTGCGGCCGATCGCGTCGGTGGAGCGCACGCCGGTCAGGCGCTCCATGGCCGGATTCCACTCGACGACTTCCAGGGCGGGATCGAGGATGACGAGCGCGTCGTTGAGGTTGTCGAGGAGGCCCCTCACGCCCTCATGATTCTTCGGGCCGCGCGCCATCCTCCGAGTATGAACGGACCCCCGGGCCCTATGCAATAATGACGCGATGCGGTCACCGCTGGACACGTCGACCCTCGTGCTCGCCGGCGTCGCGGTGGATGGTGGCGCTCTTCGCTTGGCAGGCCTGATGCAAGTCGGGCTCCTCTTGGCGCCCCTGGCCGGTGTGGTCACACCGGGCTGGCCGATGGTGCCGAGCCTCGTCTTTCCCGTGTTCGCCGGCTGGCTCGTCTCCGTCTTCAATCACGAGTGAGCTTCACCGACCTCCGCGAGTTCGTCGATCATCTCGAGAAGCACGGGCGGCTCAAGCGGATAGCAGCGCCCGTCTCGCGCGATCTGGAGATCGCCGAGATCACCGACCGCGTCTCGAAAGGCCCTCCCGACCGCAACGTGGCGCTGCTGTTCGAGCGCGTCGAGGGCTTCGACATGCCCGTGCTCGTGAACGCCTTCGGGGCGCAGGCCCGCATGGCCGTGGCGCTCGGCGTGAGCCACCTCGACGAGCTCGGCGAGCGAGTCGCGAAGCTCCTGGATCTGAAGCTGCCCGGCACCTTCGCCGAGCGTCTGGGCAAGCTCAGCACGCTCTTCGACCTGGTGAAGGCCGGGCCCCGGCGCGTCACCGGAGCACCCAGCCAGGAGGTGGTGGAGACGGCGCGCCCGTCGCTCGCGGGGCTGCCGACGCTACAGTGCTGGCCCGCCGACGGCGGCCGCTACATTACCCTGCCGGCTGTCTTCACGCGCGATCCGCGCTCGGGTCAGCGCAACGTCGGGATGTACCGATTGCAAGTCTTCGACGACCGCACGCTCGGCATGCACTGGCAGACCCACAAGGGCGGGGCCGAGCATCATCGCGTCGCCGAAGAGCACGCCGCCTCGCCGGAGCGGATGCCCGTCGCGATCGCGCTCGGGGGCGACCCCGCGATGATCTACGCGGCGTCCGCGCCGCTGCCGCCGGGCGTGGACGAGGTGGTGTTCGCCGGCTGGCTCCGCGGCCGGGGTGTCGAGCTCGTCCGCTGCGTGACGAACGACCTCGAGGTGCCGGCACAGGCCGAGATCGTGCTCGAAGGCTACGTCGACCCGCGGGAGCGGCGGCGCGAGGGGCCGTTCGGCGATCACACCGGCTACTACTCCCTGGCGCGCGACTATCCGGTGTTCCACCTCACGGCGGTCACGCGCCGCGCGCGGCCGATCTATCCGACGACCATCGTCGGGCGGCCGCCGCAGGAAGACTACTGGCTCGGCAAGGCGACCGAGCGGCTCTTCCTGCCGATCATCCGGCTCATGCTGCCGGAAGTCGTCGACATGAACATGCCGGCCGAGGGCATCTTCCACAACCTCGTGATCGTCTCGATCAAGAAGCGCTACCCGGGCCAGGCGCGCAAGGTCATGAGCGCGCTCTGGGGCATGGGGCTCATGATGCTGGCCAAGACCATCGTGGTCGTCAGCGAGCGCGTGAACGTCCACGACCTCTCGGAAGTCGCCTGGCGGGCGACCGGCAACATCGACCCGCGGCGCGATCTGATGATCGTCGAGGGGCCGATGGACGATCTGGATCACGCGGCGCTGCGCCACCGCTACGGCGGCAAGCTCGGCGTGGACGCCACGGAGAAGAGCGCGCTCGACGACATCGCCCAGCCCTGGCCGGAGGAGATCGTGATGACCGACGAGATGCGCGAGCGGGTCACGCGGCGCTGGAAGGAGTACGGGCTCTGAAGAAGCTCGGGCGCGTGCTCGAGGCGATCAAGTTCGAGCACACGATCTTCGCCCTGCCCTTCGCCTACATCGCCATGGTGCTGGCCGCCAGCGGCTGGCCCGGCTGGTGGACGGTCGGCTGGGTGACGGCGGCGATGGTCGGCGGCCGCACGTGCGCGATGGCGGCCAACCGGGTCATCGATCGCTTCATCGACGCCAGGAATCCGCGGACGGCCGGCCGCCACCTGCCCCAGGGGCTGCTGGGCGTCGGCGAGATGCGCGCGCTGGCGATCACGGGCGCCGTGCTCATGTGCGTCGCGGCGTGGATGCTGAATCCGCTCTGCTTCGCCCTGGCGCCCCTGGCCCTCGTCTTCCTCGTGGGCTACCACTATATGAAGCGCTTCACGTGGCTCTCGCACTGGGTGCTCGGCTTCACGGACGGCATCGCGGGCGCCGGCGGCTGGATCGCGGTGCGGGGCGCGTTCGAGGCCCCCGCCTTCGTGATCTGGTTCGCGCTCACGACCTGGATCGGCGGCTTCGACCTGATCTACGCCTGCCAGGACGTGGCGGTCGACCGGGCGCAGGGGCTCCATTCCTTCGCCGCCCGCTTCGGCGTCCGGGCGGCGCTGCTCGCCGCGCGCGTGAACCACGCGCTCACCGCGCTGGCGCTCGCCGGGCTCGGCTGGCAGCTGGCGCTCGGCCCGTTCTACTGGGTCGGCTGGCTCGCCGTGGTGGCGCTCTTCGCCTACGAGCACTCCCTCGTGAGCCCGCGCGATCTGTCGCGGCTCGACGTCGCCTTCTTCAACGTGAACGGCTACATCGCGCTGATCGTGCTCGCCGCGGTGGTGCTCGGCCTGCGGTAGTGGCCGCGTCGGCCACGTCCTCTCCGTCCAAGGCCGAGGCCGTGCGCACGATGTTCACGCACATCGCCCGCCGCTACGACCTCATGAACTCGCTCATGACCGGCGGCCGGCATCACGCCTGGCGCCGCAAGGCCGCGGAGAGCGCCGCCGGCGCTCCGGGCGGGCCCGTGCTCGACCTCGCGACCGGCACGGCCGACCTCGCGATCGCCGTCCGCGCCCGCACGCCCGGCCGGTTCGTCGCCGGCGCGGACTTCTCGGAGGGGATGCTCCGGGTCGGGCGGGCCAAGCTTCGGGAGCGGCGGGTCGCGCGCCTTCAGCTCCTTGTTGCCGACGCCCAGGCCCTCCCGTTTCGCGACGGGGCCTTCGCGTGCGTGATGTCGGCCTTTCTCCTGAGGAATCTCGACGGCCTCGAGCGGGGCCTCGCCGAGATGCGCCGCGTGACGATCCCCGGCGGCCGCGTGATCACCCTCGACATCGTGAGGCCGGCGCAACCGCTCTGGGGCGCGGTGTTCGGCGCCTACTTCAATCACGTGGTCCCCGCCATCGGCGCGCTGGTGGCGGGCAACCGGCAGGCGTACACCTACCTGCCCCAGTCGGTCGACCGCTTCATCACGCCGGACGAGCTGGCCGAGCTGATGGAGAAGGTCGGGCTGCGCGACATCACGTATCAGAGATTGGGGCTCGGAACCATCGCGCTCCACGTCGGCATCGCGTAGGGCCGGGCGATGGACTATGCTTGGCCGACGTGAGCGCCCAATGATCAGGAGGCAGCGATGGCACGCGCGACCTGGCTCGCCGGTCTGCTCGCTCTGGCCCTGTCCGCCTGCCTCGAGACGCGAACGGCGTCCACCAACGGCGACGGCGGCGGCGTGAATCCGCCGGACTCGCTGGACCGCGTGCTGAGCCAGACCTTCACGGTGCCCGCGTTCAAGCTCGAGAGCGGCGAGGTGCTGCCCGAGCTGACGCTCGCGTACGAGACGTACGGGCGGCTCGCGCCCGGCGGCCGCAACGCCATCCTCGTCGCCCACGGCTTCACGAGTAACCACCACGCGGCCGGTAAGTACGCCGCCACCGACCAGGTGGCCGGCTGGTGGGACGGCCTCATCGGCCCGGGCAAGGCGCTCGCGATACCGACCGCTACTTCGTCGTGTCGTCCAACATGCTCGGCTCCTCGTACGGCTCCACGGCGCCCGCGAGCAAGAATCCGAAGACCGGCAAGGCGGTCGGCCTGCCCGTCCACAAGCTCCTCGCCGGCGAGTGCCGCGACCGGGTCCGCATCGGCGGGCTCCTGGCGATGAAGCCCACCGTCGGCGAGCTGATGGACGCGGCCCAGGAGCTCTACGCGCGCGGCTTCCGCCATTTCGGGCTGAAGATCGGGATCGATCCGAAGGAGGATCTCGCCAACGTCGTCGCGCTTCGCGAGCGCTTCGGCGACCGGGTGGTGCTGCGAGTCGACGCGAACGGCGCGCTCGCCTACGACGCGGCGCTCGCGCTGCTCCGGAAGCTCGAGCTCTACGACATCGACGTCGCCGAGCAGCCGGTCGCCATCTGGGACCTCGAGGGCCTGGCGGCGCTCTGCCGCGCGACCAGCATCCCGATCATGGCCGACGAGTCGGTCTCGACCGACCATTCCCTCCTCGAGGTGATCCGTCGGCGCGCCGCGACGGTCGTGCAGACCAAGATCGCGAAGAACGGCGGCATGTATCGGGTCTGGCGCCTCTGGGCGCTCGCGTCGGCCGCCGGCATGCGCATCTACCCCGGCAACCATCCGAGCACGAGCGTCGCGACCGCCGCGCTCGCACAGCTCTGCGCGGCCTGGCCCGGCCCGCTCATGGAAGGCGTGTTCGCAGTCGGCGTCAGTGGAGCGCTCGGGGCCGACATCGTCACCGAGCCCATCGTCCCCGTGAACGGCGAGATCCGCGTGCCGTCAGGACCGGGGCTCGGTGTGGAGCAGGACGCGAGCGCGATCGACCGCTACCGCATCGACCGCTAGACGGTCATCGACCGCTAGACGGTCGGCGGCAGCGCCTTCAGGAACGTGTCCAGCTCCTGGACGAATCCGGCGGGGTTGTCGAGGACGAGGTGATGGTAGCTCGCCGGCACCTCCACCAGTGACGCGCCCCGGATCGCCGCGCGCAGCTTGTCGGCCATATCGCGCGGGAGCACGGGGCTCAGCTCGCCACGCGCGATCAGGGTCGGCGCCGTGATCCGATCGAGCAAGGTCCAGGCGTCGACCGGCCGACGCTCGGAGTTGCTGGCTGGATCGAAGCGGTAGACCCACGCCCCGTCTCGCTCGACCACGCCCGCGGTGCCCATGTGCGCGAGCAAGGCCGGATCGGCGTTCGTCTCGCGCGGCACCAGCCGAAAGGACTGCGCGGCAGCCTCGCGCGTGGGATAGGGGCGCAAGGTACGCTCCCCGCGTCGGCGGAGTCGGTCGAGCCGGTCCGTCGGGATGGTCGGACGCGAGTCGACGATCACGAGCGCGCGCACGCGGTCGGGGTGCCAGGCCGCGAACGACATCGCGTTGTGCCCGCCCATCGAGTGGCCGATGAGCGCGACCCGTCCGAGGCCGAGCGCGTCGATGAAGCCCAGGAGGTCCGCCGTGAAGTTCGCGGTCGCGTAGGCCGGCGGCTTCGCCCACTCGCTCTCGCCGTGACCGCGCTGATCGAGCGAGATCACGTGAAATCGATCCGTGAACGCCGGCGTGACGAGATCGAACCAGTGGGCGTGGGCGGAGCCGCCGTGGAGAAAACAGAGTGTCGGACGGCCGGCGATTCCCCACTCGAGGAAGCTCAAGCGCAGCCCGCCGACCACGACGGAGCGTTTGCGCGCGGTCTCGCATCCCAACTGTGTAATGGGTGGCATGCGCCGAATTGTATCCGCAAAATTTTTGCTTTGTGCGCCCTCGCGCACCAGCTATTGTCGAAAGTACCGATGAGTGACGAGCACACGTCGCAGAATCGTCGTCGCAACGTCCTGGACGGAGCCTATACCGTCGGGCTTCTCATCGTTGCGATTCTCGCCGGCTACGGGGTGCTGGCTCCGTCGAACTTCGCCCGCGCGACGACCTTGGTTCGACCTCAGCCAGCGCCAACTCCTGGTCCAGTCTCCGAGTATCTCGGCAAGCCGGTCGAGCGCGCGCCCGAGCCGCCGCGTCTGACCTGGCCAAAGATGGTCAGTGGTCAAATCCTTGACGAGAGCCGCGCTCCGCTCGAGGGCGCGTCGATCGTCATCGGTGGCGTCGAGCACCGGACGGACACCGAGGGAAAGTTCACCGTCGAGGGCCATCCGCCGGATGCCCCCCTGCTCGTCAAGCGCCCGGGCTACGCGAAGGTGACCGTGCAGCCCACCCCGGCCGCGATCGAAGTCGTCATGAAGCCGCAGACGATCAAGGCGGCGTACCTCACGTACTTCGGGATCGGGCACAAGGAGATCCGCGGACGCGTGCTCGAGCTGGCCGCGCGCACCGAGCTCAACGCCGTCGTCATCGACGTGAAGGGCGACCGGGGTTGGATCGTCTACCGTACGGAGGTACCGGAGGCGCTGGCGGTCGGCGCACAGGGCCCTGGCACACTCAAGAACTTCGACGAGCTGATGGCCGATCTCAAGGCGCGCGGCATCTACACGATCGGGCGCATCGTGACCTTCAAGGACAACATCCTCGCCAACGCCCGTCCCGACCTCGCCATCATCGACACGCGCACCGGCAAGCCCTGGATCGACAACGAGAAGCTCGCCTGGGTCGACCCCTTCCGCGAGGAGGTCTGGAAGTACAACGTCGCGATCGCGCGGGAGGCGGCCGGCAAGGGGTTCGACGAGATCCAGTTCGACTACGTCCGCTTCCCGACCGACGGCAGGCTCGGGATGGCGAAGTATTCGGCCCCCAATAACAAGGTGACGCGGCTTCCCGCCATCGCCGGCTTCCTCGGCCGGGCCCGGCGCGAGCTCGGCCCGCTGGGCGTCTACGTCGCGGCCGACGTCTTCGGCTACACGGCCTTCAACGAGAACGACACCGACATCGGCCAGCGCATCGAGGAGCTGGCGCCGCATCTCGACTACTTCTGCCCAATGGTCTACCCCTCGGGCTACCACGTGGGCATCCCGGGATACCGCAACCCCGTCCAGCACCCCTATGAGATCGTCCACGAGAGCGTGCGCCTCATTCGCCAGCGCTCCGCGAGCCAGAAGGTCCGGGTGCGGCCGTGGCTGCAGGATTTCAAGGACTATGCATTCGACAAGCGGATCTTCGGCGTGACCGAGATCCGCGCCCAGATTAAAGGAGCCGACGACGCCGGGGCGGTCGGCTGGATGCTCTGGAACCCCCGGAACGACTACACGGCCGGCGCGCTGCGGCAGAAAGAGGCCTCAGGGAAGAAGTGAAACTATTACTCGTTCTATCTTTGATCCTCACCGCGGCTCTGCTGTTTGTTTCGTTCGCCGGCGCCGGTGAGCTCGCCCCCAACGAGCTCGGGCGCGTCATGATCCTCGAGTACCACAAGATCGACTACCCCGAAGAGCGCTGGACCCGGACGCCCGAGAACTTCCGCCGCGACCTCGAGACGCTCTACGCCAAGGGCTACCGGCTGATCAATCTGGGAGACCTGCTCGACCGGCGCATCGCGCTGCCGGCCGGGACGACGCCGGTCGTGCTCACGTTCGACGACTCTTCGCCCGGCCAGTTCCGCTACCTCGAGCACAACGGCACCCTCGAGATCGACCCCAAGTCGGGTATCGGCGTCCTCGAGGCGTTCCGGCGCGAGCATCCGGACTTTGGCCGCGGGGGCACGTTCTACGTGCTCCCCGGCGCGAGCCCGCCGAACCGCCTGTTCAATCAGCCTGCGCTGGAAGGCAAGAAGCTCCAGTACCTGGTGAGCCAGGGCTACGAGATCGGCAACCACACGCTCTGGCACGCGAATCTCGCCAAGTATCCGGAAACGACGGTCCGCGCGCAGGTAGCCGAGGCGCAGGTGTGGATCCAGCGCCACGTGCCCGACTACAAGACCCGCACCCTGGCGTTGCCGCACGGCTCGTATCCGGCCGATGTGAGCTGGGTGCTGAAGGGCACCGCCAAGGGCATGAGCTACAGCCACGACGCGGTGCTGATGGTCGCCGGCGGCGCCGCGCCCTCCCCGTATTCTCGCTCGTTCGATCCCGTACACCTGCCCCGCATCCAGGCCACCGAGCGCGAGCTCGCGTACTGGCTGACGTACTTCGACAAGAACCCGATCGAGCGCTTCGTGAGCGACGGCGACCCGAACTCGGTCACCGTCCCGACGGCGCGCCGCGACCGGCTACGTGACGAATACCGCACCCAGCGAGTCGTCGAACGCTGACACCACCCCGCTCCCTTTCAGCCCCTCGACCGGCGAGCCGGGCTCACCTGGAGCCCGGCCGCCGCGTGAACCTCTCCCCCGCCCGGTGTCTCGTCCCAAACGAATCACCGACACCGACACGAATCGTGGGCCCTTCAGAACGGGCACGGCCGTGATCTGTTCCTAGGAGTGACGCTCAGCTGGCTCTGAAACGGTTGCGAGCGGACTCATGATCGACGGTGGGCCCACGATGCGCCTTGCCGCGCGGGCGGTGCGGGGCGGGCGGGGTGGGGTCTCTTCGGACCCGTTCCCTTCAAGAGAAAACGGAAGTGGCGCGCCCAGATGGAGCCCAGCCGCCCAGGAGCAGCGCACGGGTGCCGCGTGGTCCGAAGAGGCCCCGCCCCGCCCGCCCCGCCCGGACGCAACGCGGGAGGACTAGCGATACATGAGGTACGACGCGCGACGATTCAAGAAGCTGCTACGATCTATCTCCGCCCAGGCGACGAGCCGGTCGAGGACCTCGCCCCTGAGGAAGGCCCACATCGTGGACCGGTTCACCAGGAGGTTCTGGATGCTCTCCGGCCTGAACTGGTCCCGGTGACGCTCGCGTAGGGTCCGCGCCAGCGCGAAGGCAACCGTCACCGGTCGGATCGCCTCGCGATCGGTGATCACCATCCTGACCCCGCCGCAAGAGATGCTCGTGTAGACGTCCGCCGTCGGGGTGAACCAGATGGGGTCGAATCTCACGCCGCGGAGCCCCTGCCGATTGAGCGCCTCGGCCAGGCCTCGAGGCTCGATCCAGGGAGCGCCGATGACCTCGAAGGGCATGTCCGTCCCCCGCCCCACCGAGAGATTCGTCGCCTCCAGGAGACCGATGCCCGAGTAGAGCAGGGCCTGAGTGACCGATCGGATGTTCGGCGACGGATTCACCCATGGCAGTCCGGTCTCGTCGAACCAGCGATCACGGTCCCAGCCGACCAGCGGAACCACGGTGAGCGAGACCGGGATCTTTCGCTCGGCGGCCGCCAGCCTCGCGAATTCCCCGATCGTGAGCCCGGTGCGCACCGGGATCGGATGCGGGGCGGTGAACGACTGCAGATCGGGATCCATCAACGGCCCCTCGACCACCCGGCCGTTGATGGGATTCGGCCGGTCGAGCACCAGGACCGGGATCCGCTGCTTCGCGGCCTCCTCCATGACGTAGACGAGCGTCGTCAGGTAGGTGTAGTAGCGGGCGCCGACGTCCTGGATGTCGAAGACCAGGAGCGTGATGTCCTTGAGCATCGCCGAGGTCGGCCGGCGGGTTGTCCCGTAAAGGCTCCAGATCGGAAGGCCGGTCACCACGTCGCGACTGTGAGGCACGTCGGTGTTGGACACGCCCGTGAGCCCGTGCTCGGGCGAGAAGATCGCCTGCAGACGGACGCCCGGGGCGCCGGCGATCAGGTCGATCGCGCGGCGGCCGCGCAGATCGATTCCGGTCTGGTTGGTCACGAGGCCGACGGAGTGTCCCGACAGCATCGCGAACTTCTGGTCGGCGAGCACGTCGAGCCCCGTGAGGACCCGTTCCTGCGGCAGGATGGGCTCGCCCGGCGTCACTCGAAGCTCGGGCGCCGACCCGTCGGCGGCGGGACCGCTGATGGGTCCAGGATCCGCGATGATCGGTGGCTGGAAGAGCTGGGCGCCGGCGGCCGCGGCGACGCGAACCCGGAGATCGCGGATACGTGAGGCGCCTCCGCCATACGGGTGGACACGGTTGGACAGCACGATCAGGTAGCTTCGCGTCGCCGGGTCGATCCAGACCGCGGTGCCGGTGAAGCCGAGATGCCCGACGGAGCCCTCCGGAAAGAACGGCGACATGAGTCTTGGAGACGAGCTGACGTCCCAGCCCAGTGCCCGACCCGTCTTGCTGTCGGGCCCTCCCGACTCCCACATCTCTTTGACCGTCGCTGCCTCGAGGATACGGTGGCCTTCGAGCGTGCCCCGATTCAGCAGCATCCGCACGATGCGCGCGAGGTCGCCGCTGGTCGAAAACATCCCAGCGTGGCCGGCGACCCCGCCGAGGAGGCGAGCGCGCTGATCGTGGACCTCGCCACGAAGGAGGACGCCGTTGACGAATTCTGTCGGCGCCACCCGGGGTAGCGCACTCACCTTGGGATGGAAGCTGGTGTCCGCCAGCCCGAGCGGTCGGAATGCCGCCTTGTCCAGGTACTTGTCGAGCGGAGTGCCGCTGACCCGCCGGACCACCTCGGCGAGCAGGATGAAGCCGGTGTCGCTGTACTGGAACGAAGTGCCGGGAGGATAATCGAGTGGCATCTTGGCGATGGAGTGCGCGGCACTGGGAAAGCCGGCCGCGACCATGGCGTTCGGGGGATAGGCGGCGAGCCCGGCGCTATGGGTCAGGAGCCTTCGGATCGTGATCTCATCGAGCTGCTTGTCGCGGAACTCCTTGAGGTATCGTCCAAGCGGCGCGTCGAGCTTGACGGCCCCCCGCTCGACCAGGCTCATCACAGCGAGGGTGGTTCCGAAGGGCTTCGTGAGGGATGCCAGGTCGAAGATCGTGTCGACCGTCATCGGGACCGGGTTCGGCACCAGGCGCCGGGAGCCGTACGCCCGGTGGAGCAAGACGTCGTCACCGCGGCCGACCAGCACCACCACGCCCGGAACCTCACCGCTGGCGACGGCCTCGTTGGCGGCTTCGTCGATCCCGGAAAAATCGAGCGCTCCGGAAATCTCTCTCGGCGGAGCGAAGGCGAACGCGGGAAGCGCGAGCAGGGCGAGCAGCGTCACGCCGGCAATTCGAGCCACGAGCACGTTAGAATCTTAGCACTGTGAGCCCGAGACCATGACACCGAGTTCCTTCTTCGGCACGTCGCTCCGCCGCGACCCGAATCAGCCCGCCGATCTCAACGCGCGCATCGAAGCGCAGCTGCGCGAGCGCCTCGAAGAGGCGGTGGACTTCGTGTGTCTCGACGCGCTCGTGAAACGACGGCAGGCTCTCTCGCTGCCCGCGCCGAGCGCCGACAACACGCGTGACCGCGAAGAGTTCACGCAGAGCGTCCACACGTTCCTCGCCGAGCTCTGGAGCGTGATCGCGCCGACGCTCAGCGGGGAGCAACGCCAGAAGGTCGCCGCCCCCGAGCGCGCGCCCGGCGACGAGACGCAGCGGCTGCTGGCCGTGCACGTCGCGCTGGCTCGCGAGCTGCCGGACTACTGGCAGCGCTTCGAGGCGGGCCGCACCGCCTACGCCGAGCAGATCGAGTCAGGCGGCGAGCGCCGCGGACTGCTCGGTCGACTCTTCGGCCGCGGTTGACCGCCAGGCGCCGAGCGCCCAGAGATTCTCGAGATCCTCCAGCGCACGACGCCACCGCCCGTAGCCGTCGAGCAAGGATTCACGCACGGCCGCCAGCTTCGCGTCCGCGTCGTCCAGTCTGGCCTTCAACGTTGGGTTCGCCGCGCGAATGCTCTCGAAGCCCCCTTCGGGTACCGACGCCGCGAGGCGATCGAGAAGTCCTGTCAGCTCCTGGTGCAACACACGCTCTACCGGGTTCATCGGAGACACCTCCCTACGGGCCTAATACTAAACACGTGTTGACCTTCTGTCAAGGACTCGAGAAGTCTCCACGTTGAGTGTGATGGCCGCGCCGCCGACGCTATTCGCGCTCGTCGCACTGCGCGCTCGCATCACTTTCATGATCGCGCGCGACCGCGGCGCCCAACCTTGTCTTCGGCCGCCAGCGAGCGCACTATTCCCGCCACGGAGGTGGTCTGAGCCGCTCACCTGGGCGCTCTACGAGATGGGCAACCGCCGGCGCGCCGCGGATTACCTCCTCGCCATTCAGGATCTCCAGCGTGTCTCGCGACAGGTCGCCCGGTTCTTCGTCGAGTACGATGTGTGGCTCTCGCCGACGCTGGCCGAGCCGCCGCTCCCGCTCGGGAGCTTCGACTCGACGGACGACAACCCGATGCAGGGCATCTTCCGGGCGGCGCAGTTCGTGCCGTTCACGCCGATCTTCAACGCGACCGGCCAGCCGGCGATGTCCGTGCCGCTCCACTGGAACCGGGACAACGTGCCGATCGGCGTGCAGTTCGCCGGCCGGTTCGGCGACGAGGCCACGCTCTTCCGGCTCGCCGCACAGCTCGAGCAGGCCCGTCCGTGGGCCGACCGATGGCCGGCCCTCTAGGGATTCGCGCCGGTGGCTGATCGGCCGTACGACGTCTCGACCTACGGCGAGCGCATCGCCGAAGTGTACGACGACTTGCCGCGGGTGCCCGCCAACACCGAGCGGGCCGTGGAGTTTCTCGCGGCCAACGCCGGGCGCGGGCCGATCCTGGAGCTCGGAATCGGGACCGGTCGTCTCGCGCTGCCGCTGGTGCAGCGGGGCTTCGTGGTAGACGGCATCGACGCCTCGCCCGCCATGGTGGCGCGGCTGCGCGCGAAGCCCGGCGGCGAGCGCGTCACGGTCGCGATGGGCGACTTCGCCGACATGGCGATCGCCGGCCGGTTCTCGCTGATCTTCGTCGCCTTCAACACCTTCTTCGGCTTGCTCACGCAGGAGGCTCAGATCCGCTGCTTCAGGGGCGTCGCCGAGCATCTCACCGACGACGGCCGGTTCGTGATCGAGGCCTTCGTGCCCGATCTGAGTCGATTCACGCACGGGCAACGCGTGGGCGCGACCGACGTCGGCGTCGACGCGGTGCATCTGGAAACGAGCGTCCACGATCCGGTGGCCCAGCGCGTGCGCTCCCAGCAGGTCGTCATCACCGAGCGCGGCGTCCGCCTCTACCCTGTCGAGGTCCGCTACGCCTGGCCGTCCGAGCTCGACCTGATGGCGCGCCTGGCCGGCCTCCGGCTGCGCGAGCGCTGGGCCGGCTGGAGCCGCGAGGCTTTCGGCGCGTCGAGCGGCGCCCACGTGTCCGTCTACGAGCGCGCCGGACAGGAAAGGAACCCATGACCTCCCTCGCCGAACTCGACACACCCGCCGTCACCGTCGACCTCGACATCATGCGGGACAACATCCGGCGCGTGCAGGCCCACCTCGCGCGACACGGCATCGGCAACCGGCCGCACATCAAGACGCACAAGATCCCCGCGATCGGCCGGATGCAGATGGAAGCCGGCGCCATCGGCATCACCTGCCAGAAGCTCGGCGAGGTCGAGGTGTTCGTCGATGCCGGCGTCACCGACGACGTCCTGCTGACCTACAACATCCTCGGGCGGCCGAAGACCGACCGGCTCATGACGCTGGTCAAGCGCGTGCGCCGGCTCGCGGTGGTCCTCGACAACGACGTCGTGGCACGCGAGCTGTCCGAGGCCGCTGCGCGCGCCGGCGCCGACGTGCGCTTCCTGGTCGAGTGCGACACCGGCTTCGGCCGGACGGGCGTGCAGACGCCCGACGAGGCGTTCGACCTCGCGCGCGCGGTCATGCGGCGGCCTCGCATGCACTTCGAGGGGCTGATGACCTTTCCCAACCGCGACCCGAACACGCGTGATTTCTTCGAGCGCGCGCTGGCGCTCTTCAAGCAGGCCGGGATCCCGGTGCCGGTCGTCTCGGGGGGCGGCACGCCCGCGCTCTTCACCGCGCAGAACTTTCCGATGCTCACCGAGCATCGCGCCGGGACGTGCGTCTACAACGACGCGATGGTCGTCTCCACCGGCACCGCCACCTGGGACAACTGTGCGATGCGCGTGCGGGCGACGGTGGTGAGCCGGCCGACCCCGACGCGCGCGATCCTCGACGCCGGCTCCAAGGTGCTCACGTCGGATCTCTACTTCATGAAGGGCTACGGACACGTGATGGAGTATCCCGAGGCGGCCGTCACGGGGCTCTCGGAGGAGCACGGCACCGTCGACCTCTCCGCCTGCGCCGAGCGTCCCAAGGTGGGCGACGTCGTCCACGTCGTGCCGAACCACTGCTGCGTCGTGACCAACATGGTGGACGAGGTCTACGGCGTCAGGAACGGCGCGGTCGAGGTCACCTGGCCGGTGGCGGCGCGCGGCAAGGTGCGCTAGGCGCACACGGAGGAGCACGATGCCCGAGAAGGCGACCATGGACAA
>Ga0066676_10000203_pt1 | contig 19132 bp, 25 predicted proteins | sample GraSoiAngelo_125_FD_62293 | JGI IMG/M metagenome (GOLD analysis project Ga0066676, IMG submission 62293) | Grasslands soil microbial communities from the Angelo Coastal Reserve, California, USA - 14_0927_05_40cm | ecosystem: Environmental > Terrestrial > Soil > Grasslands | place: USA...
CCACCACGCAGACCACCAAAACAATCTTCTGAATAGGCGCAGGCGCAAACTGGCTGATCACCCAGTAGAGCAATACCACCAGTAAAACCACCACCAGCCAGCTGATCAGCGCTGAAATCATAGTTCTTGAGCCAATTTCTTTAACCGCGCCAAGCCGCCCCATTCATCGACAAGCTTGATTGCCAGCTTGCATTTAGATTCCCAGTCCTTGTAGCCCGGATCGGAATTGGGCAGCACTACGCAGGCAATGATCTTGTCCTGAGTTCCCCCTCTCCTGGGATCGGTTGATAGCCCCAGGCACCTAGCTAAGAGCATCGAACCCTCACCAATCTGATCCTTGGGACCAATATCGGCCATAGCGAAATACATGTTATCCCCAGTCTTGGTGTTAAGCGCCAATCCCACATCCCCAAGCCGACAAAAGCTCTCCCCTCCAGGAATCACATAAAAACCGTAGCGCTCACTATCGACGTAGCGGGCCGGATGATTTTCAGGATAGTTCGGATCCACCAGCGCGGTGGTCGAGATGTAATAATATGGCGCTGGATGATATGCGGCCTGAAGAATCGGTAATCCTTTCCCATCTGGCGGCGCGTAAATACCCCACCAGTTGCCAGGCTTGCCAGCGTTGTCCGTATAATCCAACCCGCTGTCATTCGGTCCGTAGGCGTGAGGCGACCCATCTGCATTCACCGCAAAAGAGCTTTTCCACAAGACCCCGTCCCTATTGTCCCTGTAAACCATCACGCCGCCAATTGTTTTGAATTTGGTTAAATCACTCATGCGCTGAGCTCTTCGGCTTTCTGTTTGGCTTCTTCTAAGCTTTTGAACTGCCAGACATCAGTCGCTATTCCTTTATCAAGGAACAGTTCATAATAGCCATTGACCTCCATGATCCTGAAAGAACCACTTTCCCAACATGGCCAGTCAAGGAACGTTGTTTTCTTCCAGTCCATGGAGGTCAAAGTTCTAGCGCTTATCTCTTGCGCGAAGAAGGGGCACCTTGAGTTTTGAGCCAATCAGTAAGCGCCTGCGTAGGAACCTCTACGGTCTTACCTGGCCCAATTGATACATGGACCATCGTAGTCCGCTCTGGCAATACAATAGGATGCTCTGGCGTCTCGCCGCCACCGCCGCCTGCCGGAGGCAACACAATCGGGTGAGATGGCACAACCGGAACATAAATCGGATGTTCGGGTTTCGGAGCGCCAGCTGGAGGCAACTCAATCGGATGACTTGGCACAACCGGGTAATAAATCGGGTGACTTGGTTGGCCCCCGCTAACCGGTGGCTCAATCGGTAAATAGATCGGATGCTCAGCGCTTGGCGGCAAAGGCACAATCGGATGACTCGGGAAAACCGGATAATAAATCGGTTGAGTTGGCACTCCTGGCTGGCCGGCCGCTGGTGGCTGAGCTGGCGGCAGCTCAATGGGATGAGTCGGACCAATAGGCAGATAAATCGGATGTTCGGGTCCAATAGGAGCTGGCGGCTGAGGCCAATAAATCGGGTGCTCAGCAGTCGGCGGCAAAATCTCGATTGGATGCTCAGGAAAAATCGGCAAATAAATCGGCTGTTCAGGTTTACCACCACTTGGCGGCAAAGCAATCGGCGGAGTTGGAACAAGAATCGGGGCTGCCGGAAACGTCTTAGTTATTGATAGATACATGCTTTGGTTTTTCTTAGGTTTAGGTTAGGCGATTTTTCAATCTCCGGGATTTGCTTCAGTCCCTTGTTCTTGGCGCTGGGTTCCATTGGGACGGGCCGGATGTTCTTCAATCCATTTGCCCAATTCATTGAGCCAATCCGAATACGAAGCTCCAGCCGGCGACGGAGTCGGCTGAGGCGTAGGACTTGGCGTTGGCTGCGGTGTTGAGGTTGGCTGAGGCGTTGGAGTAACTGAAGCGCTTGGAGCCGGGGTCGGTGTCGGACCAGCTCCACCTCGCCAAGGATGCGGATAAGTATAAGGACTATAACCTGCCGGCGCCGCAAACTTAATGTCGCGATCCAGTTTAAATATATTCTTCGTTGAGCCACCCGAACAACCATATCCAGTCTGGTCATTGGTCCCCCAGAAATCAGCGCCTGCCCCGCTATTGGCCCAGAAATAGAAAGGATTGATCGCACTCGGAGTCACGATCTGGCCGCTTGGATAACTTTTCCCATCGGTCCCAGTGCCTGGCCAGCGCGTGCCGGGATACATCGCTTCGGTCTCGCATTTACCGCCATTACCTGCGCCACTCCGGGTCAATGGCTCATCAATAAATACCCAGGAAGGCTTGGCCCCGCCCCAATAACCGCCCGAATCGATCTTATCAACCGTATTGTCATGAATGCGGCCGCTTCCAGCTCTGGCCCAGAAAAATCGATTGGTATTGACCCAGACTCCGCCCCGTTTCTCGTAAAGGAACTTATCGTTGTAAGCCTCAAATTGCCGACCGCCCCAGGTACTGGTGATCCCGTGAATAACAGCCTGAGAATTGATAAATTCCGAATAGCGCAAAACAACCCGAGCACAATCATCGATATCAATTGCCTGGTTGTACATATCCCGAAAAGTGCAGTCTTCGACATACAAATTCTGATCACCGCGCGTATCGGCTGTTCCAAACGTATCGGCTTCATACCAACCCTTAGGACTCTTTATTTGCAAACATCCGCTACCGCTGCCCGGCCCAGAGCTTGAACTGCTCGCTGTTGATTCAAAAGTGCAATTGTAGAAGAGCCCTCCAGTCGTATTGATCGTGATCGCGGTAGTAAGCTGAAAATTCGGGATATTGAAATTTAGATCATGCAGAATAATGCCCTGTGCGCCATTGACTTGCCCAATGTTCATGTATCGCCCGGTAGCCGTGCCCGGCAGAAACTTGATATTAGCGACTGTTAAATGCCCAGCCGAACTAATCGTCAAATTAAAGAGGTTTGCGCTACCTGCTCCATGGGTAATGCTGGCTCCTTGCCCATCAATAGTGATTGCCTTGTTACAGCTAATCCCGCCGGTCCAAGTATAAATTCCGCTCGGGATCAGCACAGTGTCACCATTGGCAGCCGAATCGATCGCCGATTGCACAGCGCTTGCTGAGCCACTGGCTGCCGTAATAGTTCTGGCTTCGAGCTCAGAACTTATTGCCCAGATCAATAGACTCGCTAGCGAAACTTTGTTCCACAAAGAACATTTCATTATCTTTTCAGTTTCTTGACGAGTAAGCCGTCACTTCCCATTTTTGACCTCTGACCATGTTTTGAGACCAACAAGGGATGCTACTACTCCAGCAATGGAGATATACATGCCGCTCATCGATTTAGCTACCTCCACATCACGAGGCTGAAGCTGATCAACGATCTGCAGCGTAAGCAATACCACTGGCGCACCGAGAAAAATCAATACACTGCCCCAACATAAAACCATCCGCCAGGCTGGATCTTTGCTATTCACCAGAGTTCGAAATCTCTGAGTCTGCGCCGTTCAGTGTCCCCACGGTAGGTGAATCCATGCCTGGTAAAAACCTTGATAACCTCACCCAGCGTTTCCCCGCTAACCTGCGGACTTAATCGCCAGGCAGCTCCGTACCAGAACAGATTTGGCCGATCGCCATCACCAAAACAGTAACATTTCACGAACTGATTCAGCCCATGAGCTTCTCTTGCTTCCCGAGTCCAGCGCGCCATGATCTCGCCATAAACCTGTTCCAACGGCCCAAATACACGCCGGTTTACCAGCACCTTCGCCACGTACATGTCAGGAAAAAAAGCCAGCTGCATCATCTCAGGCATTCGCCATTTACGTAAGTTTCGCCCCTGCCATAGCAACGTCGGCTGTCCGTCCAGCCCAAGATCGAACTTCCCATAAAGAGCTTCCATCTCTTCGATCTCACTGGTTACCGGCGCCAGGCTAGCGAACCTCATAGACCTTCTTTATCTGTTCTTTGGAGCCAGCCTTACTTCTAAAGCGCGATCCATCCCGAATCTCGCGCTCATAATAACGACGCAAAATCTGAGCGTAAGCTTCCTTTTTCTTACGCTCAGCCTCAGTTCCCTTTTTGGGCACGATAATCTGCACGCTAAAATGGCAGCGGTTGACCCTTGGCAGCTTTTCTCAAGCGCGCACCCATCGCGCTCGTGCTCTCTCCGGCACCACCGCCGCCACCTTCAGTCCCAGTCTCAGACTCGGCTCCCTCTTGCTCAGGGGTTTCGGTGCCCTCTTCAGTCACTGGCTCACCATTGACCGAATCAATTTTAACAGTCGCTTGGTTACCGCTCACGCTCTGCACAGTCCCCGATACACTGTATTGCACGCTATCTCCGACTTCCGGCGCAACTCCACCCTCACTGATCGAGGCTACCGGCACCTTGCACGTATACCCACCAGGACCTTTATTAATTCCTATCGCTATCGTTGCCATATTAAGTTGCCGTATACGCTGTCTTGGTCTGCAAAACTACCCCGTTCCAGGATGAGAGACAGACCGCGTTATAAAAGGTCTTCCACACGTAACTGATGAACTGATTGAATGGATTAGCGCTATCAGGATCTGTTATGGTGACCACCTTTGGTTTAGGTGGATTCTCCCCTTCAAGATCCGGCACAGCGAATGCGTCTTTACCGAACACCAGCGCTGCAATCGCAGCACCTCCGGCAACATTTGTGCCCTCAGCGTTCTGATACATCGCGTTGGTCGAGCGCAACACCTTGATCCCAAACAGTCGGCCAATCTCACCGCGCCAGATCTGTTCAGGTTTCTGGAACGCACTGGCATAAGTCCAGGCATTACCCTGTTCCTCGACCAAATCGCGTTCTTGTTCAGGACTAATGACGGCACAAAAACAACCGTCATCGAATTCTTTGGCTTTATTGAGCCGCAATTCGGTACAGACATCAATCAAATCATCAGAAGTAAACCTCCCCTGTTGACCAGTTAAGGCGAGCAGGGTTGTAAAGTCTGTTGCTGTACCCGCATAGCGTTTGGTGAACTTGGTCGGTTCCTCAGTCGTGCCGTTTATACAGGCATCCCGAATCAGCGTGTCGCACCAAAGCGCAGCCTCTTCGCCAAACTTATCCATCAGCGCCTCGCCTGTTTTCAAGAACTCAGTCTCATCGACAATGTCACTTACCTGCGCATATCCACCATACTGTTGCAACGTACGGGTGATAAATTCGAAGATGAGTTTGTACGGCGCATTCGAGGGCGGTGTGCCCTCAGTCAACGTGATAACATTGGCAATCGAGGCCGTCGGTGGCCGAAACATCCGGATAGTTTTACTGCCTTGGCCCTGCGGAATACTGGCCTTATAGGCTGGTTCATACAATTGCAGGGTATGGATCTGATGCTCTAAGAGCTTCTTACTAAAATAGATACGGTATTCACTAGCCTTGTCGGTAGTGGTTACCGCTCCGTAAACTGGAGGAGGCATAACACTAGAATTTTAGGAGTTTTAAACTAAAACCACGGCACACCATCGCGTTGCGCACCGCGTGTAAGATGTTTGCGCATCTCAGCAGCCGAGAGCTTTTCAAAATCAGCTATTGACTCGATTCTGTTTCCGCTCCCGATCCGCCCAGGCGCTCCACCTCCAACACTGGTCAACCCTTGGTAACGTTGTAGTTCAGTCTTTAAGTTGGAGTTCTCTGTCTGAAGCCCCTTATTGGCTTCTTCCATCAACTCCATTTTTGCTCTGTGATATGCCGCGACGATCCCTCTAGGATGCTGACGATAAATATTGCCGTCAGCGCTGGCCATTATCTCGCGTAACTTCGTATCAAGCTTAGTCCCCTCGCGCATAAACTCTGGATCAGCCTCGAAAAGTTCTCTTTCAGCAGCTTCCCATTGAGTTCTATGTTCCTGGGTTCCTGGTGGTGGTAACTCGACTGTACGCTGTGCGCGTTCGGCCTGTTCCTCGGCCTCCATTACGGCGATCTCTTTATCGGCTTTCTCGACAAGCTCGAAGTTACCTTCGTCTTGCCATTGCTGGCGATATTTCCTCAAGTCAGCAATCGAATAATCGCGCTTCGGTTTCTTGCTCGCCTCAAACTCAGCTCGCTCTCTGGCAAACTGTTCCCGTTCTCTGGCAAACTGCGCCTGTGCAGCCTTAAATGCCGCTCGCTCACGCTTGGTACGCTCGTACCGGCTAGGGCCTTGTGTCGCCTTAGCCTGGCCATTTTGCTCACCATCACTTTGAGAGGATTCTGGTCCGGCAGTGGCCGGACTCTCACCAAGCCGCTGGCTCGGTTCTTGAGCAGATGATTCGGTACTGCTCAATGTTGTTCCATGAGTCTGAGTAGTACCATCAAATGCCGTTTCCTCTGGCATATCTTTTAAGCGATTTTTTTCAGCTTCCGATTGCGCCTCGACCACCTATCCAACGCCAATCATCGGTCCGGCCACCGGCCGGAATGGCGTTTGCCCCTCGGGCGATCGCGCTTAGGTGCTCCTGATCTTCCAGCTCGCTCTCTCTGCTCTCCTCATTAACCGGGAAAACACGCAGCCTGTGAAGCAGTGCTAAGACATCCTGCATCCCTCGTGCTCGGGCGTTCGCGCTCACACTATTCTGGTAAACGGCATTGAACGTCGCATTAGCGACAATCTGGCGCAGGAATTCAAAAAGTTTTATTCCACAACTCGAACGGCAAAACAAGTCGAAATTGGCTCTCTCGGCCTCATCCCAATCCACTGCGCGGATTATCGGGCGACTCAAAACCATTCGCAGATACCATTTCAAAACCCAGTTCATACTGGCGGTATTCCTCCATTACTACCTGGCATCGGTGGCCCAGCGGGTGCTATGGCTGGCTGACCCGGCTGCGGTAAATTTGGGCCTGCTGGCGGCACAGGCGGCGGCGCCATCCCTGGCACCCCGCCCGGCGGTGGCACACCAAGCGCACCACGCAACTGTTGCGCTTTTTGAGCAGCAGCAGCTTGAGTCTGCATAGCTTTCTGCGTCTGCTGAATCTTTTGCTGGAACGGCATGACATCCTGAGCGTGCGTTTTCCAGTACTGCGGATTACTTCTGGCAGCATCAACGTGCATCTGCATGTGTTGCATAAAGATCGACATCAAAGGCGGCGGAATCGGTTGCCCTTGCTGAGTCCGCCACCCTATAAAGCCGTCACAAACCTGTAAGTGCACCACGTGATCATCATTAGGCTTAACCTGAGGCAGAAATCCATCAGTCATGATCGAATTCTCGACCGCCTGTTGTTCCTGTTGATCAGCCGCCAAGTCCTTGGGCTCAGAATAAATCTCCGCGACCCACTGCGAATCCATCAGTTCAACAATCTTCTTGTCTATCTCCGGCGTAATGATCCAAGGCGAACCCTGGCTAAGCTGACGCAATTGCATCAGTTTCTGGATCTCGCGCTCGCGACTGTATCCATCGACGCTCCCATTGGGCTTGAGCACGTATTTATTGTCAAACGCCGCGTCATCGAGTGTCTGTCTCTGATTGCGCCAGAAATAATCCAAACTCTCTCTATCATACTGTTTCAACAATCCCCAGGATTGTTCAAAAATCCGCGTCATAGCGCCTTTCAAGATCCGCGCTCGCAGATCATTATTCTGCTGCATCACATTGGTGATAACGTTGGTCTCAGTCGCTGTCTTATTGCCCTGTGGCTGATTGGGACCCGCCACACCAAAATCCGGTATACCAACCCGTTGTTCCGCCATGGAACGGTTAGAACTGATCTCCTGATCGAAGCTGACTGGCGGGGCTGGCTGTTGAACAAGCTGTAAGACAGAATCATAAACTGCCCCTGGCTCCCATCGGATGTTCTGAGCGTTGATACTCCCGCCCTGCGTGGAAAGTACCGGCCGATTGGCAATCGACATGAAATCAAGCTTTTCATTCCAGGTCTTACACGCGCTTGCTTCATACATTTGGACCAGCTCACAGACTCCGCGACTTGAGTAAAACCCGCCATCAGTCAGCTCATACGGAATCATGGTCAGCGGGATTTCTTTGTGTTCATACGGAAGCTTGAAATCGCCTCTGGCAGGTTCATCAGGCTGCATCGGGCTAAAAGTCTTGACCCGTATCTGGCCATCAGTTTCGCGAATATAAACCTCCCAAAGCACAATCATGTCAGAGAGCTTTGAGTAGCTTAAACCCTCAGCCGTATACCGATGCCGCTCATATTTCTGATCCGGTTTACCCTCGCCAGTGATGCTGTCAATGTAGGTCTCATCAGTGTTGAACCCTTTACGCTGGGCATCACGCTCGTATTCATCACGGCTGTACTGCATCACGTGAACGACCCGATCGGCTTTCTGGAAATCAAATGTCGAGTAAGCCGGCACAATGATGAAGTATGGATGGATGCTGGTAAAAGAGAGTTTACGTGCCCGATCATCCCAGTAGGTTTTGATCACTCCAAAGCCGTTCTGCAGACATGAATCGATCGCACAAACGGCTTGCTCGCTGAAGTTTGAGACTTCTCGAACCTTGTAATCGAACCATTGCGCCACGCTATCGGTATAGCTATCACCCTGAGTCTCCAACGAATAGAAACTGGCCAGCAGTTCCGGCCCAAAGATCCAGACTACGTAATAAGGTTTGAGCTTGCCAATAATGGTGTCAGCCACTGGCACGTGCACATTAGCCGCTCCTGGCCAAGGCCGATTAGCTCTGCCAACTCCGGCTCCGCGCATCTTGGCCCAGACGATCTGGCGGCTTTCCCATTTGGAACGGTCTTCAAGATCACCCGTTATTTCGGAATAAAGTTCTGAATTGTCTTCAGGCATCGATTCACACTTTGACCGTGATAATTGCGGGCTCTACTGGCCGCACATGGATGTAAATGTCCATAATCGTGTGAGATTGCGGATCGGGAATTCCTGAAAACTGCCAATTGGCCTGCCACCGGTCAGCATACATCCGAATAAAGCGAGGCGGCTTTGCGGGATCGATCAACTCAGGACTGAAATTATACGAATCCAGAAATAAAGATTTCAGCGGACTATCCCAAGTCAATTCTTGAGGAGGAGGTGATCCATTACCCATGAGCGCTTTAAAGCTGGGTTAAAGTCAGAATGGTTGACGCCGTATCGGCGTTCAGGGTGAAGACCGTGTTGCGTGGGATCCGCTCAAATATGATCGAATCATTGACTGCTAAAAAGACATTATTCACATCGCCTACTGTCGCCGGTTTAGTGGTATCAAGACTGACCCAGGCTTTACCAGGCCCAGTGTTCTTCATATAGATTTTGCCACCATCAGCACCCGAATAATTCACGGTGCACAAATCGTTGGCCGCCAACGTAATAGTCCGATGCAGCCGCACTGTAACACTTTGAGGCATTACGCTTGAGCGATCGAAGAACCTTTCAGTGAGCGCGCCTCGAACTTGCAAAAAATCGCACTGTAGTTGTCAGTCACGCTCGGCCACTGAGCAATAATTGAGTTGGGAGTATTCCAGCTATAAATCGGCGTGGCGGCCAGGTCTGCGGAACGCGTGCCATAAACGCTCGTAAAAAGCGCATCAATCGTTACTGTTGAAGCGATTACTGTACCGGGCGTCGGCGCTGCCAAAGGCTCAACTCCTTCCTGTTGTTGTTGGACTTGAGGCTCTTCCTTCTGGGGCTCTTCTCCATTCATCTTGTATTACGGAATAACAAACAAATCTGCTTGGCACAAGGCAAAATAAAGCGCTAGAATTGTTTTGCTGTGGTTAATGCAAGCTTGGGCCGGTCCTAAGCGCCTGATGAGTGTCAGGAAAGCTTGGGGCCGGCTAATTACCGGCTCCAAGGGAGCTCTGCTAGAACCATCCGGGCGTCACATTGGTGCGTTCGCGCGCCAATTGTACATAGGCTGGGGAGAGCTCAATCAGTATCGCGCGCCGTCCAAGCTCGATCGCCACCTTGCCTGTTGTACCGCTACCAGCGAATGGATCTAAAACCGTGTCACCAGCTCGGGTTCCGGCTAAAATACACAGCTTCGGGATTTCTTCGGGGAAAGTGGCAAAATGGGCACCATCGTATGGCTGCGTGGCGATTGTCCAGACTGAGCGCTTGTTGCGGAAATTAGGCCTAAGAATAGCGCGGCCTCCATTAAGCTCGTTTCCGAATGGATTCCGACCCATTGCAAAAGCTCGATTAGGATAAAAACCTAAACCCGTATCACCCGCAGTTTCAGCTTTTTCTCTGATCGCCTCCGCATCATAAAAGTACCGATCCTGTTTCGTGAGCAGAAAAATGTATTCGTGACTTTTGGTTGGCCGATCAGTCACGCTTTCGGGCATCGGATTCGGCTTGTACCAGATAATCTCACTGCGCAAATACCAGCCATCGGATTGCAGCGCCATCGCAACACGCGCCGGAATCATGCAGAGGTCTTTAGGCTTTAGGCCACCTAGCTCTCTCTTTACCCCATTGAACCTGCATCCATTTCTATCCTCGTGATGGGTTCCGACCAGTGTTGAGCTTTCCTTACCGCCTCCTGACATTGAGGAACCTGCATAGTTATCGCCAAGATTTAAAAACATAACGCCATCGTCTTTTAGCACCCGCCAAACCTCGCGAAACACGGCAACCATTCTGGTGATATAAATCTCTGGGGATTCTTCTAATCCTAACTGCGAATCGATACGGTTAGCGCCACATTTAGGGCAAAGATCTTTAAAAAACTTGCCATTGTCCTGAGCGTCACAGGACCCATTCAATCCCGTTGGATAAGCATTAAAGCGTTTATGATCGCATTCGGTATTCCCACCCTCCCATGTTGCGGTGCCATAATCCCGAAGACCCCAATATGGCGGACTAGTCACGCAGCATTGCACGCTCTGTGCCTGCATTGTCGGCAGAATATCCTGGCAATCGCCTGTAAAGATGTTTAATCGCCCATTCACGGCCAATGATTAATCACCGGTCCAAGCTCCGGCATCTTCAAGTTGGTGTTGCAATCCGCGATCCCGTAATCGGCTGCCTGCTTCGAGCCCCTCGTACTCTTCTTCCAGCCTTTCCCACGGATCTTTTGTCCGACCAACATAAGTCGCAAAGTTCTGCACTCCATGACTGAAAGCGCCAATCACGGCATCGGCTCTATCAGGGGACTTCACACCTCGGGCCGCCATATCGGTTTTTTTCTCAATTCCCAATCGCCCGCGTGCATCTAGAGTCGATTTACGGCTCGTCAACTGGGCAATTAACATAGGATCATTCAGCAGCACGAGCTCTTGACGGCTGATCCGCTGGCTAAACGAATGCCAAATCTCTGCTCCCCGGCTGATGTAGTGATCTTCATCAGTCGGTTTGGCGCCAAAGCTAAACCGGTTAATCGGCCAGCCAGCATCCCGGAGCATATCACACATGGGAAGCCCTAATCCGCCTGAATCACCCCAGATTTGTTCGCTCCTCAAGCCCGCTTTACGGAATTCCATGATGAACCGACCCACAATCGCGATCGCATCAGTATCATGGAACCCGATCAGATCGATCAGCTTGTTCCCAGTGCGGATAGCAAGGACGTTCTCGTCTCGGCCTTGAGCAAAATCGCAGAACGCTGCGTACTCATGCCGGCTGATCTTGGCGCCGGGCGGATTTTGAATCATGCTCATGAGCGGCTGAAAAGGTACAATAAAGCTCTCGCCCTCAGCAATATCCATAAATTCGCCATAGATCGAAGAGCGAACAAGAGGATGCTCTTCGCCATAGGTCTCGATCATATCCCGGATCTTCTCTTTGCTGATATGTGGGCATTGCTCAAGGGTGATCTCGAAGAGCAAATGATTAGCACGATTGATCCCGAAACAATCAAAGAAGGTGCCGGAACGAAGCCCAGGCGAACTGATGATTAATAGGACAGCGTAACCGCACCGGTCGATTGCCTGGAAGATCTCGGCTGGAATGCTCTTGGCCTCATCGACAATCATGAGTAGTGGCGCGCCTTTCATGCCGTGGTGACCCTCGACGCGCTTGGGTTCATCGGTGGTAAAAGCGATCAATTGTCCACCAAGATTGGTTCGGATCTCGCGCTGCAAGAATTCCCAGTGAGTCAGATGCGGAGAACGGTAACTGAACAGTGCGCGCATCAATTGGCTATCGAGCTGACGGGAATCCGCGCTTGTCAAAACAATCTTACTACGTGGGTAACGATCTAGCCAGCGAGCGATACAGAGGGGAATGACGATGGAAGATTTACCGGATTCATTTGGTGTTCGAACCGCTATCCTAACCCGTTCATACTGAGAGCCTTGATCAACGGCTTCGGCAATCTTTGCCTGCCAATCATATAAATCACGATTCAAGACCGTGCGAGCGAACAACAAAGGTGAATCGCGCAGGCCGCGGGCAAGTTTCATTTAAACGCCTGTCTCCCAGCTAACTCGCGCAAATAAAGCTCATGGCGCATAGCAATTGCAGCCAACTGCTTACCATCTCTAGAGAGCCGGCGTTCTAGGCGAATGAGTTCTTCGTCATTCAAAGCACTAATCAGATCAGCCAAGATAGTCGGTTGTTCGTTCAAGAGCGGCCAGTAGAACGGTCTTGAGAAGCCCTTAAGCTGCATCTGCCGCCTTTCGCAGTTCGTCAAGAAGCTGCCAATCCGGGTTATCCTTCGCTTGAAGATCGTCTACCAGATAATATTCCAGCGCATCCGCAGCACGAATAAGTAGAGCTCTGAACTCTATGATCGCGTTATCCTGACGCTGTAAGGCCTCTTCAAGATGTCGAATCCGACACTCTAATTCGGTTCGTATAGCCTCAAGTGCCTGGTTCAGACTGCTACGCTCTAGTGCACTGTTCTCCAGTATGTTGTTATCCAGCTGCGCTAAGCGCAGCTGTTCCCGCAACCGATTTATCTCAGCTTCTTTCTCCTGAATCTGAAGCACATCCCAATCCCGATTATCAAAAGGTTGACTCATGTTGATGACACCTCATCACTGTTCCCATCGGATAACTGCGGTCGATATTGCTCGAACATGTGGCTTACTTCATCACGGATTGGTTTGGCCTGAGCCTCAATCGATTTAGCTTCCTGGCTACTGATGTTGATCGTTAAATTGTTCTGGTTGTATGTGTTACCCCAGTTGAGCTGGATCTCTGGCTTAGCGAATTGTGCCGGGTATTTGCGCTCTAGAAACCAGCTGGCACCGCACCAGTTACCGAGCCCGTTCCAAATCTTTTTTCTGAAGGGAATCTCACGATCAATAACGGCTTTGTAAATCGCAGGCCAATATTCTCCGAGGCGCGCTCTTTTGATAGTTCGCTCAGAGATACCGGTATAAAGAGCGATTTGATGGTCGTTAAAAGCGAGGAAAAGGAGTTCAGCGATGGTGTCGGCGATGGCAGGGGTAATTTTGTGAGGGCGACCGCGAGGCATAAAGGATCAGATTAGATTAGCAGGATCAGATTAGATTAGCGTTACATTGCAGTTCACGAGACTGCCCTGGTGTGTTTAGTAAAGTCAGTAAAGTCGTAAAGTCTCACGCGAGAGGGGTGCCTGAGAGACACACCCCCCCGTATATATAGATACGGGGGGTGTCTGTGTCTCCCACTCTCGCGGGACAGCAGCAGGATGTGTGGGTTAGGAAGGTGAGTCATTTGGATCGGCAATAGGTTTTGAGTGCATTAGTTCCGCTTCGGGGGGTTTCATGAACAAAGATCAATTGGTCTTCGATCAGGAGATTCAAATATCGTTTAGCTCGATCTCTTCCGACATTACGGCTAAAAGCTAAAGCCAAGTAACGATCCATGGTAATGCCATCGAGCAGAGGAAATAAATCGAGCATATCCTTAGGCTCAATCTTCGTTCTGGGTTTAGCAGCACGGATTTGATCAATTGAAGAGGGGATCCAGAGAACAATTCCATTTTCTACTGAATGGCTCCAGTATTGTTCGCGCTGGGTCCAGCCGAGTTTTTCGAATCGCTTGGCAGCGATAAACTGATAAGTACCGTCTAGCTTGGTTGGGTTGAGAACCAGCACTCCCCGGGCCCAGTTTGTAATTGAAGCTGTACCGGCCATAGTGTACATCCAGTCGAACCAGGAATATTCTTCAGTTTTTTGGAAATTGGTTTTGGGTGTGTGGTGGACTAAAAGAGTTCCGAGATGATGTGAAGCCATTAGTTTTGAAAGTGCATCACGCAAGAAGTCATTGTTTCGTTCTTCGTCCCTGATATCGCCTCCCTGATAAGCCGAATATGGATTGATGATCAAAAGATCACAGGGAAACTCGGCTAAAAAGGAGTCAAGAGCAGTAAAGAACCCGATATAATTGACATCACAAAGCCATTCGATATGGCTATTGGTTCTGAGCATATATTTTTCGGCTTCTGAGAGTTTGAGCCGTTTAACCATCCAACTCATTTCGACGATATCGTTATCGTCATCTTCAGCTTGGATAAGAAGGATGCGCAAAGGTTGAGCTGGCCGAATGCCGAATGCTGAGCGACCACAGCACCATAAAATGAGCATCTGCATGACTAGGGTTGATTTACCATGGCCACTGGGTGCAACCACGAAACAACCCGTCTGTTGGCTCAACCACCGATTGCCAAGGAGATTTTTACTGAAATCGACTTCTCGTTCGGAAAACGAAAGCGCATTAGTACCTCGCAATCTGCGCGATTCAGAGATTTCTGGTTCTTGGGAATCGCTATTTGACCTTGGCTTAGTCTGGTTCCAGTACTTGTCATAATCGGCAAAGGGGTTGTTGCGCCAGTCCATAGAGCCTTTCATGGTTTGGCAGTCATTTTGACATTGATGACTTCTTGACCAGTAGAATCGATATAACGATGAGCAACAACCATGTAGACTGAATGGCCAATAGAGCTCTGGCCCACATAGTCAGGCGCGGAGCGATCTGACTTATTTTTTACCGGATAAAGAGTGCACTCAATTTCTTCCAGTCCGCGGCTTAAACGTTGGCGATTGACTTCTTCGGAGATGATCTTGTGAAAGAATGCGTACTCGGCGTCCCAATAAGCTTCTGCCGCAGCAGCATCGGTGATTACGGGGGTCATTTTGAAATCCTTTTCACACTTTTTCTGCCCCAAGAATCCCACTCCCAGTTTCGTCCGTGAAAGAAGTTCAAATCCGCTTACGCTTCAGTAGAGTGGACTTGAGCTAGCAGAAATCAAGGGAATGGGACTCTTGGGACAGAATGGGGTTGAACTCTTTCACGATTCGAACTTCAAGAGCTGTATTTTATGACTGGGTAACAATCAATCATTTTTGCCCGGATTGACTAGTGGACATCCTTGTAGGTGCTCAAAATGAGGATATTACGCAGTGAACTTTTGCTGATTCCGAAAAGTTTGAGCAGGAACCGCTGTTGAAACCCTTCTTTTTTCATCTGGCGAATCAGCTTTACTTGGTAAGGCTGAAGCAGCCTTGGGCATTGAGGCCGATTAGTGGGCATTGGCGTAGTCTTGTGCGATAGCGATTGCTTCAGCAGCGCTTCCAACGATCCAGTAAAGGGCTTTCTGCGCGGCGAGCTTATTTCTAAATGCCTCTTGTTCGGCGCTCAGATGGCCTCCAGCGCGTTTGAATTCGATCCAAAGGGTAACACCGCCCAAGGCCACAATGAAGTCGGGACAGCCGATTGTAGCGCGCGTTTTGTGCGCAGGCGAATGCCAAACAAAAGCGTAATCTTTGAGCTGGCACCAGCGGGCGAAGGTGCGTTGTTCGGCACGCTCTAGAGGACGGAGCTTGCTCTGGGGAGGCGCTGTTTGTATTGGAGCACCATAGATTTCTTGATCTTTGGCGCTCAAGCACGAACGCATTTTATCGGTTAACTTATCAATCGAAATTCCCATTTGGGGCTCGCTCTTCTGTGTTTGGGGTTTCTTCTTTCAAATGGCTCGCTCAACCCAAGAGGGTTTCTCCTAGCCCGCGGCTCGCTTCCCTTTTTATGGGTTTCTGCTCCCAAATGGCTCGCTTCTCGTTGTTTGGATTTTTCCCCCGCATATGGCTCGCTTTCCCGAAATGATGTTCTTCCTTCGTTTGGCTCGCTCCGTTACTTTGGGTTTCTCTTAACCAATGGCTCGCTCCTGACTCCGGGATTTCTCACATTTTGGGGCTCGCTCCGGGCAGTTGGAATTCTCTCCTGGTGGTGGCTCTAATCGTATAACATCAAGGTTACGCAGCCGCTTAAAATGAGCAGGCTCAACAGCACAAATAAAATCCATTCCAAATTTTTCATTTCGCTAGAATACCAACGATAAGACCGGGTAATTGAGTAGATAAATCCAATAACTGGCGTTACCTAATTTGATCACTGGCACACACCAAAAAGGCGCTTTTCCCGATCCAAGGGCTGGCCAATACGTGTAAAGCAACATACCGCCCAGAAATAAGTAGAGTTTCATTGGCAGCGCCGCGCCATACGGGCTCCAGTAAACAAACAGCCGCCAATTGATCGGATGCAGCAACACGATCAGCGATAACCCCAAGAGGCGCCACAACCATTTCTCGCTTAACCTGCCCAGCAATGGGGCAACCAGGTAAAACTGTACCATCAATGAAGTAAACCAAGCAGGCGGAAGGAACGCATCATCAACTCTGGGTAACCAATAATTGGGCACAAGCCCGTAGAGGAGACTCAAGTGGGCTCCGATATGAGCCCAATAATGCTGGCCCTCAGCAAGCTCACGCATGGCCTCCTGGGCATGTTTGCCAACGATCAAGGGTCTGATAACCAAAGCGAGAAAAAAACACGCTAAATAGGCTCCCATGAGCTTGGCGAGCCGTTTTCGTAAGAACGGCCAGTAACTCTGTTGACGCCCCTTGATCGACATCATCAGTACAAAGCCTGACAGAACGACAAATGCGTTTACCGCTAATTGCGCTCTACCCCACCAGTATTCTTTGCCAGAACTGAACCAGTAAACATGCTGGATTACGATCAGAACGATCAATGCGCCTCGTGTAACATCGAGCCATTCGTACCGCTTTGAAGTCTGGGTTTGGATACCTATCGGTGGCTCGCTCTTTTCCTTTGGATTTCTTGCTAGCATTGGCTCGCTCTTGGCAACTGGATTTTTCGTACCTCGCGGCTCGCTCTTTGGTTTGGTGGTTTCTCTCCAACTTTGGCTCGCTCGTGTGGAATGGATTTCTCCGCTATACTGGCTCGCTCTTGACCCAAGGATTTCTTCAAAGGCGTGGCTCGCTCCGTTATTGTGGGTTTCTCATACCGATTGGCTCGCTCGCCTCATGTGGGTTGCTCAGGCCGCTAAGGCTCGCTCGTTCAACATGGATTTCTCATCTATTGTGACATCGCTCGTGATCTGTGGGTTTCTCTAAGATCTTGGCTCGCTCAGGTGATGTGGGTTTCTCTGAAATTCGGAGCTCGCTCTGTTTCCCTGGGTTTCTCACGCCATAAAGACTCGCTCGCCAGCGCAGGGTTTCTTCAGTGTTATGGCTCGCTCGACCGGGCTGGGGTTCTCCAGAGAGGCGGCTCGCTCTTTGCTTCAGGGTTTCTCCAGTCGTTTGGCTCGCTCGTTTTTATTGGGCTTCTTGCCCACAATGGCTCGCTCACCTTCCCTGGATTTCTCGCTTCGTTTAGCTCGCTCCCTCAAGGTGAGTTTCTCATCACCCATGGCTCGCTCTCATGAGCTGGGTTTCTCCTTGGCCTTGACTCGCTCTTACACGTTGGGTTGCTCTCATAACCAGAGCTCGCTCTTAGACGATGGGTTTCTTATGAATCCATGGCTCGCTTCCACATAATGGTTTTCTCGAGGACGATGGCTAAATCATGTGTTCTCGACTATGCCCACCAACCGTAAACACATAAGGCTCACTCACCGCAAGCCCTCGGGCTTCTCGACCTTTGATCCAATAATGGCTTAAAAATATTTTGATCACTCGCCGCTTAGCCCTCGCGTGCAAATGGCCATCGCTTAATTTGCCTTGCTCAAGCCGCTTGCGTGTCACTGTATCAGTCTTGAACTTCTTATTGGCCAGCTCGCGAGCCGCAACTTGCCCGTACTGACCGTTCTCGTTACGAGAAACTTCATCAGATTTAAACTGCACATAAAGCTGACCATAAATTGCATTCTCTTTGCCAGAAACCTTGACAAAGCTCTCCCCCAGTTTCCACAGCAGCGTTTTCAATCTGCCGTTATAAGGAAGCTTCTGCCCCTTGACTTTCTTATCAAATCCTGGCGCCTGGCCGCCAAATTTCCACAGAGCCGAAATCGTTCTGGCTTTTTCGACATCAATATGAGCCGCCAATCCCGCCGCAATAACCGGCCCAATCCCGATCTGTTTATAAGCCCATTTGCTTTCAACTGGGCTTTCAGGGCTTTCCACCCATTTCTTCAGCTTAGAAATCAGAACCTTTTCCCCAACGTTCAACCAGTAGTCAAACCATTCTTTCAAGGGCGAAACACCTTCACTCCGCTCCTTGTTAGCGTGGATAATTCTAAGTTTTTGTGCGTCGTAATATAACTCAACGGCTTCGGCGATATCGCCTGCTGTTAACTCATAATCAGCTAAAATTTTATCCAGCAAGATGTTTCGTGTTTCGCGTAGTGTTTGGTCCATATTTTGTTTATTGATCCTTTATCCGTTTAAGACTTTTCTCTGGATATTTCTCTTCCAAGAGCCCATTCAAAATCTCAGCCAATTTGGCCTTTAGCTCGGTCCCCCTAAGCCTAAGTTTCTTACCCAGCGCTTTCTCGATCGCTATGATCTTATAACTCTCCGCGCCATTCAGATCGCCAGAATCGATGTATTCTTCCAATCGCTCACGAGCCGTGTGCCAATCAGTAACAATGCGCCGCGGCGGCCCCTGCTCCATCGTCCAACCAGGAATCATATATGATTCATCACCTAAGAGCTTTTCGGCGTAATAATCCCGAATCGAGTTGATATGATTCTCCAAAAGCTCGCATTCGGTTAAAAGCTGACTGGCCCGCTCACCATCCGGAAGCGCTTTGTGCTGAAGTCGAGCGATCGGTAAGATTAGATCCTTGACTGCCTGACAGATATTGACTGCAGGACAAAACTGACATGCTTCCGGGCTCGGATTAAAGGGTGCCTGCGGGTCACGCAGCTTGCGCAATGTCCCAACAATATCATTGTAAGCATGCGCAAGTTCAGAGAGGTTAAATCGGGTTTCTGTAACACCGAAAGGACCAGAAATAATTTGAGCAATAACCTCGGTCACATGTCCTAGATTCATCGCTACCACAACACTCA
>Ga0066676_10000208_pt1 | contig 18969 bp, 17 predicted proteins | sample GraSoiAngelo_125_FD_62293 | JGI IMG/M metagenome (GOLD analysis project Ga0066676, IMG submission 62293) | Grasslands soil microbial communities from the Angelo Coastal Reserve, California, USA - 14_0927_05_40cm | ecosystem: Environmental > Terrestrial > Soil > Grasslands | place: USA...
CCATCAGAATCACGAACTTCTATAAAATGACGAAACCACCCCTTCAAAGTTACTACGTCAGGTGCCATATCTGGAAGTCCTTTTACTGCAAAACGTGGTGCTACACCATCACAGTCTTGAGCCACAGCTGATAAACCATGAAAGAGGGCCCGTGATCTATCTTCAGAGGATAAGATTGGCAGGAGGTTGACCATGCATACAAGAATGGTAAGTCCTTGTCCCCAGCCATCCTGCCGGTAAGTAATTCCATGTTTTATTCCTATTCTTATGAGCTCTGCCGGTTCTATACCGGAAGATAACAATGCTATGACTGATTTAGCAATCAACAAACCATTATTCTGTTCCAAGCCTTCCTGCAACCTCTGTTTATGCAGTTCCCCTACGTCCTTGTGCTCTTCAATCTTGACCCAAACCTTCCCATTCTGAACTTGTGTAGGAAAAGCTGGCACGTCACCAGCCCATAAATCAAACGTACCGCCACTTTTCAGATCGAATCTGGCGTGGTGCCAGTCACAAGTGAGTATACCATCCTTAGTAGTGCCGCGGCTCAGAGGGAACCCCATATGAGGACAACGGTTATCTAATGCATACGCGCGTCCTTCATGATAGAAGATTACTAGATCGTACCCATTAACATTAAAAGACATACAACCTTTTTTCTTCAGCTCTTCAAGAGTTGAAACGTAGATTCCTGCAGGTTCTTCTGTCAAGAGAAATTATTATACGAGCTCATTCTTATATTATTTACAACGACCTGGTGTCACCAACATACCGATCAGTAAACATCAGATCCTCTGACCTCTTTAGGATAGAGAATGGTATTATAATCGAAGACTGGGAGGTAGTAGATCAATTGATTTTACTGCAACAAACATTGCAAACGTTAACGCTACCATGAGATACTATTGAAAGAGCAATAGGCAATCATCGAACTTATGAACTCGACGGTGTTTGAAGATGGTTTCTCCCTTCCGACCTTGGTTACAAATGTCCAATGTTGAATGAATTAATACCGAGCTTGAGCAGTAGGGTTCCTAAATTATAATTGTAGCTTTATCAGTCCCACCGAACCCGATACCAAATTAATTCTATGAGTAAGCCTGAAAATTCAGCATTTGATTCTATATTTGGATCCGACTTGTTAACAATTCCCATCCCGACAGGTACCATTCAGCTAAACGGAACCTATGGTATATTGAAGAAAATTATTAATAAACCACTAGAACTTGAATCGGATACATACACTGTTTAAATGTTCAAGTCTCCCGGAAGTCATAGATTAAATTTAATATTATCGAAAAATCATATCTGAAAATAATGAATGATATTGAGCAAAAGATTTCTGAAATCAATGGTCAAAAGATAGCCGAAGGGATGGATGAGAAAGGATATATTTTGTTATCACAATTCTTACCTGTAAAATACTGTAAAGAACTTATCAGCAAATATGGTAATGAGGATCTTTATCGTAAGATTATTACTATGGAAAAATATCGTTTTGGTTTAGGAGAATATAAATATTTCAAGTATCCCTTGCCAAATTTAATTCATATTATAAGAAAAGGTGTATATCCTATACTTGCTCCTATCGCAAACAATTGGATGCGACTCCTAAACCTAAAAAGACAATTTCCTAATGAGTTTGAAAGACTTCAAAAGCTATGCCATGATAACAATCAAACTGAATGCACAGTTCTTATTCTTAAGTATGGCAAGGGAGGATTTAATACGCTACATCACGATTTATACGGAAATATTTTTTTTCCCATGCAGCTCGTACTCTTCCTTAACCAACCGGATGAAGACTATTCTGGAGGAGAATTTGTATTAACGCAGCAAAATCCTAGGTCACAATCAAGAGCCATAGTACTTAGACCGCGTATGGGAGATATGCTCATTCTTACTACAAATTTCAGACCCATGAAAGGTAACAAAGGTTATTATCAAGTGCAAATGAGGCATGGTATAAGTGAGGTTTGTGATGGAGAACGACACACACTAGGAATTATTTTTCATGATGCCCTACGTTAGTATCTGGATTATCAAATCTTTTCTGGTGAGATATAGTTACCTGTATCCAGCCAGCTCTTATATTAACTGGAAACGTCATAGATATCATTATGGGTTTATGCTAATTTGTCTTTCTAGTAGCATTCGTCTCGATTTAGGTCAAATATTTCAGACATTCAGTTATTTTTAAATCAATAAAACTATAGCATAATTTCTAATGGATGAAGAAAATGGCGTAGAACAAACTATAGAGGCTAGTAATTTGAGATTCTATAAAGCATTTGAAAGCCTCTCAATAGAAAAAATGGAAGAGGTCTGGAAACATAGCAATGATGTTATCTGTATACATCCTGGTTGGGAGATGTTTAGCAGCTGGACAGCAATAAGGGAAAGTTGGGTGAGGATATTTGAAAATACTAAGATGATAAGATTCCTTGTCACTAACATAAAGATAAAAGCATTTGAAAAGATAGCAGTAGTCATTTGTTTAGAAAATATTGATTCTAATATAGAAGATGGAAATAGTATTAGAATGGGTGTAATTGCTACGAATATCTTTGAAAAACAAAATGTCAACAGCAACAAATACGATAATCAATGGCTAATGATACATCACCAGGGTTCTTCAGTAGCAAACTACATGCCTCCTAATGTTTCTGCTTAATGGATGAATAAGACTGGATTCATGTTACTGCCGGAAAATGAGAAAAGTTTAAAGCTTTTCGGTTAGTAAATACACTCAGAATCCTAATTTTCGACCGATAGTGTCGTGGGTACCGACGGCCTCAGACCTCCCAATTTATTCTGACTATTAGTATCGATTTTCGTTACTGATTAATGGGAAGAGAAGTTTGACGAGATTATACTGGTTCAATGAATAAAAAGTAATTAATTTGATCACGTATTTATAGCGATAATATTTGTCTTAACTGGATCTCCCCTTACATCAAAAAGGCCCATCCATCCCAGATCCGTATACTCTGTCTGATGTGCATGGAACACATAAGTTCCAGGATAATCATATTTAAATTCCATTATTCCTCTATCTCCCTGTGACATGGTAACTATGTCAGTATTGTAATCTGATGTTTCATCTGTGCCAGCAGTATAGTAATCAAACATTGTACCATGTATATGGAATGAATTGACCAAGTCAAATTCCAGCATGTTAACAATGTATATACGGTATAATTTCCCTGTTTGTAACATGATTGGATGCTTCACATAATCGAAGGCCTTTCCATTAACTGAGTAAATCTCATTATCTCTTTCCTTGTCTTGAGGACTTTCAATCTTTTTCTGTTTGATAGAAGGTAGAGAAGTAAGAGACATTTGTGTCATGTTAGAGCCAGTATCATTTTGTTGATTTATCGGAAATTGTGAAGCAGGAGGAAGTGAGGTATGTCCTTCTTGTTCATAATTCATGTCATAACCATTCAGGATCATGGCCATTTCTGTCATATGTGGCCTAGGTTCTTTTGGATCTATAATCATCATTCCATATAATCCCCTGTTTATAGAGTCGGCTACTGGGTCAACGTGACAGGAATATGGGTATACGCCATATGGTTGTGCAACAAATTCATAAGTGAAACTTCGACCAGGAGAAATGGCCCCTCCAGGATATCCCCCATCGAAACACCATCAACCTTTGCATTATGAATAGATTGAACATGAAGTGAATGAGGATGTAGGTTATCGTTACTATTAATCACTCTAATTCGGACTAAATCACCTTCAGTAACTCTTATAGTTGGCCCGGGAATAGTGCCATTATATGTCCATCCGTCAAAGACATGCCCTTCGTATGAGATAGGTATCTTTTGATGTTCTTGAACAATAAGTGTGAACTGTCTTATTATCTTCCCGTTTGCATCTTTTGAGACATGACCACAGTTAAAGTAAGTCAGGTATTCAATTGAACTAGGTTTCTTACTCGCCTCACTAGTACAATTCTTGACCATATCATATTTCCCTGGAGAAATTTGTTTAGGTTGTGTTACTGTCTCACTATATGTCGGTTGTAGTTGATTGAGTAATGAAAGGCTTATATATACCAAAACAAAAATGCTCGAAAAAATTATGCTAGAGCAAACTAAGGAAAGACAGACATGATGCCGATTTTTCTCCATATTTTATTTGTCTTAATATTTGTAGAAAGTTAATTAAGAAAGTAAATAAAAGTAAATAAGCCGTAAAAATTTAGTTAACTTTTTTGTAATATTTTCAAATACCAAATCTTTTTCTGAAATAAAGACCATTATTTATTTAGTTTATAGCCGTTTTTACGTATTAAGCATTATACATATATTTTTATAGTTGAGGGTAACATTTTGTAAACTGATTTCATGTTACTCTATTGAAGTAATTTGATATCATAATTTGATTTCAAGTTTGCATATAAAAAAGTACTTAATGCAGGGTGAATCGATTTAATTGTATTTTCATATTCCTCCCGATGGACCGGAATTATTAACAATACGATTCCCGACGGCTCCAGACATATCAGCATACATTATCTAATGATGAATGAGGTAGCTAGAGCTCACGAGTTACTGGGAACTGGGTCAGTGACTGGCAAGATAGTATTGATTTGCAACTGACAATATGGGTCCTGATATTAGCACTAAATCTATAATTACCTCTAAAAAGTATCCTAAGGCATTATTACTGATTCATTTTTCTTTATCAGGTGCCTTGAATAATGAGGCTCTCTTACCCCAGTCAAGGAACAATCCATATGCGTGGCGGCTTGCTATATTTCGTATTATGTCAGACAAGATTGCGATGATTTCTTCATTTGACATAAGGCTATTGTACAGGAGAGTCTCAGCCGTCAAAACCTGAATTAGCTCCTTCTGAGGTCTAGTCAAATTCAATTGCTCGAAGCTTCCAAACAAGTCCTTTGCCCAGCTGTTGACCTTAGGGTCTACAAAATCGATGGCCTTACCAAGATTCTCATCCGAAAACATGTTTCATTAAGTCTATAGACGTTAGAATAATAATGTTTATGTAAAGGACTAATCACGAACACATGATGATGTTGTTGGCTAGACACCTCTTTTAATTGTCGGACAACCTTGAACATGCCTATGTTTCGATAGATAACAGATAAAATAAGTAACTCGAATCTGGTGGTTAGAAATAAATAAAAATTATTACTTCTCTATAAGCGAAGCTGGAAAATAGCTATTTGGTTCACAAACCCCTCGTCCCACTGAATCCAGTTTACTAATGATAGAAGAAAAACTTAAAGCTTTGGATCCGAAAGCTTTGGATCCGAATTGTTAACAGCTTGGTTCCCGATGTTCTCATAAATAATGTTTCCTCTTATTATATCTAATAAGATTCTAGTTTTAGAAACTCTAATAATGTTCCGACTGAATATTCAGTCGTATCCCGATGTCTCCAAATCTTGTAGAATTAATTCTACCAAAAGAAAGGCATTTTTTAAAATAATCTCATTTAAATGCGTTAGATTATTATCGGTTTGCAATGTATAAACCAAAGATACTGGTGCTAGCACTTGCTGTTGCGATATCTTTAGTTTTATTTTCATTGGCACACATAAATTTGGCATTTGCACAGGAGAATGAGCAGACAGAGCCTTTTAGCGCAATGCTTTCAGGAGGAGAAGAAGTTCCTCCAGTAGATACTACTGCTACTGGTGTTGCATCATTTACTGTGGAAGGAGGAGAATCAATTAAATATGATGTGAACGTTACTGGCATGGATAAGGTTACTGCAGCACATATTCACAATGCACCCAAAGGTGAGAATGGAGAAGTCGTAGTTACCTTGTTAAAGGCCGATAGTCCGACTGGCCAAATATCAGGAAGTTTGACCAATGGAACTATCACAGCTTCTAACTTGGAAGGGCAGATGCAGGGAAGCCCTTTCCGTGACATAATTAGGGCCCTGGAACGTGGTGAAGCTTACGTGAATGTTCACACCGAGAAAAATCCTAACGGGGAAATACGAGGACAGATTAGTGCTGTAGAATAGAGGAATTATACCTACATTTTTTATTTGTTATTGGTTTTTTCAACGTTCTAGTCCAAATTCCGTATTTATTAAAGGTATAAATCAAGTCAAGTTTTAAACAAACGAGCAAACATGATACTTAGTTGCGGTATTATTTCAATAAACAAAGTCGTATTGAAACGGATACATGAAAAGCCGATGTTAACTTTTTTACGATTTTTACTACTCTTCATTACCAGAGTAAAAGCTAAATACCAAGTTAGTAGAACCCTACTACATGCAGGGTTCGAATCCCGATGAACCTTAGACGATTCGAAAACTTTAAAGCTTACTAATTCATTTTATAATTGAGAATCCCATTTTAGAACCGATAGCGTCGTGGGAACCGACGGGGTCATTAATCATTTGCTTAAAGTGTAATTCTCGTCGGATATTCAGTCATCCCTTGGACTTAAGGTATAATGTGTATACAAGGGTTCCTTGAGAAGATATCGCCTTTGTGACGGCAATTAAATAAGGCGGAGTACTCGTTCGTGAAGGAGAGATTATTGCACCATTCATCCTGTTATTATTATATTGTAGATCTTATAAAATATATCAAAAGAGACAAAAAGAATGAAAATATGAAGTAATAATGAAGAAATAGCCGAAATACGTATATCGCGCTATAGATTAGTCATTACTATTGCAGGAGACTCGGCTGGATAGTATTGATTTACAGATTATAAGGTTACTTGCTAGAGACTGTAGAACTTCTTATAAGAATATAGCTTTTGCTGTTGGGATAACACCAATTGCCACAAAGAAAAGGATTAACAAAATGGTATCAAATGGTGTAATACGAAGATTTGCAACAGTCATAAATCCTGTAATATTTGGATATGAGAAAGAATGCATTTTAATAGTAAAGAACATACATAAAACGATTGCAGAGCAAGAAATATTCAAAAAGATAAGCCTTTTGGGAGATATTTTCCTGTATATTAAAGAATTAGAAGCAGCGTCATTTGTATTATTTGTCAGGGATGAATCGGAAGGGAAGATAGGAATACTGACCGAATTACTAAAACCAGCAGAGGTAGATAGTATCTTCGGAAGTTACAGCCCGGTGAATGTAAGGATTCATAGCTCTGATTTGGAGATTATGAAATGTTTGTTATCAGATCCTAGAATGCGAGTTGAGGATATCGCTAAAGATACTTCCCTATCTACAAAGACTGTGGCAAGAAGGTTAGAAGTGATGAGAGAAAAACATATTCTGCAATTTACCATTTTAACTGACTTGTCTTCTATGAAATTGACAGGCTTCATTGAATTTGTAGTATTAATTCGCGTTCATGCCACTTATCATCAAAACCTGGTTCAAAGAATTTACAATGAAATGCAAGAATATTTGTTTCACCCACTTGATGATTTATTACTATATCCAATTAACTATTCATTTGGCCATCAAAGGGAACTAGTTGCTGCATCTTTCTGCTGTGCAAACATTTCTACTGTCAACTCAATACTAAGAAGATTAGAATCCTATGATGGAGTTAACAAGGTCGAGTCTATAATGGCAACTAGTGAAACGAGAATATATCAAGAATTGTTAAAAAGCAAGATTGACAAAAGAATAACTAGTCAAAAGTACTTGTCATCAGCAATAACTAAGAAAGACACGTAATATACTTTATTATTTTCATTTTTTGTGTTGGTATGCGTAGGTACTACTCAATCAATCAATTACTACTAAAACCCGCAAGAGAACCTCCAAAGATGTATAGGCCTTGTAATCTTTTTAGATTGTCTGATGTTTATAGCTGTACTGTAAGAAAGAGACAGAAATTACAAAAAAGTATACCAAAACCATACCTTGACTTACACCAAGCCTAAATCAACCCTTTCAGTTATATTATTGTACATATGGTGGACGTAGAGTCGCAAGAGAAAAACAAAGCACTTGTCATCAAAGCTTGGAATACACTTTTCAATCAGCGTGATTATGTAGCGGCTGAGCGCTATTGGTCGCCTAACTACATACAGCATAGTTCTTACATTGAGCCTGGTCGCGAGGGCCTGTTCAATTTCATCAAGAGCCTCCCGCCAACACTCAAGTTTGAACCGGGAATAATTATGGCAGATGGAGATTTCGTAATCGTACACGGACGGTTTTCTGGCTTCGGCCAGCCTATGGCTTGGATTGTAGTTGACATACTTCGCATCAAGGACGGGGTTCTGGCCGAGCACTGGGATGTAGTTCAAGACGAGGTCACCCAGGAGCAGTCAAAGAGTCGCCTTCCAATGTTCGGGGACAACTTTCCGAATACTTCGGGGAGAACGACGTAGGAGTAAAAATTTGTGAATAGAATATGCGCTCAGTACAAGTTTCCAAGCCTAACGCGCCTTTAGAAATCGTAGAAAAAGAGATTCCAGAGCCTGGCGCGCGTCAGGTACGTATCAAAGTTCAAGCATGCGGCATTTGTCACAGCGACAGCGTTACGAAGGATGGATTATTACCCGGGATCAAATATCCAAAGGCTCCTGGACACGAAGTTGCCGGCATTATAGACAAACTAGGAAGCGAGGTCACCGAATGGAAGACTAGACAGCGAATCGGCGTGGGCTGGCATGGTGGCCATTGTGGTCGCTGCGAATATTGTAGACGGGGGGACTTTGTCTATTGTCAATTCGCCCAAGTACCCGGTATTTCCTACGACGGCGGCTATGCTGACTATATGATTGCACCAACAGAAGCAGTTGCATCTATCCCCGACGAGCTTTCAGCTACAGAGGCTGCTCCAATGATGTGTGCAGGAGTCACCACATACAACGCTCTTCGAAACAGTGGTGCACGTACAGGGGAAACCGTTGCAATATTCGGTGTTGGGGGGCTTGGACATCTAGGAATACAATTTGCTTCCAAGATGGGTTTTAAGACAATTGCTATTGGCAGAGGAAAGGATAAGGAGGAGATTGTGAAAAAGCTTGGCGCTAATCATTACATCAATAGCAAATCACAGAATCCTGCAGAAGAGCTTGTAAAGCTCGGAGGTGCCAAGATCATTCTCGGAACGGGCCCAGGTGGAAGGGCCACAAGCACAGTAATGGATGGTCTGGCTGTCAACGGCAAATTCATAATCATTGGTGCTTCTGATGAACCGCTTGAATTATATCCGAATTTTTACTTCTTTGGCCATAGATCAGCTGTGGGTTGGCTAGCCGGATCTGCTGTCGATGCAGAAGATACACTCTCTTTTGGCGTACTTTCTGGTGTTCGGCCCATGATAGAAGTCTTTCCCCTAGAACGCGCAGCAGAGGCGTATGATCGTATGATTGGCGGCAAAGCTAGGTTTAGATGTGTACTTACAACTGGTAACTAGATAGAACTGATATCCGAGTCTAAGTGGTATGAATCAGAAAAATTTGCAATTAAGTCTTAATTTTGGATCCAAAACGTTAACGATGCGATTCCCGACGGGCTCAAAAAATAATGTTCCCACTTATTTCCTTCGAATGTAATTCTAGTTTTAGAAATTTCACCTGGTTCCCACCGAATCCCGTAACAATTTGCAAGAGATAAAAATGAATATAGTATCAACCGTAATCAGAAGTAATGCAAGACAGTAGCAGCGGATATGCTTCGGTCAACGGACTCAAGATGTATTATGAAATCCATGGCAAAGGAGCACCACTGGTTTTAATTCATGGCGGAGGCTCTACAATCCAAACCTCATTTGGACGTGTGCTCCATTCCTTTGCAAAAGAAAGACAAGTTATTGCAGTTGAATTGCAGGGACATGGTCATACCCCTGATATAAACAGACCAGAAACTTTTGAACAAGATGCGGACGACGTTGCCGCGCTTCTCAAATATTTGAAAATTGAAAATGCCGACTTTTTTGGTTTCAGCAACGGTGGAAACACAACAATGCAAATTGCAATTCGGTATCCAAATTTAGTGCGAAAAATAATTTTGGGTTCAGCGTTCTTTAAAAGAGATGGAATGTATCCTCATTTTTGGGAATCTTTGAATCATTCAAGATTAAAAGACATGCCACAACTATTGAAAGATGCTTACAAAAAAGTAGCGCCTGATTCCAATGACTTGTCTAAAATGTATGAGAGGGATAAAAAAAGAATGGTTGAGTTTAAGGATTGGAAAGCAGAAGATATTCATTCTATTAATGCACCTGCACTCATCATAATTGGCGATGAAGATATGGTTCGTCCTGAACATGCAGTTGAAATGTTTCGACTGTTACCACATGCAAGACTTTCAATACTTCCTGGAATACATGGGGCATATATCGGTGAACTGACTACGGGAATGGAATGCAGCAAAATCCCTGACTTCACTGTTTCAATAATTGAAGAATTTCTAAACTAACCATTTTAGAACCGATAGCGTCACGGCTCATAAAATATCTTTACTCTTATTTACACCTAATTAAATTCTACTTTTTGAATTTCTCAGAGTTCTGATTGAATAATTAGTCATAGCCTCCATTCCCCAACTATATATATCCGTACATTGTTACTAAATTAGATACCTTCTGATTGGTTTAAAAATCATGGTCTGTTTATTTCTTTCGTCCTTCTATCTAGGAGTTTAGTTATCCCACCCTTTTCATCTTTGACCCACACTTGGGACACGCCCTCTGACTATGTTGTTGACCGCCGCTCATGCAATAATACTTCAGAGGCTTGAATCCGAGCATAGAAGATGGCTGACCAAAAAATCCACCATATCGATTAATACCTGATCTAAGATATTGCCTAACAAACTGGATCATTATGAAAACTCCTAAAAAGGCAATAAATGACATAGGAAATGGCAGCAATAATGAGAGGCCAATACTTATTCCTAACTATATACCAAGCCACATTAATAAGTGGAGGATGTAAGATCTGTTAACTCGAGAAGGATCAGACATGGTCTATGCTCTGATAGATATATTTACGTCACTGTGTCACTTAAACAATTTGGATACCAGTATTCTGCTGACAACGATTAGAATATCTAAACAGAATGACATTAGGGATACCCAAAATTACTGTTCCGGTTGAATATTCAGTCGTATTCCGGAGGGGCATAATGGTGCTGTGCTGTTTCCAGACCTATAGTACATCGGTCGCTTCCGTTCTTCTGGTGAATACTTGGTTAACGGGGGGTGTGCTTTCTCGCAGTCACGTTGGCAAACAATACTGTAGAGACTTTTCAACTTACTGGATTGAGGGTTGGTTAATAAGCCGGACTCAGTTGACCTAAGAGATGGTAAGTAACAAAAGTGGGTTAAGAAAATTAAAACTACAGGTGCAAATGTCCGTAGACGGCTGCATTGCAGGCCCTAATGGTGAAATGGACTGGATGGTTGGGTTGCAGGATGACAAAATCAACAAATACGTAAACGAACTAACGGAATCCTTTGGTACCATTCTCTTGGGACGAAAAATGGCTGACGGCTTTATTTCTTACTGGTCGGACGTGATAAACAAACCTAATGACCCTTGGTATGCGCTTGGCAAAAAAATGATAGAAATCCCAAAAGTTGTTTTCACCAAAACATTGAAGAAATCAAAGTGGATAAACACTGACATAGCAACAGGTGATATTACACACGAAATCATGAAGTTAAAGCGCCAAGAAGGGAAAGACATGGTTGCTTATGGTGGTGCTTCATTTGATTCATCCTTAATTAAATTGGGACTAATTGATGAATTTCTTTTATTCATTAATCCTGTTGCAATTGGAAACGGCATGACTATATTTAAAGACTTGAATGAGATTCAAGAATTCAATTTGGTTAAATCAATAGCGTTTGACAGTGGGGAAGTATTACTTCACTATGAGACAAGGAAAGCCTGACAACTTAACGTCCATGTGACGCGACAGTTATGTTTTAGGTCATTATCACAAATTCTGTCAAATGATCAGAATCCTAATTTAGAACCGAAAGTGTCGCGGGTACCGACGAGTTAATTGGATTTTGTCTACTATTACCACCACCAATGCTAGGGCCTTTCTATTAAGAACTGAGTATAGGATTGGAAGCAATAAATGAGAAAATGCTTAAATTCCCAATACTTAAGTAACAATATTGTCAAAAACAGGATTTTTGATAATAGCTTTCCTTTTTATTCTAATTTTTTCACATTATGAATCCTTGTTCGCACAGAGCCCGTCGGAGGAAGGGAACGACAACCTTAGTAACACATCTACTACCAAAGATGTTCTCGTGTCAAAATTAAGCCTCAATTTTACCACAAATCCAGATGCTGTAAATGTCGGACAAAAATTCGACATCTATATTTTTTTAAGGAATTCAGGTCCGACTGAGCAAAAGATAGATTCAATAAATTTGATACCCCCATGGGTAATTACACGAACCACACAAGAACGACAAGAAATTAATTCGTTCAATGGTACTATAGTTGGTAATTCGGATAGGTTAGTCATAGAGCCAAATACGACGGAAGTTATAAGTCGAAAGGTTACGGTCCCACCTGATACCTTAGGTGGTGAGTATAATATAGCTGTTTTGATGTCGAGTTCATTACCCGATCAAGTCATTTCCACAACCATCAGTACAATGAAATTTGATTCTTTACCTTTAACCGGTAACATACCATTTTCAATCTTGTTTCTAGTAATTGCTGGTGCCATAACGTACTTCGTCTTTAACGTTGTAGGACACCGCACGGTAAAGGGAAATTATGTTGAGTGGGTTCTGTCAACCACTTCTATAGGTTTCGTTATATGGTACGTTCTCTATTATTTAATCCCTTCATCGTCTATATCGTCTCTTGAAATACTTTCGGATAACGTAAGTAGTGTAATAATCCTATTGGGAAGTGCGCTAGTCATTGGATTTGTTTCAGGCCTCATAAAAAGATATGTGGTGGACAAATTATTACAGGTTTATAGAGAAAACAAAGAAACTCGCACGCACAGACTAAATCTTTTAAGACAGGGATATACGGAGTTGCCACCACAGCAGGTCCTGGAGCTAGTTACTAAGGAACAAGCGATACTAATTAACCGTCGCCTAGGGCAAGGATATGCGCTAAAGGTTGCTGTTACAACATATGAGAATAATACTCCGAAATTGATTCGCGGAATGCTTAAACGAGTTTCGGCAGAAAATGGCATTGAATTATCTCCCAAATATATTTTCTATATGAGACAAAATGACAATGAAAACGCACAAAATAATTTTAATGCTATTAAAGACATCCTAACAAGTCCCTATAAGTATTCCTCATTAAACGAACCATCGTCTCTCAGTCCCCTTGCAATAGAGATGAAGGAAGATAAACTATACCTAACACATGTCATCAAATATTTAGAACAGAACAATATCCTCATTCAGAATCCTTTTTATCTCCTGAAGAATGACAGTTACTACAATAGTATCTCAAACGAAGTCAGAACAATTCTAACAAGAAATATTGCGAACCAGGCTGAATTTTTGAAAATATTGGATGGTATTGATTTCAGCAGATTAGTAAAGTATGTCGCTAATAACTATGATAGAAGGAACAAAAAGCCACGTACGTTCTATAAAGAGATTTTTATTAATAAAGACCTAGTAAAATTAGTCGAATTTATCAACTACGAAACCCGCATATCACTTTGTTTAGTGGAACAAAGATTAATTCTACCAGGGGCATCGAAGATAAAAGATATAAACTATATGTACGATAGAACTTAAAATTTCAGCTGCAACTCATGAGAGACTAACAACAGGCTAAATACCAAGTAGAAGAACCCTATTACATGCACGGTTCTAATCCCCACGGACGAACCTATGAAGGAAAACTTTAAAGCTAAGTCGTTCATAACTGTATTAGAATCCTATTTTAGAACCGATAGCGTCGCGGGTACCGACGGGCCCGTTTTGATAAATGTGATGACTCCAAACTATTGCTTTGTCGTTAATCTTAAGTAATGGAAAAAGAAAACCTTAAAGCTTAGCATTTCGTTCCTATAGTAGAATCTTGATTTGGAACCGATAACTTGACGGGTACCGACGGTTTCAAAGACCTGAATTCATTCTGTAAACAATTTGAGTCCGCTCTTTCCAAAACTTAAGTAAGGCTTACAAATCAGTAGTCAGCTTTAAGTTTGATAAATGAGTATGACTTCTTGACAAAGCATGTTAGGGGATCAAATTTCAGAATTGAAGGGAAAGGTTCAGGGACAGAGGGTTATAGATGTTAGGGGACCTACGTTAGAAACAACCGTGGAAGCCAAAGGCATGTATAAAGGAGTCGAAGTTAGTGAAACATTAACTTTTATTGGCAGTCCCATATCTGGAACAGTATTTCATGGGGAAGGCAAGGGAATAATTAGGACTGCTGGGGGTGAATTCGCAACATATGAAGGTAAAGGAATTGGAATAATTAAGACTTCAGGAGCTATAAGCTGGCGAGGATCACTATTCTTTAACACAATGTCAAATGGAGAACTGAAATTCCTTGGTAACTTAGTTGGAGTCTTTGAGGTTGACATTGACCATCAAGTAAATTTTCTGGCTTGGAATGCTTATCTAATAACATCACGAATTTCTTTCTGTGATCGTTGTGAGAGAGTCTTAATGCTTATTCCTTTTAATCGAGCCACTTCTCGTAATTCGTTTCCAAAGTCTGCGGCGAGCGATTTTTCACCCATTGTATTCTCTATCGGACTCTTGACCTTGTACACTGCAATTTCTAGCTTTGGAAGAATAGAGGCTGACAAATCTTTGACTGGGAGACGTGCATAGAATTCATAACTTGGTACCTCGATAAATAAATGGCCCTCCTGCCCTGGGACTCCTTCTGGATTTGGAAAAGACCGGTTAAAGCCAACGTCTGTTATCGATCCCATTGCAATCCGTTTCGAAGGTATAACTGCTTCATAAACTAGACTGCTTTCAATTTTGTTCTCCATTGTAAGGGGTCCATTTACCTTGTGCGCTTCGACCACTGACATATTCCCATCCTGTATAAGTAGACGTAAGCGAAGATAGCTTTCATCCTTTTGCCTTGAAGGCTTTTTTCGTGTTCCCTTAAATTCCTCTTGTTGAGGATATTCGACACTGGTTCCTTCAGTCGTATCTAACTCTTCTTGTGTTTTAATCGGAATAGGATTCATCACCTTCTTGCCCCGTCCACGTGAAGGAGGAGGCGGATCGAGTGGCATGCGGAGTATTTTTCCTCTAATACGGTTTGGGCGATCTAAAGCTTTGTCCATCTTTTCAAGAGATGGATTCTCAATAACTGGTGATTCATCACTACCTTGCCTTAAAGGCGGATTCTTTGTTCGTACTGATTTAACCATATCTAATCACCAGTTTCTGCCATAACGATAATTGTGAATCCATTTGTAATAAATTTTTTGTAATAACAGCCCTGATCCCGGGACATTGCGAATCATACCCAACCAGTTCTGGTTGTGAACGATCAGGTCTCTTTTACCTGTTACTCCTTCGTAGTTACATGGTTCAAAAATATCAGGAGGTCCTAGATTCCATTCTCCAACCCAATCCTCCCTCCAACTTGAACTTAAAGAGGTCCCGTTTGAAACCATAGTCCCAAGGTACTCGTATGACCAATCCTGATAGTTATACACAAACAGATCGGATTTTCCATCACCGTTAACGTCTGAAACATAATGACGATCGTTTTTACGCATCTGCCATCCTGGTGTATTACCATCATATCGTTTGGTCATGGAAAGACTGTTGCCGGAAGATCCGAGCATACCTAGATAAATAATACTCCATTGACTTCCGTTGAAAACAAAGAGATCATCCTTACCATCACCATTAAAATCGCCAACATAATGGCGATCCTGAGGTTTCATTTGCCAACTAGGCATGTTTGCGTCATAGCGCTTTGTCATTGAAAGAGTAGTACCATTAGACCTTAACATTCCTAAATAAGGATATGACCAATTGGTCCCATTAAAGACCCACAGATCATCCTTACCATCACCATTAAAATCGCCAACATAATGGCGATCCTGAGGTTTCATTTGCCAACTAGGCATGTTCGCGTCATAACGTTGTACAACAGAAAAACTGGATCCAATTGAACGCAACATACCAACATAGGGCATACTCCAGTCACTTCCATTGAAAACAAAGAGATCTTTTTTACCATCACCGCTAAAGTCTGCAACATAAAACTTGTCCTTCTTCTGGAACTGCCAGCCGGGAATAGTGTCGTCATAGCGAGCGACTAACTTTAAACCATTATTGCCATCATCCACTAACAGACCCAAGTACTCCATAACCCAGTCGACACTGTTGTAGACTACTACTTCGTCTTTGCCATCCCCATTGAAGTCTCCTATATAGAATTGGTCATTTGGCTTGAATTGCCATGAACCTGGCACTCTTTCTACCACACTAAAGGTCAAATCAAGTTTAGATCCATCTGACCTGTAAATGGTGATGGAGTTACCACTGTGGATTAACAGGTCGTCCTTACCATCACCATTGAAGTCGCCACTATAACACTTTACAAATGAGTGTCCAGTATATGGATGGATCTTGGTCTTCATCTGAGTATAGCATATAGAACAGTATGGTGGCAAATTTCCACGCATACGGCAGTTTATAACAGGACGGTATACCCCCCTATCATAAGTAAACCCTCCTTCAAAGAGGCCGACATCTTGACTATCGCTCCAACCTGGAGGTTTCGTACCCTGGTTATATCCGGCACAGCTTCCGATACCGGTATGCACTGGAGTTGTATTATTAATGAACTTATTCCATTTTATAGTAGAACGATTAGTGTTTACAGTAACATTAGGCCTTGAAGGTTCGCCGCCACTATAAGTTCTTGTTGTACAGTATTCATCTGCAAGATCACCTATACCATGACCGAACTCATGTGCCATAACATCCCAACTCGATCCCATAGTGACATGTTGGCGTCCATTTCCACCGCACCCCCCAAATCCTGGTTCATTAAGGATAATGAGAACGTAGTTAAAGTCTGGCACCCAATTGTTTAATGCATTTTGGATACGAGTTTCAGTATTGGCTCCGTATTCTAGCCAACAGTGAGCCCATGAACCACTATAAATAATACCAAGAGCGGTATTCTTTAGTGTGGTACTCACAATGGTATCATCGGAAGCGTCATTTGGAGTACCATGCTCGTCATATACACGTTGACTCACACCAGACTGGTTCGAAATCAGATTAACTCTATAAATATTAAAGCCCTGCATATCTTCATAGAAGTAATCATGTCCGAATACACCATTCAAAAGAAGTTCATTAACTTTGTTGTTGTAGGTTGTTTGATCAGCATTTCCAAAACCATCCCCAAGTACCGCAATATTGCGCTTTGTACCTGGAGGTCCAGCGTTAAGGATTTGAGTCATACTGTCAGCCATTACTCAATCAACTCTTCACACAATTTACAACAGGACATTGAACTGTAATCCGATAATTTAGTATAAAAAGTTATAATCCAGTAAATGAGGAAGTTTTAGAGTAAAAAATTAGAATTCCTTGAAACAGTAACCGCATGCTTTATAATCCAGAACTATTACATAGTCTGATACTACGGTTAAATACCAGAAGGCCTATTGTCGCTTACCAATCAACATAATCAATCTAAAATAGCACTATTAATACGTGATAACAAGCGATCATCAACAAAGATCTTGCTCTTTACAGTATGGATTCAGAACAAAGAAGGGTTAACTTGCATTGATATAGCGATAGAAATAGACAGCAACAATTACAAATCTGCTATCTATTCTGTCCTGTTTTTTATACAAGCTTTTGGATACTTTAAAGGAGGTACAATATCCTGAATGAGTACAGGTTGTAAATTATTGATGTACAATTATAATTATTGTTGCATAGATGATTAAATATCGGAACAGGAGTAATGGTGCTATTTATGGTTCGTAAGCCACATAACATAACTATGATTTTAAAACCAATGGATTAAAAAGTTATAAAAACCGGTTATTAAAAATCATAATCGTTGAGGAAAACTACAAGCTGGTGATTACTCAGATTTATTTCTGTTAAAGACAAATAAGCTAGTCAAACCATGTATTCATATTCAACTGATTTGTGGGGGTCTTTAGAAGATCTTAATATTTCAGATATTACCTTGCCGACAAATCAGCTTCGAAGCAATATGAATAATCTCGAAGAACTTGCCGAGTCCATAAGGAATATCGGTCTCTTGCAACCAATAATAGTTAGATCAAATAATTCAGAAAACTTTGAAATTGTTGCAGGGAATAGAAGGTTTCGTGCATGCAAGAAATTAGGTCTAAGAAAAATTCCATGTCATATAGTAGAATTAGATGATAAAAAAGCATTTGAGGTTTCAGTAATAGAAAACGTTCAAAGACGTACTCTAAATCCAATTGACGAAGGTCTAGCTTTCAAAAAATATGTAAATGAATTTGGTTGGGGCAGTGTTTCAGAACTTGCAAAAAAATTGTCAAAGAGTAAAAGCTATGTTTGCAAAAGAATAAAATTAATCGAGTTACCAAAAGACATAAAGGAACTAATTTCTAATTCTGAAGTTAAAGCTACTATAGGAGAAGAATTGTTTCCAATTAATGATAAACACATTCAGTCCAAATTAACAAGATTAATACAAGAAAAACGTTTATCCTCAAGGATGGTACGCAAAATAATAAAGGAAGCGAGAATCAACGAGAAAGATAAAGATGTTTTTCATTACAATGCAAGTAAAAGTGATAGTGAGATAATACATAGGTCATTTGACAAAGCAATAATCGCATTGAGAGTATCTGTAAGAAAATTGGCACTAATAATTGAAAATCTTGATGGCAAATGGATATTTTATGACATTCTGATGGAACATAAGCACGTCCTCCACCAGCAAATAGATTTGTTGATAAAAGAAAAGAGGAAATATAAGAAGAATTCCTTAATTTTGCGGGCGTACCTTTGACGGGTATCATATGTAGAAAATTTCGGCGCCGAAAAATTCTTT